>Ga0209753_1000662_pt1 | contig 14479 bp, 9 predicted proteins | sample METZYME_3_550m_FD_187550 | JGI IMG/M metagenome (GOLD analysis project Ga0209753, IMG submission 187550) | Marine microbial communities from oxygen minimum zone in mesopelagic equatorial Pacific - METZYME_3_550m (SPAdes) (version 2) | ecosystem: Environmental > Aquatic > Marine > Oceanic | place... | reverse complement strand
CAGATTAGTGTCTAAATCGGCCTGTATGGCTGAGGGTTTGTCTTGTGCAGTTTGTTTGGATTCGTCTAGAACAAGATGAGTCAACCGAAAACTGACGGCCCAGAAACCTGTGATGGACAACACGGTTTCAAACTTCAGGAAAGACAACAAGAATACGAACTGGTATTTGTTATTAAGAAAACCCAACGTTTGAGTTCCTTGAGCCGAGTTTTGGAATGGACCTGCGAAACTGGACGGAGACACTGGGTCAACAATCAAAATGGATGCCCCCCGTTGACCACAAAACGATTTTCCCTTATTCCGATATTCTCACCAGTGGCAGATACAATAAAGCGGTGTTGAGTGAGCCGGCCGGACTTAACGCTCATTTAGCCAGATAAGTCAAAACCGATGGTTGACGTCACCAAACGCGATAGACTATATTCCCCATCACGATATACGAATCACAGAAGAATCAATTCAAATATTGATATCTGTTATATCAATAAAAAGTAAATATCTTAGCGGGAACTTTTTCGCATCGGTAAACAGGTAATCTAATCGATTACTAAAAATTGGTTCATGATGCCAAAGGGCGACTACAGGATCTTAGCCGTTTTGAAGTTCGGAGGTTTGGAGATTATGTTCGATCGGTTCAAAAAACCTGGTTTCATTCTATTTTCGTCCTTGATGCTGTCGCTACTGTTTCTAGTAGCGTGCGGATCGTCGGCAACGGAGGCACCTCAAGCAGCTGCGCCGAAAGCTGCTGCGCCGAAAGCTGCTGCGCCGAAAGCTGAGTCGAAAGCGCCAGTTAAAGTAGCAGGAGTTACGATGGCAGCGCCTACTGCTACACCGGCGGCGGCTAAGGCGCCGGCAGCCAAGGTCAAGCCCGCAGGCACCCTCTCAGTGGGCCAGAAGGAATTGGGAACGTTCCAAGGGCACCCCTCATTGGCCGTTAACCCTGCCCTTTTCGTTCAGCAGACGGCTCCCATCAGCGAAGGGCTAGTGACCATCAACATCAACAAAGAGGTTGAAGGCTGGCTAGCCGAGTCCTGGAGCATCTCAGACGATTTCAAGACCTGGACTTTCAACCTCAAAAAGGGGGTTCAGTTCCACAAGGGCTACGGCGAGATGACCGCCGCAGATGTGATCTATTCCTACCAGGAAGGATGGGGTGTCAATCCATTGCATGCCAGGACCCCAGACTTCAAAGGCTTCTGGACGGCTGAAGGCGGCAGTGTCACCGAGGTCGACGACTACACCATTGAAGTGAACACCGGCATAGCGATCTCAGAGCTCGTGACATTAGAGAACTGGTTGGCAAAAACTCCTTCCGGCTCCTCCAACTGGGTAGTGAGCAAAGCCCAGTCTGATGAGATCGGTGTTGAAGCAGCCAACCGTGACATCTCCGGCACCGGGCCCTGGTCGATGGAAGAGCACCGTGAAAACGAGTTCTGGCGCATGGCCGCGGTTGAAGACCATTGGCGTCAGACGCCGGCCTTCGCAGAGCTGATCTTCCGGGAGATTCCGGAGGAGTCGTCCCGTATCGCCGGATTTCAGACCGGCACGATAGACACATTCCTGATGGCCTTCGACTCCATCCCAGAGATCGAAAAAGTGGAAGGGGCGAAGTTGCTATCGGTGTCCAACGCGATTGACTACGCCATCAACTTATACGGAGGCTACTATACGGAAGCCTCTAAACCCGACACCGAAAACCGGTCGTCCTACGATCCTGAAGTCCCATGGATCTCCAGCGATTGGCATACAGACTCCCCAGAGTGGGAGAACGCCCGCAAGATACGGGAAGCCCTGGCCATCGCCGTCGACCGGGACACTATCATCGCGACCCTGCTCAGAGGGTTTGCTGACCCGATCAAACTCTGGTTCTGGGGCAACCACGGATCGCAGATCGATGGCGACTGGGAATACAACCCAGAACGTGCCAAGCAGCTTCTCGCCGAGGCCGGCTACCCCGACGGTTTCGACATAACGCTCACACCATCGTTGCGGGGCGCTCCCGCTGAAGTGGAGGCGTGCGGTGCGATAGCGCAGATGTGGGGCGACGTAGGGCTAAACGTAAAGTTGCAGAGTCTCCCCTATTCCACTCTGCGGCCCACAATGGTCGCCCGCACATACCAGGGGGCCACCTGCCACGCCGCTGGCGCCCGGATCGTAACGGTCGGCGCTCAGACGCTGATCACCGAGAACGCAGCCTGGAATGCTGGCGCGAGCCACCCTTGGATGGAAGACATCATGCCCAGGATCAGCGCGGCCGTAGACCCGGTGGACTTGGTGCGACTGGAAACAGAGTTGGGCAATTGGCTCTTCCACAATGCACTCACATACATTGGACTCTACAGCGTTGGCGCTGTATGGCCGGTGGGTCCGCGCATCGAGGAATGGAAGGCCGATATTAAATTCACGGACCTCAGAAACATCAATGGGTATGAGTACATCAAGCACCGGTAGGACCATAGCAAGTAGGGCCGAGTAGCCCTAGGACGGCGACAGCCTCCGAGCCGGGCGCATTTCTGACGGTGTGCGTCCGGCTTGGTCGTTCATCCCTGTGTCGACCAGATATCGACGGCCTTCGATTGGAGATGTAAGGGCATGCAGAAGTTCTTGATGCGCCGCTTCTTAGTAGCCATCGTTACTGTTATCGTCGTCTCACTGGTGATCTTCATCATGAGCAGGGCCGCCGGGGACCCTCGTGCCCTTCTGCTTGATGACTACTCCACTATGGAGGACTGGGACCGGTTGGGGGAGGCCCTGGGACTGGACAAGCCATATTACCTGCAGTACGGGATATTCATCAAAGACGCAGTACGGGGAGAATTCGGCGAGTCGATCCAACAGGGGCGGCCCGCCATGCACATCGTGCTGGAACATCTTCCCGCCACTCTTCAGCTAGCAACGGCCTCGTTTGCGCTATCTCTGCTGATCGGCGTTCCGCTGGGTATCATATCGGCGGTCAAGAGAGGCAGCCTCGTCGACCAGTTCGGCAGGGCCGTGGCCCTCATCGGTCAATCGGCGCCGCCTTTCTGGCTGGGAATAATGCTGATGTTCTTCTTCTCAGTTCACCTTGGCTGGGTACCACCGTTCGGTCGTGAAGACCCACGGGGCGTAATTCTCCCAGCCATCACGCTAGGCTGGTTCTATGCGGCTGCCAACTTGAGGTTGATTCGCTCGGCGATGCTAGATGTGCTGGACTCCGAGTACATCAAATTGGCGCGCGCCAAAGGAGTGCCCAGCAGAACTATCATCCTTAAGCACGCCTTGCGAAACGCCGTTATACCGGCGTTGACCTTTGCGGGCGTTACTCTTGGCGCACTGGTTACTGGCTCCCTGGTTACGGAGACTGTGTTCGCCTGGCCCGGACTCGGCAAGCTTGCCGTGGACGCTTTGTTCGGCCTTGATTATGCCCTCCTCCAGGCGGTAGTCATCGTATTCACTCTCTTGTACGTGACCGCGTCCTTCCTGGTAGACGTCCTATACGCGGTGATAGACCCACGTATTCGTTACACATAAGATCCAGGAGCGTAGAGCAGATGGCATCCCAAGAAACCACAGATATCCTCGCACCCCCAGAGCCACGACTCATCAGCTTGCCAGGTATCTGGCGCGCATTACGCGTATGGCCCATCGTGCCGGTCTTTCTGCTCTCCCTGGTGCTTGTTTCGGGCATTGCAGCGCCCTGGGTCGCTCCCCACGACCCAGATCGGGGCAACCTGAGGGAGCGTAATCAGCCGCCCTTCTGGTCCGGCCCTGGAACCGCGCTAAAAACAGTTGCAGACAGCGTCGCCTTGGAAGAACAAGGAAGGTTGATAACCCTGAGGAACGCCCAGGAGATTGACCCGCAAGCCGCCGTAGGCGATAGGGTAGAAGTTGAGATCGCGGGCGGCGGCAGCACCAAATACCTGCTGGGCACCGACCAGTTGGGCAGGGACCTATTGTCCCGCGTGATCTACGGCGCCCGCATATCTCTGGTAGTGGCTGTGGTGACCCTGGGTGTCGGCGGCACCATCGGGGTGACCCTGGGACTGGTCGCCGGTTGGTACGGAGGTTGGGTGGACGAACTGATCATGCGGTTCGTCGATGTCATGCTCTCCCTGCCTCTGATCTTGGTTGCCTTGGTCCTTGTGGTGACCCTGGGTCAGTCCTTCTCGATCATAGTAACCGTGCTTTGCCTTTTTATTTGGCCGCGTTTCGCCCGTCAGATCCGTGGCGAAGTGTTGCAGCTAAAGACGCAAGACTATGTGGCGTTGGCCAAGGTGTCCGGGGCCTCGACACTGAGGATACTCTTCGTCCATATCTTCCCAGGTACCATCAACACTCTTATCGTAGTGGCCACGCTGCAGATCGGTATTGTTATCCTTCTGGAATCTGTGTTGAGCTTCCTGGGGGCTGGTGTCCCCCCGCCCACCGCGGCTTGGGGTTCCATGGTATCGGATGGACGTGACCGGCTAGCCGGATTCTGGTGGATCTCCACCTTCCCTGGTTTGGCGATAATGCTCACCGTGATGTCGCTGAACCTATTCGGCGACTGGCTACGGGACAAGCTGGACCCAAGGCTCCGCCAAGTCTTATAACGCTCACCTGAGAACAATGTCACACGAAGCCAAGTTTAACTGGGCGATAGGCTCATGGCCTGCAACCCGTTCTTGGGCGGGTCTTCGTCGGCGTTGTGTCCGCATATCCCAACAACACCTGAAACTAGCGACTGTTTGGCTTTGTTAGCGGGGCACCGAGTTTCTTTTCGTAGACAATCATCAGCTACTAAAAATGAGTAACAAGGCCGGTCCGCGCTAGGCCTCAGAGATCCACTCCACTACACGTTCCGCAATCATCAAAACGGTCGCGTGGGCGCCTCCAGAGCGGGGAACCCTCGGCATGACCGACGCATCAACCACCCAAAGGCCAACTATCCCTTTGACCCGGCAGTGCTGGTCGACCACAGTCATCGGGTCTGAAACAGGCCCCATCTTGCAGGTACCAGACACGTGCCTGGCGGTGCCCACCGTCTGACGCAACCAGAGGTCCAATGCATCGTCGTTGTTCAAGATGTCTTCCGTGGGACTGATCCGGTAGTCGGCTACGTCGTTATACGCATTGGATTCCAGTAGCCGGGCCGCCATCCGGATCCCTTCTCTGACCCTCCGGATATCGTTTGGATGCTGGAGATACTGGTAGTTGAAGGACGGTTGCACCAGTGGGTCGGCAGAAGCCAGCCTGACTTGTCCTGAGCCGTCGGGCAAGCCGAGTGTGCATGATATCCGCGCCGCTTGGTCGGGCGATACGTCGCCGGTGTTGTATTTGGTCCGCAGTCCTGGCACCCGCTCTGAGCGTTCATCAACGACCGTGTTGGTCCTGAGCACCATGTCGTTCGCTTCGCTAGAGCCTTCCGAGGTGTAATGCAAACTGAAGTGCACCGTATCTTCGTCGCCCTTCATCGACGCGCCATCCTTAACCTTGTATGAGATATGGGCGCTCAAGTGGTTCCACAGGCTCTGTCCCACGCCGGGGAGCTCATGGACCTGGTCTATGCCATATTGCTTAAGCTGTTCCACGGGTCCGATGCCCGACAGCATGAGCAGATGAGGCGATTTTATGGCACCGGCGCTCAACACCACGCGGTCGGCTTCGATGTTGAAAATTTCGCCGCCGCTTTCGGCTTCTACCCCAACGGCTTTCCGGTCTTCGATCAATATCTTCCGTACTGCAACGCTGCCTCGCACGGTGAGATTGAGACGGTGCCGCATCGGGTTGAGATAGGTCATAGCGGCGCTCATCCTGATGCCGTCTATGTTGTTCGAAGGAGACACGCCGACGCCGGCAGGGTTGGCGCCATTGGTGTCGTCAGAGGTACCGAACCCGTCTTCCAGGCAAGCTGAGTGAAACGCCTTTTGTATGTCGGGGGTGGAACCTGAATGGCGGCGTCTAACCGGCATGGGACCGTTGGTTCCGTGAAAGTCGTCTTGTATGTCCAGGTCGGTTTCTGATTTTCTGAAGAACGGCAGGACCTTCGTATAGGACCATTCATCATTCCCCAGAGCAGACCAGGCGTCAAAATCTTCTGGAAGTCCCCTCTGCATCGCCTGACCGTTTATGGAAGACCCCCCTCCGATCACCCGGCCTTGGGCCACGTGAATCTCACCTTGCTCCTCGGTGATCGTTGCCCGCAAGGCCCAGTTGTGTTCCGAGTCTTGGCCCTCAGCGTATCTTGTGCCTCCGAACTTAATCTCATCCGGCAGGTTGGCGGGGTCCGGGTAATCCGGCCCTGCTTCTAGCAAAAGCACTGAGGTTTCTGCGTTTTCGGCCAATCTGCTGGCCAAGACCGATCCGGCGGCTCCGCCGCCGACGATTACAACATCGTACTTCATGGGTCCTCCCTAACTAAATGATGCTGAGACACAGAAGCGCCCGTGGCCCTCATATCCTGACGAGCCGCCGGGTCCGCTAAGCTTTGGCCGGAGCTTGCAGCATAGGCCATAGCTTGTGGGCGCTCTTGCCCATGATCCATTCGCGGTCGTCGTCCGAGAGCCAGGGCAGGGCCGTTTGACCGAGCTTCACTTGCCCGATGTAACCGCCATCGCGAGACGATGGGAAGTTGGACCCCCACATGACCCGCTGCGGCGTGAACGCCCTAATCACTTGCCTGAATAGGTCTTTATCGGCGGCGCTCAAGTCAGCGTATGGCCCCAAGCTTGTGCTGGAGATGCGCAGGTGCGCGTTGGGTAGCTTGGCCATCTCTTCCAGCGCCGCCGTCATGGCAGGCTTGTCATCGGACCCACTCCAACCGGCGAAATGGTCTGGTGCGAAGAGAACGCTGGGATGGCGGGCGCCGATATTCCGCATCCGGTTGACCTTGTCCGGCTGGCCGCCTCCGCCGATGGATATGGGGACGCCGAGGGCTTCCGCCCGCTCCCAGATCGCGTCGCAACTGGGATCGTCTGGCTCTGCTTGGCTCTGAAGGCGCACGCCGTTCATGCCGTGCTCGTTGACCCAATAAGAGAGCTTTTCCGCGGCATCGGAGGCAGCCGGATCCAAGATACCAACCGAGACTGTGCGCGGGGAGTAAAGCTTGGCGCTGTCGCACTGGTATATGTTGTCCAGACCGTAGGTAGCATTGGGCTGCACCAGAGTGGCGCATTCCACGCCGGCGTCATCCATCTCTTTGATCAGGTCTTCGACGTCGTTGCTGACCTCGGTGGACCAGCCTCGCGCGCCGGGATCGAGCGGGTGCTTGGCCTTGTCGCTGCTAACTACATGGGTGTGGGTGTCAATAATCATGGGTGGTCTCCTCGTGGGATTGCACCGCCCAGCCTACCACACGGCTATTGATGATGAAACTGAGCTTTTAGTATTAGTGTGCATCATTCCTGGGAATGATTGATCTCTTACTTGCCATTCTCGGGGATTCCCAGATTCGCGGTTGGCCCAAGCGGTGCGTCTCCTGACAGAATCGTGTCGTAAAACCAAGAAGCAACTTCTCTAGGAATTAGCGCTTGAGCTAGGGCGCACCGAGCAGGAACGGGAACGCTCGTTGGTGCTTCACGGAGCTTCCAATAGGGTGGCCGCTGCCCAAGACACTGACGAAGGCTGGGCCTGATTGTTAACGAGGCGACACGACTCCTCGGATCGACTGGCACCTCGATAAGGTGATTAGAGGGCGGCGTATTGGTTCCCGCCGCCGGTACAGAGGGCACTTCCGAATTTCTTGTCGGAACTGCCCAGCCTATGCCTACTTTTTGGGCAGTGTGACTTCGCTAGCGGTCCTAGCGTCTTTTACATACGGCGCCTACCAAATGGCTCTGCGGTGTGAGGATTAACGCCAGATAATCCTGTCACAGCACTTTAGCGGCAAGCTATAATTTAGGGCCTAACAAGGGTGCTCCGTTATTATCAAAGTTTGGCGGGACACCCTTGTAGCGTCACTCATCAGTATAGAAAGCGAGGCCCTATCATGGCGAACAACTCAACAGCCTTCGGTTACCTGCTGCCAACCCGCGAAGTGGTCATGGCTCCCGGAGACCCCGATTTCGGGTCGATGATAGGCCTGGCTGAAGCGGCCGAAGGGTATGCCTTCGACTCTGTCTGGTGCGGAGACAGTATTCTGGCCCGGCCACGCCTGGAGGCCCTGAGCACGCTTTCGGCCATCGCCGGGCGCACCAAACGGGTGAAATTGGGCACAGCCGTCTTTCTGCCGGCCTTGCGCAACCCCGTGGTGCTGGCCAATGAAGTCGCTAACCTGGACATCGCATCCCAGGGCCGAGTCATCCTGGGCGTTGGCATCGCCACCAAGACGCCAACCGTCGAAAAGGAATTTAACGCCTGCGGTGTTTCATTTAGGCACCGAGTCAGCATCTTCGAAGAGTGTGTGACGGTCATGCGGAAGCTCTGGACCGAACCCGAGGTCAACTTTGACGGGCGCCACTTCAAGCTAGACGGAATCAGTTTAGGCCTGCGCCCGGTGCAGAAGGACGGCATCCCACTCTGGATGGCGGCCAGCGCCGAGAAACCCCAGCGCCGGATGCTGAAGATTGGCGACGGCTGGTTCCCAAATTCCACCTCTCCTGAGGCATTCGCGGAGGGTTGGCAGCAGATTGAGGCGCTCGCCAAAGAATCGGGCGATGATGCCGGCCGTCTGCATAAAGCCCTCTACACGACCTTAAACATCAACGAGGACAAGGCGCAGGCGGACAAGGAGATGCGGGAGTTTATCGAGGGATACTACAACACTCCCTTCGAGACCATGTCCCGGACTCAGAGTGTCTTCACCGGCAATGTGGAAGAGGCCACCGGATGGTTAAAGAGCTTCATCGACGTCGGCGTACAAACCATCGTGATACGGTTCGGCGGGCCCAACCAGGCTTCCCAATTGGAGCTGTGCGGGAAAGAGATTTTGCCTCAGTTGCGAGGATAGATTATTCGGGTTGAACGTCAAACGCGCTTTTAGGGAGTCCGGCCCTGCATCGATTGGGTGCGGCTGAAATACCCGGAATGCGTATGATTGATAATTCCAACGATGGTCTGGCATCCGGGCAGGCGATTATCAGGACTTCCACTCCGTTGAAGAAAGTATGTTGAGCGCTCGGGGTTTCAATTTGATAAATGCCACTCGGTACATCACACCGGCGATCATTCCGCCGAGCATCGGTCCCAGCCAATAGATTCAAGGATTCGCCCATTCCCCCTATATCAAAAAGTACACGACTCTATATCGGCTGTTTATAATTCTATCGACCCGCCCTAGTGGGTGGCTCAGTAACATGATTGACATCTCCGCTCTCAAAGTTATAGTGAGACGCAACCCGACCTAGCTACGGAATTGTACTCATCCCGTATAACTCCAATTTGGGGGAACTAAATTGACTACAACCACTAACAGCCAGCAGTCACCGGAAGCCAGCCAATACGATGTCGTCGGCACCAGGCCGATACGTCACGACGGTGTCGATAAAGTCATTGGCGCGGCCAAGTACGGGGCCGACATCCAGCTTTCCGGCATGTTGCACGGCAAGGTGCTGCGCAGCCCTTATGCCCACGCCCGGATCCGGTCCATCGACACGAGCAAGGCTGAGGCGATATCCGGTGTTACTGCGGTTGTCACGTCAAAAGACTTCCCCATAATTTCAGACTCGATAATCGATCTGAGCGAGACCCAGGGCAACGCCCGCCTGATGGCGGAGCACGTTATGGCTGCCGACAAAGCTCTATATAAAGGCCACGCCGTTGCCGCGGTTTCAGCCACCAGTCCCCACATCGCAGAACTAGCTTTGGAGGCGATCGAAATCGATTACGAGGTCCTGAAACCAGTCCTTAGCCTTGAAGAAGCTATGAAAGAAGACGCGCCGCTGCTCCACGACAACCTGACCACTTATTTCAAATTGGAACGTTTCGCCAAGGGCGATGACACCGGGGCCAAGAGCAACATTGCCAGCCACATCCAACACAAACTGGGAGACGTTGAAGAGGGGTTCCAAGAAGCTGATGTGATCGTCGAACGGGAATTTACCACTCAAACGGTCCATCAAGGATACATAGAGCCCCACGCTTCAACGGCGACTTGGGCCGGAGACGGACGCCTCACGATCTGGACCTGCACCCAGGGTTCTTTCGCCATCCGTTCATCCTGTGCGGCCATCCTGGACATCCCTGAATCGCAGGTTAGAGTCATCCCCACTGAAATCGGTGGTGGGTTCGGAGCCAAGATAACGACCTACCTGGAGCCGGTAGCCGCGGTCCTTTCCAAGAAGAGCGGCCGTCCGGTGAAAGTGGTCATGAGCCGAAAGGACGTTTTCGAGGGCACGGGCCCAACGTCTGCCTCCCTGATGCGAACCAAGATAGGCGCTACCAAAGATGGCAAGATCACGGCCGCCCAACTATGGATGGCCTTTGAGGCGGGGGCCTATCCCGGCTCACCCATCGGCGGCGGGACATTGTGCGCCACCGGACCCTACAACATCGCCAACCTCTTGGTGGACGGCTACGACGTGGTCTGCAACAAACAGAAAGTCCAGGCCTACCGCGCACCCGGACAACCCCAAGGGGCCTTTGCCGTGGAGCCAGTCATCGACGAACTGGCGGAAAAATTGGGCATCGACCCGATCGAATTCCGGCTGATGAACGTCTCCAAAGAGGGTGACCGTATGCCCAATGGCGTGCCACACCCCCATTTTGGAATCAAAGAGATGGAAGAGGCCATGCGGGCCCATCCCCATTACAAGACCTCTTTGACAGGCCCGAACCAGGGTCGAGGGGTCGCAGTGGGTTATCGGTGGCAGGGTGGCCAGGCGTCTTCTGCCACCATCACGGTCAACAATGACGGCACGATCAACCTGGTCACCGGCTCGGTCGACATCGGCGGCTCCCGTACCGCAGTCGCCATGCAAGCCGCCGAGATTCTTGGGATAAAGGCTGAGGACGTATCTCCCACCGTGGTGGACACCGACACCATTGGATGGACCGGCGTCACCGGCGGCAGCCGCACGGCATTCGATACCGGCCTCGCCGCCATCCAGGCGTCGGAAGAGATCATCCGGTTGATGAAGGCCCGAGCGGCCATAACCTGGGAAATGAAAGAAGAGGACGTATCTTTCGACCACGGGACGTTCCTCTGCGCCAAGACCGAAGACACCATTAGCTTCAAAGATTTGTCGGCGCGGCTGATGCGCACCGGCGGACCGGTCACCTGCTCGGTTTCGGCCGCTTCACCCGGCAGCGGGCCAATCATCGCCGGCAACCTGGTGGATGTGGAAGTAGACCCAGAGACCGGCAAGGTAGACATCTTGCGGTTCACCGCGTTCATGGACGTTGGCACGGCAATCCATCCCGCCTATGTTGAAGGGCAGATTCAAGGAGGCACCGTCCAGGGTATTGGTTGGGCGCTCAACGAGAGCTATTTCTACGACGATGAAGGGTCCATGTTGAACTCCAGTTTCCTGGACTACCGCATGCCCACGTCATTGGACGTGCCAATGATTGAGACGGTGATGATTGAAGTACCAAACCCCAAGCATATTTTCGGGGTCCGGGGCGTCGGTGAAGCGCCGATAATTCCCCCGCTGCCGGCCTTGGCCAATGCCATATCCGACGCCATCGGCGTCCGGATGCTTGACCTGCCGATGACTCCCGACGTGATCTTGACAGCTTTGGAATCCAAAGAGGCATAACCGCTTCTGCTGTTCTTCTTGATGATTGACGGACGGCTGTCCAGCTAGCCGATGGCAGATACACAGCCTGCTGGGCAATCGCCCAAGCCTTGGTCTGAAAGAGTCAAGGGCCTGCTCCGACTTAGGGATTTCCGGCTCATGTGGGCCGCTGGCGGTCTGGACAACACCGGACGTTGGATGGACGTGGTGGTCATGGGCCTCCTTGTGTTGGAGCTGACCGACTCCGCCTTTCAGGTTGCCCTGCTCTTCGTGTTCCGTTGGGTGCCCATGCTGGCGTTCGCCCTGATCTCCGGCATGGTCGCCGACCGGGCTAACCGCTGGGCGATCATGATGGTGTCCCGCATTGTGGCAGTAACCACAACGGGTGCGGTCCTAGTCCTGGTTCTGGCCGACGCGGTAGAACCATGGCATGTTTTCATTGCCTCGTTCTTCCTAGGCGGGCTCTTCGTCTTGGAGTTTCCTTCCCGTCGCTCATTGATCTATGACTTAGTTGGCAGTGACCGCATCGTTAGCGCTATGTCCCTTGAAACCATCAACTCGACTCTTGGTAGGTTCATGGGGCCTTTCTTGGCCGGTCTGCTGATCGAGTTGACCGATTTCTCGGGTACCTACATAGTCTTGATGGTCGTCTATATCGTTGCTTTCGTGCTTATTCTGGTGATGAAAGGACGTGGGCCGGTCCGGGCGCCATCGCCATATGCCTTTTGGAGCACGGTTTCCCGGGGCTTCAAGTATTCGTTGAATAACAGCGTCATCCGCAGCGTGTTGCTCATCACTCTGATCATGAACGCCATGGCCTTCAGCGTTGAGTCCCTGTTCCCAGTGGTCGCCAAGAACCATCTGGGCGTGGGGCCGGGTTTAACTGGGATCCTGATCTCCGCTCAAGCTATCGGTTCGCTGGCGGCGGCGTCGGTGATCGCTTCCTTAGCGGTGATCCGTTACCACGGGCGAATATTTGCGCTGGGATTGGTACTTCAACTGATAAGCCTGCTGTTCTTCGCACTGTCGCCTTGGTATCCGGTGTCGTTTTTGATGTTGATGTTAGCCGGGTTAGGCGCAGCCGGCTACAGCACTATGCAGAGCACGATAATCCTGATCTCGTCGGAGCCGGAGATGCGGGGAACGGCCCTGGGCATGCTGGGCCAGTGCATCGGTGTGGCAGCGGTCGGGGGACTTGCCGTTGGAGTAGTCGCCAACTACTTCAGCGCCCAGGCAGCCGTGGCGATGAGCGTATCGTTGGGACTCCTGCTCTTGATACCGGTTTTGTCCTTCTCACCTTTGCTCCGGCGTCCAATTTCACCGCCGGCCGAGTCTGCAGAGCCAACTTAAAGAGCCCCTTCCGCCTCCAATTCAGACACTTCATCAGCAGTCATGCCTCCCAACGTACAGAGTACCTCTGCGTTGTGCTGCCCAAGGGTTGGGGCTGTCTCCGCCGGGGATTCAACGCAGGCAGTAAGACGGGCCGGGGTCCTGACGCCTCGGAATGTCCCACCCAGGGTGTCGCCGGTGTCTACAAACATCTGGCGGGCCACCAATTGGGGACACTGTGCCAGGTCGGCCACGGTCTGGGTTACTCCCATGGAGAAACCGATCTCGGTCAGCTTAGCCGCAACTTCAAACTTGGGGATCTCGGACGACCATCCTTCGATGGCCGGGATGATGTACTCGAAGTAAAACTGGCCGTCCATGCCAGGACCAGCCAGGTACCGGGCATCCCCCTCCAGGAGGTCTTTACGGCCGACCAATTTCCATAGATCTCGCATACGGGATTCAGTGCGCACGCCAGCCAGCACGCAATAACCGTCCTTGGCCCGGAAGGTTATGCCGGCAGTGGCCAGCCGGTCTCGGGAGCGGGCCGGGTTATCTCCGGTGGCCTGAAATGAGTTCATGTTGCTCTCGATATGTGAGACCATGCACTCGTACATCGCCATATCCACGTACTGACCCCGGCCGGTCTTGCGCCTGGTCTCCAGCGCCAAGACGATTCCCAATGCCGTCCAAACGCCGGGAATGGAATCACCAATGTTATCGCCCACGCTTTGGGGCGGGCCGTCAGGGTCTCCGGTGATCTCCATCCAGCCGGACATGGCCTGGATCGCCAGGTTGTTGGCCGGACGGTCTGAATACGGACCGCTTAGGTCTTCACTATCGCCGTATCCGGTGATACTGGCATAGACCAGACCCGGATTGATCTTGCTAAGGTGGTCGTAGTCCAACCCTAGACGCCGGAAGGCCCCCGAACCCCAGTTGTCTACCAACACGTCCGAGTTGCGGACCAGTTCTTCGAAGGCGGTCTTGCAGCGGGCATTACGAAGATCGATAGAAACGCTTTTCTTGTTACGATTCACTCCTAAGAAACGGGAACTGGTCTCCCGGCCGTCCTCGGCCTTTATGAACGGCCCACGGCCCCGGGAAAGGTCTCCCGACCCGGGGCGTTCGATTTTGATCACATCTGCGCCCATGTCTGCCAAAATCATAGAACAAAATGGGCCGGCCACTATATGGGTGGCATCCAGTACTCTGATACCATCCAGGGGCAGAGGCAGTTTTTCGCCTGCTTGGGTCATTGGAACACCTCATGGGTCCATCCCAACCTTGGTAGCCGGGACTCGGGAAAGACACGTTTAGTCATGTTTACCAGCATTCTACACTTCGGCATCTTGATCCAGTGAAACCAGAATATGGAGTCTGACATTGAAAGTTAGAGGCGTATCCCACATCGCGGTCTGTGTGGCCGATCTAGAAAAATCCCTGGAATTCTACCGGGACCTCCTGGGGCTTACGGTGAAGATGCATTCTACCCAGGAGATGGCGCAGCGGCCGGG
>Ga0209753_1000654_pt1 | contig 14508 bp, 11 predicted proteins | sample METZYME_3_550m_FD_187550 | JGI IMG/M metagenome (GOLD analysis project Ga0209753, IMG submission 187550) | Marine microbial communities from oxygen minimum zone in mesopelagic equatorial Pacific - METZYME_3_550m (SPAdes) (version 2) | ecosystem: Environmental > Aquatic > Marine > Oceanic... | reverse complement strand
GGTGTTTTTGGGTTTTATCCAAACAAGTTGCTGACGACGGGCGAAGGCGGAATGGTGGTTTCGACGGACTCGAATGTCGTAGAGACAGCCCGAGCGATCTCGAATCAGGGGTATGGGTCAAACGGTCAATTGCTAAAAAGAGCGATGCCAGGCCACTCGTTTCGTATGAACGAGTTTGGAGCTGCATTGGGTCGGGCCCAACTAGACAGTATCGAAAGCCGGCTCGTTGAGCGTGACCGGTTGGCGGCAAAATATATCGATGCATTAGGTTCGGTGAGCGGACTCACGATGCCCGTGACCGATTCCGAGAGTCGCCGCGGATGGTTTACCTTTCCCATGCTGCTGCCGCGAGAAATAAATCGCGACCGGGTAATGGTTGTAATGGAAGAGGTGGGTATAGAGACGGCGGACTATTTCCCGGCGCTCCATAATTTGCCGGATTACGGCGATTTCTGCATCCAACGAAGTGCGCTTGATACTGCGAAAGACGTCGGCCAACGTCTTCTATGCGTGCCGTTGTGGGAAGGCCTTGACGATGGAACCATCGAAACGATTGCCGCGGAACTTGGCAAAGCGATAACTAGCTAACCCCCCTCCGAAAAGATGCGGATTCGGAGACTCAATGCCGCCAAGCTTGTAACGCGCGTTGGTGTAGTATCCATGCTTAGTGATATTGGAGGACGTCGATTTGAAGCTACAGAGAATCGGATTATTTTTTGCGACTTTGTTATTTGGCGGAACCATGTCGGCGGCTCCGGAAGTGGGCGACTTGGCCCCTGATTGGACATTGCCGGGATCGGATGGAAACGAATATCGTCTTTCGGACCTTTTGGGGAAACACGTGGTGATCGCGTTTTTCCCTAAAGCTTATACCAGCGGCTGAACTCTCGAATGCAAGGCGCTGCGTGACAGCGACCGAGAAATCCGTGAGTACGATGTCGTTTATTTCATGGCAAGCACGGACTCGATTGAAGACAACCGAGGGTTTGCGGAGAAGAATCAAGCAAGTTTCCCGATCCTCTCGGATCCGAGTAAGGAGATGTGCGACGCCTATGGGGTGCTGTACCCGATTGGGATGGCTAAACGATGGACCTTTTATATCGACGCGGAAGGCGTTATCCAAAAAATTGATCGTATGGTTAAACCGCTGACCGCGGGAACGAGCTTGGTTCAGAATCTAGAAGAGCTGGGCATTCCGCGGGTGCGGTAGCACGGTAAGGGTTCTCGCCTAGCGACATGAAAAACTTAGCATACGTCTCGATGATTGCGGTTCTTGGGACGGCAACTTTGTGGGGCATTCGGGTGTCAGCAGAGGTGACGTTTGGGGTGGGTAACGCTGCAAACTGCGACGACGTCGCTCGCGAAATCAGTCGAAATTGGTTTGACGTAAAACATATTTTTTCGGAAGGCGTTGGTAGCAAACGGCCGCGTCCGAAGGATTTTCAGTGTATTTCTCCACAGTACATGTACAACTTGCTCCCTCGACCAATACCGGCACTTTCCAATAAGTTGATTTGTTTCAAGGAAAGAGAAATAGCCGCCTGTTGCGATCCGCAGATGCGTGCGTGTGCGACCTTATGACAGAACTGGAAGATGTGGTTTTTGGTTCACTGCGGGGTAAAATGGCGTAACAAAGAGGCACGTATTGACGAGGCGATATGAAGATTTTTTTGAGAACTGCGCTCCTTTTACCGCTTTTTCTACCGGCGTCCGTACTAGCAGATACTGCGAGCGCTTTGGCGAACGCGCCAAGTATCACGGCGCAGGAACTCTATCAAGCGCAGAACATAGGCTTGAGTTTGTACGGTAGCGAAAACTATCAAGAAGCGGGCCCGCACCTTATGTTGGCCGCACAGCACGGGCTTAAAAATGCTCAAGCCACGCTCGGCTTGATGCATCTTACTGGGAATGGAGTGGACCGCAGTGCCCAGTTAGGGATCGGTTGGTTGGGTGTAGCTGCTGACGGCAAAGCTGGGAGTCGCATTAAGAAAACGTACAAAGATGCGATTGAATCGATTCCGAAAGAGTACCGACCTCAGTTCGACAAGATCGTGAATGCGTTTGTCTCGCGATATGGGACCAAGGCGCATGGAGTACGCTGCGAAGGCTATAAGCCGGTTGGTACTAATGTTAAGCAATACAAGTGCCACTTCGCGGATTCACGATATGGTGATCAGATCGAAGATCCCTTCACCACCATCAGTCACATGAATACGGGCGGGAGTGACGTTGGGAGTGTGTATTCCAGTAGCGGGAGTTCGAGCGGCGCGGCATCCCAGCAGAGCGGTTTTACTGGTGGTGGAGGTCGTCGCTAAGGCTACTCACGGTTCAACTGCTTTGAGTAAACCGACGGATGCTTTGCTGTTCGGGCTAGTCTCATGACTGGATCCAAAGCATAGAGTCGAACGGACCGGAACCTCGCGCCATTACTGCATCGTGATCGCTGTTTGGAATGCCGGTCGTGCCTGGATGCGCTCGACATACCCTTTGATGTTCTGCATTTCTTCACTCACGCAACCGAGTCGATTGCTCATGAATATCGCGTGACCGAGCATGATATCGGCGCCAGAAAAATCCCCGATAAGGTAGTCCTTCCCTTCGAGCGCGTCGTCGATCGGCTGTAGCGCCTTCGTAAGTAACCGTTGCGCCTGCTCCAGCGCTTCCTTGTTTTGTCGTTCTGGTGGCAGCAGCACCGTTTGTACAATGATGGTATTGACCGGTGGCATCACCATGCCCTCGCAATAATGGAACCACTGCAAATACGCTGGGAATTCGGGTGCATCGACCGAGGGTTTGAGACCGCCATCCGTGTGTTTCGCAAACACGTATTCGACGATTGCGCCCGACTCGTAGATCGAGACGCCGTTGTCTTCAAGAACGGGCACTCTGCCTAGGGGGTGGCGTGCCCGGTGTTCGTCCGATTTTAAATCTTTGGGATGGAAGGCCATCTTGTTAATGTCGTAAGGAAGTCCGAGTTCTTCCAACAGCCAGACGATACGCCCCGCGCGCGAATTCGGTGCGAAGTGCAGTTTCAACATGTCGTGTCTCCATCAATTGAGTTCATAGCAATGCCAGGGTTATTCGTTAAGCCTCCCCGGCTTCCTCGAGTGCTTTCTGCCGGTCTGCATTGGCCCGGAACAACACGTATCCGAGAATACGTTGGCTCTGCTCGGTCGTGATCATGTCGCTGCGGCCACCCATGCCCAGTTTCTCTAAGGCGCCTTCAAGAACAATGTCATCCCAATCCGACCGAACGGACGCATCGATAAAACGTAAATCTGGCATGACGCCAAAGCTCTTTGCTTGACCGCCGTGGCAAGCGGCGCAAAAATCGTGATAGAGCACGCTTCCCCGACGGACCTCATTTCGGTTGTTGGTTAGCAACGGCTGTTCGGGTGGAATTTGCTCGCGGATAGGAGGTTCTTCAAGTTCGTCCGTCCCGCCAAGAGTAAATACCAACAATTGTGGGTGATTTCCGTAGGTGTCGGTTGCCGTCCCCGACTCTTTGCCGATAAAACTCTCGGCGCCGCCCGAACCCGTCAATATCGCCACGTACTGAGTGTCATCAATGGCGTATGTAATAGGCGGGGCAATAATGGAAGTGTACGTGTTAAACCCCCACAGTTTTTCCCCTGTCTCCTTGTCGTAGGCATAGACATACCCCATGCCTTCGCCTTGGAAGACTAGTCCCCCCGCGGTCGCGACGACACCTCCGTTCCACCAATGCTCGAGCTGATTCTGCCATTTCACTTCGCCGGTGAGCGGATCAAAAGCTGTCAAATATCCGTCCGCTGCGGGCGAGGTCATTCCTTCAATGATATCGGCCGTTTCAAAATCGGTACCCAAATTCATCTGTCCAGCACGCCACTTGTAGATGCCGGTTTTCTGAAAATTCGGATCGAGCTTGAAGTACCACGCAAAATCGTGCGTGCCCATGTAGACCACGTGGGTCTCGGGGTCAACACTCATTGCTTGCCAGTTGTGAGCACCCAATGGTCCCGGCATGATCCATTTGGCTTCCTTGTCCCAGTTGCCCGATTCCAGCTCGACCGGACGGCCAGTTTCCATATCCACGTGGGATGCCCAAGTAACTGTCGCGAATGGATGCGCACGCAACAATTCTCCGTTGGTCCGATCAATGACATAGAAAAAGCCATTCTTAGGGGCTTGCATAATCACTTTGCGCATAACGCCGTCGACGTCGAGATCAACGAGCGCCATGTCCTGAACCGCCGTGAAATCCCAGTTATCTCCAGGCACTTGTTGGTAGTACCAATTCATGCTTCCGGTGTTGGCATCGACCGCCACGATAGAGGCGGCAAAGAGATTATCGCCGCCGCCCGGACTTCGAATAATCCGTGCCCAGGGCGCCGCGTTGCCCATACCCAGGTAGACCTGACCCAGTTCGGCATCGTAAACAATTGAACTCCATACATTCCCGCCGCCGCCGTACTTCCACCATTCGCCGCCCTTCCAAGTCGTCGCGGCTAATTCCATTTCGGGATGTTCAAACGGCAAGGATGGATCGCCCGGGACGGACCAGAAGCGCCAAATTTGCTCACCGGTGTTGGCGTCGTACGCGGTGGTATAACCGCGGGTACCCCACTCGGCGCCGCCGTTGCCGATAAAGATCTTGCCGCCGCCAACGCGGGGCGCCCCGGTAATAAAGTAGGGAATACTGCGATCCGCAATGGTATCCACTTTCCAGATTTGCCTACCGCTGGCGGCATCCAGGGAGATGAGGTATCCATCGAGCGTCGCGACGACCACTCGACCAAGGTAAACGGCGATACCTCGGCTGAAAGGTGCCCAAATGGTTCCAATGCGGCCTCGATCAACTTTGGGATCAAAAACCCATTGGGTTTCTCCCGTGACGGCGTCAACCGCGTAAACGATGTTCCATGCCGTCGGATAAATGATCAAGCCGTCGACAACCAACGGCGTGGCTTCCTGGGCGTGAAATGTACCCAAATCTTTATGCCATGCGAGCCCGAGGTCCTGAACGTTGTCGCGATTGATCTGTGTTAGCGAGGAGAATCGTCGCTCGGTAAAATCCATGCCGTACGTCAACCAACTCCCCGGTTCGTTTTCAAGAGCCCCTTGGATACGCGCGTCGTCGACCATACCAACGATAGTCTCCGGCAACGCGGTAGGTTGTGGTTCATGGGCGACCGGGTCTGGCTGAGCGTCGTCCTGCAGTATAAAAAACGCGCCTATCGCCAACACGATTACGGCGACAATTGCTATCAGTGCCTTCATGATTTCCCCCAACTCATGATTCCGTACTTCAAGATTCTGTCCGGAGGACAACGAATCTGTTTCGACCGAAACTAAACCTTAAGCTCGCGTCAGTCTAGAGGCGGAACGGACCTAGTCGGGCATTTGGCCGGCGCTAGTAGAGAAGTAGTTTTCGTTGTTGATTTTTCGTGATCGCGACAAACGAGTTAGGAGATGGAATTGTAGTTGGTAGGGTCCCGTGAAAAAGACGGGGCGTGCCGATAGTCGAGGAAAACTCCGGTGTTGAATTTTGGGTCGTCGGCGTAGCCCTTATCTTCCGCGATTGATTAGTATAAAGAGGACCTAATCGCCGGTGCTTTGTGAAACGTCGTAGAGACATCGTGGGCCGTATGGAATTGCCCTGGTTTAGGAGCTCTCGTTATGCCGATTAAATATCAAATACTGATTCTGGGAATCGTCGGGAATTTATTGATTGCGGGGATCATGTATTTCGGATCGGATTTTCGAGAGGACAGGCAATCGGAAGTTTCGTCTGAATCGCTTGCCGAACTCTATGAAACAGCTTGGTTTGTGAGTTCCGAGGCCAGTTATCTCGAACACATTTCGAGGTGGAATCCTGACACGTTTGTCGGAGATTTCGTCGACTTCTGGAATCCAGAGGTCAATTTGTTCCCGGATGAAGCAGATGAAAAAACGGGTGTTGCGCTAGCCCGAGTTCTGAGGCGTCGCTCTGGTCATTCTCGAACCGATGCGGGTATGTACATTAATCCACTCTTTGACGCGATTCTTTCAAATCGACTTGATGACGCGCAGTTTCTTTTTGAATATTTGTTCAAAGGCGATCTTGAATCGAAGAACCTTAGTTTTGTCATGGTTTATACGCCGCTGGGACAGCAAGTTTATTGCGGTTCAACGGGCGGTTATGGCGTTGATCCTTGTGGCCGCGACGCGGTACCCGCGTTTAAAAAAAATTGGACCCGCTTCATCAATTCAACCAATAAGCCAACGCGCGGAATTATTCGAATAGACGACCCAAGCGGTAGAACTCGCTTCACCTTAAACCAAAGTCTCCGCTTTTCGTTGAAAGACAATAACGGTGACATTATTGCTGCGGTAGTCGTTGGACGAAATCTCTTCGAAAACCTCGTGTTATTTGAGGACAAGTATTCGATTCGCGCGGGTGTCTATACGTCTGCCGAGTCGATTTCGCTGGAAGATTATGGGGTCGAACGTACAAATGATGAGCGCTTCGGTATCGACGATATCGGGTCCATGATGGCGCGAGCGACCGCGCTTAAAGCGAGTCGTGGGGATCGTTTTAGCGTGCCTGAAAAAGACCTTGGCGCCTCCATTACTGTGTTCCCGATAAGTAATCTGCGCGGTGCAGACAACACGAGTCTCGTCGTACTAAAGGATGAAATGGCGAGTTATCAGCAACTCTCGGAGTACGAACTTTATACATACGTCGTCATCGTTATTGCGTTCATTCTGATCTCTGTTTTGTTGCTCTCGGTCATGTCTAAAGCGTTCAGCGGCATTACTCGTGCCATATCAGTGCTCGAAGGGCTGACCAAAGGTGAGCTAGATGAAGCGCTGCCGGCACGAACTGGGTTGCTCGCGTCGGACCACGACGAAGTAGGTCAACTTGCCAACGCGCTGGAAAGTTATCGGTCGCAGCTCAGAGCACTTGAAGACTTAAGATCAGCCCAAGCGGAGCGTAGACGCCAACGAGACACGGTCATCATTGAAAAAATGTCCGTGCTTGCCGATCAGCTCGAGGGTGGGGCGAAAGAGCTGATGCTTTCGGATATTCGAAAAATGCAAGTGGGAACGGAATCGGATTCGGATCAAGACGGCGAAACTGCATCGATCGAAATGATGTCGTTAGCGTTTTCAAGGATGTCTGACGAGGTCAATTCGCTCATCCAAGCACGGACCGAGGAACTTGAGGTTGCGCGCAATGAAGCAGATGACGCGAATCTTGCCAAGTCACGATTCTTTGCCAACATGAGTCACGAATTGCGTACACCTCTAACCGCGATTATCGGTTATGGCGAGATGATTGCCGAAGATTGTGAGGATTTGGGATACGACGACCTGCTTCCGGACGTCAAGAAAATTACGACCTCGGGTAAATATTTACTGGAACTCATTAACTCCGTACTCGACCTACAGAAAATTGAAGCTGGCAAGATGGAGCTATACATGACCAGCTACAGCATTGAAGCAATGCTGGATGCATTAAGGGACATCAATACTCCGTTAGCAGAAAAGAATGCCAATCGGTTCTTGATCGAGTACGAAAACGGTTTAGGAACCATGTTCCAGGACGAGACGAAAGTCAGTCAGTGCCTGACCAATTTCTTGAGCAACGCCTTTAAATTCACGACCGAGGGAACTGTGACGCTTACGATTGAACCGTTTAACGAGAATGGCGTAGAGATGATCCGGTTCAATGTGCAGGACACTGGGGTAGGGATGACCCCCGAACAATTGGTCACCGTTTTTGAGGAATACCAGCAAGGTGAGCGGTCGACCACGGCCGAAACGGCGCAACGCGGAACTGGGCTCGGTCTAAGCTTGACCAAGTCGTATGCAGAGCTGATGGGTGGTCGAGTTGAAGCAGAAAGCGAAAAAGGCGTTGGTTCTACCTTCGCCTTTGTTATTCCGAGAGATTTCTCGAACGACGATGCTGCGGAAGCGAACGACCCGATTGTCCGGAATTTGGACGATCAATCGATTGTTGTCCTCATTGACGACGATCCAGCCATGCACGACGTTGTCAAACGTACGCTATCGAAATCGGGCGTCACTATGCTGGGAGCCACCAACGGAGAGCGAGGGCTGGAAATCGTTCGCGAGTCGAAACCCAAACTGATTCTCCTCGATGTCTACATGTCGGGGCGAGATGGGTGGTCGATTTTGCGCGAAGTCAAATCGGATCCGGAATTGAAAGACATTCCGGTGGTGATGGTGACGCAGCTCTCCGAGGAGCGATTTGCGAAGTCACTCGGAGCTGACGGGTACTTCACCAAGCCCATCGACAGAAAGCGATTTGTGGAAGAGATCTCAAGAATCTTGGGTGCAGCATCGCCATCGGAACAAGTCCTCGTGATCGATGATGACGAAAATACGCGCACGCTTCTCTCGCGAATTCTCGCAGAAGAAGGCTGGCAATCGATCGTCGCCAATGATGGCATCGATGGTCTGGAGAAAATCCATGAACTAGGCGAAAAAGACCAGAAACCGAGTCTTATCGTGCTCGATATTGATATGCCTCGTATGGACGGGTTCGAATTTCTTGAAGTCTATTCACGGGATGTCCCAGCGGAACGTCGATCGCCAGTTCTGATTTTTTCTGGAAAAGATCTTTCGACCATGCAGCATGACCTCCTGGTTCAATACGAAAATGTCAAAGGCGTTCAAAGCAAAGAAGACGTTCCGGGATTGACCGCGCTGATTAAAGAGATTCAGCAAGAGACAGCGACATATAGCCGAAAAACGGGCTAGGTGATTTGACTAAAAGGACATGCGAAGCGGGTACTAGGTATGGCCCTTAGGTACGGATTTAAACGGCTTCGATATTTTTTCGTTGTCTTCTCGACAAACAACGGTTTTTTCCCGTACTTACTGCTCGTGGGGCTCATGGCTGTAGTTGTTGTCGTGGGGATGGGCGCATATTTTTTCGGATTAATGGCGCCGGAATCGATTCGTGCGGAGGGTATAGAAAATTCACTTGATGCTGGATTTATCGATACTTTCTGGTGGTCCTTTAAACACGTCCTCGACCCGGGTGCTTTCGCGAAAAATTACGGGGCACCGGTATCTGTGTTGGTCTTCGGGGTATTTACCACGATCGCGGGACTCGTCATCACGGGCGCCCTAATCGGATTCATTATCAATTTCATTCAAACCGGCATGGATGAATTGAAAAGAGGGTCCACGGTTATCCATGAGATCAACCACGTCTTGATTCTTGGATGGAACCGGAAGGTGGTATCGATCCTGCGCTTTTTTAGCGAATTGGGGAGTCGTCAACCCATTGTGATTTTGACTAACGCTGATATCGATGATGTGAATGAAGAAATTCGGCAAGAGAGGCGTTCGTTTCGAAATGTCAGGGTGATGCCACAACACGGATCGCCGACGGTAGCTGCTGAATTGAAGCGCGTAAATGTTGAAAACGCCGGTAGCGTCATACTCTTGGCGGAAGAACGGACCTCGGAACGTGATCAATCGCCTGATATCTCGACGATTAAATCGTTGATGCTCCTCGACAATATTGCATGGGAAGGCAAAAAACCCAACATCGTTGCGGAAATCGCTGAAAAGGATAACGCGCGCGTCGCCAACATTGCGGTCAGCGCACGAGCGCCGATTGTTTCGAGCACAGAGTTTGTCAGTAAAACGCTGGTTCAATGTGCCCGCCACACAGGTTATTCGAGCGTTTACTCCCAGCTATTTTCGTTCGATAAAAATGAAATCTTGATCCACCATGTTGAGGGCTTATCCGGCGAACTGTTCGGTAACGTCGCGCGTCGATTCAAAAATGCCATATTGCTCGGAGTGAGTTGGGTACAGAACGGTGCGGACGGCGAGCGTCGTGTGGCGGTATTGAATCCAGAGCCCGACTACGACCTTGGCGGGGATGATGAATTGATCTTTCTCGCGGAGTCCCGGAAACAACTAAATACGCCGCTTGAAATGACGAACGACGAAGAATCTCGGGCGTCAATTGCCCACTTCGAAAATCCTAAGATGCAACGCGTATTGATTCTTGGATGGAACGAAAACATCGGCCAAATTGTTGAAGAAATCGACGGGCATGCCAACGAACCGGTGGATGTCGCGATTGCCAGTGCTCAAACCGTCGAGTTTTTTGATGAATATACGGATCGGCATATAGCAAGAGGGATTCGTAACGTTCAACTTACACATATACAAGAAGACACGGCGACCGAGTCAGCATTGCGCCGTCTCGGAGTTCAAAAGTACGACGTGATTATTCTTGTCGCCGATCACTCACAACCGGGATACGACCCCGATTCGCGGACCACGTTGACGTTGTTATTGTTGCGAGAATTGCGGGGGGAAACAAGCCAAGCGTTTCCTCGAGTTGTTGCAGAGTTTTACGACAAAGAAAGTCATGAACTGTGTCGTGAAACACCGCTGACGGATGCGGTGATGAGTCCAGAATTCGTCAGCATGCAGATCACTCATCTCGCGCGTGAACCGGTACTCGCATCGATTTATAACGAATTACTAAGTGCGGGCGGTATAGAAATCGGGCTTCGTCCAGTGGAGCGATATGTCCCGATACGAACGCGTTGTTCGTTCGCCCACTTGGTGCGTGCCACCCAGAACGCGAATGAAATTGTGCTCGGTGTACGCGTTGGCGGAATCCGCGGAGAGCCTTGGCTCAATCCCGGCAGTGCGTCGGAATTTGTCTTTGAGGAAGGCGATGTGGCGATCGTTCTTGCGCAAGAGGTTTACATTTAATATGGTCTTGAAGGCACGTGGGCGCGGTAGTTTCAGCAGTACGGAGGGGTGTATCAGCGGGCATGAATAAGATTTTAATTGTCGAAGATAATGAGATGAATCGCGACATGCTGTCGCGGCGTCTGACCCGGCGTGGTTACGAGATCGTCGTTGCGCGGGACGGGCAAGAGGGCTTGGACAAGATGCGTTCTGAAATGCCCGATTTGGTGCTGATGGACATGGGGTTACCCGTGCTTGATGGGTGGCAGGCGACCTCTCAGGCCAAGGCAAGCGACGATATCTCTGGCATTCCAGTTATCGCACTGACAGCACACGCATTGGAGCAAGATCGCGTTAAAGCGATGGAAGCTGGTGCAGATGATTACGATACGAAGCCCGTTAACTTGAGCCGGTTGATCGAGAAAATCGAGAATCATCTTCCGTCCTAGTGCTCTGGCTTGTGGCTGATCGAGCGATTCGTTGGGAGACGAATTCCGTGACAAAATAATGCCTAGGTCAAGGTGACTGGGCGAGGAGGATGACCCCATGATCGAGCTGAAGGTTAACGGAACAACATACCCCCTTGATGTCGATCCCGAGACGCCACTCTTGTGGGTGATACGCGATTACTTGAATTTGACCGGGACGAAATTCGGATGCGGAATCGCGCAGTGTGGTGCCTGTACCGTTCATGTGAATGGGTACGCACAACGATCCTGTCAGACCAAGTTACGTGAAGTTGGTGGTAAGGAAATAACGACCATTGAGGGCCTGTCACCTGATTCCAGTCATCCCGTCCAACAAGCTTGGATCGAACACGATGTGCCTCAGTGTGGGTACTGCCAATCCGGGCAACTGATGGCTGCCGCGGCGCTACTCTCGGATAACCCCGATCCCGACGATGAACAGATTGACGCGGCGATCGACAACATTTGTCGGTGCGGCACGTATCAACGGATCAGGCGCGCGATTCATCGAGCGGCCGAACTTGCACGGGAGGCTTGAGATGAATCGCCGGAATTTCATCCGTGTGGCAACCTCATCGGCCGGCGGTCTCATGCTCGCGTTCCACTTGCCGGGGTGTTCGAAAACAAAGCTACCAGGGAATACTGGTCTTCCCACCGAAATCAACGCGTGGTTGGTGATTGATCCTGACAATAGTGTGACTGTGCGTGTCGCGAAGTCAGAGATGGGAGAGGGTATTTTTACGAGCCTTCCGATGATCGTTGCGGAGGAGCTGGGCGTTGAATGGGATCAAGTGAAGACCGAATACGCGGACGCCAATCGAAACCTCAAAGAGGATTCGGTGTATGGGAGCATGAGCACTGGGGGTAGTCGGTCCGTCCGGATGGGCCGTCCTGCGCTTCAACTAGCCGGTGCCACCGCACGTGAGCAACTAATTAAAGCAGCGGCTACGCGCTGGGAAACTGACCCGAAATATTGTGTCGCTTCCGGCGGGAAAGTCTCTTGGAATGGCAAAAGTTTTGATTACGGTGAGCTCGCAGCCGATGCGGCGCTGATCGATGTAGGAGACGTTACGATCAAGGAGCCGGCCGCCTATGAATTAATTGGCCGACCGACGTTGCGAGTGGAAGTGCCGCTGAAGGTGAACGGATCCGCTATCTATGGGATGGACGTTCGTTTGGATGGGATGGTGTATGCGGCGATCAAGCATTGCCCCGTGATTGGTGGGACCGTGGAAAGTTACAACGATGGTTCTATCCAAGACCATCCTGGATTCATTCAAGTCATAAATCTCGAGACGGCGGTGGCCGTGGTTGCCGACCACTATTGGCAAGCCCAAACGGCAGTTGATGCGCTCGAGGTGAATTGGAACAAGGGCTCGGGTGCCGGCACGTCGACCAAGAAGTGGGAGGCTGAATTTCTCGCGGCGCTAGACGAAGAGGGTGTAGACGCGTCAGAAACTCAAGCTTCTTTAGACGAAATAAAAACTGAACTTGAAGCTTCGGATTCAAACCTTACGGCAGACTATTTTGCACCCTATCTCGCGCATACGTGTATGGAGCCGCTTAACTGTACGGTGCATGTACAAGATGATCGGGTCGATATTTGGACGGGTACCCAAAACCCTGAGGGGGCGACGACAATCGGTGCGGAGACCTCCGGAATTTCAACCGACAACGTTTACACCCATAACTGCTTTCTCGGAGGCGGTTTTGGGCGTCGTTCGAATACGGATTATGTCGGCGATGCGGTGCGCATTGGCATGCAAGTCAAGCGTCCTGTCCAGCTCATTTGGTCTCGAAAGGAGGACGTCCGGCAAGGACGTTTTAGGCCAATGTCGGCCATACGATTTACGGCGGGGTTCGACGACAACAAGAAATCCGTGGTTCTCGCGAACCATTCAGTAACGCACTCGATTCTATCGGGCATTAATCGGTGGATAACTCTTTCGGGAATCGATCCGACGTCGGTCGAGGGATTGGCGGAGATTCCATATGAGATCCGCAGAAAAAGGGCGACGCATACCATCAAGAACACGCATCTAACGACCTGGTTTTGGCGCTCGGTGGGTAATTCGCAAAACGCCTTTGCCATGGAGAGTTTTATCGATGAGATGGCCGTACATGCCGGCGTTGATCCTTTCGCCTTTCGACTAGCCATGCTTGAGGAAGAGCCAGATTTGACCCGAGTCCTAGAAGTCCTCAAAGAAAAGTCTGGTTGGGGGAAAAGCATGGCTTCGGGTACGGCGCAAGGGTTGGCCATTCATGAATCTTTCGGTTCCATTGTTGGTCAGGTTGCAGATGTTCACGTCACGCGAACCGGTAAGGTCAACGTGGAGCGGGTCGTCTCGGTGGTCGATTGTGGCCACCTCGTTAATCCCTTGACCGCTGGGGAACAAGTCGAGAGTGGCATCATGTACGGTTTGACGGCGGCGTTATTTGGCGAAATCCGTGTTCGTGATGGAGCCGTCGTTGAGAGCAATTTTCACAACTACGAGATTGCTCGCATGATTGACGCACCCCAGATGGAGACGCACTTTTCTCTTGCTGGTGGGGACAAGTGGGGTGGCATGGGAGAGCCTGGGTTGCCACCCCTAGCGCCCGCGGTCTGCAACGCCATTTTCCGGGTAACGGGCAAGCGGGTACGTTCCCTCCCGCTTTCTCGCCACGACCTGTCGTGGGCTTGAACATATACTGACGGAGAGCTCCGTCCGATCGCGGGCCGATAAAAGCCTCCCTGCTCGTGTCATATTTCCTCGCCTATCCGGTGACCATTTTCGTGAAACAGGATCGTATTTTGGGTTTGCAGGGTTGTGCCATTGGGTTAAGGGGACGATCCTTGCGTTTCCGGCTTTAGTGCGCCTGGTTGCAACGTGGATAAAGGGTTCAAGGCCATATTCAATCTCGACGTGCCGAGGTACGAAGTTTGGGAGAATTGCCGGTTCGATGTGGAAGGCGAAATCTGCCGAATCCCAGGTTTTCCTTCATCTGACACGGACTTACCGGGCTGTCGAGCACGCGTCCTTGAATACGAGCCGGAACGCTGTTGGTTGCGGTGCCGCAAGGACGATTGGCCGTGTATGGAAACCGAGATCACAATCCACGTGGAACCTGCTAACGCGTCGGGATGGCCGACTAGAGTGCACATTGAGCAGGGTGGTTTTGATCCCTCGCTCTTCCCGTTGAAGGAAATATTTGAAACGCATTGGCTGCAGATTGTTGCCAATTTCCGACTCTATCTTGAACGCCGTGTGCACGCGCCAGATACCCGTTGGGGGCCGAGTCTTGGGGCGACAGTTCAACAAACACCCATAGGCCTTGAGATCGT
>Ga0209753_1000649_pt1 | contig 14557 bp, 9 predicted proteins | sample METZYME_3_550m_FD_187550 | JGI IMG/M metagenome (GOLD analysis project Ga0209753, IMG submission 187550) | Marine microbial communities from oxygen minimum zone in mesopelagic equatorial Pacific - METZYME_3_550m (SPAdes) (version 2) | ecosystem: Environmental > Aquatic > Marine > Oceanic | place... | reverse complement strand
GATCGAGTTCCCCCCTTTGGCGGGCCCGGGCCCGACCATCTTCTTCACGGCCGTGGGCGCGCTTGGAGCGATCGCTGTCTTGGCCGTCCTACGTCGACGTTCGGATCGACCTGAGCATCTCTTTCGTTGGATCGCCCTTGGGGTTCTGCTGCTGTCGTTCCCGGCGGACCTGTGGCTTCTGAGCGACGGAGCCGCTGGTGCCTTTCCCGGGGCGACGCCCACGGGGGTCACGGTGCTCATGGTGATGCATGTCGTTGCTGCGGCGGTCATCGTTTTGGGCCTGACCGTGCGGCCCAGGTTCCCGTCTAGTGCATAGGCGTCCTTAGTTCGACGCGGTCTGGCGAGTGCGTTGGAGCTCGGCAAGACTCAGCCCGTTGACCCCGTCGATGATCTTTGCGAACGCGCGGGCGACGGCCTCGAGTCCGACCGACGGGACTAGGTCCGGGATGTCTAGGTCCGAGTGCTTGTGCTCCGGAGAGCGGATGAGCTGGATTGACGGTGCCTCCTCGTCGATCGATCCGATCTCTCCTGATGCGCTTGGGTGCATCGGCCCTACCAGGCTCACGCCGAAGGTGCGGTATGCGTCGAGGGCCAGGTTGAGGAGGTCGTCGCTCCCGTGCACCCACCAGCGCCTTGGCGAGATGCCGGCTGTCCTCCGCAACTCCGTCCCGTACGGGAGGAACTGCGCCGGCGCGATGTGCTCGGCGTTGAGGAGGAGCGCCGTGTTCTCGAGCATCCCTTCATCACGCATGTAGGGGGAGTTGGGTGAGCCGATGTGATGGCCAGCGGTCCCCACGAAGATCATGTTCCTGCGACGCTGCTCGCGCGGAATCTGCGAGAAGTGCTCGGCCAGGGCCATCATCACCGCCACCCCGGATGCGTTGTCGAGCGCCGCGTCGAACCAGCCGTCCATGTGCGCGGTGATGATGATCGTCTCGTCCGTCGTTCCCGGCAGGGTCCCGTACTGGCTCGGGCTTGTGAGGCCCTCGATCCAGTCCAGGTCGAGGCTCGCAGAGATGGTCACCGGACCCTCGGCGATGAGGTCCCTCAGGCGCCGTCCGTCCTCGAATCCCATCCAGAAGCCCGGTGTCTGCTGCGCCAGCGTGCTCTGGATGATCCCCATATTCCCGGCGTAGCCCCAGATGCCGATCGTCATCGCCGCACCCGCGGCCTGTGCCTGCTGCACGACGCGCTCCATGTTGCTCGAGTTCCCCATCTGCCCCGGGGCGAGCATGGCTTGAAAGACCACGGCCTTACCACGCACGTCGCGTCCGGCGAAGTCCAGTTCGGTGCCGAGCCCGACCCATGTCGCCTCGACGCTGATTGGGTCCGGCAGCGTCGAAGGAGGTGCGGGCCGGTTCACATTCCGAGCACGACCCGAAGACCACACGTACTGGGGTGGTGACGGGTAGGCGCTGGGGAAGCTCAACGCCTCACCGCCGCCCGTGGCGGTCAGCGTCCAGTCCTGGGGCGTCCACTGCGGACCGAGCGGGAATTCGACCCTATGGATATCCTCGAGTCCGAGTGCCCGGTACCTCGCTTCCAGCCAATCCGCCGTCATCACCTCGTACTTGGTGCCCGACATTCGACCCCAGTACTTGTTGCCGTCGTCCCGGCTTCGCCTGGAGAACCCGACGACCTCGTTCATCAGCTCCTTGATGTGATGCCCATCGATGTCCGCATAGATTCGATCGGCGGCGGACAGGGGCATGCGCATGTAGTCGAAGGAGTCGTCGCGCACCTCACCATAGGCGTCCAGGAGGATGTTGCGGTCCTGTGCCTGGAGTTCGGTTCCGAAAAGGACCGAGCCGGCTAGAAGCCCGGCTAGAGACCCGGTTACAAACGCGGCGTGCCTTCCCATGATTTCCCCCTGTATTCCGCCGAGGCGGTTGAAAGTGATCACTGACGGGCGTTCAGAATCCTCCGGAAATCTCGACCGAGGTCTTCACCCAGCGTGGTGTCCGCCCCCAGCTCCTCCAGGACCTCACCCGTCTCCTCGTGCGTGTAGAAGGAGCCGGCGCGATATTCCCCCTCGGCGGCGATCATCCAGGCGGTCTGACCTCGGTCATTGATCGCGTCGATGTTGGCGCCCTGTTCCACCAGGAACGGGACGAGGAGGACTCCACCGAGATACACGGCGCCGTGTAACGCGGTCTGGTGGTCGTCGTTCATGGCGTTGATGTCGATTTGTCCGAGGCCCAGGATGTACTCGACCGCTTCAAGCGCCGACAGTTCGAGTGGCAGGTTGTCGTCGAACCAGCGACGTCCGTACTTGTCGGCGCCCTCGACATAGTCAGCACCCGCGGCCACCATCAGCGCAGTGGTGCCGTCGTCGGTCGTCAGCGTCGGGTCGGCGCCCGCCTCCAGCAGGAATCGCATGCTCTCGAGGTCTCCGAACGAGGCGGCCAGGAAGAAGGGTGTCGCGCCGATGACGGACGGCGTCAGCCCGTTGTCCTGGGTGATGCGGCGCGAAACGAAGGGGAGCGCTCGCTCGAGCAGTGCGTTGGGGTCGGCGCCCCGTTCGAGCAGCGCCGAGACCACTTCCGGCATCTTATGTTGCACGGCTGAGTGAAGCGCTGTGCGTCCAGCGCCGGCGTGGTTGGGGTCGCCGCCGCCGTCCAGCAGAAACAGCGCCATTTTATCATGGCCGCTGTCGATCGCCACCAGCAACACCTGGGCCTCGGTGTTGCGCACGAAGCGTGTCCGGGCGTTGGTGTTGCCCGCGATCCCGTCCGGAGCCGACTCGTTGATGTCGGCACCTGATGAGAGAAGGAGTTGGGCCGCGTCGATGTTGCCCTGCTGCGCGGCGAACAGCAGGGGTGTAAAGCTATTGTTCGTACGTGCTGAGACCCCTGCGCCTGATTCGATCAATACGCGCGCGATTGGGGTGTGGTTCGCCGCGATCGCCAACATCAGCGCGGTCTGCCCGAGCAAGATTTCGGTGGCATCAGGGCTGGCCCCAGCCGCCAGGAGCAATCGCACGACGTCCACGTTGCCGACGCGGGCAGCGGTCATCAACACGGTCTCGCCATTCGTGTGCGCCGCGTTCGGGTTCGCTTCGGCCTCGAGCAGGGTCTGGACGAGGGCCACACTGCCATTCAGGGCGGCCAGCGACAACGCCGTGACGCCATGGTCGTCGGCCGTGTTCACATCGGCGCCTGATGTTATTAACAGCGTGACCAAGTCCTCGGAATCCAGGTGCGCGGCCCAGTGGAGCGCTGTGGCCCCGTCTCCATACCGCACGTTGACGTCGGCACCTTCCGCGAGCAACACCCGTATAGCGTCGACGTCGGCCCGGCGCGCCGCGTCGATCAACGCCGGCCCGTTGATCAATACCCGCCCGTTGATCGGTGCTTGCCCGTCGATCACGGTCTGGGCGGTAGTTGGCTCGACGACGGGCGGCAACACGCCGATCGCAACCACGACGGTGAACACTTTCCACCAATTGGACATGATCAACCCACCCTGACGACTGTCGCGATCCGCGGTATTCCCTCCAACAGCCTTCGAGCGACGGGACGGAAGCGGCGAAATCGGCTTGACTTCTGCAATAGGCCATCCCGATAATGCGAGGTCTTGCGTTCCAGGACAATCTAGTCCTGGCCCGAGGCGCAACAACCAGGGGACCTTGGTAAGCCAGTATGACTGCTAAGCGCGGAGTGTTTCTGGTGGGTTTCGCCGTCGCGGCGACGAGCGGCGGGAGCGCCCTCGCCCAGACCACATCAGCCCCCGAACGTGCGATGTTCAGCGACTACTGCGTGGTCTGCCACAACGACATGCGGGTCACGGGTGGGTTGTCGCTCGAGCATGTCGATCTCTCTCGCCTGGCAGTGGACGCGGATGAGACCGAGGTCTGGGAGAACATCGCGCGGAAACTGCGTACGCGCGCGATGCCGCCGCCGGGCCGACAGCGTCCGTCCGAGAGTCAGTACGAGGCGGTTGCCGCCCGGGTCGAGACAGAGCTCGACGACGCTGCTGAAGCCGCGCCGAATCCGGGCCGACGCCCTGCGGTCCATCGGCTGAACCGGGCCGAGTACACGAACACCATCCGCGATCTTTTCGCGCTCGAGGTTGACGGTGCCGTACTGCTGCCGGCCGACGATTCCGGCTACGGGTTCGACAACATTGCCGACGTCCTCTCGGTCTCGCCGATGCTGACGGAGCGGTATCTCTCGGCTGCAAGGAAGATCAGTCGTTTGGCGGTTGGCGACCTTTCGCTGGCACCGTCCACGGAGATCTTCGAGGTCAACAAGTATCTGCACCAGGATGCACGGGTCAGCGAGGACCTGCCGTTCGGGTCGCGGGGCGGAATGGCCGCACGGCATACGTTCCCTGTCGATGCCGAGTACGTTGCCAAGATCTACTTATCGCGTACGTACGACGGACGTATCCGTGGGCTGGCCGAGCGGCACCAGTTAGAGGTCCGGCTCGACGGTGTACTGGTTGCCGAACTCGAGGTTGGCGGTCCGTTGCCGCCAGATGAGAACGGTCGCCCTCGTCGACGTGACTATCGAAACGAACCCGACGATGGCCAGGAGGTTCGTTTTACGGCGACCGCCGGTCCTCACCTGCTCGGCGTGAGCTTCGTGGGCCGAGCGCCGGTGCTCGAGGGGATGCACCGGCCCTACTACGCCATCACTAGCTACGAGTACGCTGGTGACCAGACCCTCGACCCTGGTGTCGGGCGCGTCGAGTTGTCCGGGCCGTACAACGTCACGGGTCGTGGAGACACCCCGAGTCGGCGCGCCATCTTCACTTGCCGCCCGCATGCTGACGTGGTCGCGTCTGGGCCGGAAGAAGTGGCCTGTGCTCGCGAGATTCTCGGCCGTCTCGGCCGCTCGGCATTCCGTCGACCGGTCACTGAGGCCGATCTGGAGGTGCTGCTCGAGTTCTTCCACTCGGGTCGCGCCGATGGCGACTTCGACGCCGGCATCGAAATGGCGCTGAGGCGGGTGCTCGTGAGTCCGGCCTTCCTGTTCCGCCGCGAAAGTGACCCCGATGGAGCGGCTCCCGGCCAGCCATACGCCATCAGTGAGTTGGAGTTGGCCTCTCGTCTCTCGTTCTTCCTCTGGAGCAGCATCCCCGACGGGGAGTTGCTCAATCTCGCTGAGCGGGGCGAGTTAGGTCGCCCCGAGGTGCTGGAACAGCAGGTCGCGCGGATGCTGGCAGATCCTCGAGCTCGGGCGCTCGTCGAGAACTTCGGAGGGCAGTGGCTCTATCTGCGCAACATGGAGCTCGTCTCGCCCGATCCTTACGCCTTCCCCGACTTCGACGGCAACCTGCGTGTGGCGATGACACGAGAGATGGAGCTGTTTCTCGAGAGCCAGATCCGCGAGGACCACAGTGTGCTCGAGCTGATGACGTCGGACCAGACCTTTGTCAATCAGCGGCTTGCCGAGCACTACGGCATCCCGAACATCCTCGGGAATCACTTCCGTCGTATCACGCTGAGCGGTGAGTTCGATCGGCGGCGCGGTTTACTAGGGAAGGGAAGCCTGCTGACGGTGACCTCATACGCGCATCGCACGTCGCCCGTTCTGCGGGGCAAGTGGCTGCTCGAGAACGTGCTTGGGACACCGCCGCCCCCACCGCCGCCCGACGTACCCGAGCTCACGGAAGAAGCCGAGACTGATGGATCCATCTTGTCGCTCAGAGAGCGAATGGAGCAGCACCGATCCGACCCGGTGTGCGCGAGTTGTCACCGTGTGATGGATCCGCTCGGCTTTGCGCTCGAGAACTTTGACGGTATAGGACAGTGGCGTGCCACTAGCGAGGCCGGGACGCCGATCGATGCGTCGGGCGAGCTCGCGGACGGAACGCCCGTGGATGGGCCGGTCTCGCTGCGCGACGCACTGTTGAAACGACCGGAAAACTTCGTCACCACAGTGACCGAGAAGTTGATGACCTACGGGCTCGGGCGTGGTGTCGAGTACTACGACGCCCCCGCGGTTCGAGGCATAGTGCGCGAGGCGTCGGTCGACGGCTATACTTGGTCAGCACTGATCACCGGCATCGCCCGGAGCGTGCCGTTTCAGATGAGGAGTTCTGCCCCATGATCATCACCAGGAAGGCACTACCCCGGCGGACGTTTCTGAAAGGTGTCGGTGCCACCGTGGCCCTGCCGCTGCTCGACACCATGTCGCCGGTGTTACGGGACACCCCGGCCGAGCCGGGGGCTCGGCTCTTCATCGGGTACGTGCCTAACGGCGTGATCATGGATAAGTGGACCCCGACGACCGAGGGCAGGGGTTTCGAGTTGCCCTCGACGTTAGCACCGCTCCAGCCGTTCCAGGACCAGCTTACCGTGATCAGTGGACTGGCCAGTGAGCCGATGTTCCCCCTGCCGGGCGAGGGCACAGGCGACCACGTCCGTGCGGCCGCCGCGTTCCTGACCGGGGTGCACCCGAAGAAGACGGAGGGACCGGACATCCAGGGTGGCGTCTCGATGGACCAGATCGCGGCCCAGCAGATCGGTCAGGGCACGCAGCTGTCATCGCTCGAGCTCTGCCTCGACCCGAACGAATTGATCGGCGCTTGTGAGGCCGGGTGGAGCTGTGCTTACGCGAACACACTGTCGTGGCGCAACCCGACCACGCCGTTGCCCATGGAGAATCAGCCCCGCGCGGTATTCGAACGACTCTTCGGCGACGCCGACGACACCAGCCAGGCGGCCCGCGAGGCGCGCCTCCGCGAGGACCGCAGTATTCTCGATTCCGTGTTGCGCGAGATCGGCAGCTTCCGGAGGACTCTGGGGGAGTCGGACCGCGACAAGATCACCCAGTATCTCGACGCCATCCGTGACATCGAGCGGCGGATCCAACTCGCGGAGGCCCAAGGCGACGTCGAGCTCCCGGAGTTGGTGCGTCCCACCGGCGGCATCCCCGACACGTTCGCGGAGCACGCGCGGCTGATGTTCGACCTCCAGGTGCTTGCATTCCAGACCGACATGACGAGGGTGATCACCTTCATGATGTCTCGGGAGGTCAGCCCACGGACGTACCCGGAGTTGGGCATCCCTGACCCGCATCACGGGCTATCCCACCACGGGAACAGACCCGGTCAGATGGAGAAGCTGCGTCAGGTGAATGTGCATCACGTCGAGCAGTTCGCCTATTTCCTCGACCGGTTGCGCTCCACGCCGGACGGTGACGGTACGCTGCTGGACAACATGCTGGCGCTCTATGGGTGCGGCATCAGTGACGGGAACCAGCACCTGCACACCAATCTCCCGATTCTGCTCGCGGGTGGAGCGGGCGGACGGCTGCAGGGCGGTCGGCACATTCGCGTGGAAGAAGAAACGCCGCTGACTAACTTGCAACTCAGCATGCTCGACAAGATCGGTGTGGCCACAGAGCGGCTGGGGGACAGCAGCGGGCAGCTGACGCACCTCTCCGAGGTGTGACCGCTGGCTTTAGGAGCCTCTTGATGTCTCTTCCGAAAGATTCCGCCGAGCGGCAAGACCCGCTCGACCCGTCGCGCCGAAGCTTTCTGAAGTGGAGTGCCCTCTTGGGGGGTGCTTCCGCGCTCGGTGGCGGTGGACTGCTTCTCTCCCAGTTTCGGGACGCCGAACAAGGAGTGCTTCCCCTGGCCTCCGCCGGAGGCCGGATCGTCCGTACGGCCAACACGCCCGAATGCCTCCACTGCGCCCTTCTGGCGCACGTCGAGGACGGCCGGTTGGTCAAGGTGACCGGCGATCCGGATTTCAATGTCATGGCCTGCGCGCGAGGAATCTCACGCATCCGCCAGCTCTATAGCCCACATCGGCTCAAATACCCCATGCGCCGGGTGGGCGAGCGCGGCGAGGACAAGTGGGAGAGGATCAGTTGGGATGAAGCGCTCGACACGATCGCCGAGCGTTATCGCCAAATCCGAGACGAGCACGGCAACCAAGCCTTCCTGTCCTTCGACGGAACAGGAAACTGGACTTCGCTCGGAACGGGTGGGGGGATCTATTCGGCCTTCTGGAACCGCTTTGGCGGCACGACCCCGATTATTTCCCAACTCTGTTGTGCTTCGGTGTCCTCGGGTTACGCTGCGGTTTTCGGAGGCGGGCGGTCGGAGTTCAGGGACGAGTGGGTGCACAGTCGGTACTTCCTGGCGTGGGGAAACAACCCGGCCGTGACGAACCAGGGCTACATGAAGAACCTCTTCCAGGCCCGGGAAGAGCACGGCGCGCGACTCGTGACGATCGACCCACGGCTGAGCGAGACAGCCGCTCTCTCCGACCGCTGGATTCAGGTACGGCCGGGTACGGATGCCGCGCTCGCACTTGGCATGATCCACGTGCTTCTCGATGAGGGGCTGTACGACGAGGAGTATGTTCGTGCTTTCACAAACGCGTCCTTCCTCGTTCGCCACGGGGACGAGGGGTACGATCTGGAGGGGTTGGCCGGGAGCTGGCCGGAGGGAGGCGCCGAGCTTCCAATCGATCTTCGCGATCTTCGGCTGCTGGAAGAAGGCGAGTCCGGTTTCATGGTCTGGGACGAAACAGCATCACGGCCCGTCCCCGCGGACACACCGGGCGTCAAGGCTGCCCTGAGTGGAAGCTACGAAGTCGGTGGCGTGACGTACCAACCGGTCTTGGACTGGCTTCGCGCCATCGCTGCGCGCTACACGCCTGATGTCGTTCATCGCATCACCGGAGCGCCTGCCGACGCGATCGCCTCAATGACGCGCGAATACGCGAGCGCTAAGCCGGCGGCCATCATCCAGAACATGGCCGGCGCGCAACGAACCGATCACGGCACGCTGACCGTCATGGGCCACCTCTACCTCGCCTCACTCACGGGCAACGTGGGTGTGCTCGGAGGCGGCGTGAACGATACGGGCGGTTTTGTGAACCAGGCCGGGGGGAGGCGTGGCACCCCCGTTCCTCTCCAGCGGAATCCTCGGATCGATGGGATTCCGGCCACCAAGGTTGGAGAGTACCTGGTCGAGCAGAAGCCGCATCCGATCAAAGCCATCCACGTGGCCGGAAGCGGCCTGCTGACCCAAACCCCAAATACGAAAAAGGTCATCGAAGGGCTCAACAACATCGACTTCATGGTCGTGCAGGACATTTTCATGACGACGACCGCGCGCTACGCCGACATCGTGCTGCCGGTGACTACGCTTTTCGAGGCCAAGAATGTCCTCGCTGGGCCGAGGAGCCGGTACATCCAGCTCATGAATCAAGCGATCGAGCCTTTGTTCGAAGCGCGCTCGGATCGTTTCATCGTGACAGAACTCGCGAAACGGCTCGGCTTCGGCGAGGATTTCGACAAGCCCGACGACGATCTCATTCGCCGTGTGCTCGAGCCGACGGGCGTGACCCTCGAACAGCTCGAGGAGGGTCCGGTCAATCCCATGCCGGATCCTTGGATTCCGTTCGCCGACAAGAGATTCAACACGCCGTCCGGTCGCATCGAGCTTTTCTCCACCTATCTCTCGAGGAGGGGTTTCGATCCGATCCTCGAGTACCTGCACCCGGTCGAAGCCCCGTGGGTCGACGAAGAGTTGGCCGAGCTCTACCCGCTCCAGCTCATCAATCGCAAGAACCACAACCACGTCAACTCGAGTTTTCACCACCACGACTATTTGATGGAGATCTGGGCGAGCCAGGTGCTCCAGATCCACCCGGAGGACGCAAGAGCCCGTGTCGTCGAGGACGGCGCGCGCATTCGGGTCTTCAACGGGCGCGGCTCCATCGAGGCGATGGCGCACGTGACCACCGGCATCATGCCGGGCGTCGTGAGTGTCACCACCGGATGGGGTGGGGTCAACGAGAAGCAAACCGCGAGCATCTTGAGCCCGGACAAGTTCGAGCCGATTTCAACGGGCCACACGCTCAACTCGTCGATGGTTCAGGTCGAAAGGGGAGAGGCCACGTGAGTCAGGTCGCATTCTTCTTGGACGTCAACCGCTGCACGGGGTGCCGTAGTTGCGAGGTCGCGTGCAAGATCGAGAACGGCGTCGAAGTGGGCCCACGTTGGCGCAAGGTTCGCACGGTCGAAGGCGACGAAGGTGGCCCCTTCATGTACCACGTCTCGATGGCGTGCAACCACTGCGAGGTCCCGGTCTGCGCCGACGCGTGTCCTTCGGGTGCGATCACCAAGCGACCGGACGGGATCGTGGTCGTCGACGAGAGCAAGTGTATCGGCGCTCGTCTGTGCGCGTGGGCCTGCCCTTACGACGCGCCGCAGTTCAGCGATGAGACCGGCATCATGCAGAAGTGCGACTTCTGCAATCACCGGATCGATTCAGGCGTCGGGGGCCCGGCCTGCGCCGAGGCATGCCCCACCAAGGCGCTGCAGTGGGGAACCCTCGAGGAAGTCGCTGCGAAGGAGGGCGTCACGGACGAGTTCGGGCCGCTGCCCGACGCGGAGATCACGCGCCCTGCGATCCGATTCAAGCCGCTCAAGCCGCGTCACTCCTGAGCTAGAAAAGACATGGATACGCGTGAATGGGCTCTCGTGATCTTCACGCTCTTGAGCCAAGCGGCGGTGGGAGCGTTTCTCACGCTGCAGGTCTTGCGTTCTCCCCTCGCACCGAGCGGAGCCGATACCCTCACCTCTCCGGGACCCGGTGAAGGAGGCGTCAGGAGAGCGGGCCCCTCGATCGCCGTTCTTGTCGTGCTGTCGGCCGGATTCTTTGCTGCGCTCTTCCATTTGGCGACACCACTCACGGCCGTTCGTGCGGTCGTAAACTTCGCCTCCTCGTGGTTGAGCCGCGAGATCGTGTTCGGGGGCTTGTTCGCGGGGCTTTTGGCCGCGCTCGTGGCGGTGGAGTACTCAGGCCGAGCGTTTCGGTGGCACCGAGTGCTCGCAGGCGCGACGGCGGGAGCCGCATTGGCGTTTCTCTACAGCCAGATCCGGATCTACATGTTACCCGCCCAACCCGCATGGAACACTCTAGCGACGCCAGCGGCTTTCTTGGCGACGGCCCTACGCCTCGGAATTCTCGGGGTTGCTGTCGGCGTGGTCGCTCGCGGGATGCAACCCGACGAGCTCGGCAGGTTCGATGCCCCTTCGTGGCGAACTCTTCGTGGGCTCGCAGCGGCGGGCATCGTTGTGTTGGTCGCAGAGCTTCTCGTGTTACCCCTCCAGCTTGGCTCGTTGATCGGCGACCCTTCGCAGGCCGCGGTGGCGAGCGCGCAAAGGCTCACGGACGACTTCGGATGGGTGCTGGTGCTACGACTGGTGCTTCTATGCATCGGTGTGGCTGCCCTGGGCTGGTTCCTCATCGGCCAGAAGAGTCCCGACGCGCATCGTCTGGCGCGTAAGCTCACAATAACCTCGTTCTGGGTCGTCCTCCTCTCGGAGCTCTGCGGCCGCTTTCTCTTTTACGCGACGGCCATGAGAGTCGGCATCTGAGCTAGCTCATGGCCAGCACTCAACACCGAACACCATCCGAGTGGGCGCAGCTTCAGACCGGTCAGGGATTGGCCTATCGCTTTCTTGGAAGGTGCTTCTACGAGGCGCCTGATGCGGAGTGGATCTCTACGCTCGCTGAGGAGCGACTGTTCGAGGCCTGGCCCTTCCCTTCGAAAGACGAAGACACGACAGAGGGGCTGTCGCTATTAAGGGACTTCTGCGAAAGCTGGGATACCACGAAGATCGGTGAACTCCAGTGGGATTTCACCCGCCTTTTCGTCGGCCCGGGCAAGATGTTGGTGCCGCCGTGGGAATCCGTACATCGAAGCAAGACGGGGCTGACGTTTCAGGAGTCCACGTTACGCGTGCGGGAGATCTACCAGGGCTTTGGCGTGGAAGCCCCCGCGATTCACCGCGAGCCGGACGATCATATCGGAATCGAGCTGGCGTTCGTCGGACGACTTTCCGAACTGGCGGCGGCGGCGGCCACCGAGGGTGACACGGCTGCGCTCGACAGACACCTCGAAGCGCAGAAGGCTTTCTTGCGCGACCACCTACTCGTGTGGGCGCCCCGTTGTCTCGAGCTCGTGGGCGAGCATGCAGAAACGGCCTACTATCACGGCGTCGCACGCCTGACGTTGGGCACTCTCTCCGAGTCGGCAACTCTGTGCGAGGCGCGAGCGGATCCTGCCGCTGAAGATCAACCGGGTCTGGCAAGATCATCTGATGTTCGCCAAGATGGCGAAGAGCACGTGCCATAGTGCCTGGAATGCTCGGTAGTTTCGCATGAGGGGTCCAACCATGGTCGCCAGATCGGCGCTCGTACTCCTGTTCCTGGTACCGGCGTCCCTTCGAGCCCAGGGGACGGATATCCAGACGTTCCTCGACCTCCTTGCCGTGAATCCCGAGCAAGAGGCGATCCTGGAGCGAGCAATTCTGGACGGATGGGACGATTCCCATGCCGCCATGCTCGTCGAGCTCCAGCGCTTCGCCCAGCGGCGCGATAGGACTCGCCTCTTTCTGTTGCTGGAGCGCGCCACCGGACAGCCTTTCGGGCAAGACATGGATCGGTGGTGGGATTGGATCTGGGCAACCAATCCCGGAATGCATCCCGACTACTCGATGTTCAAGGCGAGGCTGTACTCGGCCATCGACCCGAGCTTTCGTGACTACTTCGACGACGGCCTGCCCGCGAACATCCGTCTCGACGAAGTCCGGTGGGGAGGCGTGGTGCGCGACGGGATTCCGCCGCTCGACCTGCCTGCCTTCACCGACGCACGTGGGGCCCGGTACCTGGACGATGACAACATCGTGTTCGGCATCGCGATCAACGGGGAGGAACGTGCATACCCCAAGCGCATCATGGCCTGGCACGAGATGTTCAAGGACACCATCGGTGGCGAGCACTTCACAGGCGTGTACTGCACCCTCTGTGGTTCGATGATCCTCTACCGATCGACCATCGACGGGGAGCACTACGAAATCGGCACCAGCGGATTCCTCTACCGTTCCAACAAATTGATGTACGACCATGACACCCGGTCACTTTGGTCCACACTGACTGGCGGGCCAGTCGTGGGCCCTCTCGCGGAGCGCGACATCGAGTTGGAGCCGCTTTACGTGGTCACCACGACATGGGGGGAGTGGCGGCGGCGCCACCCGGGCACGAAAGTGCTGTCGATCGATACCGGGTATAACCGTGATTACAGCGAGGGGGCGGCGTACCGCGACTACTTCAGCACGGACGAACTCATGTTCACCGTGCCCGAATTGGATACGCGGCTCAAGAACAAGGACGAGATTCTCGCGTTGCGGCTCCCCGAAGCCCCGATGGAGCAGCTGGCCATCGTTGTCGAATTCCTCGCAGACCAGACCGTGTATCACGATTCGCTCGGTGCGGTTGATTTCGTCGTGTTGACCGACCGCAGCGGCGCGAGCCGAGTGTTCGAAACGGATGGCGGGAGGTTTTCTGCTTGGGATGGTCAAGACGCAGTCTTGGACGAGTCAGGCGAACGATGGACGCTGACCGAAGCGGCCCTCACCAGCCCCGGTCAGACGCCCCTACGGAGGCTACCTTCGCACCGTGCGTTCTGGTTCGGATGGTACGCGCAGTTTCCTGAGACGCGCCTCGTTTACTGAAGCGGTGACTTCGGCTGAGCGATGAAACTGAACAGGGCGATTGGCAGAACGGAAACCGCGCCTCGTGGAGTTCGAAAGCGTATCGCCATATCGGATCCGGCGCTCGGTGAGTAGGCGGCCGAGGGAATCAGCTCAACTAGCCTTTTTCATCGTCCCAGTCGGGAACGGTCATGCTCAGAGCTGAGCCCTCCCCAGCACCGCTACGTAACCCTGCCGGAAAAGCGCCGGGAACGGAATTAACACTCCTTGCTCTTCGGGGGTCTTTACTGCAGCATATGTGACGCCTCTATCAGGAGCCTCTCATGAAACTCAGCGCCCTTCTTACTGCCCTGCTCACGACAGCCGTACTGACCATGGACGCGGCACCCGTTTCGGCTCAGAACTTGGCCGGAGTGTGGGAGATCACCCGGGAGACGGGGCGCGGTACGACCGTCCAAACACTCACACTCGCCGTGGAAGGCTCGACGGTCACTGGGACCCTCGCATTCAATTTTGGTCGCGGTCGCGGCGGTGGTGGTGGTGGCCCCCAGTCCTTCCCGGTCTCAGACGGAACCGTCAACGGGAACCAGTTCAGCTTCACGGTCACACTGAGCTTCGGCGGGAACGAAATCCCGCAGATGTACTCGGGTACCATCGACGGTGAGACTCTCACGGGGACTATCCGAGGCGGTCGCGGCGACCAACCGTTCACGGCGAAACGCCCCGAGTGACGAACTGATATATCTTTCATCTGCGGTCATAGGCGGGATTTGTTGATCGCAGCGAGTTCTTGAGCGAGGAGACGGACCGAACGATGTCGACGTTTCGAACGATGAAGATTGGGCCAGCGACTTTGCTGGTGCTTGCCGTCGCCGCTTGCGGAATCGGTGGGGGCGGAGAAGCTCGGGAGCTTGATATTGAAGCCGTCATACGCGGTGACCTCATCGTCACCTCTGCGTCCACTGGCGTCTTGGAGCCGGTTCTCGAGGTGGAGGTCACGTCCAAAGCCTCGGGCGAGATCCTTCGTATCCACGTCGATGTCGGCGACGAGATAGAGCCAGGGGCCCTCCTGGCGGAGGTCGATCCTC
>Ga0209753_1000647_pt1 | contig 14572 bp, 9 predicted proteins | sample METZYME_3_550m_FD_187550 | JGI IMG/M metagenome (GOLD analysis project Ga0209753, IMG submission 187550) | Marine microbial communities from oxygen minimum zone in mesopelagic equatorial Pacific - METZYME_3_550m (SPAdes) (version 2) | ecosystem: Environmental > Aquatic > Marine > Oceanic | place... | reverse complement strand
GACTCGATTAGTACCATCGTGAATAAAATTACTGGTTTCATGGTGAGCCAAAACTCACCCAGATGAACGCGTTTTTCAAGCTGTTTTAACAGTTGCCGCCGGGAATCAAAATCCGTCGCCGTTCAAGTGGTGGAGCGGGTTGGATTAAGTAGAGCGAAGGAACAACTCAAAGACTCGAAATCCTTCCTCCATCGCCAGTCCTGTCATGATAAGAATATCAAACGGATGACCGAGGCTGAGAATGAAAGAATCTAGTCCTTGAACTGAGCGACAAGCCCGGTGATCGTCTCTTTGGCATCGCCGTAGAGCATTCGGACGTTCTCCCGAAAGAAGAGCTTGTTGACCAGGCCTGAAAAGCCCTTGCCCTGCCCCCGTTTGAGGCAGAAAACGTTCCTGGCTTCGTGAGCGTTGATGATCGGCATGCCGTAGATGGGGCTGCTCTCGTCCTCGATCGCAGCCGGGTTGACAACATCGTTGGCCCCGATGACGACGGCGACGTCGACGGTGGAGATGGTGGGGTTAACGTCATCCATCTCGCAGAGTTGCTCGTAGGGGACATCAGCCTCAGCAAGGAGAACGTTCATGTGCCCCGGCATACGCCCTGCGACGGGGTGAATGGCGTGGCGGACTTCGCAGCCGTTCTGCTCCAGGATTTCACCGAGTTCCTTGACGGCATGCTGTGCCTGGGCGACGGCAAGGCCGTAACCGGGAATGAAGACAACGCTGTCTGCGGACTCGAGGGCATAGTAGGCGTCCTCGACTGAAAGGGGTTTCATTTCACCCTCGACCTCACCTGAACCGCCCGCTTCATCAGCACCGAAGCCACTGAAGAGGACATTCACGAGTGTGCGGTTCATGGCCTTGCACATGATGACAGTAAGGATAAGACCACTGGCTCCCACCAGACAGCCGGCCACGATGAGGACGTTGTTCTCTATGACGAATCCGGCAGCCGAGGCGGCGAGCCCGGAGAAGCTGTTGAGGAGGGCGATGACCACCGGCATGTCGCCCCCGCCGATAGGCAGGACGCCGAGGACCCCCAGCAGGAGGGTTAGCCCGACCAAGCAGGCAAAAACCTCGAGTGGCTCAAGGGAGACGGAGCCAATCTCGGGCAGGTCAGCCACGAGGACAGTTCCAAGAACCAAGACGACGATGGCGACGAGAGCGTTGACGAGTTTCTGGCAAGGGAAGAGGGTAGCCTTGCCGCTTATCTTGCCAGCCAGCTTGAGATACGCGACCATGCTACCGGTAAAGGTGACAGCCCCGATCGCCACGGCGAGGAAGATGACGAGGGTCTTGAAGGCATCGTGGTCACTGGGAGCGAGATTTGCGACCCTTAGAAACTCGTAGGTCGCCACGAGAAGGCTGGCGAGACCACCAAAGCCATTGAATAGGGCGACCATCTCGGGCATGGCGGTCATCTTCACTTTCTTGGCGGCGACTACCCCGATGATGGCGCCAACGGCGATGCCACCTGCGATCCATTGATAGTCGAGTCCCTCGCTGAGAAGGGTGGCGACCACCGCAATGAGCATGCCGACGCAGGAAAGTTGGTTTCCCTTGCGTGCGGTGTCGGCCGAACCGAGCAAGCGGATGCCTAGGATGAAGAGCACCGCCGAGACGACGTATGCGAGGTTAATCCAAGTGGCGTCGCCGGAAGCTTCGACGGTTGCAAGAGACTGGGCGAAAGTCATGCTCATCCCTTCTTGCCCCCCTTCTTCTTGAACATCTCGAGCATGCGATCGGTCACCACGTAGCCGCCCACCACATTGATCGTGGCGAGGATCAGGGCGGCCAAGGCGATCCAACGTTCTAGCTCTCCCTGACCCAGTTTAAGGGCGAGGATGGCCCCCACGATGGTGATGCCCGAGATGGCGTTGGAACCCGACATCAGGGGCGTGTGCAATTGCGAGGGCACCTTGGAGATGAGCTGGTAACCCAGAAAGGCCGCCAAGGTGAAGATGAATAGCAGTTGGACGAGATCCATGGGTCGTTCAGGTGTTTTCCTTGAAGCGTTCGTGGATGACGGAACCGTCGTGAGTGATCAGGCAGCCCTTCAGGATTTCATCCTCGAGATCCAAGCGGAGAGCCTTCTCCTCAGCATCCCAGAAATGCTCCAGGAAAGCGGTCACGTTGGCGGCGAACATCTGACTGGCATGCCTAGGCACCATGCCCTCGAGGCATCCGTGGCCAATGATGCGGACACCGTTTTCCGTAACAACTTCCCCGTCGACCTTGACGCCCTCAACGTTGCCGCCAGTTTCCGCGGCGAGATCCACCACTATGCTGCCGGAGGCCATTTGGTCGAGAATCTCCTTTGTCACGATTCGAGGGGCAGGGCGGCCGAAGAGCTTTGCCGTGGTGATGACTATGTCTGCACGGGCACACGCCTTGGCCATGGCCTCCCGCTGCTTCTCCATTTGCTCGGGGGTGAGTTCCTCGGCGTAGCCTTGGTCGGTCTGGCCCGTTTCGCCAAGGTCGACCTTGATGAACTTGGCCCCGAGGGACTTCACCTGTTCCTCCACCACGGAGCGCGTGTCAAAAGCCTCCACTCGAGAACCGAGGCGCTTGGCGGTGGCGATTGCCTGCAGTCCCGCAACGCCCACTCCGATCACGAAGACCCTGGCGGGCGATATGGTACCTGCGGGAGTCATCATCATGGGCAAGATGCGCTCGAAACGTTCAGCCCCCAGAATGACGGCTTGATAGCCGGAGAGATTGGCCTGCGAACTAAGGACATCCATCTTCTGGGCCAGCGTGGTGCGGGGAATCATCTCCAAGCTCACTGCACTGACACCGGCTAGAGCCAGTCGGTCGATAAGGTCTCTTTCCTTGAAGGGATCGAGAAAGCTCACATGAACACAGCCTTGGGAAAGATTCGCGATGGTCTCTTCGGATGGTTTTCGCACGCGAACCACGACATCTGACTCCCCAAAAGCCGCCAAAGCGTCAACCGCAATGGTGGCACCGGCTTCGACGTATTCAGCGTCAAGATGGCCCGAAGCCAAGCCGAGTCCGCTCTCGAGAATCACCTCCACACCCAATCCGACTAACCTTTGGGCCGAGGTCGGCGTCATCGCGACCCTCGACTCGCCCTGCTCGACTTCCCTTGGCACAAAGAGTTTCATCCTTTTCCGGACATCAACCAAGAACTCATTTGCTGCTTAAATGTTTCCAAGCATGGCAGCCTTGTGAATTAAGGTTGCCTTTGCAGCCCCAACCAACAGCGCGGCTGCTACAATTGAAATAAGCGGTGATTTCACAGCAAGGCAACTGTCAACCTGATAAGTACAGTTTTCAAGGTGTTTTAACTTTTTCCGCTGAACCAGAACCGGTCAGACTCTAGGTCATGGAAGCCGAAGCAGGAAGGTTGTTCACCGAGTCATTCGGGAAGAATTCGACAACCATGGTTTAGCTAACGACGGGGATGAAGCGTCCTGCATTTTACTTATCCCGAGCCGTCTTTCCCATAACCCGGAAATGTCTTGCAAATATGCCCTGAAAATCACAACGTTGACGCGCCGAAAGGAAATCATAATGCATATTAAAGATATGAATCGTCGAAGCTTTATCAAGTCTAGCGCAACCGCAACCAGTGCATTTGCGCTGCCGAGATTCTCGATTGCTCAGCCTGGCAAAACCAAAAAAATAAATGTTGCCGTGGTTGGCGTGGCAGGCATGGGAGGATATGCGCTTGGTGAAGCTGCCAAAGAGAACCTGGTGGCAATGTGTGACGTCGATGACGCCAGGGCTGCGAATGCTTTTAAAAAGTTTCCTAACGTACCGCGCTTCAAGGATTTCCGAACCATGCTCGACAAGCTAGGCAAGGACATTGACGCAGTTTCGATTTCGACCCCTGACCACACCCACTTCGCAGCCGCCATGGCCGCCATGGAAAGAGGAAAGCATGTCTTTGTTCAAAAGCCACTGGCACATAACGTCTGGCAGGTTCGAACCCTTCGCAAAGCCGCCCGCCATTACAAGGTAATCACCCAGATGGGCAACCAGGGGCATACCTTTACAGGCATGCGCCGCATCAAGGAATGGGTGGACGCTGGAGTGGTCGGTGACGTACGCGAAGTCATCACCTGGACCAATCGGCCCAACCCGCCATGGTTCGTCCCACCCAGCTCGTTTCCACCGGTAACGAGACCCGCGCCGACTACCCTTGACTGGGATTTGTGGCAAGGCCCGGTGCAAAATCGGGATTACAGCGCAGACTATGTTCCAGTGAAGTGGCGCGGTTGGTGGGACTACGGTTGTGGCGCCCTTGGTGACATTGGTTGCCACACCTTTGACGCTCCCTTCTTGGTTCTTGACCTGGGTTCGCCCACCAAAGTCGAGATCGAGCGCAAGGATCCTCCCGGCAAAGGCTTTATCCCAATGGGATCGGTGGTGACCTATCACTTCCCGGCCCGAGGCAAAAAACCGCCGGTTACCCTCAAGTGGTATGAGAAGGGCTACGAAGTCCCCAAACCCATGCGCTGGCAGAAAGGCAAAGATCTCCCCAGTGGAGGCGGCATGTACATGGAAGGGACAAAGGAAACCCTGTACCATGCAGGGATGCGCCCCAACAGCCCCATGATTACCCCGGGCAAACGCTTCATGGAAATCAAAAGCGACTTGGTCAAAATCCCCAAGTTACCTGCCGTTGGAAATGGGCCCATTGAGGAATGGTATCGTGCCATCAAAGGGGATGGACCAACGCCCGGTTCAAATTTCGACTATGCCGTTCCGCTCACGGAAATGGTCCTTCTTGGAGCTCTTGCACAGCGCACAGGAAAAAGCATTGAATGGGACAGCAAAAAGATGGAAGTCAAAGGCCAACCTGAATTTGATGAACTGATCAAGGAACCAACTCGCAAGGGATGGCAATACGGCACAAGCCTGGGGTAAACCTCCACAAACTTAAGATTCCTATAATAGACGTCCTAACGCATAAAACAGGAAAGCTGTGGCTAGCAGCGTCGTTCTTCCCGAGCGAATCCAAGCGTTAATCTATTGCGAAAGAAACTGATTCCTGCCAGACTGATTCCTTGAGCATCTGGAAATCGAATACACGTGGGCCAATCAGCTTTCGCAGAGCAGGTTTCCAGCTTGGTCTAGCCACAACCCTGCTCTTCGCTTCCTGTTCGTTCGCAGAGGATTCCTCAAGCCTCTCCGGCCCGTCCTTTCGCGCCCTCGTTGCCGAGCATTGTTTCGACTGCCACGACGCCGATTCGACCAAAGGTGACCTGAATCTCGAAGCCATCAGTTCCCAGCCCACAAGCCAGCATTCGGAGGTCTGGGAAAAAGTTGTGCGTCGGCTACGCGCGCGCCAGATGCCGCCCGCCGGCAAGAAACGGCCGGATGAAGCAACCTACAACACACTCCTCTCCGGACTCGAAGGCTCGCTCGAAAAACTCGCGGCTCAACATCCCCAGCCCGGCCGAATCGACACCCTTCGCCGCCTCAATCGCACGGAGTATCGAAACGCCATTCGCGATCTGCTCGCGCTCGACATCGACGTCGCCGCGTTGCTACCGGCCGACGAATCCAGCCACGGTTTTGACAACATCACCGTTGGCGACCTTTCCCCCACCTTGCTGAATCGCTATATCACCGCCGCTCAGAAGATCAGCCGGCTGGCCGTGGGCGCGCCTCGTAAATCGCCCGGAGGCCACACGATCCGCATTCCACCAGACACCACGCAGGAAGAGCACGTCCCCGGTCTCCCCCTCGGCACTCGGGGAGGAACGTTGATCCCCTACACCTTTCCGCAGGATGGCGAATACGAAATTCAGATGCGCCTAACCCGCGACCGAAACGAACAAGTCGAAGGGCTTTCAGGAACCCACGAACTGGAACTGCTGCTGGATCGCGAACGGTTGAAGGTGTTCACGGTCAAGCAGCCGAAGAAACGAAACGACCACACAAAGCTGGATGCGCACCTCAAGACCCGCATTCAAGTCTCCGCCGGACCGCGCGACCTCGGCGTCACCTTTATCAAGAAGCCTTCATCGCTGCTCGAAACCAAGCGACAGCCCTACAATTCTCATTTCAACCACCATCGGCACCCGCGCCTGTCACCCGCCATTTTTCAGGTTTCGATCACCGGCCCCTACCAGGCTGCCGGCTCCAGTGAAACGCCCAGCCGAAAACGCATTTTCATCGCGCGCCCTGCGGATCGCTACGATACCGAATCCGCCGCCCGCCAAATCCTGTCCGCCTTGGCGCGCCGCGCCTACCGCCGGCCGGTGAGCGACGCGGATCTCGAACGCCCCATGCAGTTCTTTCGACAGGCAAACAGGAAGGGCGGCTTCGAAGCCGGAATCGAGATGGCTCTCAGTTCTATTCTCGTCAGCCCCCAGTTCTTGTTTCGCATCGAGAAAGTCCCCGAAAAAGCCAACCCCAATTCCGCCTACCCCCTGAGCGGCATCGAACTCGCCTCGCGTCTCTCCTTCTTCCTCTGGAGCAGTATCCCCGACGATGAATTGCTCGATGCTGCGCAGAGAGGTGAATTGAACGATCCGGAAGCCCTGGAGAAACAGACGCGCCGCATGCTGGCCGATCCGCGCTCCATATCTCTGGTCGACAATTTTGCCAATCAATGGCTCTACCTTCGCAATTTGGATTCCTTCACGCCCAACGCCCGGCTCTTTCCCGATTTCGATGACAATCTACGGCAGGCATTTCAGCGGGAAACCGAACTCTTTTTCGAAAGCATCCTTCGCGAGGACAAGAGCGCCATGGAACTGTTACAGGCCGACTACACCTTCCTCAACGAGCGGCTCGCGAAGCACTACCAGATTCCCCACGTCTACGGGAGCCGTTTTCGGCGGGTGGCATTGGCGCCAGAAGACAGGCGCGGCGGCCTACTGCGCCACGGCAGCATCCTGACCGTCACCTCTTACGCGACCCGCACCTCGCCCGTCATTCGCGGCAATTGGATTCTCGAGAACATCGTCGGGACCCCGCCGCCGCCGCCGCCCGACGATGTGCCCGCCCTTGAAGACAACAACGTCGACCAAACCCTCCCCATGCGTGAACGGCTTAGTCAGCACCGCGCAAACAAGGCTTGCGCCGTGTGCCACAAGTTGATGGACCCGGTTGGCTTCGCGCTGGAGAACTTCGACGCGATCGGCCGGTGGCGAACGCACGAGGAAGGCCGGGAACTTGACGTCAGCGGCGGACTGCCCGATGGCCAGGCGTTCACCGGGATTGACGGCCTTGAAAAGGGCCTGCTCGAACGCCCCGAACTCTTCGCTGGCACACTCACCGAGAAACTGATGACCTTCGCCCTGGGGCGCGGCGTCGAACATTTCGACGGTCCCGCTGTGCGAAAAATCGTCGCTGAAGCAGCCAAGAACGACTACCGGATGTCGTCGATTATCCTTGGAATAGTGAACAGCATACCGTTTAGAATGCGTGAAGCGTTATGATCATTACAAAGAAAGCTCTCCCGCGTAGAACTTTTCTCAAAGGCGTCGGAGCCACCCTCTCGCTGCCGCTTCTCGACGCGATGGTTCCCGCGGCAACCGCCCTCGCGAAAACGCCCGCCAAACCGGTGCGCCGGCTGGGTTATGTTTTCATGCCGATGGGTTGTGACATCACTAGGTGGACGCCTCCAGGTGGCGAGAAGCTGGACAAGCTTTCCCCCATCCTCAGTTCGCTCGAACCGGTGAAGCAGGATGTCACGATCGTTTCCAATCTGGAACTGGCCAACGCCTATCCCGGCTCCCATGCGACTTCCAACTCAGCCTTCCTGAGCGCGGCAAAGGCCAAGGTGACGGAAAGCACGGACTACTACCTGGGAACAACCGCCGATCAGATCGCTGCCCGGCACATCGGCCAATCAACCCAACTGCCGTCGCTGGAAATGGCGATGGATCTGCTCAAGCTCGTCGGTCAGTGCGACAATGGTTACGCCTGCGTCTATCAAAACAACCTTTCCTGGTCCTCCCCGACCACGCCTTTGCCGGCCGAGGCCCATCCGCGAATCGTCTTTGAAAGCCTGTTCGGCGAAGGCGGCACCGCCAAGGAACGCCGCGCCGCGTTGCGAGAGCGCGCCAGTCTGCTCGATTCGGTCAGCGAAGAAATCATCCGCCTTCAGCGCGACCTCGGCCCCGCCGACCGCGCAAAACTCGAAGAATACCTCACCGCCGTGCGCGAAGTGGAACGCCGTATTCAAACAGCCGAGTCCGACGCCGCGAAGAACCAACTCCCCGACCTCGATCGCCCCCTGGGCGTTCCGGCCTCCTACGCCGACCACGCGCGACTGATGTTCGACCTGCAGGTTCTCGCGCTCCAGGGCGACGTGACCCGCGTCACCACTTTTCAGCTCGCACGGGAAACCAGCAATCGCACCTACCCGGAGATCGGCGTACCCGATCCGCACCATCCCCTTTCCCATCACGGCAACAACGCCGAAAAGGTCGCGCTTATGGCGAAGATCAACTCGTTCCACGTCTCGCTCTTTGCCGAGTTTGTCCTGAAACTCAAAAAGACGACGGACGGAAACGGCTCCTTGCTCGATCATTCGCTCTATCTGTACGGCTCCGGCATGGGCAATCCAAACGTCCACGATCACACCAACCTGCCGACCATCGTCGCTGGTGGCGCCGCCGGCAAGATGAGAGGCGGCCGTCACATCCAATACGACAAACCCACGCCGCTGGCCAACCTGCACCTTTCGCTGCTCAACAAAGTGGGCGTCCCAATGGAATCCTTCGCCGACAGCACCGGGACCGTCGACGAACTGTTTGAACCGCTATCCATCTAGAGAGCGTGGAATATCCGAACGAAGACAAAAACACGGTGGAGCGAGAGTCCTCGCAAGTCCATATCGAATCCCTGAAAGGGCGCTAGAACCAACCCTCCATGAAGCGTCTATCAAAGATCGCGGCCCTCCTGATCACGCTGACCATGTTCCATGTTGCATCGGCGGATTCACCCTTGGCGGACGCTGTCGAGAAGAAGGACCACGCGGCCGTTCGCAAGCTGCTTGAGAAGAACATAGACGTCAACGCGTCTCAAACCGACGGCATGACGGCGTTGCACTGGGCCGCCTACCAGGACGATCTCGCCACGGCGAAACTCCTGGTGAATGCGAGCGCGAACGTAAAAGCGAAAAATCGTTATGACGTGACCTCCCTTTCTCTGGCCTGCATCAACGGAAACGGGAACATGGTCGAATTGTTCCTCAAGGCTGGAGCCGATCCCAACACAAGTCTTCACGAAGGCGAGCCTGCTCTCATGACCGCGGCAAGAACCGGCAAGCCCGGGGCGGTGAAGGCGCTATTGGCCCACGGAGCCAAAGTGAACGCAAAAGGTAGAAAAAGTCAGACCGCCCTGATGTGGGCCGCGGCCGACGGCCACCTTGAGGTTGTCAATCTGCTGCTCAAGGCAGGGGCGGACATTCGCGCGACACTGGACTCCGGTTTCACACCGCTGTTCTTCGCCGTCCGGGAAGGAAGAACAGAGGTCGTGCATACCTTGCTGAAAGCTGGAATAGACGTCAACGAGCCCGTGAGTCGAGAAAAGAACCGGAAGTTGAAGAGTGGAACGACTCCGCTAACCCTGGCCGTCGAGAACGGCCATTTCAAACTGGCGACGACACTGCTCGAAGCCGGAGCCGATCCCAACGACATGCGCGCCGGATACACCTCGCTGCACATGCTCTCCTGGGTGCGCAAGCCGGATGGCGGCGACGGCGACGACGACCTCGCTCCTCCGACCGGTTCAGGAATCATGAGCAGCGCACAATTCGCCAAACAACTGGTGGACCATGGCGCCAGGGTGAACACCCGGCTCAAAGGGGGCAAGCTTCACTGGAAAGGTGCAACGCCCTTCTTCCTGGCTTCCAAGACCGCGGACGCTCCCCTCATGCGCGTGTTGCTCGAACTGGGAGCCGATCCACTGATCCACAACGCGGAAAACAGCACTCCCCTGATGGTGGCAACTGGGATCGGCCAAACAATGGAGGCGGCCTCCGCCGGGACCGAGACTGAAATCCTTGAAGCCGCACAAATGCTGCTCGATCTGGGCATCGATATCGACGGCGTGAACAACAGCGGCGAAACCGCGATGCACGGAGCCGCCTACAAGAACCTTCCTAAAGTGGTGCAGTTCCTCGATGACAACAACGCCAAGATCGAAGTCTGGAACCGTAGGAACAAGAAGGGATCGACGCCCTACCTGATCGCGGCAGGCTACCGGCCTGGAAACTTCAAACCTTCCTACGAGACGATGGCGGCGATCAAAAAAGTGATGACCGCTCACGGAGAGAAGCCGACCGCTAAGCCGCCGAAACGTGTCGATCCCTACGCTGCCAAAACCCGAAAAAAGCAAACAGCCTCGAAGGAAGAATCCCGCGAGCGAGTAGACTTGTTCAACGGCAAGAATCTCGCGGGCTGGGAGATTCAGAACAACGGCCGCTTTTCCGTGAAAAACGGCCGACTAAGAGTTGACCGCGGAACCGGATGGTTGCGTTCCGTCGACATCTACGCTGATTTCACACTCAAACTGCAATTCCGATTTCTGGAGGCCAATGCGAACAGCGGAATTTTCGTGCGCACCGGAGCAACCAGCAAGAAAGACAAAAACGGCTGGCCTAACAATGGCTACCAGGTCCAATGCATGGATACGATTACTGGAAAAGTTCCATTGGCCACCATGATTCCCTATGGAGCGCCGCCATTTGAGCACGAGTCGGATCTGGACGCCTTGGAAAAGGCCTACAAACCCGTGGGCGAATGGCAGTCTTACGAGGTTACCGCCAAGGGCGAAACCTTGAGGGTAAAGCTCAACGGAACGCTGATCACAACCGCGACCAGCATCAAGAATCTCGACGGGCATATCGGAATACAGGCCGAAAACGGACTCCTGGAATTCCGGGAAATTGAATTGTTCCGATAGCGCACGCCGGATTCCAACAGCCGGTGAGGCGAGATTACCCGCCACCAAAAAAACAAGACAGGGGGAGGGGCATGCTTGTAGCCGGAATCGATGTTGCCACCCGCATTTAGAATGAGAACCGCAATCGGCTTCTCCGATATGAAGGTCAAGGGATTCTGATCCAGGATCAGCCCATCAGGCTCAGCCCGGAAATCCCCGCCCCGACGACAGCGACCTTAAGTGGCATCACCATGGAGAATCGGCAATTGAAAAAATGAAGCAACCTCAAACACGGCAGTCTGCGCTTGGCCAAGCGGGGAGCAGGTTACTCGCCGCCGATGGCCGGGTTTAGCCAGGGCGTCCTTGCGTAAAACCAGGAGGGATCCATCGCCTCGACGTGCCCGTCGGAGAGCGAGTTGACACTGCGCCCGCCGTGGCGCAGGTGCGGGCCACCCCACCACGGATTGCTCAGGCCGGTCATGCAGGGAGGACAACCGGAGCCTTTGATCATCACGGCGGGATCGCCGATCATGAACGCGCCTAATTTCGTGGTTGAATTCACATCGACACTCGGGTTTTTGCTGGCATTGGCCTGCACACCGGAGTCCACAAGATAAACCACCTTGGAATGATTTTTAACATTGGAATCCTTGGTGTGTACATAGTTGACCCAGTGGCTCAACTCGCCGCCCAGGACATGGTTCATCGCGTAGTCGGTGGCGACAGGATAAGGGAAGGGGGTGCCGCCGACGTGGGTGGTCTTGATGCGTTTACCCTTGCGCGACGGGCAAACGAGGATGTTGGTTGTGTTCAGGTACGGATCGAGCAGCTCATACCAGGTGTGGAACACTTTTGAAAAAGGTGGGTGGACGAAGATCACGACGTTTTTGTCGTCGTTGTCCGAGGTGTACATCTTGCCGGCGAGAAGGATCTGTTTGTTATTGTTGACGCAGTACGCCTCTTGGGCCTTGGCCTTGGCCCGGGACAACGCCGGCAACAGCAACGCGGCCAGGATCGCAATGATCGCGATAACCACCAGTAGCTCAATTAACGTGAAGGCTCTTGTTTTTTTCATGAATCCAACCCCGACAAACGGCAAAGGAACCATCGACGGCTAAAAGTTCAAGTCCTATTTAGTCGTGCCTAAAAAAAAGCCCGCGTTGTCGCCAGAACCCAGAAGGTCACTTCACGCCGTGACGGCGAAGGTGCTCCTCGAACCAGGCATTGACGGCACCGCTCCGGACGGACGAGTGGTACGGGGCTTCCTTGGCGGGCAGTTCCTTGCGGAATTGCTTGAGTAACTTGGCATATTTGAGACGGGTCGCCAGGTTGGTCCACTCGTTGGGATCCTCGGCATGGTCATAGAGTTCCTCGGAACCGTCCTCAAAGCGCAGGTAGCGGTAGCGCTCGGAACGCAGGGTATGGTTGCCGCGGGCGTAGGTGGTCAGCGTGGAAAATCGCCAGTTCGCCGAAGGATTCTTGAGCAACGGAACCAGGCTGTCTCCCTGGTTGCTCTTCTTGGCCGGTAAGCCACACATCTGGAGCATCGTGGGATAAAGGTCGATCAAACCGACCGGCTTGGAGCAAAGCTGCCCCGCTTTACCGAACTGCTCGCCCTGCGACTTAGCCGGGGCGACGACAAGGGGCACCCGCGCCGATTCCTCCCAAAGGCTGTGCTTACTCACGCGATCCTTTTCACCGAGATGGTAGCCGTGATCGCTGAACAGAACGACGACGGTGTCAGCGGCATGCGGCCCCTTGTCCAAGGCGTCGAGCACGCGGCCGACTTGGTGGTCCACGAAGGCCACACAGGCCAAGTAGGCTTGGACGCATTTGCGAAACTGCTCGTTGTCGTTCTTCTGCAGGAAAGCGAGCCCGGGGTACTTTGGCAGCTCATGGATGCGGCGACTGATTTCGGGCACGTCGAGAAGGTCGTCGTTGCGGACAGGCGGCAACTGCACGTCGCCCAGGGGAAAAAGGTCGAACCACTTTTGAGGGACGTAGAACGGGACGTGCGGCCGAACAAAACCCACGGCCAGGAAGAATGGTTGCTTGCTCTCCTCGGCGAGACGTTCCACTGCCCAATCGGCGGACTTGTGGTCGCTCATTTCCTCCTCCCTGTCGGGGAAAGCACCCCAGTCGGTCTGCGTGCCTGTCCACGGCACGTTGGGCAAATGGTAGTTGAAACGCCTCCCGCCGGACGGCTTAGGTCCGGAGCCGGCGAACTTGCCGCCATATGAATCAAAGGCCAGCTTGGCCGGATACCCGTGGGTGATCTTGCCGACCGCCAGCGTCCGATAGCCATGATCGGCGAAGTAATGCGAAACCATCTGCCCGTGGAAGAAGGTCTTGTCCTTCTCCATGGCCTTGCCCGCGGGCTGTTGGTAGATACCCGTGACGTGGGGATAGTAACCGGAAAGCAGGGATGCCCGGGACGGGCCGCATATAGGCCCTTGGCAGTGGGCGTTGACGAACAAGGTGCCCCGCTTGGCCAAGCGGTCTATGTTCGGGGTGCGGGCCTGCGAATGCCCATCGAGACAACCGACCCAATCGTTGAGGTCATCGATAGCGATAAAAAGCATGTTGGGCTTGGCCGCCGCCTGGCAAGGCGGATTGGCCAAGGGGAGGACAACGGCAAAGAGCAGCAGCCAAGAGAACAGCGTTTTTTTCATGATTCAATGGACACTTTCATACTATTATTGCAATACAAGGTTGCTCAGAAATCTCGGAATGGCCCACGCGGTTCGGCGGCCTGCATTTGCTTTTTCCAGTTGGCGAACCGGGCCTGCACCCTCTTCAAAATCTCCGGGCGCTCCTTGGAGAGGTCGCGGCGTTCGCCGATGTCGTGGCGCAGATCAAAGAGGCCGTTGCCGCGCGAGCTCTCCACCCATTTCCAGTGGCCAACGCGTGCGCCCTTGTCGAGTTTGCGCTGCCAAAACATCTCGGTGCGCGCCGATGCCCGCTTGCCCTGCAGTACGGAGAGCATGTCGAAGCCGTCGAGCGGCACGCCCTTGGGTGGCACGGCGCCGGTGGCGGCACAGAGCGTCGGAAGGATTTCCAGCGAGGTGAGGAATGCATTGCTTGTTGTACCGGCAGGTATTTTGCCTGGCCACTTCACAATACAGGGCACGCGAATGCCTCCTTCGAACATTTGGCCTTTCCGGCCGCGCAGGGGCGCGTTGTCCGCCGAACCGCCGCCGCCGTTGTCGCTGAAAAAAATGATAATCGTGTTGTCGGCGATCCCGTACTCGTCCAGCAGATCGAGCAGCCTGCCAATGGCAGCGTCCATGGCTGTGACGGAGCCGACGAACTCCAACCGTCGTGCGGCACGGTTGGGTACTGTAAAGGTTTCACCATAACGCGAGCGCTGCTCTGTGCCCACCTGCTCCTGTAGCTTGGGGTACATTCCCTTGAACCGACCCGGCGCCTGCGCCCCGCCACGGATCGTGGGGTCAAGATTGGACGCGCCGTGCGGGGCGTTGAACGGCACGTAGAGGAAAAATGGTTTCCGGCGATTGACCTCAAGAAACCGCACGGCCTCGCGCTCGAAAAGGTCGGTGCAGTAAGTGCCCTTGTCAGCGGTGGTGGGCGAGTTGTTGCGGTACATCGACGGCACGCCGTAACGCTCGTGGGTGTAGTAGTCGATGCCGGTGTTGACGAAGCCGTAAAAATCATCGAAGCCGCGAGCCAGCGGCAG
>Ga0209753_1000644_pt1 | contig 14603 bp, 13 predicted proteins | sample METZYME_3_550m_FD_187550 | JGI IMG/M metagenome (GOLD analysis project Ga0209753, IMG submission 187550) | Marine microbial communities from oxygen minimum zone in mesopelagic equatorial Pacific - METZYME_3_550m (SPAdes) (version 2) | ecosystem: Environmental > Aquatic > Marine > Oceanic... | reverse complement strand
ACACCACCACGGTTGCCCCACCGCCCACGACGACCCGGAGCCCCGCCCGGGGGATGGTTCCGCCGAGGCCCGTCTATATCGGCTGATCCGCGTGCCGGGATGCCGCCCTATGCTCCAATCCCGGAACGTCCGCCGCCGACGAGAGCACCCACCACACCCATGGAACTGGTCACCCACAAGAAGCTCTACCTCGTTTCGGGCCGTATCAGCCGTCCGCTGGCCGAGTCGATCGCCGCCGAGATGGGTGAGTCCCTAGGTGAGCCCAACCTCGCCGAGTTTTCCAACGGTGAGATCCACTGCCGATTCTCGGAATCGATCCGGGGAAGTGACGTCTTCATCATCCAGACCCACTGCCATGGGCCGGGGACGTCCATCAACGATGCCCTGATGGAGCAGCTGATCATGGTCGACGCTGCCCGCCGGGCTTCGGCGAAGCGGATCACCGTCGTCTGCCCCCACTACGGCTACGCCCGCCAGGACCGCAAGTCATCCGGCCGCGAGCCGATAACCGCCAAGTTGGTGGCCAACCTGTTCAAGGAGGCAGGGGCCAGCCGCCTGGTCAGCGTCGATCTCCACTCCGGCCAGATCCAGGGCTTCTTCGACGGACCGGTCGACCACCTCACCGCCATGCCGGTCCTGGTCGACCGCCTGCGGACCCTCCAGGGTGACCTGGCGATCGTCTCACCGGACGCCGGTCGGGTGAAGGTTGCCGAGCGCTACGCCATTCAGCTGGGTGCCGACCTCGCCATCGTCCACAAACGACGTAGCCACTCGGCGTTCAACTCCGTCGAGGCCAAGGAGGTGGTCGGCGACGTGGACGGCAAGGTCTGCGTGATCGTCGACGACATGATCGACACCGCCGGGACTATCTGCGCAGCGGCCGAACAGTTGACCGAGCGCGGTGCCGTCCAGGTCCTGGCGGCGACCACCCACGGCGTGTTCTCCGGGGTGGCCCTTGAGAGGCTCGCCGCATCCTCGATCGAGAAGGTGATCGTCACCGACACGCTGCCGCTGCCCGCCGGCGCCGACCCCGACCTGATCGAGGTCCTGTCGGTTGCACCGCTGATCGCCAGGGCCATCGATGCCGTGTTCGGGGACACGTCGGTCAGCGAGATCTTCGGGGGCAACAATCTGGCCTGACCGGGGACCGGGTCGCCCACCGGGCGGCCCGAAGGTTGCAGGGGTCACCCGACCGGCCCGCTGGATCCACCGGTAGACTCGCCCGTCGGTTCCACCGGAGCCGCACATTCGCCTCTCTCCGCTTCTCAAAGGTCATCCCATGAGCGAGATCGTTCTCTCCGCCGACACAGACCGTGTGACCGGTACCCGGTCCAGCAGGCGGCTCCGTCGTGCCAGCCGCGTCCCCGGGGTGGTCTACGGGCTCTCCCAGGATCCGGTCAGCATCGACGTGGCCTGGGCCGACCTGCGTGAGGCGCTCACCACCGATGCCGGCGTCAACGCCGTAATCCACCTCGAGATCGGTGGCGAGAAGCAGATGTCGATCGTCAAGGACATCCAGCGCCATCCGGTGGGTCGTGACGTCACCCACGTCGACTTCCTCCGCATCGACCCGGACCAGGACGTGACCGTGGACGTGCCGCTCGTGATGGTCGGCGATGCCAAGGCCGTCACCGACGCCGACGGCATGGTCGACCAGAACCTGTTCAGTCTGACCGTCAAGGCGGCACCGGACAGCATCCCGAACGAGCTCGAGGTCGACATCTCCGACCTGACCGTCGGTGACTCACTGCGCGTCGCCGACATCGCCCTCCCTGCAGGCGTCACCACCGACGTCGATCCCGAGGAGACGGTCGCCGTCGGCATGATCACCCGTTCGACGCTGGAGGCCATGGCAGCCGATGAGGCGGCCGAGGCCGAGGCCGAGGCCGCTGCTGCCCTTGAACTCGAGGGCGCCGAGGACGGCGAGGGTGCTGCCGACGAGGCCCCCGACGACACGGGCGACGACTCCGACGACGCGTAGCGGTCAGGGCCGACCCTTGCTGCGGCGGTCCCGAACCGAGCGAACCGGCGAGCCGGCGGCCTGGATGGTCGTCGGCCTGGGAAACCCGGGCGAGGAGTACGCCGGCACGCGCCACAACCTGGGTGCGGTGGTGGTCACCATGCTCGCCGACAGGCTCGGCGGGTCGCTCCGACGATCCAGGGAGTTGGCGCTCTCCTGCGAGGTCCAAATCGGGGGCCAGCGGGTGGCTCTGGTTCTTCCGCAGACCTTCATGAACGAGTCCGGCCAGTCGGTGGGCAGGCTGGTGCGTCGGCACGGCGTGGACGACCCGTCCCGGATTGTCGTCGTGCATGACGAGCTGGACCTCCCGGTCGGGAGCCTCCGGGTCAAGGCCGGTGGGGGCCTGGCCGGCCACAACGGCCTGAAGTCGATCACCGCCCACCTGAAGACGCAGGACTACGTACGCGTCCGCATCGGGGTGGGTCGGCCACCGGGCCGCCGGTCTGGCGCCGACCACGTGCTGCGTCGGCCACCGAAGGCCGAGGCCGCAGAGCTAGCGGTGGTGGTCGGCGAGGCGGTCGACGCCGTCGAGACCATCCTCACCAAGGGCGTCGACGCCACCATGGACCGCTTCAACGCGGGTCCGTGATCTGTACGGCCCCGACCATCGACCGATGAGTCCCTACCTGGAGCGGCTTTCGACCCTCCTCGACGACGAGCCGGCAATGACAGCGGTCCTGGGCCGTCGGACCGCCTCGCTGGCCGTCGCCGAGCCGGCCAGGGCGGTTGTGCTGGCTGCCCTGGTACGCCGGACCGGCCGGCTGCCGCTGGTCGTGGCCGTCCCCACCGGGACTGAGGCCGAACGCCTAGCCAACGACCTGCGCCTCTACCTGGGCGAAGCCGCAGTCGAGTTGTTCCCGGCCTGGGAGACTCTGCCATTCGAGAGGATCAGCCCCGGGGTGGAGACCATGGGTCGGCGCCTCCGGGTGCTGCACAGGCTCGGTGACCTGGCCGACCGGCCAGCTGTGCTGGTGGCCTCGGGTCGGGCGCTCGTCCAGCGGCTCGGCCCGGGGGCCGGACGGACGCCTCCGCTCCGACTGGGGCCCGGAGACGTCGTCGACCAGACGAGCCTCGTCGCCGACCTGGTCGCCATCGGCTACCGCCGCGGCTACCAGGTGGAACACCGGGGCGAGTTGGCGGTCAGGGGGTCCATCGTCGACGTCTGGCCGTCCACCGCCGAGGCTCCGGTCCGCATCGACCTGTGGGGCGACGAGGTCGACCGGCTCACCGAGTTCGGGGTGGCCGACCAACGGGCCACGGTGTCCCGTGCAGAGGTGGAGATCCACCCCTGTCGGGAACTGATTCCAGACGACGAGGTCCGGGAGCGGGCCGCCGCCCTGGTGGCCGAGCAGCCGTGGGGCAGGGAGCACTGGGACCGGCTGGCCGACGGCGAGCTGTTCGACGGAATGGAGTCGTGGCTGCCGTGGCTGTCCGGCGAGGAGCGGGTGCTATTCGACCTGGTGGACGACGACGCCCTGGTCATCGCCGTGGAGCCCCGGCGACTCAGGGACCGCATAGCCGACCTGCAGGCCGAGGAGGCCGACCTGGCGTCCACGCTGGCTACCACCTGGGGAGCCGACGGGGTGGAGTTCCCCCGGTTGCATACCGACTGGGAGCGCCTCCTGGTCCACACGGGCGCCCCGGTCTGGACGGTCGATGCCGTGCCCGACGGTCCCGGCGTGGACACAATCGCCGCATCCGGGTGGGGTCGGGACGTGGTCGTCGACGATGTCGATGGCGTGCCCGGGCGGCTCCGGCGGCTGCTGGCCGAGGGCCACAGGGTGGTGGTGGCCGCCGACGGGGTGGGATCGGCCGACCATCTGGTCCGCCGGCTGAGCGGTGCCGGCATCGAGGTCACCCCGGTCGATGGCGATGCCGCCGTACACGGCCCCGGGGCATCGCTGGTGGTGGCCCCCGTGGAGCGGGGGTTCGTCCTGCCGGGTTCCCGACTGGCGGTGGTCACCGAGGCCGAGCTGACCGGTCGCCGCCGGACCCGACGGCGGACCCGGCCACGGCGCAGGGCCGCTGTACGCGTCTTCGAGGACCTCTCGCCGGGGGACCATGTCGTCCACGAGCAGCACGGCGTGGCCCGCTTCGCCGGTTTGGTCACACGCACCCTGGGCGGCATCGAGCGCGACTACCTGCTCCTCGAGTACCGGGGCGACGATCGCCTCTACCTGCCGACCGACCAGATCGATGCCATCCGACCCCACACGGGTGGAACGACACCGAGCCTCAGCCGGATGGGCGGGGCCGAGTGGCAGAAGACCAGGGCCCGGGTGCGTTCCGAGGTGGCCGAGATCGCCCAGGAACTGGTCGTCCTGTACCAGACCCGGATCACCACGATCGGCCACGCCTTCGCCGCCGACACGCCCTGGCAGCGGGAGTTGGAGCAGGCCTTTCCGTTCCAAGAGACCCCCGACCAGCTTCAGGCCATCGAGGACGTCAAGGCGGACATGGAGCGTCCTGTGCCCATGGACCGCCTGGTGTGCGGCGACGTGGGCTTTGGCAAGACGGAGGTGGCGGTCCGGGCCGTGTTCAAGGCCGTGCAGGACGGACGCCAGGCAGCCGTCCTGGTGCCGACCACCCTCCTTGCACAGCAGCACGGCCAGACCTTCCGGGACCGGTTCGCCCCCTATCCGATGCGGGTGGAGGTGCTCAGTCGCTTCCTTTCCGCTCGGGATTCGCGACGGGTGGCCGATGGCCTGGCCGACGGATCGGTCGACGTGGTGATCGGCACGCACCGCCTGCTCTCCGAGGACGTCAGGTTCAGGCGGCTGGGCCTCCTGGTCATAGACGAGGAGCAGCGGTTCGGGGTCAGCCACAAGGAGTCGATCAAGAAGCTCCGGGCAGACGTGGACGTGTTGACCCTGACCGCCACGCCCATTCCCCGCACGCTGGAGATGTCGCTCACCGGCATCCGCGACCTGAGCCTCCTGAACACGCCGCCCGCCGACCGGCAGCCGATCCTCACATACGTGGGGGACTACGACGAGCGGCCGGTGGCCGAGGCCATCCGCCGTGAGCTGCTCCGGGAGGGCCAGGTCTTCTTCGTGCACAACCGGGTCCAGGACATAGACCGCGTTGCCTCAGGCATCCGGGAGCTGGTTCCCGAGGCCCGGGTGGTCGTGGCACACGGCCAGATGGACGAGGCCTCGCTGGAGGCGACGGTGATGGACTTCTGGGACGGCATGCACGACGTCCTGGTCTGCACCACGATCATCGAGTCCGGGATCGACATGCCCACCGTCAACACGATGGTCGTGGACCGGGCCGACCTGTTGGGCCTGGGACAGCTGCACCAGCTGCGGGGCCGGGTCGGTCGGGCCGGCCAACGGGCCTACGCCTACCTCTTCACCCCTCCCGACCGGGCGCTCAGCGAGCAGGCGTACGAACGGCTCCGCACCATCGGTGAGACCACCGAGCTTGGGTCGGGCTTCCGCATCGCCATGCGCGACCTTGAGATCCGCGGGGCGGGCAACCTCCTGGGCACCGGCCAGAGCGGCCACATGGCGGCCGTGGGCTACGACCTCTACTGCCAGATGGTCACCGAGGCGGTAGCCGAGCTGGCCGGCACCGTGGTCGCCGACGTGGCGGAGATCCGCGTGGAGCTCCCGATCGACGCCCACCTGCCCGAGGACTACGTGTCCCGGAACGACCTGCGGCTGGAGGCCTACCGGAAGCTGGCAGCCGCCGGGGTGACCGCGGATGGCGACGGTGTGGAGGCTGTGCGGGCCGAGTGGGAGGACCGGTACGGGCCCGTGCCGGCACCGGTGGAGGCCCTGCTCGCCGTGGCCGGTCTGCGGACCACCTGCGTGGCCCGGGGCATCACCGAGGTGGTGGTCACCAAGGGACCGGGCCTGGGTGGCCCGGAGTTCTTGGCCCGCTGCTCGCCGGTGGTCCTGCCGTTGAGCCGCCAGACCCGGCTGGGGCGCCTGCACCGTGACGCCCGCTACAAGGAGGGTCCGCGCCAACTGCTGCTGCCCCTCGGAAAGGGTGACATGGCAGGTGTCCTGAGCCGGATGCTTGAGGACCTTGTTCCGACGGCTGAAGCCGTCGGCCCGCCCACCGGAAGCGACGCCAGCGTCTGAGCGGCGGCGTAGCATCGACTCCTCGTGAGACGCTCTTCCCGATTCCAGTTCGCCGTGCACGCGGCTCCGCTGGTCGTCCTGCTGGCGATCGCCGTGGTGGCATCCGCCTGCGGATCATCGATCACGGCCGTACGGGTGGGCAACTCCACCCTCGACCGGGACGGCGTGGCCGACCTCGTCGCCGAGGTCACCGGGAGGCCGGCCGACGGGACCATCGACGCCGTGGCCACCGCCGAAGTGGTCAATCGCTTCGTCCACTACGAGGCGCTCGTCGACCTCCTGGCCGAGTACGGCGTGGTGTCCACGCCCGAGGACCGGTCCACGGCGCGGGATCGCCTCATCGCCGCCGGACTGGATGCCGGCGACCCCTCCCTTCCCCGCCTGATCGCCTGGCAGGCCGCCCTGGACCTGGTGGAGGCCGGCGGTGCGGGGGTCCAGGCCGCCTACGAGGCACACGCCCAACTGCTCTCCCACGAGCTCTGCACCAGCCACATCCTGGTGTCCGACGAGGACGACGCCCATGCCGTCCTGTACCTGTTGGAGTCCGGCGGGGACTTCGCAGCGCTCGCCGCCTCGGTGTCCCAGGACCCGGGTTCCGGACAGTCTGGTGGTTCGCTGGGCTGTGTTCCCCTCGGCGCCTTCGTGCCGACCTTCGAGCGGGCCGCCCTCGGGGCTCTGGCCGAGGATCGCACGCTCGTCGGGCCGGTGCCCAGCCAGTTCGGCTTCCACGTGATCCGCGTCGACGAGGTGCACAACCTCGAACCGGTGCCCTTCGCCAAGCTCGGCCCCAGGGCCTCGGCCGCACTCCTGCAGGTGGCCGGGCTGAGCCGTGAAATCCAGGTGGATGCCCGCTACGGCACGTGGGATCGTGCCGTGGGCCGGGTGGCTCCGCCTGCTGGGCCGTTGGCACCCGCCCTGGCCCGGTTGGGGTCGTGACCGCATCCCTGCCCAGCGTCACCGTGGTCGGCCTGGGGCCCGCCGGACCCGAGCTCTGCAACACCGCCACCCTGGAGGCGATAGCCGCACATCGCCACCGGTTCGTCCGTACGGCCCGCCACCCGGCGGTCGGCGTGCTGGGTGGGAGCGTGGTGGCCCTCGACCACCACTACGAGACGGCCGGGACCTTCGCCGAGGTCTACGCCGGGGTGGTCGCCGAGGTGGTGGCCGCCGCCGAGGCCCACGGGAGCGTCCTGTACGCCGTGCCGGGTTCCCCGATGGTGGCCGAGCACACGGTCGAGATGCTGCTGGCCGACGACCGCGTCGACGTGGAGCTGGTTGCGGCCCTCTCCTTCGTGGACCTGGCCTGGGTACGCCTGGGCGTCGATCCCCTTGCCGAGGGGGTCCGAATCGTGGACGGCAGGCGTTTCCCGGTGGAGGCCGCCGGCGAGCGGGGCCCGTTGCTCGTCGCCCAGGTGGACACGGCCGAGGTGCTGGCCGACCTGGTGGTCGCCGTCCCCGACCCGCCGGAGGAACCGGTGATCGTGCTGCAGGCGCTGGGCACCCCCGACGAGCGGATCTTCTCCGTGGCCTGGGACGACATGGCGTCCAGCATCGTCGTTGACCACCTCACCTCGATCTTCGTTCCACGGCTGGCCGCGCCGATCGCCGTCGAGATGCAGCGGTTCGCCGAGTTGGTGGCCGTCCTTCGCCGGGAATGTCCGTGGGACGCCGACCAGACGCACACGTCCCTGCGGCCGCACCTCCTGGAGGAGGCCCACGAGGTGCTCGAGGCCCTCGACGGCTTCGACGAGACGACCGGAGAGGGGTCCGAGGCCCTCGAGGAGGAGTTGGGAGACCTGCTCTTCCAGGTGGTGTTCCACGCCCGGATAGCAGCCGACGACGGTCGCTTCGACCTTGCCGACGTGGCCCGGGGCATCCACGACAAGCTCCGCCACCGCCACCCCCACGTCTTCGGCGACGTGGTGGCCTCCGATGCCGGAGCTGTGCTGGCCAACTGGGACCGGATCAAGCAGGCGGAGAAGGGTCGGGCCTCGAGCCTCGACGGGATACCGACCATGCTCCCGGCCCTCGCCGCCGCCCAGAAGGTGGTCCGCCGGGCCGCCGGCGTGGGCCTGGTGCCTGAGGTTCCAAGCACCGCGGCACTGACGGATGCCGACTCCCTGGGTGACATGCTCCTCGGGTTGGCAGCGGCCGCCCGGGAGGCCGGCCTGGACGCGGAGGACGCCCTGCGGGGTGCCGTGGCCCGGTTCTCGACTGCGGTCCGGGCCGTGGAGGCCATGGCCGTCGCCGACGGCCTTGACCTCCGGAACGCTGCACCCGACGTGGTCGCCGACTACCGCAGCCGCACCCCCGGGACCTCCGAGCACGGCTAGCGTCATCATCGTCGACCGCCGCCGGCCGGGACGCCCCGGATGGCCCGACCAGCGCGGTAGCCGGGACGTGACGCCGAGGAGGCAGTCGTGAGCAGCATCGAGGTCGTCTACGGGCGACAGGTCCTGGACAGTCGGGGCAATCCCACCGTCGAGGTGGACGTGGTCCTGGACACCGGAGCCTCGGGGCGGGCCATCGTGCCCAGCGGTGCCTCCACCGGCATGTTCGAGGCCGTCGAGCTCCGCGATGGGGGGGACGCCTGGGGCGGCAAGGGCGTGGCGACGGCCGTGGCCAACGTGAACGGTGAGCTGGCAGCCGCCGTGAGGGGCCTGGACGCCTACGACCAGCGGGACGTCGACCGAGCGCTGTGCGACGCGGACGGCACCGACGACAAGGGTCGGCTAGGTGCCAACGCCATCCTGGGCGTGTCGCTGGCCACCGCCCGGGCGGCGGCGGCCGACGCCGAGGCCCCGCTGTTCCGCTATGTCGGTGGGGCCAACGCCCACGTCCTCCCCGTGCCGATGCTCAACGTGTTGAACGGCGGCGAGCACGCCGACAACAACGTCGACCTGCAGGAGTTCATGCTCATGCCGGTGGGAGCAGCCTCGTTCTCCGAGGGCCTCCGCTGGGGGGTCGAGTGCTACCACGTCCTGAAGGGCGTGCTGTCCGAACGGGGCCTGTCCACCTCGGTCGGAGACGAGGGTGGCTTCGCACCCGACCTCGGATCCAACGAGGAGGCGGTGAAGCTCCTGGTTGAGGCCATTGAGAAGGCCGGCCTGGTCCCCGGCGTGGACATGGCCCTGGCGCTGGACACGGCCTCGACCGAGTTCTTCCGCGATGGCGCATACCACCTGACGGGGGAAGGCCGGACCCTCCAGCCGGACGAGATGGCCGCCTACCTTTCCGACCTGGCCGACCGCTATCCGATCGTTTCGATCGAGGACGGCATGGCCGAGGAGGACTGGGATGGCTGGGCCGCCCTGCACGGCCTAGTGGGCGACCGGATCCAGCTGGTCGGCGATGACCTCTTCGTCACCAACGTCGAGCGCCTCCAGCGGGGCATAGACCTCGGGGTCGCCAACTCGATACTGGTGAAGGTGAACCAGATCGGGACCCTCACCGAGACCCTCGAGGCCGTCGAGCTGGCCAACGCCAATGGCTGGACGGCGGTCATGTCGCACCGTTCCGGCGAGACCGAGGACACGACGATCGCCGACCTGGCGGTGGCCACCAACTGTGGCCAGATCAAAACCGGTGCTCCGGCCCGCAGCGACCGGGTTGCCAAGTACAACCAGCTGCTGCGGATCGAGGAGATGCTGGGCGAGGCAGCCGCCTTCCGGGGTCGGGCTGCGCTCGCCGGCCACTGAGTCGGTGCGTTCTGGTACCACGCGTCGCCTCTCGCTCCTGGGTGTCACGTTGGCAGCTGTCGCCGCAGCCCTGGCGCTCGGGGTGGTGCCGTTCCGGGACTGGCTGGAGCAGCGGGAGCGCACGGCCGACCTGCAGGCGCAGGTCGACGAGGTCGACGCGGTCAACCGGGAGTACGAGGACCGCATCGACGCGCTGAACACCGACGAGGAGATCGAGCGTCGAGCCCGGTCGGACTACAACCTCATCCGACCGGACGAGGAGGCGTACGCGGTACTGCCACCTCCCCTGACCGAGCATCAGGTTCCCGGCATCTGGCCGTTCGGTAACTGATGCGTCTGGCCGTTCGGTAACCGAACCGGGGTCCTCCCTCGGCGCCACCCCGGCAGAGGTTCCGTGGGGGTCCCAGACTACGGTCCCGGCCCAACCTCGTCGCCGGCGGCCGTCCGGAGGAGATTCGACCATGAGAAACATTCCCCATGAACGGGGCGTGAGGTGACGAAAGTGGTGCCGGCCATAGAGGCCGAGGGCCTGGTCCGCACCTTCGGGGAGGTGAGGGCTGTCGACGGGATCGACCTGTCCGTCGCTCGCGGCGAGGTGTTCGGCTTCCTCGGCCCGAACGGTGCCGGCAAGTCGACGGTCGTCCGGATGCTCACGACCCTGCTCCGACCGACCGCCGGCACGGCCCGGGTGGGTGGGCACGACGTCGTCACCGGGTCGGCGGCCGTACGCAGGACCATCGGCGTGGCGCTCCAGGATGCGGCGATCGATCCGCTCATGACGGGCCACGAGCTGATCCGCCTGCAGTCCGTCCTGCACGGGATCCCAAGGGCGGCGGCACGGGCCCGTGGTGGCGAGTTGCTGGAGAGGGTCGGGCTGACCGCTGCAGCCGGGCGGCGGGTCGGCACCTACTCGGGAGGGATGCGGCGGCGCCTGGACCTCGCCATGTCGCTGGTGCACCAGCCGGAGATCCTGTTCCTGGACGAGCCGACCACCGGGCTGGATCCGACCAGCCGCCAGGCACTCTGGGAGGAGGTGCGACGGCTGAACACCGAGTACGGGACCACCGTTTTCCTCACCACGCAGTACCTCGAAGAGGCCGACCAGCTGGCCGACCGGATCGCCATCATCGACGCCGGACGGCTGGTGCGGGAGGGAACTCCGGAGGCGCTCAAGGGGTCGGTCGGCGCGCCCACGTTGCGAATCGACGTGGCCCAGGGGTCCGTGGAGACCGCCCGGGTCGTCCTGTGTGCCTTCGGCCCGGACCGGCCTGCACGGGAGGGTCGGGTGGCCATCGGCCTGGACGGTGGTGCCGCCAGGGTGGCCGATGTCGTCAGGGCCCTCGACGGGGCCGGTGTCGTCGTTGACCACCTGGAGCTGGATGCCCCGAGCCTCGACGACGTCTTCGCCGAGGCGACCGGCCGTCGCCTGGAGGGCGCCGGGGAGGAGTTGTGACGTCAACTGGGGTGGTCGGCGCATCCGGCCGGTTGCCGGCCATCCGGCAGACAGCGGCGTTGGCGCGTCGGTCGGTGGTGGCCGAGCGGCGACAGCTGCTCAACATCCTGCCGGGGCTCGTCTTCCCCCTCCTGCTGGCAGCTGTCTACTCGAGGCAGTTCTCCCGGGCGCTCGCCATGCCCGGCTTTCCCCAAGTGGATTCCTTCCTCGACTTCATCCTTCCGGCGTGCGTGGTCCAGGCCGTGTCCTTCGGTGCCACGGCCGCCGGGACCGAGTTGGCCCTGGACATCGAGAACGGCTTCTTCGATCGGCTGGTGGCCTCGCCGGTGGCCCGGTTCCCGATCCTGCTGGGCCGCCTGGCCGGCGCCTCGCTGGTCGCCGCCATCAAGGCTGCGATCCTCGTGGCGGTGTTCCTGGCCTTCGGAGCCGAGGTGAAGGGCGGCCCAGCGGCCGTGCTGGTCATCATGGTCGTTGCTGCCCTGCTGGTGCTGGCCATCGGTGGGGTGGGGCAGGTGCTGGCCATCCGGACCGGCTCACAGGAGGCGGTGGCGGCCACCTTCCCGCTGGTCTTCGTGGGGATCTTCATGAGCTCGGCGTTCTTCCCGACGGCACTCATGTCGGGCTGGTTCCGGGTGGTGGCCGAGAGCAACCCGATCACCTGGGTCATCGACCCGACCCGCCGGCTGGTGATCTCCGGGTGGTCGGCCGGCGATGCACTCCAGGCCATGGCGGTGCCTGCCATGGTCGGGCTCGTCACGGTGTCCCTGGCGGTCCGGGCGCTCCACCGGAAGCTGGGTAGGCCATGACCACCACGCTGGCCACCCGTCCGGTTCCCCTTGCCGGCGACGGCCTCGGCCATTCGGCGGCTGTGGTAGTGGCGCTGGCCCGCAGGGGCATGGCGCGGATGGTGGCCCGGCCGTCCCTGGTGATCCCGACGTTCGTGATGCCACTGTTCTTCATCGTCAGCTTCACCGGAGCCTTCAGCTCCCTGGCCCGCCTGGAGGGCTACGGCACGTCGAACGTGCACGACTGGATGGCGCCCTACGCCGCCCTGCAGGGTTCGGTGTTCGCCGGGATAGGGGGCGCCTCGTCGGCGGCCGACGACCTGGAGAACGGCTTCTTCGACCGGCTGCTCCTCGCTCCGGGCAGCCGCATTCCCATCCTCATCGGCACGGCCACCTACTCCGGCCTCCGATCGTTCATACCGACGACGGCGGTGCTGCTGGCCTCGTCGCTGGGCGGCCTGTCGCTCAGGGGCGGTCCGCTGGGCCTGGTGTGCCTGTATGCGGCGACCGTTGGTATGGCCGTCGTCTTCTGCCTCCTGGGCCTGACCGTCGCCTACCGGATGCGGACCATGCGCTCCATGATGCTGGTCCAGGTCGTGGGCTTCAGCTCGATGTTCATGTCCACCGGCCAGGTGCCGCTCCACTTCATGGAGGGCTGGCTGAGGGTCGTCGCCGGGTTCAACCCGATGACCGACGTCCTGCAGTTCGCGCGCCAGGGCTTCCTGGGTCCGCTCTCCTGGTCGACGACCTGGCCGGGTGCGTCGGCCCTGCTGCTTCTGATCCTGGCAACCGGCCTGGCCGCCCGTCGATCGTTGGGAAAGATGGCTCCGTGAGTGCCGGGGCCATCGGGGGTCGGCACTAGGGTCCACGGCCTCGGCCGGGTGGGCGCCAGGGCCACTGGACCCGGGAAGGGAAACAATGCAGGTTTCTATGACCATCAACGGGACTGCGGTCTCGCACGACGTGGAGCCCCGCACGCTGCTCGTGCACTTCATCCGTGAGGACGCCAGCCTGACCGGTACGAACATCGGCTGCGACTCGTCGTCATGCGGGGCGTGCACCATCCACGTGAATGGCGAGGCGGTGAAGTCCTGCACGATGCTGGCCGTCCAGGCGGACGGTCAGGACATCACCACCATCGAGGGCCTCGCCGACGGCGACGACCTCCATCCGATGCAGCAGGCCTTCCACGAGTGCCACGCCCTGCAGTGCGGATACTGCACGCCTGGCATGGTGATGGCCGCCGTGTCGCTACTGGACGAGGTTCCCGACCCGACCGAGGCCGAGGTGCGCGAGGGGTTGGAGGGAAACCTCTGTCGTTGCACCGGCTACCACAACATCGTGGCCGCCGTGCTCCAGGCTGCGGGGGGCGCCCGATGATCCCCGTCGCCTTCGACTACGAGTTGGCCACCTCGGCCGAGCACGCCCTGTCCCTCCTGGCGGAGCACGGCGACGACGCCAAGCTCCTGGCCGGCGGGCACTCCCTGCTGCCCCTCATGAAGTACCGGCTGGCGGCCCCTGCGGTGGTGGTCGACATCGGCCGTCTGTCAGACCTCTCCTACGTGCGCGACGACGGCGACGTGCTGGCCATCGGCGCCCTGACCCGGCACCGCGACGTGGAGGTCAGCGACCTGGTCCGCAGCCAGGCCGGCCTGCTGGCGGCCGCCGCGTCCAAGGTGGGTGACCCCCAGGTCCGCCACCGGGGGACCCTCGGGGGTGCACTGGCCCACGGGGACCCGGCCTCGGACCTGCCTGCCGCCATCATCGCCCTGGGGGGGTCGATGGTCGTCCAGGGGCCGTCCGGCACCCGAGAGGTGCCTGTCGACGACTTCTTCACCGGCTTCCTCGAGACGGCCATCGGTGAGGACGAGCTCCTCACCGAGGTACGGATCTCCAAGGCGCCCAATGCCCGCTGGTCGTTCCAGAAGTTCAACCGGAGGGCCCAGGACTGGGCGATCGTCGGCGCCGCCGTGATCGTCGATGGTGATACCTGTGGCGTGGGCCTGGTGAACATGGACTCCCGTCCCGTTCGGGCCGGCGCCGTCGAGGCGGCGGTCGCCTCGGGTGCATCGGCGGCCGAGGCCGCCGCCTCGGCCGCAGACGGCCTGGAGCCGCCGAGCGACCTGAACGCGGGAGTGGACTACCGCTGCCACCTGGCCCGGGTGCTGACCCGCAGGGGGCTGGAGGAGTCGGGCTGCTGAGGCGTGCCTGAACGGTCGGGCCGCCGACCGGAGATGGCCACGCCGTAGCCTTGGGGGATGGTCGAGCCCAGCGACATCCGCGACGTCGCCTCGGTGGATGCCGTGGCCTCGGCGCTAGCCGGCCAGGACTACCTGGCCGACGAGGGGCTGGCCACCGCCGTCTACCTGGCCCTGCGCCTCCGCCGGCCGCTGCTCCTGGAGGGTGAGGCCGGCGTGGGCAAGACCGAGGTCGCCCGGGCCCTGGCAGCCTGGTCGGGTGGCGAGTTGATCCGCCTGCAGTGCTACGAGGGGATCGACGCCTCCCAGGCCGTCTACGAATGGGACTACTCCCGCCAGCTGCTGCACCTCCGGGCGG
>Ga0209753_1000638_pt1 | contig 14715 bp, 18 predicted proteins | sample METZYME_3_550m_FD_187550 | JGI IMG/M metagenome (GOLD analysis project Ga0209753, IMG submission 187550) | Marine microbial communities from oxygen minimum zone in mesopelagic equatorial Pacific - METZYME_3_550m (SPAdes) (version 2) | ecosystem: Environmental > Aquatic > Marine > Oceanic... | reverse complement strand
AAGAGCTTTCATCGGCAGAACTACTACTAGATGAATCGTCTTCCTTTGCACAAGAGATGACAGTGAAACTAAGAAGAAATACTGAGAAGATTATGAGTATATGTCTCACAAGGATTCCTATTTGGTTAGTTTAGGAGAACCTTATATTTACCACAAATCAGGGGAATTTACCAGAATGTGCGGATTTTTCTTGGAAATTTCAGTGTTAGGAAATAGAATTATTGGATAGGGATGTTATTTACAGAGTTGTCCCAAATTTTAAACAACTAATGAAAGGAGGTGTGAATGTCTACTCAGATAATGATGGTGGTTCTTCACCTTTTTGGTATGGTGAGGAGTCACCATTAATCTAGAGATTCCATAATTAAGTAAGGTAAATGTTTCGGAACTGGTGTATTCGCCGTTCTAAATATTTATTTACCTGCTTTCTTAATATGGTTCTTACAGGGGATGATGACTGAGGTGAAATCTCTCATTCATCATCCCTTTTGTTTTTTCATCCCAATAAGATGCAGCCCAGCACTATAAAAGTTTCTGTCAGTAAAATTTTTCGGGAATCTACGCCAGAATTGACGGTTTTCAAATCGTGAATATTTTTGTGCTGATTGTCTGAATAAGAATAATCAGCGGGGAGGTCATTCACACAACTGAATGTTTGGCTGCTCTATTTGTATTAATGATTTTGAACGGGTATTTCTGTGACCAAATTCAAACGCTCCAAAGAACATTTGCTTTTGAAGCAGTTACATTTTCAGGAGATGATCCATTATATTTAAAATGAAACCAGCAATCTCAAATCGAAATCTGTCCATTTTACTTCTTATTGCCGGATCAGTAGGGATTAGTTTTGGAGGTCTGATAATGAGAAATATTAACAGTGCTGACCCCTGGCAGATCGCTTTCTACAGGGGATTGGCATTTCTTTTTTCCATTACGTTAGTTCTGTTTCATAAATACCGATTAGAAATTGTAACAAAAATTAAAAATACTGGATTTCCTGGCATGGCGGGAGGTTTTTTACTGATGCTTGCCAATCTCTTATTTATTCAGGCATTTGCTAACACCTCAATTGCAAATGCTCTGTTTACCTTAAGTTCGATCCCTTTTATTACCGCCATTCTGGCATTCATATTTTTAAAAGAGAAAATATCTTTAAGGACAATTATTATAATGATTTTTGCTTTTATGGGGATATTTATAATGATTAAAGACGGATTGGAAAGCGGTGGTTTTTATGGGAATGTTCTGGCATTGGTTTGCGCCTTTAGTTTTTCTGGATTTGTTATTGTTTTAAGAAAATCCAGGAATATTGATATGCTGCCTGCGAACATGGTATCCGGTGTTTTAGTAATAATTGTTTCTTTTGTCATTAGTCTTGGAAATATGAAAGTTCCAATTCAAGAAATTTTGTTATGTTTTTTATGGGGAGGAGTATTATCTGGATTTGTAAACAGTGTGTTTATTTTTTCAACAAGATATCTCCTTGCATCTGAAGCAACTTTTTTTATGCTTTTAGAGTTTTCACTAGGACCATTTTGGGTTTGGATTTTTTTAAATGAAACAATTTCCCAAGAAACATTCTATGGTGGAATTATTGTTATGATAAGCGTAGCGGTTTATAGTTTATTAGAAATCAAAAATACAAAAATAAAAGCTGTCTCAACGGGCTGATTGCGAGTTGATTCATATATCAAACCTGTCTCCACCAACCTTCCCCTAAAGACAATAAATATTTGATAATATTATTAATTATAAAGTTTCTGTAAATTACTGATGAATTGGATAGTGATATAGAAAGCAACAATAACAATTATGGTGATTTCTTCCGACATTACTGATTTTCTAAATCCTTGATCTGATGGAATGAACAATGAAACCTCAGAGTACCAATATATATGGGTTAATTCGCTGCAACGCGAATGCACATTTTGAATGAAGTTTGTTAGGATTTTGTGAAGCAAAAGTAAGAAATCGATAAGACAACCGGGTAGAGCCATCCAATTTATTACTCAATTTTCTCCCACCTTTGCTTCGAAGTAAGACGCTTTAAAAGTAAAACCTCTATTATTAGAACAAACGCAGAAATGCCAGCTGCATTTACTCATATTGTAGACTACCTGATATTGTTTGGCTAAATGATTACTCTCCTCTAAACCAAACTTCACTTTTTGCACTCAAGAAATAGATGGACATTTGCTTTTTGAGCATGATAATTAAAGATTTGGAATAAGTCAGAAATTAAGGGAAGATGTATCCTGATTTCATTGGAACACTAGTCAATCCCCTCATCTATCAAGGCCGATGGATTGTCAGAAACAAAGAGACAATTTTTCAAATATCTTTTCACAGGACAGAAAATTAAGACGGTGAGCTTTCACCAGAATTTGAGTAAATTGGAGGTAATATGAGTTTTAAAATGAGTTTCAAAAAATTCTTAATTATAATTGGTGGTGTATTCCTATCAGCAATGCTAATTTATCAGGTACTGTCTCCATATCAAAAAAATTTGGTAAATGATTTGATACTCTGTCCACAAAAAATACCCTACAAAGAATTTTAATGATTAGAATTTCGGAAGGGAGTTAAAAATAAGGGGAGTTATAACCTCGTTTCATTGGAAGAATATTCACTCCCTTCCACTAACATTCCCCCATAAACCCGATTTAAATGCTGATGTTGCTTTTGAGTTATTAATAACTCGGAATGGAGGTTACATGTTGAAGGATACAGATTTTGAATTTCCAAAAAGAGAGTCAAAACTGGACAGGGTGTGGGTAGAATGGAACAACTTAACGAATGATAAAGAAAAAAGGCGTTATTGTAATGAATTAGAAGAAGTGATTAAAGACCTTGAGGATGAATTAGATTCAAAAAATAAGGAAGTAGATAAACTTAACAATATAAGGAAACAACTTGGGGGTTATTTGGCTGTTTCCATAATTATTATAATATTGGGTGTGTGCGGGATTTTCGTTTTACATTAAGCTGATTTAGAAAACAAACCGTCACAAGCAGAATATAAAGTCGTTTCATATTCCCTGAAATTTTTACGAATGATAACAATTGCGGTTTTGGCGGAATATGAATAAACCGGAGGAATAATGAGTTACGTGGTACATGTTACGGCAATAGTTGAGGGAGACCTCGAACAAATTGAAATCTTAATCAATGATTACCGTTACAGATGTCTTGAAAATCAAAGTGGAATGGAACAATTTCTTGTTTGCAGGAGTGTGGAACAGACGAATGTTTTTCTATACACCCAGGTGTTCAAGGACCAGGATGCGCACAAAGTCCACCTTGAAGGAGACGATCCTAAGTGGTTCTTCGAGCAGATGGCGGATATGGAATTTAATTTTCAAGGTCAGTGGGTTGCAGGTATTGAAATTGATTCCTCTGTAGGGCAGATCCTTAACTGAAGCTTTTGAAGAACGACATGTTCCATGAATACATCAAATTGATCCTGTCACCAGTAATATATGAAGAAATAATAAGGCACTGCTGCTGAGATGTTCCTGCTGCTTCAGGTGCAGGTAACTCGCCTTCAGTAACTGATATAAGTTCCCAAAATTTCCCATTTTCACTACACCATAGTATTGGCTGCCAGAATTATCCTTCTCTTTGTAAGACCAGCCCCCTTTCTGAATGGTATTGAGAGCTCCTGCTGCAGGTTACAGATCTTCAACGTTTTTTTGTACAAATTATTAATAATATCAGACTAAAAAGGGAAAAAATAATTCATGCTTTCAATGGACTTCAGATCCATATTTATGGGCATTTTATTTTCAATAATTTGGTCCAGTGCATTTACGTCGGCAAGAATCTTGATGTCCAGTGCACCGCCTTTCCTGGTTTTATCATTAAGGTTTCTGATTTCAGGAATGCTGGGAATAGCAATAGCCCGATTGCTTGGACAGAATTTTAATTTGTCCAGACAGGAGTGGGCAGGAGTATTAATTTTTGGATTTTGTCAGAACGTCCTGAATCTCGGACTTAACTTTGTTGCATTGCAGTGGATAGATGCCAGTATGGCAGTAATTATCGCAAGCATGCTGCCTCTTGTTGTTGTTGCTATTTCATGGACTTTTTTGGTAGAGAAACCCGGAATTATTGGTGTCCTCGGTCTTGTTGCGGGCATGGCGGGAGTACTGCTGATTATGCTAGATAGAACAGGTGATCAAACAAAATTATTAGGTGTTTTGTTATGTTCTGTCGCATTATTAGCTTTGGCAGGAGCAACGTTATTATTAGGAAACTTTTTTAGAAGCAACAAGAACCTTTTGATGATTGTAGGTCTGCAAATGTTTGTTGGTTTCATTATATTGTTGCCTTTGACAATTATGTTTGAGAAATGGTTAATAAATTGGTCGGTGATTTTCATAATTTCATTTTTATATCAAATCCTAATGCCGGGAGTATTAGGAACCCTGATCTGGTTCTTGCTTGTGAAGAGGATTGGTGCAACTAAATCTGCAGCTTTCCATTTTCTGAATCCTTTTTTCGGAGTATTGATTGCTGCAGCAATTTTAGCTGAACCAATATCATTAAAAGATGGAATTGCAGTAGTAATAATTATGTCAGGTATCATTGCTGTTCAAATCAGTCATCGCAAAGGAATAATACAAAAATGAAATCACTTTTGATAATTTATTTTGAATTAATAAGGGTGCCCGAGCATGAAGAATTTGCGGGGAGACTTCCTGTAGATGATGTGCATGGCCCCTGCGGGGTTAATGCTTTTCACACATGAAACTGAAAACAGGTGCAGGTTTGAATGATCAAATAACCTCCATAACCTGTAGTAATTTTAATTAAAACTTTTTATTATAATGATTAAGTAATTTCTAAATTCTCTAACACAGGAAAAATTAAGGAGAACCCATGAGCGTATTGATTCAAAACGGAAGAGTTATTACAGCAGTTGATGATTATGAAGCAGACATTTTTATTGAAGATGAAAAGATTTCTGTTATCGGAAAAGATCTGCAGATGAATGCCGACAAGGTTATAGATGCCAAAGGAAAATATGTGATCCCCGGAGGCATTGACCCGCATACGCATTTCGATTTCCCTTTTGGTGGTACAATGAGTGCTGATGATTTTGAATCCGGGCCAAGAGCCGCTGCTTTTGGAGGGACAACCTGCGTAATTGATTTTGCAATTCAGACCAAGGGAGAGTCAACTCTTCAGGGACTGGATACATGGCATGCTAAGGCAGACGGAAAGGCTCTGATTGATTATGGATTCCACGTGATTATCACGGACATGCCTGATTCACGGTTAGGTGAAATGCGCAAACTGGCCGATGAAGGTGTGACTTCCTATAAACTGTTCATGGCTTATCCCGGAGTGATGTATGTGGATGACGGAACACTTTATAGGGCATTCAGGCAAGCCGGAGAAAATGGTACGCGGATCTGCATGCATGCCGAAAACGGGATCGTGATCGATGAAATCATTAAGGAAGCCGTTGCTGATGGTCATACTGAACCCAAATGGCATGGACTGACTCGCCCCACAAGGATGGAGGCTGAAGGGGTTTACCGCTCGATTGCTATTGCTGAGGTGGCTAATGTTCCTTTGTATATTGTGCACCTCTCATGCTCTGACGCACTTGAAGAGGTAAAAAGGGCCCGGATGCGCGGAGTAAATGTGCTTGCTGAAACTTGCCCGCAATATCTTTTTCTGGACAAAAGCTATTACGACAAGGAAGGATTTGAAGGCGCAAAATGGGTAATGACACCTGCCTTAAGAGAAAAATGGAACCAGGATGAACTATGGCAGGGACTTAAATTCCGTGACCTGGAAACTATTGCCACTGATCACTGTCCTTTCTGCTTCAAGGAACAGAAAGAGCTTGGCTTGGAGACATTTACAAAAATACCCAACGGAGCACCTGGAGTTGAAAACCGCATGAGCCTGATTTTCAACGGCGGTGTTGTGAAGGGCAGGATGGACCTGAACCGTTTTGTTGAGGTCACATCTACTGCCGCAGCCAAGGCTTTCGGACTTTTTCCCAAAAAAGGAACCATCGCTGTAGGAACAGATGCGGACATAGTCATTTTTGATCCGGACCGCAAGGAAACCATCAGTGTTGATAATCCATGCACGCATCATATGCGTGTGGACTATTCAGCCTATGAAGGTTTTGAGGTTCAGGGTTTCACCGAAACAGTACTCAGCCGCGGAAGGGTGATCATTGAAAATAATGAACAGAAAGTTGAACGGGGAGGACAGTTCATCAAACGTGCCCTGGTGAATTCCCATCTTAACTGAAATAATTTCTTTCTTTCACCCGATTTCAACTAATTTCCTTCTTTATACAGAAAATGCCGCCATTTCATTATGGCGGCAGATAACCATACCTCCGCAATCTTAAATGCCGTCCGAGAAAAAGGATTAAATCCTGTTTTGAAAACCGCAGGCGGCCCCGGCCATTCCATCTTCATTCCAAATGAACATTGACAAAATCCGATTATTCCTGCTTTGCATCGCATGGTCCACAGCAATAATCAATGTTATCTTCGGACAGTACGCATTGGTCTTGGCAAATGCAGGAGTATTGAGCCTGTTATTGTTTTTCGTCCTGACATTCAGCCGTCTCAAAAAGGAAAGCTTTACCATCATTATCATCCTTGTTGTTGTGGCTTTTTTTCTGCTGGATCAGTTCCCAAGTTTTGAAGATTTTTTGTCCGCGGGACGTTTCACCTTAGTTTTTGCTGCATTGCTGCCAACCATGACACTTGTCCGGTCCGCGTCTTTAAAAGTGAAACGAGTCAAAAATTCCCAGGACTTGTTAAGAAATCTTCCCACCAGCATCTCAACTTCAGGCTTTCAGATAGCTTCTCATTTTTTCGGCAGCGTGATTAACACCGGAACATTTTCCATTCTTTCTGCGGCACTTCCGGAGAATTCTGACAAAAATTACCGCAAGGCAATTGCGGAAGCCTGTCTGCGCGGTATGAATACCTCTGCTACGTGGTCTCCTTTTTTCGTGGCATTTGCGGTAGGTCAGGCATTTATTGATAAAACAAATTCCTGGATTGCAATGGCATGCGGAATTTTGGTTGGAATGCTTTTCAATCTTGTTTCACTGCCTGTTTTTGCTTATGGATCAACATTAAATAAAATCAAATATTCGCTGGCATGTCTCAGTCCGGTATTTCCTCTCCTGACTATAATAATGTTTTCTGTCCTTTCCGTATCGCTTTTTTTTGATTTTACCGCATTGTCAGCGGTAGTACTGGTGATGCCCGTGCTGATAGTCATTTACCTGCTTTTCAACCTCAAAAATTTTTCTGAGATTTACTCCAATACCAAATCATGGCTGCTGAATTCCTCAGACGACATCACAGTAATCTGTATTGCAATGCTGGTTGGTTACCTGATAAGTCGTTCCAATAGTATTAATGATTATTTTCTTTTGCTTGACTCAGCATTTTTTCCTGCATGGTCACTGCTGGCAGTTACTCCGCTTATCATAACTGTATTTTCTTTCATGGGAATTCATCCTGTGATTACAAGCACAATCGCGCTGTCTCTGCTGACAACAGCGCAGACAGATATACATCCTGCGCTGCTCATGCAGGCTCACCTTGTCGGATGGGCGGCAGGAACAATGAGTTCTGTTGCATCACTCTCGATATTAACTTGCTCCAACTTGTTCCAGGTGGAGTCACGAAAACTTGCTTTTGGTCCTAATTTATTGACAGCAGTTATTTTTTCTTTATCATCAGGCGTATTGCTCAGCTTCGTAAATTCATTAATATATTAAACATGCCTGTTTCAAAGTCTTACAATCTGGACAATTATGCTGCTGTACAGGAGTTTTTCCATTCACATAACTGGACTGACGGACTTCCAGTTGTGCCTCCAACTCCGGAAGCAGTTAAGGATTTGCTTGAATTGTCCAAGATATCACCAGAACACCTGATCGGCATTGAACCTGTCAGAAGCCGTGCAATAACTGCGGAAAAACTTGCAATAAATGCTGTCATGGCCGGCTGTCTTCCGGAACACTTCCCCCTGGTATGTGAATCATTTTCCGCAATGCTGAAAGAGCCATTTCTGCTTCATGGTGCAACAGCAAGCACCGGAGGCTGTGCAGTACTTGTAATAATAAACGGCCCAGTCAGGAAACAGCTTGGAATGAATGGCACCTTTAATGCCCTGGGTTCAAGCGATCGTGCGACAACTGTTATAGGCAGGGCAATAAGACTGATCCTCTGCAATTTACTGGATGCAAGACCGGGTGATGCTGACCGATCAACTCTTGGACACCCAGGAAAATTCAGTTTCTGCATCGCCGAAGATGAAGAAAATACAAACTGGCTCCCGCTTACTGAAGAAAGGGATATTCCCCACGGAGTTTCTGCAGTAACTGTGATGGCTGCAGGTTCTCCAAGGCAAATAATGAATGAATGGACAACCAGTCCGGAAGAAATCCTGGACACATTTGTTGCCGAAATTAAATCCTGCATGAGGCATTACTCAATCTGGCCCGGCAACTACGCGATCGTCATTCCTCCTCAACTTCGAGTACACTTCGAAGAGTCCCGCTGGTCAAAGAGAAATATCCGCAGGTATGTATTTGAACACGCAAGAATCAAGAGAAAAGAATGGAGCGATTGCGGCAAGACTGCCGTTGTTGGAAATAAAGGAGAAAAAGAATATACTGCATTGACAGATGAAAATCATTTGCTTGTAGTTGCCGCAGGCGGACCTGCCGGAGGGTTTGGCGCAGTCATTCCTCCTTGGTTTGGAACGAAGAGCAAAGCCGTTACTCAGCCGCTTGGTCTCTGCCTCGATTGCGGCCCTGAGTAGATACCGAACTTATATTTCTGCTGAACATGACGATAGAAGTGTTGGATCCGACTTACGATGGTGATACCAGTTCGTTTAAATACGCTGCAGGCTTGGAGAATCTTAAGGGAGCAACAGTCGGCATCATTTCAAATGGCAAGAAAGGCACTTTCCATTTCTTCAATGCTCTGGAGGATCTGCTGACAAAAAAATACAAGGCAGGAGAAGTTATACGAGTTATAAAAAAGAACTACAGTGCTCCTGCCGAGGAAGAAATAATGAAGGAGGTTAAAAAATGGGATGCAGCAATTGCTGGAGTTGGAGATTGAGGCAGTTGTTCATCATGCAGTTTGCATGATTCCATTAAGTCAGAGCTGTTGGGTGTTCCCTCATTTGGTATAATGACCTCAAAATTTGTAAGCGCGGCGGAGATGATGTCTCGCGCGCTGGGCGCTGAAAATTATCCTTTTGTTGTCGTCAGCCACCCCATCAGCAGTGCCACAAAAGATGAATTAAAAATACAGGCAGGCAATACCTTACAAGAAGGGATTAATTTTCTCCTCAAGTCAGAGCGCAGCACTGAATCGTAGTCCATGCCGGACAAAGTAATGCTTAATTCTTCACAGGCTGTAACCCCAGCTGCATTAATTCTCTAATCCGGCTTAACGGTTTTGTTGCTTGATTCGATCCAGGATTTAATGCCATTGGTTGCATGATAAATAAGGTATTCACTGTTTTCCTTGATCATCATGTTAGAAACAATGCGGCTTCTTCTTCCTGATCTGCAAATTATAATGACAGGCCCATTTTCATCTGCTATTTCCCCAACTTCAATCATCCATTTTTTAAAATCATAATTTCCATCTTTATCAAAAAATGTCAGAAGATGACTGCTGTTAATCACGCCGGTTTCATGCCATTCACCTTCCGTCCTGATATCTATCAAGGGCACACTGCTTTCCAGCAGCATTTTTATTTTTTCATTATTTACCTCATATATTTCTGCAAACAATTGAGTGCTGTTCAGCAGAAAAAAAAGAGTTATTATGAGTAATTTTATTTTCATAATTATTTCTCCATTCTGTAAGTAATAATCATATCTTGAATAATCATACAACCGTACATGATAAACAGAGCGTCGATCCCTCTAACGTCCATAGCGGTTTAGTTCTTTGCTGAAACAAGGTCAATCATAAATTCATCGAAAGCCTCATCCTCTTCTTCTTTTGAAATAACTTCTGCAAAAATCTCCCGCTTGTTTTTATCTTCCAGAATTTCTTTCAACCTTTGCCTGGTGGTGTCAGTCACTTGACCTGATTCCATAAATTCATTGCGCAATAATTTCGCGACTTCAGACATTTCCTGCTCCATCCATTTGCCAATAACATTTTTTTGCTTCTTGGTGTATAAAGCAGTTTTTTCTTTATCATCCATGGTAAACTAGTTTCTACGGTGGCTGTGTTGTGAATTAAGTCTGGCTTGAATCAGGAACATTACATGAAAAGCAAAAAAAATTTCCTGATATTATTCTTTAAAGAATTGCCCATGATTAAAATTGGCTGATTTTCAGGAGTTCCCAACATAGCGAGGTTATGCTTCTATTTTCTCTGCACATTTCTATTGTCCTGTCCCTCTGATATAAACCTCCCTTTATTCTTTCCGGCATTGTAAGCGATAAATGCCGTGACAGCAATGAGTATCCCAACCACTATCACATGAAAAATAAACAGCGTCATTCCTTCCATGGTAATACTCTTTTCAACAGAAGTTTGAATTTCATTCAGGCATAGTTATGAGATTTGTAATCGATGCGACTAACAGCTTATTTCAGCATTTTCCGGAAATATATTTACTCACTTATGTCGATTCCGGAAATGTTTCAACGCCTTCCAAAGCAATCTGAAAGCAATATTTTACAACGCCTGCAAACAAGATCACCAGTTTTTACCGAATGCGTATTTGTTCTCAATATATAATCTCATTGTTTTTACCTAGGATAATTCTTCTGTCGAGGTTGGTATCAAAAAGATAATCGGCAAATTGATTGATATTTCTTGCATTTCATGAAATAAATGTACTTCATTTTTCATATTCTGAATTTAAAAAAGAAAAATTATTGATGAAGTTTAACAAATTTCTTCCTCTCAGCCTTACTGTCCTTTTTTTACTTTTTCCTTCCTTTTTAACAGCCAAAGAAGAGACACAGAAACTCTCCGGTTCCATAGTCAAAGGAATTGTTGAGCAGTTTGTCAGCATGCACTATTCCCAGAAACCGCTGAACGATGAGATGTCCTCAAGGATTTTTTCACTCTACATGAATCGGCTTGACCCTGCTCACTACTATTTCCTTGCTTCAGATGTAAATGAATTTCGCGTTTACGAAACACGCATAGACGATATGCTTCACAGCGGGGATGTAAAACTGGCGCTGGATATTTTTGAACGCTTCAAAACACGTTTGTCTGAACGGCTTGCAATGATGGAAGAATTTCTCAGCGAGGACTTTGATTTCACTCGTGATGCGAAATGGACACTTGATCGCAGCAACCTGCCTTATCCGGAATCATCAGAAGCCGCCAGGGAGATTTGGCGTACAAAAATTAAATTTGATTTACTTACCCTCAAGCTGGCAGATACCAGCATAAAAGAAGGAAAAGAGCGGTTGATGAAACGTGTACGAGGTTTATGGAAAGATTATTCCCAGTATGAAAATGATGATGTTATTTCTCTCCTTCTAAATTCAATGGCTGCAGCATACGACCCGCATTCTTCCTACCTTGCAGTTCAGGATTTGAAGAATTTTGATATCTCCATCAAACTCTCGCTTGAAGGCATTGGAGCGGTGCTGCGATGGGAGGATGGCTACACGGTAGTAAACTCGATCGTCCCCGGAGGCGCCGCATCCCGGCACGGTAAACTCAAATCTGAGGACAGGATCATTGCTGTTGCACAGGGAGAACAGGCTTTTGAGAGCGTAATTGATATGCGCCTGAATGACGTGGTGCAGCTTATACGCGGGAAACGCGGAACCAAGGTGGGTCTGCAGATTCTGCGTAAAACCAAGAAGGGCTTTGATACACTGAAATATTTCATAGTGCGCGACAAAATTGTGCTCAAGGATGGAGAGGCAAGAGCGGAAATCTTTGATCACCATTTTACACAGCAGAATAAAAACGAAAAAAAATTGTACCGAATCGGTGTAATAAAACTGCCTTCTTTTTATATTGATTTCAACGACCGAAGGAAAAATCCAAATAATTACAAAAGTTCTTCGAGGGATGTAAAGGAACATCTCAAAAAATTTGTTAAAAATAATGTTGATGGAGTGATCCTGGATTTACGCAGCAACGGCGGTGGCGGACTTGATGAGGCAATCAACATGGCAGGACTTTTTATCGGCCACAATCCGGTAGTGATTGTTCGCCAGTCCGGAGGAAGAAGAATTACCGTGCACCGCAGCCGTGAAAGACAGGTATATGATGGACCGCTGATAATAATGCTCAATCGTTACAGCGCCTCTGCCTCCGAAATTCTTGCTGGTGCCATGCATGATTATCAGCGCGCAATTTTAGTAGGCGACACCACGACTTTCGGAAAAGGTACGGTACAGAATATCTTTCAGCTTCCGGAAGGGTACGGGGCACTTAAAGTTACAATTGCGCAGTTTTACCGCGTTTCAGGATGGTCCACACAACACCGCGGAGTTGAAAGCAGTATGGTTTTACCTTCATTGAACAATGTGCGGGAAATTGGCGAGTCTACACTGGACAATGCCCTGCCTTGGCGTGCGATTGATCCTGTGACCTACAGAGTTAAGGGAAATTTAAATAAAGATATTCCTGCACTTAAAAATTTTTCCTCACAAAGAATCAAAAATTCTGACTATTTCAAAAAAATTGACCAGGATATTCAGGAATACCTTACAAACATCAAGCCTCTGGGATACACTTCAATCCTAAAAATGCAACAGGACGATATGAAACGCAAGACCCAGCGTGACCTGGAACTGGCAAGCGCAACAGAGAGAGATGACGAGGATGTACCTTCTGAAACAATACAAAATGAAAACGAAACTGTAATTAATCGTGACGATTATATCAACGAAAGCATGGCTATTATATCTGACTACATAACTTTACAGCAGCAGGCAAAAAAGGATGAATAGTGTTTCCTCCAATGAGGAAAAAACAGATATTTATTCTAAAGAAGTTTTGATTTCCAGAGAGGAAATCAACAGTCGTGTGGAGCAATTAGGGCGTGAAATATCAAAAGATTACCAGGGAAGGGAACTGCATCTTGTGGGTGTGCTCAACGGAGCCTTTATGTTTCTTGCTGACCTGGTGCGCCATCTCAGTATTCCCTGTCAAATATGCTTTATGCAGGCTTCCAGCTACAAAGACCAGCAGGTTAGCACTGGAGAGGTAATCCTGATGCATAATCTTGATTTAAACGGAAAGGATGTTCTTGTTGTTGAAGATATTTTTGATACGGGGCTGACACTGAAACACATCAGGGAAGATCTTCAGATGCAAAAACCAGCATCACTGGAAATCTGCGCCCTGCTGAATAAAAGGATTCCGGATAAGGTGGCTGTTGATGTTAAGTATATCGGCTTCGAAATAGAAAATCGATTCGTGGTTGGGTACGGACTTGATTATGCGGAAAAATACAGGGAACTGCCACATATCTCCTGCCTTGATTAAAGCGCGGTCTTTCTATGTTTAGTTTATTAGGAAAAACTTGACTGAAATCCATCAATGGAATTCGCTGAGTACCTGGCTGCCCTGTTTACATGAATGCATCAGCTCCTCCCGTAATCATCTTCCAGACGTTCAATATCGTCTTCCCCGAAATATTCCCCTGTCTGCACTTCAATGAAACTCAAATCTACGGTACCGGTATTTTCTATGCGGTGGGATGATCCACATGGAATATTCACTGACTCGCCACCTTTTTTGTTGAGTCGTTGTCCGTCAAGTGTTACGATTCCTTGTCCGGAAACCACATACCAGTGTTCTGACCTTTTTTGGTGTTTTTGCAGACTGAGACGCTTTCCGGGATAAACCACTATTCGTTTGACCTTGTGGTCCGGTTCGTCAGCCAGAACCGTGTAGTAGCCCCATGGACGATGATCTGTTTCGGCACTGTTTTTCATGCAGTTTTCTGCGAATGTTTAAGTTTGAAGCCTGTTAATGCATTCTAGGAAACTGACAAAAATACACAAGACCTGTAAATTTTGTAAAATAAAATTTGGACTGCAAACCTTTTCTCTGGAAGAAAAATTAAAACAGAATGATTTTAATTACACCCACATCTAAAAAATTTATTCTCACTTTTTGTCTGCTGTGTCTTGCAACCCAGGTATGGGCAGTGAAAGCAAAAATCCGTTTTCTCTTCCCCGTCAGCATGAAAAGCGTAACTGATGGATTTGAGGGTACAAAAATCAATACATCAGAGTTTGTGCTGTCTTTTGTGATGCCTGTTTCCAGAAACACCCAATTGGATTTTGGATATTCCTATTTCAATGCCCGCATCGAAGACCCAGACACATCTTCTGAGGCTTATTCAGGCGTGTTCCGGGCACACCTGCTGGAAATCGGTGCTGGTTATACAGGTATTGAGTTGACCAGAACCATATCTATGCTTATTGAAGCATCAACCCGTTTTCCCGTCAGTGGTCAAGCTGAAGTAAATGGAACTCCCGGTTCAAGTGAAGCAGAATCCATAAGCGGTATGGGTTATTTTCTTGGTTCCGGGATAGCATACGGCAACATTGATGTGTTGTTGTTTTACCAACGCAGAGATTTGACTTTTGATGAGCTTATAGTTTTGCGTGACGGCATCAGCAAGGATGTTGCTTTGCATTCTACAGAATACGGTATCGGTATCGGTTACACTTTTTAGGAAATACCG
>Ga0209753_1000634_pt1 | contig 14727 bp, 11 predicted proteins | sample METZYME_3_550m_FD_187550 | JGI IMG/M metagenome (GOLD analysis project Ga0209753, IMG submission 187550) | Marine microbial communities from oxygen minimum zone in mesopelagic equatorial Pacific - METZYME_3_550m (SPAdes) (version 2) | ecosystem: Environmental > Aquatic > Marine > Oceanic... | reverse complement strand
TAGCGCCAGCTTCTACGTGCAGTCTTAAATTATCTCTTATATTCTTTGCTGCTCCCATAAGTGACAGACTGTAAAAGCATGCAGCCTCCATATCTTTCGGATATTTGATGTAAACTTCTCTCATCGCATTTGAATAAGCTTTATCTCGAGCTGGTTTTTCACCTTCACCATAAAGAAATTGAATAGCGTGAATATAGTCCCGCTCTCGCTGAGTTAATTTTGACGTATTAGATATTTTTAAAAGGGCAGCCTTTGCGGACTTAATATCCTGGACCCTCCAGAGTGGACGGTTGGAGGCCATAGCTTTACCCCAGAAACCCATGGCAAAATTAGAATCCACTTTTGTAGACTCCTGAAATGCTTCCATGGCTTCTGTGTACCAGAAAGAATGAAGGGCCGCTACACCCCTAATAAAATGTTGTTGTGCCTCCTCTGATCCAGATGTAGGAAACTCTATTGTCCCAAGTTGGTTGGACACATCGGATGCATGTGCAAGGTGACCTACACTGGATAGCTGTTTACTAGTCGGTTTGAGATCACCATTAGAGTTTGTCATATCTGGGAAATCGAGTCGATTGTCTTCAGCAAAGCGTTCCAGTTTGGGTTCTAATTTTCTAACCTCGGTATCTTCAACTATTACAGGTATTTTTTTAGATTTCGTGTATGGTTCGAGTTTTGATTCTGGCGTCGCGAAATGCATCATGGACCACAATCCCACAATTACTAAAGTTGTCCAAAAAACCGGTTTAATAATTTGTTTGGCAATGCCGAGCCCTGATAAATTGCTATGAGGAGTTTTTCTGATTTGAGAGTTCTTGTGTTTCATCTAGATTTGATTAAAAAATTTATAAAGCATGTAGTAATTTTGAAGGGCCGCCATATTTGGTGGTCTGCCTATCACAATTCAGATATATGTCTAGGCGGGGGAATTTTAAAAACATCTTTATTAGGAAAGTCATCCAAAGTAGCCGGTTTTTGAAGATCTGCGAGTGGTTTGCCCTGAATTTTTGCTGAGAATGAAGAAAACTAGTGATGAGTGTTTTTTGAACCGCACTCAGAGCATTCAGTTTCATCCTTAATTAACGTCCGTAAGGGAGAAGGATATAATTGCAAAAAATACCCGAATCATAAAAGACCTTTTATTGCTTGTGAACAATTTGATTTTAACATAAATATTTATTCTTCCATTATTGTTAAGTTTTTCTCCACCCTAAGATGTAACCAAAAACTCCATCATTATCAAGGATAAGTAATTCCTTGGATTCGTTAAGAGTCACACTATTTTATTTGCCTTGTATGAAGTTTATAGCCACTATATTTCTAGAAGGATTAAATGTAAAGATATTGTTATCTGTTTTTACTGGAGAACCCGATATGTTCGAGACATAATATGTTTCTATTAACGGATCCAATGAGAGAACTTGCAAATATGAATAGGTCATCTAGGTAGGACCTAAAAGTAATCGAAGGCAAAATGTACTAAGCATGTCACCAAGTTAAATAGAATATTTAGGCATACAGGTTTAATAGGTTGAAAAGTTTAGGAATGGGGAATTTTGTTCAGAACAAAATTAAAAAATGATGTCGTTTTTGGTGGGCTGCTCCGGAAAAACCCAAGTCACTCACGTCAACTTTGATAACCCACCCAGTCTTGCCAAATCCGCAAAAAGTGAAGAGAAGGCCTTATCTTATTTTCGCCGCGCGAGAGACGAAACCCGTATCTTTACAGAAACATTACCATTAAAATAATTTAAAAAATTCCGTTACCACACCGCCACATGATTCATTGATAATTTGCAAAAGGCTTCATCTTCCGTTACGCTCAAAATGATAAACAAACTCGTGATTTCGGTCCGTTGGTATGAGTTCAAAAAAACCATGCTCTGTGAAAATCATTTAGCTGATAAAACTCATGAGAGAATTACTAGCGAAAAAATTTTTTTCCGCGATACTGATCCCATTGTTACATATGGCCTCAATATCTTTCGCAGTGGACGCCATAGCGGAGCCTTCTACCGAGAATTATAATGATACCCTACATGTTGGAGTGGTTGGTGACACCGGAGTTGGTGAACGGGCCTATCACTCAGGATTCATAGCCGTAGCCAAAGCTCTAAAAAAACATCACCCCGATTTGCTATTGCATCTTGGAGACTTTGTTTATCAACCAAAAATATTTCCACAAACCTGCCCAGAACGATACCTCCGTGAGATAAAAAAAACCCTGGCTGACCCTTTTAAGTTTAAGCTGTTTGTCCCTGGCGATAATGACCTACCTCCAAACAAAAAAAAACCAAAAGGCTCAGGGTGTTGGAAAAAAATTGACGAGATGGACAGTAATTTCGACTCTTACCCAACCTCCACAGATGAACCCAGAATTTACGAAGGAACGATGATTATTGGTAACACTTTCTTTGCGATTCTCAATACATATCCATGGGAAGATCCAACGGCTTGGCTCGGTCCTCGAATTAAAAAAGCAAAAAACCAAGGGCTGTGGACTATTATTGCCTTACACGAACCAGCTATTACTACCGCATGGTATCTTGAAAAACGAGACACAGTGTTAAAACAGCTTACCGCACTTAAGCCAGACCTTGTGTTTGCAGGCAATCAACACTCTTATGAACGGTTTCATCAAATTGGAACACCTAAAGAGGGGTCAATTCCTTTTGTGCTATCTAAATCAGGGGATTATTTAAAAGGAGATGGGACCATTTTTGTGGTATCAGGCGGGGGTGGCGCTTATTTCAGACCGTTTGCTGATCAACAAGGATTTAAAAAACGAACCGCACCAAAGGCTGTGTTTGACGCGCTCGCCACACGCGCGCTCATGAACCATTTCTTAATTCTCGAAATCGGACAAGAAAAACTACAAGCAACAACCTATAGGGTCTGTCTAGAAAAAAATACAAAGGACAAGAAAAACCCAAGATGGAAACCAGATAAACCTATATGGGATTCTATTACACTAGAATGCGAAGGCCAAGAAACAGGTGTGACCGCCTTCGACCAATTTCAAATCCAACTCAAAAAGGGGAGTACGCTCGAAGACAAAACTAACTAACGGATCAACTTTCTTTAAGAAACCGGTCTACCTCATCAATCATTTTTTTTACATCTTGCGCTGATGTGTTGATCGCTTTTTTTTCTTCATCTGTTAGTTTAAGTTCTATTATATTTTCAATACCAGAGATCCCGAGGGTTACAGGCACACCAAAAAAAATCCCATCACATCCATACTCACCCTCAAGAAAAGCAGTACAAGGAAGTATTCTTTTCTTATCAAGAAGAATCGCTTCAATCATTTTAACCACAGAGGCCCCCGGAGAAAGAAACGCGCTTCCTTTTTTAAGCAGACCAACAATCTCAGCACCGCCAGTACGAGTACGATCTACGAGGCGATTGATTTGTTCTGCATTCATCAAGTCGGTTATGGAAATACCTGAGACCGTCGTGTACCTAGGCATAGGAACCATTGAATCTCCATGCCCTCCAAGAACCATCGCATCCACATCAACCAGAGAACAGTTAAGCTCAAGAGAAACAAACGTCCTAAACCTAGCAGAGTCAAGCACCCCTGCCATCCCTATAATACGATTCTTGGGCAAACCAGAAACCTGCTTGGCGACGTAAACCATCGCATCCAACGGATTAGAAACAACCATGATCAATGGGTCGGAAGAGTATTTCATGATCTGCTCTGTAACTTCTTTGACGATCTTGGCGTTTATTTTCAAAAGATCACTTCTATCCTGCCCCGGTTTACGGGGAAGACCAGCGGTGATGACAACAATATCCGAATTTGCCGTATCTTTATAATCGTTAGTGCCAGTCACGATACTGTCAAACACCTGTAAGCATCCTGATTGTTGAAGATCAAGCGCTTTACCTTGAGGCAACCCTTCAACGATATCGGCAATAACTACATTACCCAAGTTTTTGTAGGCTGTCAGTTGCGCAACCGTTGTTCCTACCTGGCCAGCACCCACAACCGTTATTTTTTTCCGCGTGGTTACCATAAAAATCCTTTCTTAGCTCAATTCGAAAAGCCGTCTCTTCCTGACAATCAACCTCAAACCGACTCTCAATCCAAATTATTTCCTCAAATATGTCTCGTTGATTAATTCCAAAAGTATTACGTTTTACCGAACACCCTTATTTTAATAATTTTTAATTTTAAAATTTGACATGAATAAGAGAGCAAGACTTAAACGGCTAATAAGTCTACAACTCTCATATAGTTTTAACTATAGAAATAAAACTCTATAATTATAAGCTTGATGGTAGATCGAGGTAAGTTAAACTAGAATATTACACCCTAACTTGTCAAGCGATTTTGACCAGGAAGAATAAGGACTTCCTAAACTATGGATCATGCAAACCCAAAACACTCACTTGGAATTGATTTCAGTATTATTCCATCTATTTCAGATAACCTAGCAGAACTAACAAAACCTATTTCTGTTTTAAAAAGCCTGATCAAGATCGAACAGGATAAAATAAAACAGTTTCACCGTTCTGGTGCTGGGGGACGCGAAGTGGTTCAGGTTCACACTTCCCTTATAGATTCAGTTATATGTCACTTAATAGAAGAATTAGCGGCCTCTAGAAAAAAACCTTCTCCTAGCACTCTTTTGGAAGAATTTTCTTTAATCGCGGTGGGTGGTTACGGACGTGGGGAATTAAATCCTTGTTCAGATATCGATCTTCTTTTTTTAACATCAAAAAATATTCGCCGATCGACTAATTTGCTTATCCAAGATTTTATTCCAATCTTGTGGGACCTCGGACTGCAGGTGGGATCAAGCTGTCGAACCCCGCAAGAATGCTTGCTTCTTGCCGGAAAAGATGTCACAGCCAAAACTTCGATGATTGAGACACGCTTTATGATCGGAAGTCAAACAAAGTATAAAAAATTTTTTCAATCCATTGAGAAAAATTCATTAAGAAAAAATATCAAGGGATTTCTTGACGAAAAATCCAATGAAAAAAATATTCGCTATAAGCAGGGAGCAGGGCCATCTAGTGACCCAGAACCTAACATAAAAGAAGGCGTAGGCGGACTGCGAGACTACCACACAGCGCTATGGGCTGTTGCTATCCGGTTTGGCTGTCTATCTTTCCGAGAAATACCCCGTAACGATATTATCTCATCAGAAGAGTTAGACATTCTGGACCGATCTATTGACTTCACTTTACGCGTTCGCAATGAACTTCATTACCTAAAAAATAAGAAACAGGACGTCCTTACCTATGATCTGCAAAAAGAAGTGAGCGCCAACTTAGGATACAAAGAAACAAAAGAAGTGCTTAGAATCGAAGAATTCATGCACAACTATTTTATTCACGCTACCAACATCCATCAATACTCAGAGATTATATTTCAACGATGCATTGAAACTAGGCAAACTGTAAAAAAAGTTTTCTCTTCACTGGCAAAGAAAAATCTTGGATATGGTTTCCATGCATCTGGAGAAAACTTAACACTCGAAGACGAAAACTCCGAGACCTTATTTAAGAAAAATCCCGCCCTAATCCTAACAGCACTCGAATTATGTCAAACACACAACCTTACACTGACCTACCAAATTAAACGATTAATAAAAAAACAAAACCATTCATTAGGAGAAGTGCTTGCCAAAGAAGGTGTAGTTAAAGTTTTTATTTTAAACACTTTAAAAAATTCTAATTCAGAGAGGTTCCTTCGCCTCATGCATGAAGTTGGTGTCTTAGGCTTGCTTTTACCTGAGTATGGGCGCGCTAATTGCAAGGTTAGCTACGATTTTTATCATCGTTATACAGCTGATGAACACTCCCTGCGCATGATTCGCTTTCTCGAAGAACTTGAAACCCAACCTAATAATTTTAAGAAATTTTCTAAAAACTATCAACAATTAAACTCTAAAGTTTTGCTCAAGTTATCGGCCTTCATTCAACCTATCACAGAAAAAAAAGATTCAGGAGACACCAAAGAACATTCGAGAATTCTTTCGCTGGCAACTGCGCGCCTCGACTTAAATACCGAAGAATTACAAACTATAGGGTTTTTAGCAAGCAATGCTTATCTAATGATAGAAACAGCTCTTCACGATGATATCCACCAGCCATTAATTATAGAAAATTTTGCAAAAAAGGTGGGCTCTGTCGACAAACTAGATTTGCTATACTTGCGCAGTTATGCTGAACTTCGAGCGGTTGCCCCGGGCACTTTAACCTCGTGGAAAAAAGTGCTTCTTACTGAGCTATATCAGAGATCACGAAATTATTTTCAAAACCCTGAATCACTGCACTCACGAAGGCTCACAACCTGGGTCGAAGTCTATAAAATTCTTCGCTGGGAATTCCCGCCGGAAGATCTAGAATTCCATTTTAACAACATCCCTGAGGACTATTTAGCAACCGTTAAAGTTGAAGAAGCAGCTCTACATATGCGACTCATACGATCCTTAAAAGATAAGCTTTTTATATTTAACCATAGCTACAATGATGAAGGTAAGTTTCATCAAGTTATTCTTTGTTGCCCAGTAAAATTCGACGCTTTTAAAATACTGGTAGGCACCCTCACCGCACAAAGCAAAAGTATATTGGAAGCTAAAATTTTTATCAGAAAAGACGGGATAGTTATCATCAGTGCTAACATCGAGGATACCGAAAAGACAATCGCAGGAGACCTGGAAACTTGGAAAAAACTCAAGCAAGACCTGAGTACTATCTTCGAGGGACATGAAAACTTGTCTAATCTTTTAGCTCAAAGACCTCGATATATCTCAGAAAAAAAAATACCCGCGGCAATAACTCCAAAAGTTAAGCTGGACAACACAAGTGACCCGAATTTTTCCATCATTCGCATTGAAGCCCGTGACCATTTGGGAATGTTGTACAAAATATCAAAGGTTTTCTCTGACCTCGATATCCGAATACATAGCGCTAAAGTTTCTACCCAGGGGGGGCGAGGTATTGACGTATTCTACGTATCTCATCAAAACAAAAAGATTCTTTTCGAAAAACTAGCTCGCAGCACTAAGGAAAAAACAATCTCCGCTATGATGGTAAAAAACCCAGAAGAACTTGGCTAAAAAACCTATGCCCTCCTGTAAAAAAATCACAAGAAACATATTGGGGTATTTAATTCTAGCCTTAAACACTGTAGCAGCTAACCATCTCGCCCCAACTAGTGAAGTTTCTTTAGGAAAAAAAATTTACCATGACCGCTGTGAAGTCTGTCATGGGAGTCAAGGTGACGGAAAGACGTTTGCAGCAAATGTCCTTTTTCCACCACCAAAAAACTTCAGAGCAAAATCTACTAAAAAGGAGCTACCTCGAGAGCGTATGATCCGTTCCGTTACAAGAGGACGGTCCGGCACCGCCATGATGCCCTGGGAAAGTATCCTTAGCAAACAAGAAATCCATTCGGTAGTGAACTACATTCGACAAAATTTGATGGGACTGCATAAATAAAGCAACCAACTAATGGGTTTGAGAGGGTTGCTTTTTTTCAGAAAAACCTAACCAAGGTTCACATCTTCAACTTTTTCCCTAATTTATCTTCTACCGAGGCTATTTTTGATGTCAACCGACCTTTTTTCCCCTCTCGATAATCGATTTTCACTGAACAAGTGATACGCTTGCAGTCGGACCTCATTGTTTCATAGCACCTCTTTACTACAGTCATAACCTCATCCCATTCTCCTTCAAGAACTGTACCCATAGGGTTGAGGCGGTAATCAACTCCACTTTCCGAAATTATCTTAAGTGATCTGCTTACATAATTACTTACACTTTCTCCTTTATCCATGGGCGACATACTAAATTCCAGAAGCACCATACTTTTTACCCTCCACAGAGTTTATCAATTTAGATTATTTTTTAGCTACATCTTGTTATGAAGATATTGAATAACTGTTCCTAAAAAAGGGCGCCTTATCATAAAAAATTACTTGCATTTTAGACCCATGATATGAAATTATCAGTAATTCAATTCGAAATCCAGACGGGTTGTCGAAAATCCAAGTAAAGGCGGTATGGCTCTTTGGCCAAGATTCGTGATATTCGCAACAACATAGATCAAATCGATGATCAGTTGCTCAAGCTGATAAATAGACGTGGTGAACTTGCTATAAAAATTGGGCAGGAAAAATCCCGGGGAAATAGTTCAAAGCATTTTCACGTTCCACACCGAGAACACTCAATCATTGAGCGGATCACGCAAAACAGTAATGGGCCGTTTCCCGATGAATCGCTAAAGTCAGTATTTCGTGAAATCTTCTCAGCCACTCTTGCCCTTGAAAAACCTCTCCGCATAGGTTTTCTCGGCCCTGAAACAACTTTCAGTCATCAGGCCGCGATGAAACAATTCGGACATTCATCTAAATTCATAGCAAGCCCTAATATTGAATCTATTTTCCGCCAAGTCGAAAAAGACGAGTGTGATTATGGCGTGGTTCCGGTTGAAAATTCCATTGAAGGAGTAATCAACTTAACTTTAGATTGCTTTGTAGATTCGCCCTTATTAATTTGCGATGAAATAAAAAGTGCTATCTCGCTTTGCCTACTTTCTAAAGCTAAAGACCGAAAAAAAATAAAAACTATATATTCTCACCCTCAGCCCTTAGGGCAGTGCCGACAATGGCTCAATCTTAATCTACCAAACGCACTGCAAATTCCCACTTCTAGCACCGCTAGTGCTGCGGAAACGGTGGCCAAAAAATCAACTTGCGCTGCTATCGCGGGCATACTCGCTGCGGAGACATATAATTTGAGTATCCTTGCAGAGAACATTCAAGACAGAGCCGAAAATCACACCCGTTTTCTAGTTATCGGCAAAGACGCAGCCAAGAAAGTAAAGCAGAATAAAACATCAATTATGTTTTCTATTCGAGATGAAGCAGGGTCCCTTCTCAAGGTCCTGCAACTATTCGCTCGTAACAAAATAAACCTAACAAAAATTCAATCGCGTCCACTTAGAGACCGACCTTGGGAATATCTGTTTTATGTGGATCTGGAAGGACACATTCAAGATTCGGCTGTCAAAAATTCCGTGGAAACACTTAAAAAAATGTGCCTATTCTTGAGGCTGCTGGGTTCCTACCCAAGGAAGGCTTGAAAAGATGAATCCATTTGAACGCGTTTCCATTATTGGAGTTGGCCTTTTAGGAGGGTCTCTTGCTAAGGTATTGCGCAAATTGGGTTTAGCGAAATCAATTGTTGGGTACGGGCGCAACAAGGCTAATCTTGATGGGGCTAAAAACCTAAATATCATAGACGATGTAGCACCTAATATTCAATCGGCGGCAAAGGATGCAGATTTAATTGTTTTTTGCTCACCAGTGCAAACTATTGCGCAACTTGCAATGGAGATGAGTCCACATATCAAACCGGGTTGTTTAGTGACTGATGTAGGGTCGACAAAAGAAACACTTATTTCGGAAATAGAAAAGTTTTTCCCAGAAGGCATTTCTTTCATTGGTGCGCACCCTATTGCAGGAGGAGAGATGTCGGGGTTTCGTTTATCATCAGATACTTTGTTCGACGGCGCCCATTGCATTATCACTCCAACAGATAAAACAGACCCGGAAGCGTTAAAAAAAGCCATCAAACTTTGGGAAACTATCGGAATGCAAGTGTCCATAATGGATGCCAAAGAACACGATTTTATTTTCGGAGCAGTTAGTCATTTGCCGCATGTTTTAATTTTTGCATTGATGAACACTCTTGGCGGTTTGAAGTCTGAGAACCATGACCAAATAACATTTTTTTCAGGCGCAGGACTCAGAGATATAACTCGGGTAGCTGCCAGTGAACCTGCGATGTGGAGAGATATTTGCGTCTCGAACAAAGACTCTATTTTGTATTTTCTGGACCTATTTCAGGAAACCCTAAGCCACCTTAGATCGGGCATTGAACAAGAAAACGGCGCTCTATTGACCCAGCAATTTAAAATTGCAAATCAACACCGACTCAAACTCATTAGTAAGACATGATTATTGCTATAGATGGGCCTGCGGGAAGTGGCAAAAGCACCGTCGCAAAGATAGTCGCAGAAAAATTAAATTTTCGATACATAGACACTGGGTCAATGTATCGATCGGTTGCTTGGAAAAGTTTGCAAAAAAATACTGCTCTCAAGGATGAAGATGCGGTTGCTGACATTGCGTCTAAAGTCCAGATCGAACTTGTTTCCGGAAAGAATGGACAACTGGTATTCGTAGATGGGGAAAATATTACTGACCAATTGAAAGTGGAAGAAATTAGTCGTGGAGCAGCGATTGTGGCAGCGCAACCAATGATTCGAAAAATCATGACAACCAAGCAACGTAAACTGGGCAAACAAGGTATGGTTGTGATGGACGGCAGAGATATCGGGACAGTCGTTTTTCCCCAAGCTGAAAAAAAGTTTTTCCTGGACGCCGATCCAAAAGAACGTGGGCGCCGTAGATTTGTTGAGCTAAAAGAAAAAGATCAGGCCAAAAATGCCGATATTTCAACCATAATTGAACAGGTCGTTCAAAGGGACCATGAAGATCGCAACAGAAAAATAGCTCCTCTCAAACAAGCGAAAGATGCCATGCTCATCGACACAACTAATCTCAGTATCGACCAGGTGGTTAAAGAAATAATAAAAACCATTAATCCGAGTTCGTAATTTTTTTAACGACTCTATTATCAACTTAAGCTTTTGCAAATGCTTTATTAAATTAAGAAAGAAAGTTTTTATCATGACTAAATCTAAAATCAAAACAACATTTGAAGATGACTTCGACGAAGAAGAAAAACTTTCTCCCGAGGACCAGGCAACTTGGGATGAAATGGAAAAATATTTCTCTGAGAGTCTTCACCAATTTAAAGAAGGTCAGGTTATTCAAGGTACCGTAATAGAACTAGCCAAAGGCATGGCGACAATTGACGTTGGGTTCAAGTCGGAAGGAAACATTCACTTACACGAGTTCTCGAACAATGGTCAAGATTTATCCGTGGGGGACGAGGTAGAAGTTTTTCTAGAACGGTCAGAAGATAATGAAGGGAACGTTGTCCTATCCAAAGAGAAAGCAAACAAAATTAAATTGTGGGACGAGCTAGTCACAAAATATGACGCCGAAGAAATTATTGAGGGCACCATTATCGCGAAAGCAAAAGGTGGGCTGACAGTAGATATTGGCCTTAAAGCATTTCTTCCCGGTTCTCAAATTGACTTACGTCCCATACGAAATCTGGAAAAATTAATCGGTGAAGTTTTCCAAATGCGAATTATTAAGATGAACAAAAAACGCGGCAATATTGTCCTATCCAGAAGGGCTTTACTCGAAGAGAAACGCCTGCATAGTCGCAGTGAAACCCTACAACAATTAGAAGAAAATAGCCTTATTTCAGGTGTTGTCAAAAATATCACTGAATATGGTATTTTCGTCGATTTGGGTGGTATTGACGGATTACTTCATATTACGGACATGTCTTGGGGACGTGTTAATCATCCCTCTGAAATGTTTTCAATGGGCGATAAATTAGAGGTAATGGTACTCAAATTCGATAAAGAAAAAGAACGCGTTTCACTCGGACTGAAACAAATCACCCCTGACCCCTGGGTTAATGTAGATGAAAAGTACCCCGTTAATAAACATATAAAGGGGAAAATTGTTAGCATTACTGATTACGGTGTTTTTGTTGAATTAGAAAAAGGAATTGAAGGCCTAGTTCATATATCTGAAATGAGTTGGAGTAGACATATCAAGCATCCAAGTAAAATAGTTTCTATTAGAGATGAGGTTGACGCTGTGGTTCTTACTCTCGACAAGGAAAAGAAACGTATTTCACTTGGGATGAAACAAATGGAACCGAATCCATGGGAGGAGATTGAAGGAAAGTACCCTGTTGGAGCTGAAGTCACTGGCACAATTAGAAATTTGACCGATTTTGGTGCTTTTATTGAATTAGAAAATGGAGTGGATGGTCTTATACACATTTCAGATTTGAGCTGGAAAAAAATTAAACACCCATCGGAAATCCTTAAGAAAAAAGATGAGGTTAAAACGATTGTACTTAACATTGATAAAGACAATTGCCGCATTTCCCTTGGTGTTAAACAACTGGAGCCGGACCCTTGGGATGATATTGCCAAAAATTATTCTGTCGGGATGGATATTGAAGGAACAATTATTAAAATAACAGGGTTTGGTGCGTTTGCTGAGTTTGGAGACGGCCTAGAAGGTTTGATTCATATAACACAGCTGGATTCAAAAAATGTTTCTCAACCAGATAAAGCCGTTGAGGTTGGCCAAAAAATTCAGGCCAAAATCATCAAGGTGGATGTGAGCAACAAAAAAATTGCTTTGAGCATCAAAGCTTATAAAGAAAATCTAGACTTGGAAGCTATCAAGCAAGAACAAAGTCGGTTGGAAGCATTCAAGGAAGAAGAAAACGAACAAACAACTGATTAAGTTTAATTATTCAATTTTAGGACATTTATGGAAATGGTAGGTTCAGAGAAAAAAAAATCACCTTTGGCTAAAAGGTTGTTATTTCTCGCACTCATACTTCTCGCTCTTGTCGGTATTTCATCTATTACCTCAGAATGGGTGCAACAAGGAACCAAAAATAGGATTGGTATCGTTGATATCACTGGTCTCATTACCGACTCCCAGTATATTACCAATCAAGTTAAAAAATTTCGCCAAGATAAACGCATTCGGGGAATCATCCTTAGGATCGATTCCCCGGGTGGCGCTGTCGGTCCATCTCAGGAAATTTACGATGAGGTTCTCAAAACCCGCGAGAGTGGTAAAACCATCTACGCTTCAATGGGTGCACTAGCTGCATCGGGAGGGTATTATATCGCTAGTGCTGCCGAAAAAATTTTTGCAAATCCAGGAACCTTAACCGGTAGCATTGGCGTAATCATGGCATTCTCTAACGCTAAAGGATTAATGGAAAAAATCGGCCTTCAACCTGAAATTGTTAAAGCGGGTGAATACAAAGATATAGGCTCTCCCGCTCGTGCCATGACTCAAAAGGAAAGGAATCTCCTCCAAAGCGTGGTGACTGATGTACATCAACAATTCATAGAAGCGGTCGCTAGTGGACGCGATATTAGTGTTGCGGAAGTCACCAAAATAGCCGATGGACGAATTTTAACTGGGCGCCAAGCATATTCTCTTAACTTGGTTGACCAACTGGGTGGACTTCAAGTTAGCATTGATCAACTTGCACATGAAGTTGGGATTATAGGCTCCCCAAAAATTATTAAAGAAACACCGCGTGTTGGATTCTTAGACTGGGTTCTCAAATCTACAGTAAATCAATCACTTATAAATCGATCTTCCATCCCATCCCTGCAGTATACTTGGCATTTCAATAGTTTACAGTAATTCTTACCATTCTATTCCGTCTAAAAGTCTTACAACTAACATTAACTCTAACCCCAATGCGGCCACCAGCTCCCTTAAAGTCATTTAAAATAAAGGGTTGACTTACTTTTCACCCATGATAAAATGTGCCTACGAATATGCCATTCATTTTTTTTCTGGGGGACTTGAGAATGACAAAGGCAGAATTGGTCGAAAAGGTTTCCGGTCAGATTAATTTGACTAAGAAACAAACTGAAGTTGTTGTAAATACTGTCTTTCAAAGCATCACCGATTCCCTTAGTGACGGGAAGAAGGTGGAACTCCGCGGTTTTGGTAGTTTTAGAATTCGTGAGAGAAATGCGCGTGTTGGAAGAAACCCAAAATCTGGTGCTCAGGTGGATGTGCCTGCCAAAAGAGTCCCATTTTTCAAGGCCGGGAAAGAGTTGCGAGAATTGGTAGATAAAAACACTTGATTCCCCCGCAATGTAAGTGTCAATAAAGGCTAGCCCCCCTCTCAAAAAATCCTCACATATCTCCCCTTTGAGCAATTTTCAATATTAAGGGAGAACGTGAATCGATTGCTTCCCAGAACCTTGTTGGTGTGATATGTCATTAGTTGAATTATTTTTTCTATGTCACCCAAAGTTTTAAAGTGGTTCATCGACAACTTCTAAGGATTGTAATCGACTTCGGTCAGACTACTCCTGTTTTATTTTGTTTTTAACTCGCTATTATACCTAAAAGTTCTTTTCGTTTTTGTTTGTAACATTGTGAAAAATAAAATGCCCCCTAATTTAAAGAAAGTAAATTAGCATGTCAGGAAATTCATACGGAACTCTTTTTAAAATTTCCACATGGGGCGAATCGCACGGCGAGGGTATTGGTGTCGTAGTTGATGGCTGTCCTGCGGGACTTTCTCTAAAAGAAGCCGACATCCAAAAGGAACTTGACCGCAGAAAGACAGGTCAAAGCAAAGTAACCACAACGCGAAAAGAAACTGACCTCATACATATTCTTTCCGGTATCTTCAAGGGTAAAACAACAGGAACCCCCATCGCGTTGTGGGTTAAAAATCAGGATGCTGATTCTTCCAAATATGAAGAAATTAAGAATATGTTTCGACCTGGCCACGCGGACTTTACTTATTTGATGAAATATGGGTTTCGTGATTATCGGGGTGGCGGGCGCTCCAGTGCACGTGAAACTGTAGGTCGGGTTGCCGCGGGGGCAATTGCAAAAAAGCTCCTTGCCCGCAAACAAATAAAAATAATTGGCTACACCAAACAAATTGGCCCCTACATTGCTCAGAAGATAGATTTTAAGCAAATAGAAAAAAATATTGTGCGGTGTCCGGACAAAAAAATGGCCCAAAAGATGGTTGATCATG
>Ga0209753_1000623_pt1 | contig 14850 bp, 10 predicted proteins | sample METZYME_3_550m_FD_187550 | JGI IMG/M metagenome (GOLD analysis project Ga0209753, IMG submission 187550) | Marine microbial communities from oxygen minimum zone in mesopelagic equatorial Pacific - METZYME_3_550m (SPAdes) (version 2) | ecosystem: Environmental > Aquatic > Marine > Oceanic... | reverse complement strand
TGTAAACTTCCTGAGGGTGGGAAATGTGCAAAAGATGTTGTGGGAGCGTGTGTTTTGGAAGGAGTATATTTAAGGGATGTCAGTTCCATGGGAACGTCTATTGGGGCAAATTACCTGAGAATTGCTGTGAAAAACAAATTAGACAATGAGCGAATTCTAAACGCCTTGAGAACTGCAATAAACGGTTAAGAAGTTCCTGTCATATGAAACAGCTCCTACTCACAACAATCGCAGCCGCACTGTCGGTGGGTGTTGTGGGTGTCATTGCGGAGTCCGAACCAAAAGTACTGTTGATGCATACCCCTGATGGGATTGAGTTCGGCATTTGGGGCAACACGAAGCGCGAACGACCGGCTCCGACCTTGATCGTACTGGCTACAACAATAGAGAACACACTGAACTCAGCGTATTACCGTCACTGCGGCAACCAATTGGCCAAGCGCGGATACCTTTGCATTTCAATTAACCTACCCTGTCACGGTGATCAACGGGTTGGCAGGGAACCCGAAGGCCTGCCGGGTTGGAGTCAACGGGCAGCCCGGAACTCGGACTTCGTTTCAGAATTCAACAATCGCCTGTCGAAGGTTCTTGATCACCTCGTCAAGCAAGGTGTTTCCGATCCAGAAAAAATCGCCGCTTGCGGGACATCGCGCGGTGGATTTCTTGCGCTTCACGCGGCCATTCACGATCCGCGGGTGAAATGCGTTGCCGGCTTTGCCCCAGTGACGGATTTGTCCGTCCTGCGCGAATTCAAATCAACCAGCGAATGCCAACTGGTCAAGGAATTCAACCTGATCAACCGGGCCAAGGATCTCGCCGGCCGGAAGGTTTGGATCGTCATTGGCGACCAGGACAAACGGGTGGGCACCGATCATGCCGTCCAACTGGCAAGGGAAATTTCCAGGGAATCGCGCAAACTAAAGTTGCCCAGCAGGGTGACGCTGCATGTTCTGCCTGAGCCACGCGGCCACACGATTCCCGACGAGGCAGACAGAATGGCCGCTGACTGGATTTTCCAAGAGATCGGCCCAGGTCAATAATCTACTGGTCGTACTTTTTAGCGCAGCACACCTTCCATCGAAGTAACAACTCTCCTGGGATAAAAGCTGGATTTTTTGCGCTGTACCGCGACCATCCGGGGGTTGATCCGTTGGATTATTGAATAAGCTTAGCGTAAAAAACAATCCAATCTATCGCGTTGTCTTTAGCGTTGGCATGGCGGCTCTGCTGCATTTAGCCGAGGGAGATGTCGCGGCGCAAGGTTGGTGGTCGTTGCAACCCCTCGCCAAGGTTGACCTGCCGTCGGATGGCTTGGCCAAGCACCCCATAGATGCCTTCGTTCAACAGCGCTTGGCCAAGGCGGGCTTGGCCCCATCGCCGTTGGCGGAACCGAGAACGCTGATTCGCCGCCTTCATTTTGACCTGCTCGGGTTGCCACCGTCGCCGGATACGGTGGCTGAGTTTGCCGCCAATCCCACCGACCCAGCTTACCATCAACTAATTGATCGTCTGTTGGCCTCGCCGCGTTACGGCGAACGGTGGGCGCGACACTGGCTCGACGTTGCGCGCTACGGCGAGAGCAACGGCTTCGAGTACAACGAACCGCGCCGCAACGCCTGGCCGTATCGCGACTGGATCATTGACTCGCTTAACGCCGACATGCCGTACGACGAATTCGCCCGGATGCAAATCGCTGGCGACATTTTGCTGCCCGGACGCGAGGGCGCTGCCGCTGTTGGTTTTCTAGTCGCCGGAACACACAACACTGTGCTTGGTGCGAGCCCGCTGATGAAAAATCAGGCGAGGCAGGACGAACTCGGCGAGATCGTCGGCACGGTAACTCAGGCGTTCCTCGGGCTGACGGTGCAGTGCGCGCGTTGTCATAATCACAAGACCGATCCGATTTCCACCGAGGAATACCACTCGATGGCGGCGCTTTTTGCCGGCGTATGGCATGGGGCACAACATGGAATGCATTCGGTGCGTATCGCCAATCCCGGTGTGATGAGAGTTCACCTGCGCGGCAGCGCTGCCTCGCTTGGCCAAGAGGTCCCGCCGGCCGGTGTCTCTGCCTTGGCCGGTGTGAAAGCCGATTTCAAATTAACCTCCGCAGCGAGTGACGCCGAGCGGCGCAAGGCAGCGGCCAACTGGATGACTAACCCGGCGAATCCGCTGTTCAGTCGTGTGATCGTGAACCGCATTTGGCACCATCATTTCGGCCAGGGACTGGTCAAGAAACCAAGTGACTTCGGCGCGGGTGGCGGCCGGCCCAGTAACCCCGAGTTACTCGACTGGCTCGCCGGCTGGTTTCAGCAAAACAATTACAGCCCGAAATCACTGCATCGACTCATCGTCACCTCGATGACGTATCGCCAATCGTCCGCTTCGCGACCGGATGCGCTTGGTCGCGACCGCGACAATCAATTGCTTTGGCGCTTCGCGCCGAAGCGCCTTGAGGGTGAAGCGGTACGTGACTCGTTGCTGCAGGCCGCCGGCATGCTGAACACGCAACAAAGCGGTCCGAGCTACGAGGACGTGAAGGAAATCCATTTCAACGCTGGGCGCTACTATCATCCAATAGAGGTGAAGGGGCCGAAGTTTGATCGCCGTACGATCTATCGTTTCTCGCCACGCGGGGAACGTGACGCCATTCTAGACACATTCGATTGCCCCGACCCCTCCGCCACTGCTCCTACTCGCGCCGTGACGACCACGCCGTTGCAGGCGCTCACCTTGAGTAACAACGTGTTTGTATGGCGTATGGCCGACGGCTTGGCCAACCGCGTACGAAAGGAAGCCGGCGAGGCGCCGCCTGGCCAAGTGCGGCGAGCTTGGCAGTTGAGCTTGGGACGGGAGCCGGACGAAATGGAACGCAGCCAAGCGGCAGCAATGATTACGAAACACGGTTTACCATCGCTCTGCCGGGCATTGTTTAACAGTAGCGAATTTGTGGTGATCGAATGAACGCGAGCACACAGAGCATTGATCGTCGCCGGTTTTTGAACTGGGCCGTGCACGGCTTGGGCGCAACTGCGTTTACAAGTTTGTTGAGAGCCGAGGAAGCCGTTGTCCTGCGGCCGCACCTTGCTCCCAAGGCCAGGCGGGTGATCAATATCTGCCTCGTCGGCGGCTACAGCCAAATCGACTCGTTCGACTACAAGCCAGAGTTGACCGAGTTCCATGGCAAGACACCGCCGGGCAAAAAACCGGAGCCGTTCTTTGGTCGCGTGGGGTTGCTACGTAAAAACGATTGGCCATTCAGACAGCGAGGTCAGAGCGGCCTGTGGGTGTCGGAGTTGTTTCCGCACCTGGCCAAAGTCGCCGACGAACTGACGGTGATTCGTTCGATGTACTCTGACACGAGCAACCACACACCGGCGTTATTCATGTCGAACAGCGGATTCCAGACCAATGGCTTCCCGTCGCTCGGCGGCTGGCTGTCGTATGGGTTGGGTAAAGCCTCCGATTCGCTGCCGGCATTTGTGGTGATCCCTGATCGACGCGGCGCACCCAGTGGCGGCTCGTCGAACTGGAGCAACGGTTTTTTGCCGGGCGAACATCAGGGCGTCGTGTTTCGTTCCAGCGAACAACCGGTGCGCGATCTTTTTCCGCCGAAACAAGTTTCGAAGGAGGCGCAAGAGACCACGGACAGCTTGCTCGCCTACATGCAGCGTAAACAACTACAACGGCTCGGCGGCGTGGATGACATTTTAGGCGCACGCCTTCGCAGCTACGAGTTGGCTGCACGCATGCAGATTTCGCTGCCGGAGGTGACCAATCTCAACAGCGAGCCGCGGCACATTGCCGAGTCATACGGCTTGGGGAGCAGGGAGACCGGCGACTTTGCGCGCAACTGTATCCTCGCGCGGCGACTGCTTGAGCGCGGTGTGCGGTTTGTACAATTGTTCTCCGGCGGCCCGCTCGGTGGCAAGCCGCGCACGAGTTGGGACGGCCACGAGGACATGATTGGCAACCATACACGAGAGGCGTTGCGCATCGACCAGCCGGTGGCTGCCCTGCTGAAAGATCTCAAGCAACGCGGCATGCTTGAAGACACGCTCGTGACGTTCACCACCGAGTTTGGCCGGACACCGTTCACCCAATCGCCGTCAAACAAAGTCGGTCTCGGTCGCGACCACAACGGCCCGGGATTTACCGTGTGGATGGCTGGGGCAGGGTTGCGGCCCGGAATCGCCTACGGCAACACGGATAAGACCGGCCATCGCGCCGAGGAAAACCGCGTTAGCTGGCACGACTTCCACGCCACCGTTTTGCACCTGCTCGGTATCGACCATGAGCGACTGACCTTCTACCATAACGGCATTCAACGCCGCCTGACCAACGTCCACGGCCACATCATCAGCGATCTGCTGGCCTAACCAAGATGAAACTTCTATTCACCACAATTGGAACCGTCCTCACTCTTTGTTACGTTGACTCGTCGTTGCGTGCCGCCAAGCCGGGCGACTTGCCGCCCAACTTTGTCATCCTGCTCAGCGACGATCAAAGCTGGGTGGGGTCGTCCGTGTTGATGGATCCCGCCGACGAGCGGACACGCAGTGACTATTTTCGTACACCGCATTTGGAGCGCCTGGCCAAGCGCGGGATGTTGTTTTCACAAGCCTACTCGCCGGCGCCGTTCTGTTGTCCTACTCGGCGCAGCCTGCTCGTTGGCCAATCGCCGGCACGACATATTTATCAGAAGGATCAAAAGAACTGGACCGCCAACTACCGCAAGCAGTTGAGCCTGCCGCAGATGCTTAAGCAGGCCAATGCGGACTATCAAACCGCGCATTTTGGCAAGTGGGACATGCGCTTTGACAACGTGACGCCCAGCGAGATGGGCTACGATGTGAGCGACGGCTACACCGGCAACGGAACAGGCGGCTCAAAGGGAACAGGCGGTCCCGCGGCCAAGCATGATCCCAAATTGATCCGTAGCCTGACCCAGCGCACCTGTGAGTTCATGGAAACCCAGGCAAGGAGCGGCAAGCCGTTCTTTGTGCAGGTGTCGCATTACGCGGTGCATCTCGATATTTTCTACAGCGAAGACTCGCTCACACAAACCAAGCGCTTGGCCGAGGGCAAAAAGCACACCATGCCGGAGTTCGCCGCCATGACCCGCGATCTCGACGCCGGCATCGGATCGGTGATGGACAAAATCGAGTCCCTTGGTCTGCAGGACAACACCTACGTGTTTTTCCTTTCTGACAACGGTGGTCGCCTCACCATGCCCGGACAGAAAAACAAGAAACTCCCGCGCAATCATCCACTGCGCCAGGGCAAGGGCTCAATGTACGAGGGCGGTTTGCGGGTACCATTCATCGCGGTTGGCCCGGGCGTGAAGCCAGGCGGCTTGAGCCGCGTGCCGGTTACCGGGCTGGACCTCTTCCCCACTCTGGCTGAGTTGGCGGGGCACACGAAGCCGCTGCCCAAGTCCCTCGATGGTGGCAGCCTGAAAAGCCTACTCCGCAACCAGGGCCAAGGCGCAGTGCAACGCTCAAATTCGTTCCTCCTGTTTCACCAAGCTGTAGCCCGCACTGCGCAGACGGCGTTGATCCATGGCGACTATAAGCTGGTCAAAACCTGGAGAGGCAATCGCCTCGAGTTATTCGATCTTTCGAAAAGCGTCGAGGAAAACATTAATCTCTCAAAAAAACTCCCGGGCAAGACAGAGAAATTGCATGGGTTAATGACCGGCTACTTAAACGATGTCGGCGCTGAAATCCGAAAGATCACCACCAAGAAAGCCAATCAGTAGCGGCATGAAACAATTCCCACTCACAATAATCGTAGCCGTGCTCTTGGTGGGGTGCGGGAAGGCGCAGCATTCAACTGGTGATAAACCCGCTGAACGTGTTGCCGAAGTTACACAACCAGCAGCGTCCTCGAAACCGTTGTCGGAAGCAGATAGTGCGCTAATGGATGCGGCTAATAAAGGAAACATCGAAGCAGTTAAACAACACTTGACGGGTGGTGCGGATGTGAACGCGAAGGGCATAGGGGGAATGACTCCTTTGCATCGTGCGGCTCGTGAAGGACACAAGGAAGTCTCAGAACTTCTCATCACTAATAGTGCGGATGTGAACGCGAAGGATAAAAGGGGGAGGACTCCTTTGCATCGTGCGGCCCGTGAAGGACACAAGGAAGTTGCCGAACTGCTGATTGCCAAGGATGCAGATGTGAATGCGAAGAGTGAATCCGGTTTATTGAAAGGCGAAACACCCTTAGATGAGGCCATCAAGCGTAAACGGACGGAAGTCGCTGACCTTCTTCGCAAACACGGCGGTAAATACGGTTCAATTACCGTTGCTGCCAGAGTAGGAGATGTTGAAGCATTGAAGGAGTTTTTGGCTGCTGGCGTGGATGCAAGTGCGATAGGCCCTTTGTCTGCGGCGGCTTCTGGAGGTCACAAGGAATTCGTAGAACTACTCATTGCCAATGGTGCAAATGTAGCTGCCAAGAATGAATATGGCAGTACTCCTTTGCATAATGCGGCAACCAAGGAAATAGCCCAATTACTGATCACCAACGGAGCGGACATCAATGCGAAGATTAATGACGGTTCATCACCTTTGATTGCCGCGGCTATGAAAGGTCACAAGGAAGTCGCTGAACTGCTGATCGCAAAGGGTGCGGATGTGAATGCGAGGAGTGAGTCTGTCCTTGGAGAAGACAAGACAGCGCTAGATTGGGCCGTTGAGCAAAGTCATACCGAAATCGCTTACCTTCTCCGCAAACACGGCGGCAAGACGGCTAAAGGGAGGTAAGTTTGAGTATATTTGGGAGTCGCGACAACAATTAAAACGCCTTGCAAAGATTATACATCCGAATGACAGTTGCCTCACCATGAAACAGACAAGTAAGATTATATCATCACTACTCACAATGTCGGTTGTGCTCGTGATCGGATGTAGCAATGAAGCAGGCATCCGCAACGAACAGGCTACTAAGGATTTTCAACCGGAGATTGACGAATTGAAGGGGAGGCTGGCCCAATTGGAATTAAGATTGACTGATCTTGAGAAAGCAGCCCCCGCTCCCGATACCAAGGTTTCAGGCGCAGTCGTCGCGCCTCCATCCATGACTATTTGGAGCGCTGCCGCCAAAGGGAATCAAAAGGAAATCGAGTTGCACATCCTCGCGGGAACGGACCTGGACAGCCTTGACAATATCGGCCAGGCAGCATTGCACCATGCGGCGGCAAACAACCACACCTACATTATCAAATTGTTGCTTGCGAATGGTGCGGACGCAAATGTCACAGATAACAAGGGGGACACTGCACTCGATTGGGCGAAATCGTGGAACCGCACCGAAGTCGCCGACTTACTGAGCGAACACGGCGGCAAGACCAAGAAGGAACTGGAAGCTGCTGGCAAATGAAATACCTTCTCCTCACAACAATCGCAGCCGTGCTATTGACGGGGTGTGGGCTGTCGGTATCCGGCGTTACAATTCCCCAAAGCGACGCACTTGGTAGATAGCGTGAATCTTTTCGTTCGAGGACGCGTCCTGTTGAGTTGCACACGGGATTGCTTTGGCCAGGTGCAGTCGATAGTTTTTCCGCCGTTAGCGTTAGATCATGAAGAAGATTTTTTTTACCATACTGTTTTTTGCCACGGTATTTGACTTGGTGGCCGGCGATTGGCCGCAATGGCGAGGCCCCAACCACGACGGCATCAGCCGTGAGACCGGCCTGTTGCAGGCCTGGCCAAGCGCCGGGCCGAAGCGTGTTTGGCTGAGCCGGGACATTGGCATCGGCTACTCGGCGCCGGTGGTGGCTGGGGGCAGGTTGTTCGTCATGGGAACCAAGGACGGCAAGGAGCAGTTGTTTGCCAAGGAGGCCAAGGGTGGGAAGACGCTCTGGACAGCTACGCTGGGCGGCATCCTCAGCAACAACTGGGGGGATGGGCCGCGCGGTGCCGCGACGGTGGACGGCGATAAGGTTTATGCGCTGGGGGCAAAGGGCGGTTTGATATGCGCCAATGTCGGGGATGGCGAGGTGAACTGGCGGGTGGAGATGGTGAAGGATCTTGGAGGGAAAGTGCCCGGCTGGGGCTACACCGAGTCGGTGCTGGTGGACGGCGACCATGTGATCTGCACGCCGGGTGGCAAACGTGGCACGTTGGCTGCGATCGACAAAAAAACGGGCAAGGTTATTTGGCGCAGCGGCGGTTGGACAGATGGGGCGCAATATGCCTCGGTGGTGCCGGTCGAACTAAACAGCCAACGGCAGTTTGTTCAGCTTACGCAGAAAACCCTGGCCGGTGTTTCCGCCCGCGATGGGTCGGTCTTGTGGCGCAACGCCTGGCCGGGGCGCACGGCGGTCATTCCCACGCCGATCGTCGATCGCAACCAGATTTACGTTACATCGGGTTACGGTGCTGGCTGCCGGAAGATCACCGTTGGAAGCACCAACAAGGTTACCGAGGATTACTCGAACAAGAACATGAAAAATCACCACGGCGGTGTGCTGCTGCTCGACGGCCATCTCTACGGCTACTCCGATGGCCGCGGTTGGACCTGCCAAAACCTAAAGAGCGGTGACGTGGTTTGGGATTCAAAGAAACTCGGCAAGGGTTGTGTCTTTTATGCCGACAAACGGTTGTATTGCCTTGGGGAAAGTTCTGGGACAGTGGCGTTGGCTGGCGCCAACACAGCCGGCTGGAAGGAGCACGGTCGATTCAAGCTTGAACCCCAAACGGAGCTTCGCAAACGATCTGGCCGGATTTGGACGCACCCGGTTGTGGCTCATGGTGTGATGTATCTGCGCGACCAGGAACTACTCTTCGCGTTCGATGTGAAGGCCCGGTAGGCCGTTCTCTTGAACAATTGGGGTGGTTGACAAACCGGGCCAGCAGGCACACATTTCCCGGTGACCCGATGAGTGGGAAGCTCGCTTCCCTCCACCAATGCTGGCCCTTGGCCAAGTGAAGTAACGAAAAGGAACAAACTTATGACCAAAATGACAACAACAAGACGCAGTTTTCTCAAATCCTCACTGGCCACCGGTGCCGCGGCGCTGGTTTGCGGTACCAAGGGACAGGCCAAGGTTCTTGGTGCGAATGATCGGCTCCGTATCGCGGTGGCTGGCCTGAACGGCCGCGGCGGCAGCCACATCGGCGGCTGGATGGGCCAGAAAAATGTGGAAATCGCCTACCTCATCGATCCGGACCAGAAAGCGGTCGCCCGCAAGATGGACGAGGTTCGCAAGAAGACCAATGGCCAGTTCAACACCAAGGGGGTCGCTGATATACGCGAGGCATTGGCTGATAAGTCGGTGGATGCGATCTCGATTGCGACGCCGAACCACTGGCACTCATTGATGACCATCTGGGGCGCCCAGGCCGGCAAACATGTTTACGTCGAGAAGCCGATGAGCCACGACGTGCACGAGGGCCGTGTGGCGGTCGAGGCGCAGCGCAAGTATGGTGTCGTGATCCAGCATGGCACGCAGCAACGTAGTAGCGCGAATGTCGCCGGACTGCATGAAATGATCAACGCCGGCAAATTCGGCAAGCTGAAGATTTCCTACGGCTACTGCTGCAAGCCGCGCACCGGCATCGGGTTTAAGAGCCCGTCCGCCCCGCCGCCGAACCTGGACTGGAACCTGTGGCGTGGGCCGGCCGTCATTGACACGTACCACGACAACTATGTGCATTACAACTGGCACTGGTTCTGGGAAACCGGCAACGGCGACCTAAATAACCAAGGGACGCACCAGCTTGACGTGGCGCGCTGGGCGATGGATCCGGCGCTGACAAACCCGGTACGAGCGATGGCGATCGGTGGCCGCTTCCAGTGGGGAGATCAGGGCGAGACGCCTAACACCATGTTTGGCATCGCCGAGTACCCGAATGGGCAGACCCTGTTTTTCAACGTTCGTAACGTGAACTACAACGGATATCAGCGTCAGGTCGAGAACGAGTATTACTTCGAGGATGGCGGCAGGATTGTCCGCGGCCAATATTATGCCAAGGGCAGTGCCAAGGGTGAGAAGCTATCGATACCCAACGGCAAGGTGACACCGGGCGGTAACTGGGGCAGCTTCATTGCTGCCTGCAGGGCCAATGACCCAAGCATGGCCAACGGCAACGTGTACGACGCGCACTACGGCTGCGTGGCCGGGCACCTGATGAACAACTCGTATCGCCTCGGCAAGAGCATGCCATTCAACGCCAAGTCCGGGCGGTTCGGCGACAACAAGGACGCGTACGAGCATTTCATGAGGCTGCACAGCGTTATGAGCGATGGCGTGAAGGTGCCGGAGGACGGCAGCAACTACGTGATCGGGCCGTGGCTGACGTTCGATGCGGACAAGGAAATCCACACCGGCGCCCATGCCGCAGCGGCCAACGCGCTGTTGAAGGATTACAACCGGCCCGGATTCAGGGTGCCACGCGCCAGCAAAGTCTGACTTCGCTGCAACGTTTTTCTCGGCTTGGCCAAGCGGCGCGATCGCTTGGCCAAGTTCTTTTAATCGACGAAGATCAGCCGGTAGAATCCCGGCTTGCCGTCGTTGGAACCGATGTGGACGAACCCAGCTCCGGCTCCTTAAATGTCCGCCCGGCCGCTTGGCCAAGCGGATTGCCTTTTTCTTTAACCACCGTGTAGGCTGCGGCCGGTGAGTTTCATTCCTCTGGTTCCAATGATTGCGTTGGCTTTGGCCGTGAGTGCCGTGGCGGCCGATCCGGTCGGTTGGCCAAGCTACCGCGCTGGGATGGGCCGCGCCGGTTATTCGAACCAGGCGCTCTCCTTTTCGGCGACGGAGACTTGGCGGCACGACATGCCGGCGCCCAGCCCGGCCTGGACCAGCCCGGCCCGGCGCAGCTACTGGCAGCAGCTCGAGGGCATCCTGCCGCGCGTGACCGGGGACTGGGCCAACCACGTGATCGCCGACGAGTCACTCGTGTGGCTTGGTTCCAGCGCGGACGACACTGTCCGTTGCCTCGACGCGCAGACCGGCGAACTCCTGTGGTCGTTCGTGGCGGACGGCCCGGTGCGCTACGCGCCGGTGCTCGCGGGCGGACGGCTTTTTTTTGGGAGCGACGACGGCAGCGTTTATTGTGTTGAGGCCGGCACCGGCCGCCTGGTCTGGCGCGAGCGGCTTGGCCCTCGCGACTGGCGGATTCCGGGCAACGGCCGGATGATTTCGCTTTGGCCGGTGCGCACCGGCTTCGTGGTGGATGCCGGCGTCGTTTACGCGGCCGCCGGGCTGTATCCGTCGCAGGGCGTGCACGCCGTCGCACTGGACGCGAGTGACGGTTCGACGGTTTGGCGGCAGAAACTCAACGTCTCGCCGCAGGGCTATTTGCTGGCGTCGCAGACGATGCTCTTCGTCCCGACCGGCCGGGGCAACCCGGTCGGGCTCGACCGCAAAACGGGGCGCTTGGTCAAGACGTTCGGCGGCGCGGGCGGCGCATTCGCGGTGCTGCTCGAGGACGAGTTGTTCTCCGGCACCGGCAACGACGGCACGCTCACCGCCAACCCGGTGCAGTCATCGTCGGGCCGCCTCGCCACGTTCAAGGGAAACGCCCTGGCCGCCTCGCCGCGATACAGCTTTTTGCTGGACGAAATCGGCGTCCGAGCGATCGACCGGCAGGCGTACCGTCGCGCGAGTGCCAACGCCCAACGTGCCGCAAGGCGCATCGAGTCGCTGCGGGCGGAGCTCAAAAAAACGGGACTGCCACGCGAGCGCCGCACCGGGCTGCAGCGCCAGTTGGGGCAGTTGGGCGAAACGCTCGACGCTGCCAAGCAGGCGAGGGCGGCGACCGAGCAATGGAGGATAAGTGTGCCGCGCCGGCACACGATCATTGCGTTGGCCAACTGCGTGGCGGTGGGTGGAGAGGGCCTTGTTGAGGCTCGCTCGCTGGTGGACGGCTCGGTGCAGTGGTCGGCCAAAGTCGATGGCACGGCGCGCGGGCTGGCGTTCGCCGGGGGGCGGCTGCTTGTCAGCACTGACACCGGCATGTTGCACTGTTTCTCCACCGCCGCTGCTGCTGCAAAAACAATTTCTAAAACCGCCGGGCCGGCGACCCTGCCGGTTGGCTTGGCCAAACGCTTGGCCAAGGCGGCGCGCACGACTCGAGGCTGGGCACTGGTCACCGATGTGGTTGATGGCCGGCTGTGCGGTGCGCTGGCAGAGCAGACGCAGTTGAGCATCATCGGCGTTAGCGGTGATGGCGGGAAAGTCGATGCGGCGCGTAAGCGCCTGGCCAAGCGAGGGTTGTACGGCAGTCGAGTGAGCGTGCATCTCGCCGGGGGCGGCGCACTGCCGTTTACCGATTATTTCGCCAACCTCATCGTCTCCGAGGCCGCGTGGCTTGGCCAGGCGCCTGGCCGCTTGGCCAAGGACGAACTGGAGCGTTTGCTGCAACCACATAACGGCGTCGCCTGGCTGGAGCCGGATTCTGCGCCGCGCCTGGCCAGCGGCTTGGCCGGCGCGGGCGAGTGGACGCACCAGTACGGCAACCCGGCCAACACCAGCAACAGCGGCGACGCACTCGTGCACAGCGATCTTGTGTTGCAGTGGTTCGGCGGCCCCGGCGCGGCCCCGATGGTGGACCGGCATTTGCGCGCACCCGCGCCGCTCGCCGCGGAGGGCAAACTGATCATCCCCGGCGAAAACCTCCTGATCGCGGTCGACGCCTACAACGGCACGGAGCTGTGGCGGCTGCCGTTGCCCGGCTCGCAGCGTTACTCGATGCCGTACGACGCCGGCTACATGTCGGTGAACGGCGGCCGGCTTTTTGTCGCTGTGGCGGACGAGGCGCGGCTGATCAGTCTCGCCAGCGGCGAAGTGGAACGGACGTTTCCCGTCTCGGAGTTCGTGCCGGGGGAGCGGCGGCACTGGGGTCATGCGGTGCTGGCGGACAGCCGCATTTTTGGCACGGCTCAGCTCACGACCGCGTCGCGCACGAAGCCAAGCCGCGGCCTGGTCAGCGCCGACTACAACAACAACCAGGCGATGGTGACCGGCACGCACCTGTTCTCCGCGCGGCTCGACGGTGGCCGGCTTGGCCAGGGCAAATGGACGCACGAGGGCGGGACGATTTTGAACCCGACCATCACACTGAGCGGCGGCCGCGTGTTTTTCGTCGAGACGACCAAGCCGGTGAGCGGCAGCGGCCGGCACTCGCTCGACGCGCTCCGAAAAGCAGGCCTGCAAATCGTCTGTCTCGACGCAGAAACCGGCGGACGGCTTTGGGCGCGGACGGTGGACAATGGCCTGGAGCAAAGCCGGAATATTTTGTTTCTCGCGGCATCGGGAGATTATTTGATCGCGACCGGCAGCCAGCTTGGCGCGGGCAACGACACGGAGTATCGCGTACACTGTTTTTCGGTAAAGTCGGGCCGCGAGCTTTGGTCGGCGCGCCATTTAAAGGGATCGCCCGGCGCGTTTACGCACGGGGAACAGGTGCATCACCCGGTGATCCTTGGCGACCGGCTGATCGCCGAGCCGGCGATTTACAGGCTGGCCACTGGCAGGCGGCTTGGCCCGCTGGACATGCCGTTGAATTGGAACCTGAAACGGCCGGGCCACAGTTGCGGAACGCTCACCGGCGCGGGCGACTGCCTGTTTTTCCGCGCGGCTAACCCGACAGTGCTCGATCTCGGCAAGTCGGCGGCCGGCCGGTTCCAGGCCCTCGCGCCGACGCGTCCCGGCTGCTGGATCAACATCCTCCCGGCGCAGGGCCTGGTGCTGATTCCGGAAGCCAGTTCCGGCTGCGTCTGCCATTTCTCACTGCAAACCTCGATGGCCTTCCGGCCAAGGCGCCAGGGTGAAGCCAAGTAGCGCTTGGCAAGGTGTGCAGGTTGATACACTGGGGAGACTATTATTGAGGTTCATTTTCCCGTGAATTTCGTCAGGGTGTGTGTCTGGGATTGTCCCGTCAAAATGAAATCGTTTTTTCTCCTGCTTGCCAGTGCCGTGATGGCGGCCGTCCTTGTCCACGGCGAAGACGCTTCGGCCAAGAGCCTCAAGCCGACGCCATGGCACTTGATCGATACCTGGTGGAACCTCGGGCAGGATCACGAGTTCGAGAGTTACTCGATCGATGTCACCATCAGCGATGAGGTGCCGGCGTCGATCAATTTATACATCGCCCCGATCGGCTTGGGGCACCTGAACAAGACGCCGTTCTACGGCGGAATCCAGACGCAGGCCGACGGCTACCAGAAAAAAGACCGGCGGCTGCGCAAGATCGGCCCCGGTTATCTGATGTCGATGTGGGGGCAGCGCGGCCACGACGCGATCCGGCCGTCGCAGGGCGGCTTCTGCCAAAGCTCCGGGCACGAGGGCGACTTTGTCAGCGTGCGCCGGCCCCACGCCTGGACCAAGGGCCGCTACACTTACCGCATCACTCGCATGGACCGGGAGGTCGTCGACGGCAAGCCGCAAACCTGGGTGGGGGCGTTTGTCTATTCGCATGAGAAGGACGAAAACATTTTCATCGGCGCCCTGCGTTTCCCCGGCGAGAAGCTGGTGCTATCGCGCAGCGTGGCCAACTTCGTCGAGATTTACGGGCGCGTGATTCCGGTGGAGAAAATCCCGCAAGTGACGGTCACATTCAGCAACCCGACGGTCAACGGGAAACCGGTCAAGGGTGCCACGGCCACCGCAATCTATCCAAAAGGCGTCCCTGATTACGCCAATGCCACCGCGGTGGACGGGGCGCTGGTCATCCGGGTGGGCGAAAAGGTGGCGAACCGGACCAAGCGCCGGGTTCGGCTGCTGCCGGCTGAGTAAACCAGCCAGGCACCCGGCCAGGCGCGGGGTCAGTGCGGGGCGGGGTGGTAGTGTTTGCGGTAGTCCTTCGGCGCGAAGCCGGTTTCGCGCTTGAAGAA
>Ga0209753_1000622_pt1 | contig 14860 bp, 6 predicted proteins | sample METZYME_3_550m_FD_187550 | JGI IMG/M metagenome (GOLD analysis project Ga0209753, IMG submission 187550) | Marine microbial communities from oxygen minimum zone in mesopelagic equatorial Pacific - METZYME_3_550m (SPAdes) (version 2) | ecosystem: Environmental > Aquatic > Marine > Oceanic | place... | reverse complement strand
TAATGCCGGCAATTTTAGCAATAGCATAGGCATCATTAGTCTTTTCCAGTTCGCCACTTAACAGGTATTCCTCTTTGATAGGCTGAGGACAGAGTTTAGGATAAATGCAGGAACTACCGAGAAACAACAGTTTTACTACACCCTGCCTCCATGATTCGTGAATCACGTTCGTTTGCACGATTAAATTTTCTCGCATAAAATCGGCAGGATAAGTACTGTTCGCATGAATCCCTCCTACTTTTGCTGCAGCCAGAAAAACATATTCTGGCTTTGCCTGTTCAAAAAAATCCTTTACTGCAACTGCATCCATCAATTCCAGTTCAGCGTGCGTTCGGGTAATAAGGTTTTCAAACCCCCTTTGTTTTAACGACCTAATAATTGCAGAACCGACAAGACCTCGGTGTCCTGCTACATAAATGCGAGAATTACTTTTCATTATGATTTTGTACTTACAGATTGATGTTCAGAGTTATGATAACTAGTTGACATTGGAGAGGTCAAGTTTAACTGAATTAAAGTCGGTTTCAGACAGCTCGCCCTGATAGAAGGCTAAACTAAGTTATATTTCATAGAAAGTAAAACTTGCCCCCAGATTTCATTTCTAAGAGAATAGCAAGAAAGAAAATATAGCACTGCACAAGAGTTTATCATGACTGAACTTACTTTATCCAAAGAAACGATAAAACAGCTTTTGCAAGGAGACATGCATGAACCTCGTTCAGTTCTAGGTTTTCATGAAGCACGCAAGCGAAATAAGCAACGAGTTTGGATTGTACGAGTTTTGGAACCAGAGGCAAAGAAGGTTTCGCTGTTCTGGGAAGATGAGACCGAAAGGAAGCCCAAGCCTCTGAAACAAATTCATCAGGAAGGGCTATTTGAACTTAGAATTCAGCCGCGTACTGAATTGAAGCCGTATCGATTGATAATCATCTACAAAGATGGCAACGAACATATTCGGCACGATCCATATTATTTTTCTACACAACTCACAGAATACGATCAATTTCTCTTTGCTGAGGGGAATCATTATCGTTTTTATCAAAAACTTGGTGCACATCCCTTAGAACTCGACAGCGTGGCAGGAACTCTGTTTGCTGTTTGGGCACCCAACGCCAAGCGAGTGAGCGTGGTCGGTGATTTCAACCACTGGGACGGACGCAAGCATCCGATGCATACTCTCGGAAGTTCCGGAATTTGGGAACTCTTTGTTCCGGAAGTGTCTGCTGGAATGATTTATAAATATGAAATAAAAACCGGGAAAAACGCGATTTCATTAAAAAGCGACCCAGTTGGATTTGCAATGGAGAAACGCCCTTCAACGGCCTCGGTGGTTACAGAGTTGAACGGTTTTCAATGGAGCGATCAAAAATGGCTGGAAGAACGCGAAAATCGCGATCCTCTCATGCAGCCAATAAATATTTACGAAGTGCATCTGGGATCATGGCAAAGAATTCCTGAGGAAGACGACCGCTCATGGACTTATCTGGAACTGGCTGATCGTTTGATTCCTTATGCCAAAGAAATGGGATACACACACCTTGAGCTGATGCCCATTGCCGAGCATCCATTTGACGGTTCCTGGGGTTATCAAGTTCTGGGTTATTTTGCGCCTACTTCACGCTTTGGTTCGCCGCACGAGTTTATGGAATTTGTGGACCGCTGTCATGCATCTGGACTGGGCGTAATTCTGGATTGGGTTCCCGGACACTTTCCAAAAGATGCACACGGACTTGCACAGTTTGATGGTACTGCACTTTATGAACATGAAGATCCTCGAAAAGGTGAGCATAAAGAATGGGGCACGCTTATTTTTAATTATGAGCGCAACGAAATTCGCAACTTTCTGATTAGCAATGCTTTATTTTGGTTTGATGAATATCACATTGACGGTATAAGAGTAGATGCAGTGGCCTCAATGCTTTATTTGGATTACGGCCGTGAAGATGGCGAATGGGTTAAAAACCGTTATGGTGGACGTGAAAATATTGGCGCAATAGATTTTTTGAGACAACTTCACGAAACGCTGTTTCATTACCACCCCGGCGTTCTCTCAATTGCAGAAGAATCTACCGCCTGGGGCGGAGTGAGTCATCCTACTTACACAGGTGGTTTAGGTTTCAATCTCAAATGGAATATGGGCTGGATGAATGATACTTTGCGTTACATGGAAAAAGATCCAGTGCACCGCAAATATGATCATCATTTGATTACGTTTTCGCTGATGTACGCCTTTACCGAAAATTTCATGCTCCCGCTTTCCCACGATGAAGTAGTACACGGCAAGCGTTCAATGCTCAATAAAATGCCTGGTGATGAATGGCAAAAGTTTGCTGGACTAAGACTTTATCTCGCTTTTCAAATGGCACATCCCGGAAAGCAGATGATCTTTATGGGTATGGAATTTGGACAGTGGGACGAGTGGAACGAAGCCCGGAGTTTAGATTGGCATTTGACTCAGTTTCCGGATCACAAAAAATTACAGGAATGCGTCCGCATACTTAATCATTTCTATCTCAGTAAACCCACCTTGTATACCAATGATTTTCACTGGACGGGCTTTCAATGGATCGACCATCACGATCAAGACAACAGCATTTTGTCTTTCATCCGCCGTGGTGCAGATGATATATCTGACCCGGATTTAGTTTTTATTTTCAATTTCACTCCGGTGCCACGCGATAATTATTTGATGGGATTCCCAGAATCTGGTCCGTATTGTAAATTATTAGACACCGATGATCCGCATTTTGGAGGCTCTGGTTACAACAGCCAAGAGCAAATCAACACCATCTCCCAGACATGGCAGGGGCAGCCGCACCGTGGTGCTGTGGATGTCCCTCCGCTGGGATGTTTGGTTTTTGAGAAGATAGTTTAGGAAAAATGTAACCGACGACCCTTGATCCCCCTGAAGGAAAAGACAGTAATACTCCCCCACCAAAAGAACATTACTAACGACCAACAATTCTAAAACCAAAATAAATGCCACAATCACGCAAAGAAATGGAAAAAATTTGGGATTTGGTGGCAACGTACCGCAGCATGGAACGGGACGGATTGATAGAATCCATTGCCAATCATATTGAATTTTCACAATGTAAAAACCGTTACACGACAGAAAATTTTGATGTCTACAGGAGTTTTGCCATATCCATCCGGGATCGGCTGGTGGAGTTCTGGAATGATACACAGCAAACTTACCATAAAAAGCAGTGCAAACAGGTTAATTATTTTTCACTCGAATATCTGATTGGAAGAAGTTTAACAAACAACTTACTCAACTTGGGCCTCATTGATGCTGGCGAAGCTGCAATCAGGGAAATTGGCTATGATCTTGAAGAACTACAGGAACTTGAACGTGATGCAGGTTTAGGTAACGGTGGACTCGGAAGACTTGCTGCATGTTTTCTGGAGTCAATGGCAACTTTGCAGCTACCCGCACATGGATATGGAATTCGCTACGAATTTGGAATTTTCAAACAGAAAATTGAAAAAGGGATTCAAGTAGAAGCTCCGGACAACTGGTTGGAAGAGGGATATCCGTGGGAAATACCACGCTGGGAAGTGGTTTATCCAGTACATTTTTATGGTCGAGTAAAAGAATACACTAATGAGGAAGGGAGTTTGTGTCGAAAATGGATAGAATCTGAAGAAGTACAGGCAATGGCCTACGATGTACCGGTTGCCGGTTTCGAAAACCACACTGTTAATAATTTACGGCTTTGGTCCGCTAAACCTGATAAAAGTTTTGATTTTCAATTATTTAACGATGGTGACTATATTCAAGCGGTTGAAGAAACAATGCGCAGCGGAACTATTTCAAAAGTGCTTTATCCCAATGATCAGGGCTTTTCTGGAAAAGAATTGCGACTAAAACAGCAGTACTTTTTCGTTGCCGCATCACTCCAGGACATCATTCGACGATATAAAGCACACTCAGAGACATTTGACGCATTTCCGGAACTTGTTGCAATTCAACTAAATGACACACACCCTTCCATTGCTATTCCGGAATTAATGCGAATTTTTGTGGACGAGGAAGGGTTGGAGTGGGAAAAGGCCTGGGGCATTTCTACTCAAGTCTTTGCTTACACAAATCACACGGTACTTCCGGAAGCATTGGAGCGCTGGTCTGTTGATTTGATGGGACGTTTACTGCCGCGGCACTTGGAAATTATTTATCAAATAAATGATTTATTTTTGGAGAGTGTAAAAAAAGAGTATCCAGAAGACGTGGATTTGTTGCGACGTGTTTCCTTTTTTGAAGAAAATGACCACAAACAAATCCGTATGCCATATCTTTCAATTGTGGGAAGTCACACAATCAACGGAGTAGCTGCACTCCATACCGATTTGCTTAAAACTACAGTTTTTGAGGATTTTTATAAACTTTTCCCAAAACGTTTCCAAAACAAAACAAATGGAATCACACCCAGACTTTGGCTCAGAAATGCTAATCCCGAATTATCCAAACTGATTTGCGACAAAATTGGAGACGATTGGATTACAAACTTGAAACTGTTGAGGCAGCTTGAACCGTTTGCAGACGATCCAGAATTTCAAGAAGCATGGCTAGCAGTGAAGCGGATTAAAAAGAAGCAATTATCACAGTGGCTCAAAAACACCTGCCGAGTACACGTCGATCCGGATTCGCTTTTTGATGTACAAATTAAACGAATCCACGAATACAAGCGGCAGTTGTTGAATATTTTACATGTGATTTATCTCTACAATGACATGCTGGAACATCCTGAACATCCATATGTTCCACGCACCATTTTATTTGGAGGAAAGGCTGCTCCAGGATATTACATGGCAAAACTAATCATAAATTTAGCCAACGATGTGGCCCGTGTAATCAATAATGATCCAGCTATGCAGGGACGGTTAAATCTCATTTTTGTGCCAAATTATAATGTTTCTGTTGCAGAAAAAATCATTCCGGCAACGGATCTTTCTCAGCACATTTCAACTGCCGGCACTGAGGCTTCTGGTACCGGAAACATGAAATTTGTTTTGAACGGCGCTCTAATTCTTGGAACCATGGATGGCGCAAATATTGAGATTGCGGAAGAGGTTGGTGTCGAAAACATTTTTACCTTCGGCTTAAATTCAAATGAAGTAAAGAATTTGACTGAATATGGATATAATCCAACAATACCTTTTCAAAAAAATCCCGGTTTGAGAGAAGTTCTCTCGATGATCAACACCGGATATTTTAACCGTGAAAAGCCGCACCTTTACAATGATCTTTATAACTCACTGGTTTTTGAAGACAAATACATGCTGCTCGAAGATTTTGCGAGTTATGTGGAATGCCAGCAAAGTGTAATGAAAACTTGGGAAGATCAGGAAACCTGGACCAGAATGTCCATTTTGAACACTGCTGGCGCCGGCAAATTTTCCAGCGACCGTACTATCGCTGAATATGCAAAAGACATTTGGGGAATTGAGGCTGTCACTGTTGAGTTACAAGGTAAAAAAATTCGCTGACAACAAAGCCCATGAACAACAGATCTTCCGGAATACTGCTCCATCCTACTTCTTTGCCTGGAGGACTCTGTATCGGTGACCTCGGGACAGTTGTTTATCAGTTTGTTGACTTGCTAGACTGTTTTCCATTCCGGGACTCATAAGAACAACACGACACTTGGCTGGTTTCGTGAACTGAGCGAAAAAGAAAAGGAGCGCCTGACAGTCCACATTAGCAAAAATGTGCAAGAAGACAACGTGTGTTATGAATTGTTGCGTCTTGCCTGGTCTTCAACTGCAGAAATTACTCTTGCGCCTTTACAGGATTTGCTTGAATTGGGCAAAGAGTGCAGGATGAATCTACCCGGAACTTTTGGTGGAAGTAACTGGGGCTGGAGTAGTCGACCTGAACAAATGAGTTCCCTTGAGCAACATTGGATTTCTCAACTGACGGAAACATACTCCAGGAATAGGTAAACATTTTGGTGAAATGCAGACTCTTCCTCCGAAACGATAGGTTACTGAATCAGCTGGCTGTCTCAACGCTTTTCAGACCTGCAGTATTTCCTGCAGAATTCCTAAATTGTTTCAACAGTTCCTGATTATCTGACTTTGCCGATTCAACATGTTGCTGTTTAACCAAGTCAAAGCCACGAATCTGTTCCGGTATTTTTGCTATTACAATAGCCAGGGCGTGATTGTTCTTGGAAAGTCCTCGAAGCAGCTCCTCTGTTGTTTGTTCATACTCCTGTATTAGTTGGCGTTCTATATGCCGTTCCTTTGTCATTCCAAACGGATCCAGAGCCTTACCGCGCAAGAACTTGAGCCGTGTTAAAATTTTCATTGCATGAAAAATCCATGGCCCATAAGCAGATTTTATTGGCTCCCCAGTATTAGGGTCACGGCGTGAAAACAAAGGTGGCGCTAAATGCAGTTTCAAAACAAAATCTCCATCAAAACGGTCCCTTATTTTTTTCACAAAATCACCGTTTGTATAAAGACGAGCCACCTCATACTCATCTTTGTAAGCCAATAGTTTGAAGTAGTAACGGGCCACAGCTTCAGTCAAATCTGTACTTCCTAGAACACGATCATTTTCAATGGTGCGTACTCTCTCCACCAACTGTAAATATCGCTGAGCATAGGCTTTGTTCTGGTAATCAGTCAGCACATCAGCACGATGCTGGATGAGTTCATCCAAACCTTCAGTTTGATCTTCAAGCCGAAAACCCTCCACGATAGAGGCTGTCATTTCCCGCACCCGCTTACCGTCATGAGCAGTGCGACGTCCCCAGAGAAAAGCATTCTTGTTCTCCCCAACTGACATTCCATTGATTTCGATAGCCTGTTCAATTGAACTGTGTTCCAAAGGAATCAATCCCCGTTGAAAAGCAAAACCAAGTATGAAAATGTTGGCGACAATTGTATCTCCAATCAGTGCAGTTACCAGGCGAGAAGCATCCAGAAATTCGATGTTTTCCATTCCAGCTATTTCCTGAATCGTTTGTTTGATTTTTAGGCTTGGAAAAAGCATATCCGCATTTTTGGTAAAATCACCGGTAAACATTTCGTAACTGTTAACCACAAGTTTTGTATGTCCCGGTTTAATAACTGAAAGAGTTTTTTGACCTCCTGTCACAACCAAATCACAGCCTATCACTAAATCAGCCCCCTGAGAGGTAATCCGTGGAGAGTGAATATCCTCTGGATTATTTCCTATTCTCAGGTGTGATAAGACTGCTCCGCCTTTTTGTGCCAGCCCAATCATGTCAAGAATGCCGACACCTTTTTTTTCAATATGTGCCGCCATTCCCAGCAAGGCCCCAATAGTTAAAATACCTGTACCTCCAACCCCTGCCAAAACAACATTATAAGTGCCGTTTATTTCAGGCAGCTTCGGCTCAGGCAAATAACTCCAATCATCGTTCTGTTTGAAATAAGTAGCATTTTTCCGTATTTTTCCACCAATCACACTCACAAAACTTGGGCACAATCCGTTGACACAACTGTAATCTTTGTTACAGGCCGACTGATCGATCACGCGTTTTCGTCCAAATTTAGTTTCCAAAGGTAAAACTGAAACACAATTTGATTTCAGACCACAATCTCCGCAACCTTCACAAACCTCGTCATTGATGTAAATCCTTCGTGGAGGATCCGCAATTATCCCTCGTTTCCGCCGTCTTCTTTTTTCTGCAGCACAAACCTGCTCGTATATCAGAATTGTCACACCCTCAATTTCACGTATTTCACGCTGCACAAGGTCTAAGTCTTTACGATCATAAACCTTTACGCTTGCGGGAACCCCGGAACTTTGACTGTATTTTTCTGGTTCATCACTTACAACAGTCACCTGTTTTGCCCCCTCTGCTAACATTTGCTGGCAAATACTCTGAACAGTCATCGGCCCGTCAAAGCCTTGACCTCCGGTCATGGCTACTGCGTCATTGAACAAAATTTTGTAGGTTATGTTTATTCCGGAAGATATTGCTGCACGGATGGCCATGATTCCGGAATGGAAATAGGTACCGTCTCCAATATTTTGGAATATATGCTTGCGTGTGCTGAACGGTGCCTGTCCAATCCAGTTTGACCCTTCAGCACCCATGTGGGTGAATCCCTCAGTATCGCGATCCATCCACTGCGCCATGTAATGGCAACCAATCCCGGCCATTGCAATGCTTCCATCTGGAACGACAGTGGACGTGTTATGAGGACATCCTGAACAAAAATAAGGTAATCTTACTATTGATTCCCTCGGGAGAAGTGAGGAATCCAATCGAGATTCCATTTCCTGCAAACGTCTTTTCAGTTTTGCGTCACCTTGAAAAGCTAAAATACGGAGACCAATAGTTACAGCAATGTGATTAGGATCAAGTGCTCCAGCTGTGCGAAACAGAGGTTTTCCAGTTTCATCAGTTTTTCCAATCACTTGTGGGTGGGATAAAGCGTCGTAAAGTAATTCTTTTATTTGTGGTTCAATAAGAGCCCGCTTTTCTTCAACGACAATAATCAAATCAAGCCCCTGAGCAAATTCAAGTATTCCTTCCGGTTCCAGAGGCCAAGGCATAGCGACCTTGTAAAGCCGTACCCCTAAACGTTCAGCTACTGCCTCATCTACTCCCAATTCATCAAAAGCAAGCCTTGTGTCAAGATATGATTTCCCGACAGAAACAACTCCAATTTTTGCACTTCCTCCTACCGACCAAATTGTTCTGTCCAATTTGTTTGCACGACAAAATGAACGTACTGCATCAATCTTGAATTCATGTATTCTCCAGTCCTGAGCGTGAGGAGTGTCCGGAAAGCGTATATTTAAACCATCTTCAGGAAAATTAAAATCATTCGGTATTTCCACTTTAAGACGCTCGGCATCAACGTTGATTGAAGAAGTTGCTTCAACGGTATCATGCACGCACTTTAAACCAACCCAGCATCCGCTGTATCGCGAAAGCGCCCAACCTAAAATTCCATAATCAATTATTTCCTGAACACCCGAAGGATTAAGAACCGGAATCATGGAGTCAACCATGGCGAATTCACTCTGATTACAGGTGGTTGAGGACTCTGCCGTATGGTCATCCCCCATCAGGGCCAGAACACCACCAAGCCCGGATGTACCTGCATAATTAGCATGACGCAGGGCATCACCAGACCGATCAACCCCGGGGCCTTTCCCGTACCAAATTCCAAAAATACCATCATACTTTCCTTCACCACGCAACTCAGCCTGCTGCGTCCCCCAAAGTGCCGTTGCAGCTAAATCTTCATTTACTCCAGGCTGAAATTTCACATGATGTTCTTCAAGCAATTTTTTGTTGAGCTCCAATTGCTGATCAAAGCCACCCAAAGGAGAGCCTCGATAACCACTTATGTAACCTGCAGTGTTGTGACCAGCCTGAAGATCCAGTTCACGCTGCACCATTGGCAAACGCACAAGTGCCTGGATTCCTGTCATGAAAGCATAGCCTTCTCTCAGTGTATATTTATCATCCAGAGTTACAGAACGTTTTTCTAGAGCAGACATTTTTTTAACAGAAAAAAAGTTTTATTCAACTTAAAATTTTATGTTCATTATGGTAATGTGCCGCGCAACAAACAGTAATGCTGCATGGCAAGATTAATCCGCAATATTTTATCATAACAAAGCTCTACTGCAAACCAAAAGGAATCATTATTCAGCAATAGTAAAAAGTTGTCTGGCTCATTTTGACATGGTTTGTTAGGCTAATTCCAAGAATCTTGTCAAGTCTAAAATCTGTTTTTGTGTTCACTTTACTATATTCTCACAACGTGAATTTCTCCTTAGATCAACCTGACTCAAAACTTGAATCCCGCTTTTTCATTGTGCGCGGTATTTGGATAATAATTGTACTGTTCCTTGTTTTAGTGAGTTTTACGCTTTGGGGAGAAGCACATGACTTGGATCGTCGTTTTTCGGCACAGTTTTATTCTGCAGAAAAAGGATGGTATTTAGCAGACAGTTTTCCCTGGAGCTGGCTTTACGATTATGGTGTTATTCCCGGAATATTAATCTCCGCTGTTTCATTTCTTATCTGGATTTTTTCTCGTACAAATCCCAAATGGGCAATTCTCCGCCCTTATTTATTAATTTGCGGCTTAACCCCAATTGTCGCCTCAGTCCTGCTGGTCAATCTTGTACTCAAAGACCACACAGGCCGCCCGCGTCCCCGTGAAATTACACAATTCAGCGGCACATGGCAATACAAACCTGCCCTTAAAGCTGGCATTCCAGGGCGCGGTCATTCTTTTCCATGCGGGCATTGTTCTATCGCTTTCACATTGACGAGCGGTGTGGTTTTTTGGCAGCGTTCACGCAAGTTCGCACTATCATCTTTGTCGCTTGGGCTGGCCTATGGAGTTCTGATGAGTGTAGCCCGTATTGTACAGGGCGGACATTATCTTAGTGATGCACTCTGGTCATTGGGAGTAGTCTGGCTGACTGTAGCTGTACTGTATTATATGGTCTTTCAGCCTCCGCGGACAGAAAATAATACTGTATTACCATTTTCAAAGAATCAAAAATGGAAAATTGGAGGAGCAACAGCTGTTTTACTAGCATTTTTAGCCCTGTATGTATGGACTCAGCGACCTTTTTACAAAGATCACGCTGACAGTTTCGAGATTACTGCGGAAATCGACCACCTGGAAGTTTATGCCCCAAAAACCTGGAAGGTTGAGCCTCCAATTTATGAAGATCGTAAAGATGGAGAATTTATTCTTAAAATACAAGGATTTGGGCCACCTTATACAACGCACTACCTGAGTTTTTCCTCTGAAACCGAAGAGGCTACACTTAGATTACGGTTTAAAGAAACTGTTGTTGGATACCAAAGTGGATTCCATGAAATTTTGAAGATTCGATTTCCGGAGCGCTTAAGAGGTCATGTCAGTTCAATTGCAGAAAAAACCGTCTTAAAACAATAATTGCAAAAAAAAGTACGGCTTACTCCTAACAGTTTACTAAAGAACTGTTGAAAATATTATAATTTTGGCCTTGAGATAAACGAATCCTCGGTAGAAGATAAATATGTATTTCAGTTTTATAATGAATAATGCATTCCGTTATAATTCCAGATAAACCTTAGCCAAAAGAGGAAGAATGAAAAATTCACAGCTTTTAATTTCACTTTTATTCGCCTCCTGTCTCATCATAGGTAGCAGCATCGCGTCATTTGCCAACTCTAATATTATCAAGGCATCATCGATTGCCATGAACGGCTCACCAAAATATTCTGAAGGGTTCTCCCACTTTGAATATGTAAATCCCGGTGCTCCGAAAGGCGGCAAGGTGCGTCTGAGTTCTATTGGTTCTTATGACAGTTTCAATGCTTTCATCGCAAAAGGCGTGACTGCAGACGGCTTAGGAATGATATACGAGACATTGACAACCGGATCTTCCGATGAAGCATTTACGGAATATGGGCTGATTGCAGATAAAATTGAATATCCTGAAGATCGGACATGGGTGATTTATCATCTAAATCCCAAAGCTAGATTTCATGATGGAGAAGCTATCAATGTGGATGATGTGATTTACACATTCAACACATTGATGGAAAAAGGAGCCCCTTTTTACAAATCTTATTACGGTGACATTGTCAATGTCAAGGATTTAGGCTACCGTCGTGTTAAATTCCAGTTTCGTGAAGGAATGACAAATCGCGAACTGGTGCTGATTACCGGACAACTGCCGGTGCTTCCTAAACATTACTGGGAAGGCAGAGATTTTGCCAAATCTACTTTGGACCCGCCACTGGGCAGCGGTGCGTACCGCATCAAAGATTTCAAGGCAGGAAAATATATCACTTATGAACGTGTCAAAGATTATTGGGCTGCTGATCATCCGGTAAACAAGGGCAGCAACAACTTCGATATTGTGCGCTATGATTATTACCGTGATGCAACCGTGTCACTGGAAGCCTACAAAGCCGGAGAATATCACTTCCGGGAGGAAAATAATTCAAAAATGTGGGCTTCGATGTATTCAGGGAAAACATTTGACCAGAATCTCACTGTCCGGGCGGAAATTCCACACGAACTTCCACGTGGAATGCAGGGCTTTGCTTTTAATTTACGCCGCCCGATTTTCAAAGATCGAAAGGTTCGGGAAGCAATTGGCTACGCTTTTGATTTTGAGTGGAGCAACAAAAATCTGTTTTATGGACAGTACAAGCGTACAGACAGTTATTTTGAGAACTCAGAGTTAGCTTCCAGTGGCCTACCCTCTCCGGAAGAATTGGCTATTCTCGAACCTTTTCGCAAAGACCTACCGGAAGAAGTTTTTAGCAAAGAATTTCATCCACCAGTGACTGATGGTTCCGGAAACATCCGTAATCAACTCCGTGCCGCATCAAAACTACTTACATCAGCAGGTTGGGAAATCAAAGACGGCAAGCGTATCAATTCCGCAACAGGTGAACAACTCAAGTTTGAGATTCTACTGATATCTCCTGCATTCGAGCGGATCGTACTGCCCTTTAAGAAAAACCTGGAACGTATGGGAATTGAGGCCAGCGTACGTGTAGTGGACACTTCTCAATATGTAAATCGTATCCGTTCCTTTGATTTTGATATTTTTGTAACTGTGATCGGACAGTCACTTTCCCCTGGGAATGAGCAGGATAACTATTGGAGCTGCAAAGCAGCAGAAACCAGTGGATCCCGTAACAACATCGGTATCTGCAATCCAGCTATTGACAAACTGATCCGGATGGTAATTGAGGCTCCGGATCGTGAAAAATTAATCAACCGTACAAGAGCACTAGATCGTGCATTATTGTGGGGACACTACATTATTCCTCACTGGCACATCAACTATTACCGTTTGTCTTACTGGAACAAATTTTCTAGACCTGCAATAACACCAAAATACAGTTTAGGATTTTTTACCTGGTGGATCGATGCTGCCAAGGAAAAAACATTGTTGGAAAAAAAGCCGAATCTAAAATAAACGAAAAACAGAGGAGGATTTTCAAGCCCCTTCGTTATTCCTTATGACTGCCTACATCATCCGCCGTTTGCTGCTTGTTGTTCCAACATTAATTGGAATAATGACAGTTAACTTCGTCATCATCCAAATCGCTCCAGGAGGCCCAGTAGAGCAGATGATAGCCAAGTTGCAGGGTGAAGCAGTAAGTGCAACCGAGCGTCTTTCCGGAGGTGGAGAAGACGTCAAAGGGCAAAAAAAAGCAATCTCTGAAACAACCTCAAAATATCGTGGTGCACAGGGTCTGGCTCCGGAGCTGGTTGCTGAAATTGAACTTATGTATGGTTTTGATAAACCAATACATGTTCGTTTTTTTAAGATGATGCGTGATTATGCAACATTCAATTTTGGAGACAGTTTTTTCAGAGATCAAAAAGTGGTTGACCTGGTTCTGGATAAAATGCCTGTTTCTATTTCTCTCGGCATCTGGAGCACTCTGGTCATTTACCTGGTCAGCATTCCCCTCGGCATCCGCAAAGCTCTCAAACATGGCTCCCGCTTTGATGTCTGGAGCAGCACCATTGTAATTCTGGGCAATGCAATTCCCACTTTTCTTTTTGCCATCCTCTTGATCGTACTTTTTTCAGGCGGAAGCTATTTCAGCTGGTTCCCTTTGCGCGGTCTCTTATCTGACAACATTTCCACTCTACCATGGTGGCAGCAGGTTCTCGACTATTTCTGGCATCTAGTTTTGCCGATTACTGCCATTTTAATCGGCAGTTTTGCTTCATTAACAATGCTCACAAAAAACTCATTTCTTGACGAAATAAATAAACAATACGTGATTACAGCTCGTGCAAAAGGTATTACTGAAAGGCGTGTTCTTTACAGACATGTTTTCCGGAATGCCATGCTGATTATCATTGCCGGCTTTCCAGCTGCCTTTATCGGCATGTTTTTTACAGGATCATTGTTGATAGAAATCATTTTTTCTTTAGACGGCCTGGGTTTGCTGGGATTTGAATCAACCATCCAGCGTGATTATCCTGTAATGTTCGGAACACTTTTTATTTTTACATTACTGGGCCTGATCGTTGGAATCATCAGTGATTTGATGTACACAGTTATAGATCCAAGAATTGACTTTGAAACCAGAGAAGTTTAGAAGATGAGCCCTATCGTAAGACGCCGCCTGCAGCATTTTCGGGCAAACCGTAGAGGTTTTTGGTCTTTGTGGATTTTCCTGATCATATTTTTCGTCAGTTTATTTGCAGAAGGTATCGCAAATGACAAACCCCTGTTAGTTGTTTTTGAGGATCGCTTGTTTTTTCCTGTGCTTGAGACCATTCCAGAAACTGAGTTTGGCGGTGAGTTTGCCACCGAAGCAGAATATCGTGACGAATTTGTGCTTGAATTAATTGAGAAAAAAGGCGAAATATACTGGCCCCTGATTCACTATAGCTATGACACAATCAACTATGATTTGCCAGCTCCGGCGCCATCTTATCCAACAGATGAAAACTGGCTTGGTACTGACGATCAGGGACGTGATGTTGTCGCCCGTCTGATTTACGGCTTCAGAATTTCTGTTTTATTCGGACTGGTGCTGACTATCCTGAGTTCAATTATCGGGGTAGCAGCAGGGGCTGTTCAGGGGTATTTTGGTGGATGGGTGGATATTCTCGGCCAACGTTTCATTGAAATTTGGTCCGGACTTCCTGTCTTATTTTTGTTAATTATCCTTTCCAGTTTTGTTGAACCAAATTTCTGGTGGCTGCTGCTAATCATGCTGCTTTTCAGCTGGATGGGACTTGTTGGAGTGGTTCGGGCAGAGTTTTTAAGGGGACGCAATCTCGAATATGTCCGGGCAGCAAGGGCTCTCGGCATGAGTCACCGCAGAATTATGAGCCGCCATATTCTGCCGAATGCAATGGTGGCCAC
>Ga0209753_1000621_pt1 | contig 14862 bp, 14 predicted proteins | sample METZYME_3_550m_FD_187550 | JGI IMG/M metagenome (GOLD analysis project Ga0209753, IMG submission 187550) | Marine microbial communities from oxygen minimum zone in mesopelagic equatorial Pacific - METZYME_3_550m (SPAdes) (version 2) | ecosystem: Environmental > Aquatic > Marine > Oceanic... | reverse complement strand
GGCGGGCTGCGGTGTGATGCCTCCGGCCCGTTCGGCCAACACCGAGGCCTCGAGCAGGGAGTTCGACGCGAGCCGGTTGGCTCCATGGACACCCGTGAACGCCACCTCTCCGGACGCGAAGAGCCCCTCGACTTCCGTACGCCCATCCAGATCTACCACCACCCCACCACACATGTAGTGGGCCGCGGGAACAACCGGAATGGGGTCACGGCCCCCAACGATCCCGAACGTCTCGAGGCGCGCCGAGATCGCCGGAAATCGCTCCCGAAATCGCTTTTCACCGATGCTGGACGCATCCAGGAACACGAATTTATCGCCTCGACGCTTGGTCTCTCGATCTATTTCTCGGGCGACCACGTCGCGTGGGGCCAGGGAGCCAAGCGGATGGAGGCCCTCCATGAACTCATCCCCCGCCAGGTTTCGGAGCACGGCTCCCTCTCCGCGAACCGCCTCCGAGATCAAGAAGCTCTTCGCCTCGGAATGGTGAAGACAGGTCGGGTGGAACTGGACCATTTCCATGTTCCCGAGCGAACATCCGGCTCGAGCCGCCATCGCGACCCCGTCCGCGGTGGCGATGTCGGGGTTGGTCGTATACCGGTAGACCTTTCCGCAGCCTCCGGTGGAGAGCATCGTGTGGTCGGCTCGAACCAACCCGGTGGCTCCGGTCTCCTGGTCGAGAAACGACGCGCCGTAACACCGGCGGCCTACCTCAGCCGCGCCTATCCAAAGATCGAGGGCGAGGTGCTGCTCGAGCACCGTGATTTCGGGGTGCTTCGCCACGGCGGCGAGCAATGTACTCTCGATCTCCTGCCCCGTGCGATCCTTCGAATGCACGATCCGTCGTCGGCTGTGCCCCCCCTCCAGACCCAGATCGAGACCCTCGGAATCGCCGTCCCTGTGGGCAAACGTGGCGCCCAACTCGGTGAGACTTCGAATGAGAGCCGGCCCTTCCCGTACCACGGCCTCCACCACATCCCGTCGGCACAGGCCCGCCCCCGCCTCGAGGGTGTCGGCTACGTGCAAGTCGAAAGAGTCGGTGGGACTCAAAACCGCCGCGAGCCCGCCTTGCGCACGGTTGGTCGAGGAGTCGCTCCGGCTCTTCTTGGTAAGAATGAGGACGGGACCGAACTGCGCCGCCCGAAGCGCATAGGTCAGGCCAGCCACCCCACTACCCAATACCAGTGTGGTGCAGCGATGCGTGACGGAATGTGCGCTCATGATGTCCCGTGGAGTGTTGAACTTCGGCGGCGTTGCGAGTTTGGGTGGTAGTGCTGGTTGGGGCGGCAGTACAACTTTTCGGCCGCAGTGTAGACCATCTGGCCTCGGAACGACAGATTTCGGAGATTCGTCCAGCAAACGCGGCACACGAGGAATCCCGATGGCCAAGAAAAGTTCGTTCGATGTCTCCACTGGCGTCGATCTCCAGGAGGTCGACAACGCGGTCAATCAGGCGCGCAAAGAAATCGCCACCCGTTACGACTTCAAAGGCACGGACTGTACGGTGGAATTCGACCGGGACGGCGGCGCGATCAAGCTGGAGGCGGACGACCAGCATCGCCTCACGGCCGTCCTTCAGGTGGTCCGTGAGAAACTCTCGCGGCGAGGGGTTCCGGTGAAGAATCTGGATCAGGGCGGGATCGAAATCGGCAGTCTGGGGCGGGCCCGCCAGGTCCTGGGTCTCAAGCAGGGGATCGACCAGGAGACCGCGAAAAAGATGGTCAAGGTCGTCAAGGGCCACGGATTCAAGAAGGTCCAAGTCCAGATTCAAGCTGACGAATTGAGGGTCACGAGCCCCTCCAAGGATGAGCTACAGCAGGTCATGGCGTTGCTCCGAGGAGAAGACTGGGGGATGGAACTCCAATTCGGCAATTACCGTTAGGAGGCTGCGGTGGCTGGCTCGGCAACCCCGATCCGCTTAAGCTGCTTATCGGTCGGATGAGGCACCCGATGGTCGTGGAAATCGATAGGAAACCGATGGAAGTGAAGAGGGTTCTGGTTGTCGTGGCCTTCCTGGCCGCCGCCGCCCTAGTATTCCTGGGTGTTCCGTCACCCTCTCATGCGCAAGAACTTGCGTGGGACCTCACGGCCATTCCAGGCCTCAAGGTCGGTCACTTCACCTTGAGTGAGCGACCGACCGGTTGCACGGTCGTTCTGGCCGAAGGTGGGGCGGTGGGTGGTGTGGACGTCCGCGGCGGCGCGCCTGGTACAAGAGAGATCGCACTGCTCGATCCGGTGAACTCAGTGCAGGTAGTGCATGCGGTCGTGCTCTCCGGTGGCAGCGCCTTTGGATTGGACGCTGCGAGCGGGGTCGTGCGGTATCTGGACGAGCGGGACATTGGGTACCGAGTCGGGCCGAACACCGTGCCGATCGTGGTCGGCGCGATCCTCTTTGACTTGTCGGTCGGCGACGACCCAAGCATCCGGCCCGACGCGGACTGTGGTTATCGCGCGGCGACCCACGCCAGCAGCGAGACGTCCGCCGAGGGCAACGTCGGCGCCGGCGCCGGCGCAACGGTCGGGAAACTGCGTGGCATGGCCCGCGCCATGAAGGGCGGGATCGGGACGGCCTCGGTCACTCTCGACAGCGGACTCACGGTGGCGGCCATCGTCGCGGTCAACGCGGTGGGAGACATCATCGATCCGACGACACAGTCCGTCCTCGCGGGGGTACGTACGGCCAATGGACAGGGGCTCGCCGACGCGCGTCTGCTGCTTCGGGAGGGCGCGTCGAACGGACCTCAGGGTGGCGCCAACACGACCATCGGTGTGGTCGCGACCAACGCGACACTCACCAAGCCCGAGGCTACGAAGGTCGCGCAGATGGCCCAGGATGGCCTGGCGCGTACCATCTACCCCGCCCACACACCCAGCGACGGAGACACGGTGTTCTCTCTGGCCGTGGGCACCTTCTCCGGGTCCGCCTCCGTATCGACGATCGGTGCGTTGGCGGCCGACGTGATGGCGGAGGCGATCGTGCGCGCCGTGCGGGCGGCTACCGGGCTTCCCGGGCTCCCCGCCGCCGGCGACATCAGCGCGGGCAGGTGAGGGACCTCCTCCTACGCCACCACCAACATTGAACCTCACACTCGTCCTACTCCTGGCCTACGCAGCCGGGCTCATCGGACTCGGCGTATGGATCGGCCGTCGAGTGGAGAGCAGCGGAGGTTTTTTTGTCGCCAACCGCCGGCTCGGCCCGGTGCTCCTCTTCTCCACGGTGCTGGCGGCGAACATCGGTGGCACCAGCACCGTCGGGGCCGCCGGCCTCGGGTACCTCGATGGCCTTTCCGCCTGGTGGTGGGTGGGGTCAGCGGCCGTCGGTACAACGGTCCTGGCGCTTTGGATCGGCCCCAGAATCTGGCGAATTGCAACGAGCAATGGGCTCTACACCATGGGGGACTATCTCGAACACCGGTACGGAGGATCTGTACGCGCGACGATCACGGTGTTCCTCTGGATCGGGATGCCCGCACTCCTGGCGGCCCAATTCATCGCAATGGCCAAGATCTTGAGCTTCGTCGCGGGGACGCCGCACTGGGCCGGTGTCCTCATCGGCGGAATCGTCGTCACCGCCTACTTCACCGCCGGAGGACTCCTCACGTCGGCGTGGGTGAACCTGGTGCAACTCCTGGTGCTCACCGTGGGATTCGCGATCGCGGTACCGTGGGCTCTGATCGCCGCAGGCGGCTGGAGCGCCTTGGTCGCCGCGGCTCCTCAGACGACCGACTACATGAATTTTTGGCGAGGAGGAAGTTCCGGCTGGATCTACTTGGCACTCGTGGCCCCAAATTTCATCGTTTCCCCGGGGTTGATCCAAAAGGTCTACGGAGCGGTGGACGAGCGAGCGATCCGGATCGGTGTGGGAGCTGCGGCCATGGCACTTCTCATATTCGCGATCGGGCCACCCCTCTTCGGTATGATCGCCAGGGTCTACGACCCGAATCTGGTCGACAATGAACACGCCTTGATGGTGGTGCTGACGACGGGGCTCCCAACCATGGTGGGGGCCCTCGGGCTGGCGGCGGTTGTATCGGCAGAGATCAGCTCGGCCGATGCGATTCTCTTCATGCTGTCCACATCCCTCTCCAAGGATCTGTACAAGCGATTCGTACGCCTTGATGCGAGTGACGCTCAGGTGCTCAAGATGGCGCGCTGGGCCGCCGTCGGGGGAGGAGGGCTTGGCGTACTCCTGGCACTCGTCTTGCCGTCCGTCATCACGGCTATAAGCATCTTCTACGCTCTGATGGCGGTCTGCCTGTTCGTGCCGGTAGTGGCGGGCTTGTACACCCGTCTACCGGGGGTGCCCGAGGCCTTGGCCGCCAGCGGTGTCGGGGCGATCACACTCATCTCGATCAGGCTCGCCGACCTATCCGGGTCATCTCCCTGGCTGGACCCCACTCTCCTGGGGATCAGCGCTTCCGCGGTAGCCTTTGTGGTGGTGGCGGCGTGGCGGCGTGGCGGTCGTCCAAGGCAGCTCCGGTAGAGCCAAGAGCCAAGCTGACAGCGATTCACCCCGCGATACGTTCCGCTCCTGCATAGACGTTGAAGCCCTCGGACCGCGTGAAGCCGAGGAGGCTCATGTTGAAGTTCCGAGCCAGGTCCACCGCCAGGCTAGACGGGGCCCCAACGGCGACGACCACGGGAATGCCCGCCGCCAAGGCCTTTTGCATGATCTCGAAAGAAGAACGTCCGGAAACGGCGAGAAGGGTCCTTCTCATCGGAAGCCCACCGGCTAGAAAGGCCTCACCCACGATCTTGTCGACCGCATTGTGTCGCCCCACGTCCTCACGCACTGAGACGAGCTCGCCTGATTCGTCGAAGCGGCCCGCTGCGTGGATACCACCCGTGCGGTCGAAGAGTCCTTGTTCGACTCGGAGCTTGTCGGGCAGGCCACTCAGAATCGCAGGGTCCAGACTCATGCCCTCGTCCGGGATCTGCTCGCACCCCCGGACCTCCACCGCCTCCAACGATGCCTTCCCACACACCCCACAACTCGAGCTCACGTAGAAATTTCTGGAAATTTCCTCCGGATCGAAGGGGACACCGGGCCGCAGCTTCACGACGACGATGTTGTACGTCTGGGGCTCGTCGGTCTGGCAGTAGCTGATCTCCGCGACGTCCTTGGGTCGGCGCACGAGCCCCTCTCCATACAGGAATCCCGCCGCCAGCTCGAAGTCATGGCCTGGCGTTCGCATCGTGACCGAGACGGCGGACGTCTGCCGCTCTCCGTTCAGAGTGTACTCCACACGGATTTCGAGCGGTTCCTCCACCGTCACGAGGTCCATACGGTCGCCGAGGCGGCCGTCGTCCAGTCGAGAAATCCGGACCCGTGACCAACCTTTCCCCGGTGAGATCACGATGAGGATTCGTCGGATGCAAAGGGGACGAACGCCACGACCCTGAGTGGACCACCACTCCCACCAGCGACCTTCATGGGCAGCGCGACCACGAAGGCACCGACCTCTGGAATCTCTTGGAGGTTGGCCACGTTTTCGAACCCGGGAATGTTGGATCCATAGATGATCACATGGGCCTCGAACCCGGTAGACTGACCATAGTCGATACTGGGCGTGTCGATGCCCACCGCGGCGACGTTGCGTTGATCAGTGATCCAGCGGGCCGCCTCAGGGTGAATGCCGGGAAAGTGCAGTTCCGCCACAGCCTCCGGCCCGGTGCGCTCCGTTCCCAAATAGCCGAGCCGGTCGGGCCAACGTTCCCCCCACCCGGTCCGTAGGAGCAGAATCGCGCCGTCCGGAATGCGTCCGTGCGTTCGTTCCCACTCTTCGAGATCCCCAACGTCGATCAGGTAGTCGGGGGTGGCGCGGGCCGCTACGTCCACGACCACTGCAGGAGCGATCAGCCGATCGAGTGGGATCTGCTCAGCGGACATGCCGCCACGAGAGAAGTGGATCGGCGCGTCGAGATGAGTTCCACCGTGCTCCGCCGTCGAGATCTTGTACGAGCTGTAGAAATAACCTGCCTCAGTCTCGCCGTACGCGAGCTCCTCGAGCTGGAAACCATCTTCGGTCGGCCAATAGAGGGTCTCTTCGGAGTACGCATAGCTGAGGTCGATCCAGCGTCCGCCCGACCCGTCGAATACCGCCGAGTAATCAGGCTGGCCGGCGGAGCCCTGGCAGGCGGCTGCTACGATCAGGCTCCCTAGCGAGACGAGCACTGCGCGCATGATTCCCTCCTCCGACTGAATAGGCAGTGAGAACCAGACTTCCTCACCTCGGGTGGAGGGAAATCCTGGTTTGGGATGACTACGCAGTCGATGGAGTCGGGCGAATCACTGCGTGGATTCTTCGTCCGTTGCAGGATCGAACGTAACCAGACTCAGCGGCACCCCATCGGTCTCCGAACGCACGAGTGCGATTCTGCTGCCGTCCGGGTTGGTGAGCTGTGCGCAGCAAATGCCGAAGGTCCCAGGTGCTCGCGATGGCTGACCAACGGCCCTGATCGGGTCACCAGCCTTGATCGTTTCAGGGGTCCAACCACGGCGGGACATCATCACGGCCGGGCCCATTTCGACTTCCCATTCCACCGTCTCACCATCTTCGTTCTCCCCCTCGATAAAGACGAACGAGTGCGGATTCTGGAAGCGGAATCTTATGACGACGCCAATCGCCTCTACGCTCTTCGTGTCATCGTAGAATGGCGCACTGGCATGGTGTGCCTCCACCGGGAGACCCGCAATGACGAGTCCGGCGACGACAACGGTGGCGAGTGACGAAATCCAGAGAAGTGGCTTCAACGTTCTGTCTCCTAGTCTTAGCAGATTTTTTATCGGTATTTCGGAACCATGAACTTCACCGCACGACGCGCGTCTTCCGCGTCACACTCGTACGGGTTGAGCTTGGAGCCCTCACCGGCGGGGAGCCAGCGGGTCGTGTACGACGCAGGTTCCCTCAGGAACAACGGATCCTCGACCGTCAGGGTCAGGCGCAACTCGTCCCCCTCGCGCCAGTACCGCTCAGTCACCTTCTTTAATTGGGACGACGGGATCCCGTTGTAGTCGTCGAATCCTGTGATATCGAAGGTGAATTGCGTGGTTTCGACGAGGAGCGCGTCGCCCTCGTATCGACCGACCGAGAAACCCTGGACGGTGTATTCGTTCAGGGGAGGCTCGCGCCCATCCAGCCACACGCTACGAAGCACGTCATCTTTCTCGTACCGGAACATGACCCGGTCCGGCCACTGAACGACCTCCATGTTGTACGGGTCGTATTGGATCGCCGGCGACGCCGATGGCACGCAGTCGTACTTCGGTGCAATCGCCTCATCGAAGATGCCCTGAAAGGCGACGGCACGCTCGTTGAGCACTGGAAAATTTTCCGACGTCCAGGGCTGATTCGGTCCGTTGACGGGACGCGCCCCAAAGCCGCCGTTCCAGACCCCCACCAGGTCGGGAGCCTCGGCCGTTTGGGCGGTGACTCCGACCGATCCCCCAGAAATCCCCAGCGCAAGCAGGGCAACCGCTGCCGCCAGACACGCGAGTGTTCGAGAAAGCATCGGGCTGTCTGTCGCTCTCATCCTTCCTCTCCTTGATTCCTGCGATCTGTGGGTCTTTGTGAGACCGCTCATTCTCGGGACACGACACGCCAGGCGCAACCTAAGCTGGCTCGCGGTCAGGGTACAAGATGGGTGGCGTTTACCACCGGCATCATTCTCGTGAACGTCATGTCCGAAGAACTGCCCACGGGAAAGGAACGTCGCCCGCGCTATTTCCTGGTGCGAGTAGCAGTGTTTGTAGTGATGTCTATCCTCGTGCCGCGGACGTGACTACGCAGTCGTCTTTGGTTCGTTCACGCGCTGGAGGAGCGCGAGGCCTATGATGAAGAGGACCATGATCACAAGGAAGCCGGGCCGTTGGTTGCCACCGAACAGGAGCGCGGCCCCCCCGAAGAGTAGCGGTCCAACGACCGAGGACGACTTTCCGCAGAGCGCGTAGAATCCGAACATCTCCGCCTCCTTGCCCTTCGGGATCAGCGAAGACATGAAGCTACGGCTGGCAGACTGCACCGCACCCAGACCCAATCCGACCACAACAGCCATTCCCCAGAACACCATCGGGTTCTGGATGAAAAATGCGGACCCACTTGCGACGATCCAGACCACGAGCACCCCGTTCAGGACCTTCTTGGGCCCATACGTATCGGTAGGCTTGGCGAGAGCGAACGCACCCACGAGCGCGGATATTTGAACCACCAGAAAGAGAACGATCGTCTCGGTGCCGGTGAAGCCGAAGGTTTCTGTAGCGACAGTCCCCGCGCTCACGATGATGGTGAGCACACCGTCGATGTAGAAGAAGAAGGCGATCAGAAAGTTGCGGAGGTCCTTGAGCCGCCATACCTCGCTCACGATCTCACGAAAGCTGGTGACGCCCCACGCGGCCGCCTGTGGCACGCTCATCCCCCCTGCCCTGTCATGAGGGAGGTACAGGAACGCCGGGAGTGAGAAGATCAGAAAAAAAGCCGCTACGGCCGGCCACACCAGCCCAATCCGATTCTCAGCGAAAGGGAGGACCATGAGCAGGCCTAAGGCCGACCCCAGATACCCCACTCCGAACCCGAGTCCGGAGACGAAACCCCGCTTCTCCGGCGGAGCGATGTCCGGCAGGTAAGCGTTGTAGAAGACCAGCGCGCTCTCGAACCCCACATTCGCAATCACGAAGAACGCGAAGCCGGCGATGACCATGCCGGGTCGGAGACCCATCATCAGAAGCACCCCGATCAGGCACACGGCCGTGTACACGAGCATAAACTTCTTCCGGGCACCCGCACGGTCGGCGATCGCGCCGAGCAGCGGGGACGTGACCGCAACGATCAATGCCGAAACCGCCAGAGAGAGACCCCACCACCATTGACCCCGGCCAGTGTCGTTCCCGACGACAGTGCCGACGTAATAGATCGAGAAGACCGTGGTGGTGATCACCGCCGGGTAGACTGAGTTCGCGAAGTCGAAGAGCGCCCAAGCGCCGACTTGTTTCTTGTTCATCCACGGCTCCGGTGATGCAACGGAAGTAGGTGCTTGGCTCAGCATCAGCCGAACGTGATTCCGCCCTTGATAACGATCGGGTCGTTGTCGAAGTCCGGCATCGCAGTCAGTTCCTCGTTGAACTCCCAGCTCGCCTCAAGGAACAGGGAAACGCCGAGGTTCAACTCGACACCAAGGCCAAGCATGGCTGCGCTCTCGGTGTTGCTAACTCCCATAGAACTCGTCCGACGCCATTGCCACCCGCCGATCCCGTAGGGGCTGATCATCGGTGTCGGGAGCGCGTAGCGGGCCGCGATCGAATAGGTGGAGTAGCTGTAGTCGTCCTCTTCGGGGAAGTAGTAAACACCCTGGCCGAGCACACCGATCGGAAAAAGCGGCACCTTGAAGCCCACGCGAGCGCCCAAGCCGTACGTGTCTTTCAGGTTGGGCGCACCCGCCACAATCGTACCCAGGTCGTCAACACCGCTGATAACGGCACCTTGCGCGCTGAAATTGAACTGAGCGTCCGCGGGCGCGGCGAGCACCACGATCGCGCACACCGTCGAAAAGGTCAGAAGTATGCCGCGCATAGTCGAGTTATCCGAAAAAGGTGGCCCTAGCTCACATGTCTACAACGAAAACATGGGCGCTCTTTCAGAAAGTGCAACAAAGGAATCAGTTGGGGCTTACAAACGAGCACTTATGTTATTGAGAGAGAGATGGACCCCACTTGAGGAGTGCTAGAGGCGACACAACTGATGAACGAGATGCTCTCACGCTCCATAGCCGACATCGCTTCAGCGCTGCGGCGCGGTGAATTTTCGGCGACGGAGCTGATAACGGCTGCCCTCGATCGACACAGCCTCTTCGGGGAACGTCTGCAGGCATACAAGCTCTTCGATGCAGAGAGGGCGCTTGAATCGGCGCGTGCGGCAGACCAGGTACTGGGGAACGACGATGATGCCCCGCCCCTTACCGGCATCCCGATGTCGGTCAAGGACCTCTACGGTGTCGATGGTCTTCCGACCTTTGCGGGAACGTCGAGACAGCTACCCGAAAAGTGGTCACGGGACGCCTGGCTCGTCGCTCGACTCTGTGAGGCCGGCGCGATCACGGTCGGCAAGACACATATGGTGGAGATGGCGTTCGGAGCGGTCGGTATCAATCCGAACTGGGATACCCCCCGCAACCCATGGGACGACAAAGTTCACCGGATACCCGGTGGGTCGTCGTCGGGCGCAGGCGTGAGCCTGTGGGAGGGTTCGGCGCTCATCGCTCTCGGCTCCGATACAGGAGGGTCCATCCGTATCCCGGCAGCCCTCACGGGGACCGTCGGTCAGCGGACTACGAGGGGTCGCTGGCCGACGGAGGGCGTGGTGCCCCTGAGTCACACCTTCGACACTGTTGGTGCACTCACCCGCAACGTCGAGGACTATGTCTACTTCTTCGGCTGTGTGGATCCACAGTGGGGTGCCCCTCAAGATCTGTTGGAGCGACTTGCCGCGACAGAACTGAAGAGCGTTCGCATGGCTCTCCCGCAGTGTGGGATCTGGGATGACTGCGAGGTCGACATCGTCGACCGACTCAATTCAGTGATCTCTGACCTGAGCGGCCACATCAGGAATCTCGTCGAGATCGATGGTGGCCTCCTAGACGACGCCTTCGAGCTTTCCCTGGGTCGCCGGGCCATCGCCTCTACAGAGTGCCGTGCCTTCCTCGAGAGTGAGTTGCCTGAATGGCTCGACATCCTGCATCCGATCGTGAGAACCCGGATCAAGCAGGGGTTGCGACCCGATGACCCGGAGTACCGGGCTGCTCTAGCGGACCATCGTAGAATGGCGAACGAGGCGCACAACCTCTTCGATGACGCCGACATCCTTTTGTTGCCTGGAAACATCATATCCCCACCACCAGTGGCCGAACTCGCCGACCTCGATCGATACGGCGAGGCCAACGCGGCGATCCTCAGGCCCACATACCCGATCAGCGTGCTCGGGCTCACGGCGATCAGCATCCCGGTCGGAATCGATGGAAACGGTATGCCGATCGGACTACAGCTCGTGGCACCGGGCGGACAGGACGAGGCGCTCCTCGCGGTTGCGCTTGCGGTCGAGCGGGAGTTCGGCGCGGCCACGCAGAGCCTGGGTCGCCCACCTGCGGCGTAACCCAAGTGGTAGTTACCTTCCCATACCCAAACCCAACAACTTCAAGGACCCCGCTTTCATGACGGCACGGCCCCGCACAACCGAGGGACAGCTCGGCACGTTCATCGGCGTGTTCACACCGACGTTGCTCACGATCCTCGGGGTCATCATGTACCTGCGGGTGGGCTGGCTCGTGGGGAATATGGGACTGCTCTACACGCTTTCCATCGTCGTGCTGGCCAACCTGGTAACGCTCGCCACTACCCTGTCGTTCTCCTCCATCGCCACCAACCGACGCATCGGGATTGGCGGTGCTTACAACATTATTTCAAGAAATCTTGGTCTGGAAATCGGCGGCGCCATTGGGCTCCCCCTCTTCCTATCCCAAGCGTTCTCTGTCACGCTCTATGCGTTTGGGCTGGCCGAGTCCGTCCGGTTCATTTGGCCCGGTGTACCCGTCGCACCCGCTGCGTTCGTGATCGTGCTGGGCATCGGTTTGCTCGCCTCCAAGGGATCGGCGATCGCGCTGAAGGCCCAGTTGCCGCTCTTGGTTCTCGTTGCGGTTTCACTGGCTGCGTTGCTTGCGGGGTCCGTATTCAACCCGATCTCCGACCCTCCGCCGATGGCCCAATCTACTGGCGAGATCGAGTATTGGGTCGCGTTCGCCGTGTTCTTCCCGGCGGTTACCGGGGTGATGGCCGGGCTCGGACTCTCTGGTGATCTACGCGACCCCAAGGCCTCCATTCCTCGCGGGTCCATCGCGGCTGTCCTGCTGGGTTTCGCGGTCTACATAACCATACCCGTCCTCTTGTTTCTTGGCGCAGACACCCAGGCACTTATCGATGATCCCATGGTCTGGGCTCGCGTCGCCCCTCTCGGTGCATTGCTCATTCTCCCCGGGCTCTGGGGGGCAATCTTCTCATCGGCCGTGGGTTCTGTGTTAGGAGCGCCACGAACCCTCCAGGCACTGGCTCTGGATCACCTCGCACCCAAACAGCTCGCACGAACGATGGGGCCTCATGAGGAGCCCATCTTCGGGCTAGTACTGACCCTGCTGATTGCACTCGCCGCTTGCCTCTTGGGCGATTTGAACACGGTAGCCCCCATCGTCACGATGTTCTTCCTTACTGTCTACGGGACGGTGAACCTCGTCGCGGCATTTGCGTCCTTGAGCGGAGAGATTTCATGGCGACCAACGCTCCGTATTCCGTGGATCGCGAGTCTGACGGCGGGCATCGCATGTATCGTCGCCATGTTTCTCATCAGCCCTCTGGCGGCTGTCGCAGCACTCTCGGCGGAACTCATCGTTTGGTTATTTCTGGCCCGTAAGGAACGTACGACGGCCTGGGGAGACGCACGCAGAGGTCTGTATGAGGCGCTGATGCAATGGGCTCTGGTCAGGATATCAGCCCACCCCATGACCGCTCGGAGTTGGCGCCCCCACATCATGATCTTCGTGCAAAAGATCGAACGGAGTCTGGATCTCGTTCACTTTGGCCGATGGTTTGCTCAAGGGCGCGGTATCCTGACGATATGCGAGCTCGTTGAGGCCGACCTGGCCCCAGAAGAGCTCGACACCCAAGCCCGCAGGCGGGAGATGGAGGGCTTCCTGAAGCAGGAGGGCGTTGTCGCTTTCGCCGAAACCGATGTTGTCAGAGACATTGGAGATGGCCTCATCTCCGTAGCTCAGGCGAATGGAATGGGCGGACTCAACAGCAACACACTCCTGATGGGGTGGCCAGGCGGGACAAACGGACTCGAACGAATACTGCGCTCACTTCGTGCGTTCTCCCAACTTGGGAAATCACTCATCCTTGGTCGGATCGACACAGACCGACTGTGGGCGTCACCCGCGGACCGCGAGATTCACGTCTGGTGGGGGGGGTTGCAGCGCAATGGCGATCTCATGTTGCTGCTGGCCTATTTGCTCTCACGCAACGCGGAGTGGCGGGGTGCCAAGCTCGTCGTGACCAGTTTGGCGTCCACTGAGCTGATGCGGGAAAGAACCCAGCGGCATTTGGATGAGCTACTCCCGGAACTACGGATCAAGGCCCGGACCGAGGTACTAATAAAACCGGAGAACATGACCGTTCGGGAAATGATCTTCGCGCAAAGCAAGGATGCCGATGTCACTTTCTTGGGCTTGCCTGTGCCGGAGGTGGGCGGCGAGACGGAGGCCGCTCAACGAATGGCCAAAATGGCCGAAGGGCTTTCGACGGTATTCTTTGTCAACAATTCGAGTCCGTTCGGCGGCGAACTCGTTGAACGCTCTTCCGAGCCGACTTGATAGGGGATCCTACGCTCCCCAAATCGCGGGCAGGCGATCGAAGAACCACAGCGTAGCCAGAGCACCCAGCGCGTATCCCATGACCGGCTCGAATTTCAGCACCCGCACGCGCGTTTTGGCTTGCATCAGTCGGTACAGAGCCACTAGCGCCAGCACGAACACCAGCTGGCCGGCCTCGACTCCTAGGTTGAAGAACAGGAGCGCCAAAGGGATCGCGCCCTCAGGCAAGCCGATCTCACCGAGCGCGCCCGCGAAACCCAGCCCGTGCAGAAGCCCGAAAACGAAGGCCACCAGCCACGGCTTGCGGTGAGTCAGGTGGACGACTCCGCGGCCGCCCACGACGATCTCCCGAGCGAGCAGCACAATGGACAGTGCGATGGCCACCTCGATCGCGCCGCGCTGAATCGGAATGTACCCGAGCACGGATGCGCCGAGCGTGATGCTGTGAGCGACGGTGAACGCCGTGACCGTCTTGACCAGCCTAGCTGGAGCGGATTTTACTGCGCTCGGCATCGCTCGGCCGCTGGCCGACCAAGTCGTCGCGCTGGCCAAACTCTCTCAACGAGCCGGCATCGACGGCGTCGTCGCCTCACCCTTAGAGGTCGGGGCGATCCGCGCGGCGTGTGGACCAGACTTCACGGTCGTCACGCCAGGCATCAGACCCACAAGCGCGGCACTGGGTGCCGACGACCAGGCACGGACCGCCACGGCAGCCAGCGCTGTCGCAGCAGGTGCCAGTTTCCTCGTCGTCGGGCGACCGATCATCGCTGCGAACGACCCGTTGAGTGCAGCGAAGCAGTTGGCCGAAGAACTCCGTCCATGAGCCATCGGCGTGAGCTCACCCTCTACTCTAGGCCCAACTGCCACCTGTGCGATGTGATGAAGGCACAGATCGACCGGCTCCGCGCACGCGTCGCTCTTGACCTTCAGGTCGTGAACATTACGGGCGATATTGGACTTGAACGGCGATACGGGAACGAAATCCCTGTCTTGCTCATCAATGGCCGAAAGGCAGTCACCGTGAGTGTCGACGATGTCGAATTGATCCGAATTCTTGAGGAGACGTGACGACGACGGTTCGGTTCGTGCCCGAATAGATCATGGGGCGCGACGGAAGTTTCCCAAACTCCGCCGCGCCCATGTCGAACGCAACTACTTTGCAGTGATGATGAAATTGCCTCGCCGGTTTCGCGACCAGCAACTCTCGACCGAGTCAGTGCACACTGGCTCTTCCTCGCCCTTGCTCACCATCGTAATCCGACTTCCAGAGACACCGAGACTCGTCAAGTACTCAACCACGGCTGCCGCTCGGCGTTCACCGAGTCCGAGATTGTACTCGTTCGTGCCTCGATCGTCGCAGTGCCCCTCAACCATGATACGTGTGCTCGTCCACCGTTGCAGCCACTCCGCGTTCTGCTGCAGTGTCGCGCGCGCACCGTCAAGTAACTCCGCCTCGTC
>Ga0209753_1000617_pt1 | contig 14938 bp, 15 predicted proteins | sample METZYME_3_550m_FD_187550 | JGI IMG/M metagenome (GOLD analysis project Ga0209753, IMG submission 187550) | Marine microbial communities from oxygen minimum zone in mesopelagic equatorial Pacific - METZYME_3_550m (SPAdes) (version 2) | ecosystem: Environmental > Aquatic > Marine > Oceanic... | reverse complement strand
TGCCGTTGTTGTTGCCGTTGTTGTTGCCGTTGTTGTTGCCGTTGTTGTTGCCGTTGTTGTTGCCGTTGTTGTTGCCGTAAAGGTTTGGGGTTATGGTATTATTGTTAGTAGTAGTAGTAGCTCTGTCTTTTCTTACTTGTTGTGCCTGTTTATTAAATTGCTTATAAGCATTTGTAAGTGGATTTGCAATACTGCTTACTACATTGCTCATTTTAGTTTTAAAATCTTCTATTTTGTTATTTATTTCGTTTAATTTACTAATTTCTCCTCTAAATTTTGTTTGATTTATGGTTAATTTTGTCTTAATTTTTTCCATTCTTGCTATTAAGCTATCTCGTTCAGCTGAAATTTTTGCTTCTTGCTCTGTCAATTTGTCAATATTGTTATGAAGTTGTTTAATAATCTCTCCACTTTTTACATCGCCCTCACTAGCAGATAGTTCTATTTTTTCTTTGTCGCTGGTCATTTGTTCTAAATCTGCTGTAAGTTTCTCATATTGAGAATCTTTTTGGGTAACTTGTTCTTGTAAATTAAGAATTTCATTTTGATTGTCGGTCATTATAGTTTTTAATTTCTCTAACTCCTCTTTCATAGTTGTTTCTTTATTTTGAAGTTTCGTAATTAATTCCTCTAATTCCTTATTTTTACTTGTTAGTTTTTCTAAATGTTCGCTTAATTCTGTTAATGTATTATCATAAGCTGTTAAAGTATCATCTAAATCATCTTTTGATAGGTTTGAGTTATTTACAGAATTACTTTTTAATAGGTTTGAGTTATTGTTTTGTCCATTATTATTGTTTTGTCCATTATTATTGTTTACAGCATTATTTACAGCATTATTATTATTATTGAATTTTGCATTATTAGTACCGGATATAAATTCTCCAAATTCATTATTATTATTAGCATTATTTACAGCATTGTTTTTTGCATTGTTTAGAGCATTGTTTTTTGCATTATTTAGAGCATTATTATTATTATTATTAGCATTATTTACAGCATTATTATTATTATTAGCATTATTTACAGAATTGTTTTTTGCATTGTTTTTTGCATTATTTAGAGCATTATTATTATTATTATTAGCATTATTTACAGAATTATTATTCATGTTATTATTATTTATAATATTAGTTGAGATAATTTTTTCACTACTTTCTTTTTCTTCGTTAATAGTTTGTGGTAGTTCTTGTTGAATAGTTCCTGCTGTTGGATTGAATCCAAAATAATTTTTTTCAGCAATTTTCTTTATTGTTGCTTCTTTTTCTTCATTATTATGAAATCCCAACATGGTTTCACATAGTAGTGGAATTTTTGATACTCTTCCCAAAGATAAGTTTTTCTCTTTGTTTTTTTTAGATAATTTATCAAAACATTTATTATTTCTCGCTTTTTTAAGAGAATCATTTTTAATTTTAGACCATTTAAGATTAGGGGAACAACACTTATCTTCACCTTCTCGGTAATTTTTTATTGCTGAAATCTCTTCATCCAATGTTCCTCCTTTTTGAATTTTTCTAGTTTTTCTAATTTTTCTAGTTTTTCTAGGTTTTTTAGTTATTTTTTTAGTTATTTTTTTGTTATTAATTCTATTAACCATTTGTTATATATATAATATAATATTAAATAAAAATGTTAAAAAAAAATTTAATAAAAGAAAAAAATAATGATATCTTAATAACGGCAGAGATAGTATCTGATGATTCATCTATATCTTCTTTCTCAACAGATGAAGAAGATAATAATAGATTGGGTTATACAACACGAATATGTGTTTTTCTTGTATGTACCACTTTAGGATATTTTTGTTCATATATGTCAACACATTTTATAGGAACTTTAGAAACAAATCCTTATAATTTTGCTATATTATATTCAATTGGTAATATTTTATCATTAATAGGAACGCTTGTTTTATATGGAAATCCATTACAAGATTTTTATATTATGTTTACAAAAAAGCATATTTTACCTACACTATTATTTTTTATTTCAATGGGGCTAACATTTTACTGTGCTTTTACATATCATCGTAAATTAGTTTTTTTGTTTATATCTTTACAATTTATATCTAATATATGGTCATCTTATAGTTATTTACCTGATAGTGTAAAAAAATGTATATCATCAATTTGTTGCCGATGTTTTGAATAAAAAATTTATATATCAGTTGATTTGAAAATAGTATTAGCATTTATATTAATTTATTTCTATTTTACCACTTAGATCCAATTCTATTATATTCTGGGCCAAGTATAACTCCGAGTTCTCTTCCCTCACCTTCTTCTAATGAATACGCTGGTCTTCCATGTGCCCAACGATAATTACAAATAGCTACAATATCACCAACATTCCACCGAATTGGAAGTCCATGATTATCATATACGGAAACAAAATCTATTAAGTCACTACGTGATAATTCTGTATCATCACCATAAGTTATTTTAAGAGGCCGTTCTCGCATATTAGTTGAATTAAAAAAAGTCATAGTTGGCAAGTCTTTTACTCCAGGCCAAGTATCAAACCAGATGGAATCATCCGCAACACTACTATATAGATGGTTTTCACCAGTCTGCGGATGGTACTCAAAAGCATCAGTATAATACTTTGTTTTACAATATCTATTTCCCCATTCTACTTGGAGACCTCGTTCTGCTGCTAACTTTTCAACTTCTTCTGGTGTTTCAACACCAAATGATTTTTGCCAATGATTATAAATACCAAATTCATCTAAACCATTCCACCCTTTTGGTAAATTTTTACAAACATCTCTATCTGTTAAGCAACGAATATAACAGATACCCTTTTCTTTTAATTTACGACCAACTTCTGTTTTTAATATATCGTTTGTTACTCCAGTGTTTTCAGATACATACATAAATCCTTTATTATTAGTTGCCTTAGAACAACAAAAAGCGATAGATTTAACACTTTTACCAACATAAGCCATTTCATGATGATAATGTAAATGAGCTTCACTTGGTGCTCCAGTATCATATACATTTTTAGCAATTGCTCCACGACTATTGGCTCCACCATTATATTTCATTTTGCCTCCTAATATTTTATTAGCGTGAGATTGCATAATATTCAAATCATTTAATTTTGTATTAGTTAATTTTACTAATCCAATTTTATTAAATGTTGTATTAATTTTGGTCATCAATTCTGAGGATAATTCTGAACTATTTAAATCATATTTTGAACAATCTATAATAAATTTAGATTCATCGATTGGAAAATGACCTGTCCACCAAACAGGATTTATCATTGGTATTCTAATAGAGGAATTAAATCTTAAGCCTCTATTATTCTTATTCAATCTTAAAATGTTAGTAACAGCTCTCATACATAGATTAAAATTTAGTTTATAATATAATAAATATAAATTAATCTTAATAAATTTTTTTTTTTAATAAAAAATATATATCAAAAATATGATAGACTTGTTCTATTTCAGTTCTATCCACATGGTGTAAGTCTAATAATGATATTTTTAAAGAACTTTATAAATGGAAAAAAAAGATATAAAAATATATAACAATTTAATATATTATATATGAATCCAATTAAAACTTATTGTAAAGAAAATTCAACATTATTATTTTCTATAGTAATTCCATTTTTAAGTTTAGGTGGTTATATTTTGCATCAAAATAAAATTAATAAAAAACAAGAAAAACACATAGAAAATATAAATAAAATTAGACAAGAAGAATTAAATAATTTGAAAGAAATTCATCGTCAAGAAATAAAAAATTGTGAAAGACAAATAATGGAATTAAATATTAAATTACAATTATTAACTTCTGACAACACAAATTTATTTCATGAACAGATGAATAACCGTAATCACAATAATATAAGATATAAATCTCCAAACGATTTATTAAATAATAATGAATTATCTGTTATTGAAACATAATTTATTTTTAATCACGTTAAAAATAACGAACTTAAAAATAAAATTCTTTATTAAATTAAGAATGGATATACAAGGATTAAACAAAATTATAGACAAAATAAATTTAATAAAATGTTCTCAAAATATTGAAATAGTTATTGACACTAGAGAAACTAAATTGCTTAATTATATGAAAGATTATAAATTTGTAAAAATTTCTCAATTAGATGTTGGAGATATTCATTATCGTATAAATGGTAAAACTTTCTTTATAATAGAACGAAAAACTTTAGAAGATTTAGCAAATTCAATAAAAGACGGACGTTTTCGCGAACAAAAAATTCGATTACAGAAATGTTTATCACAAGATATAAGTATTATTTATTTAATTGAAGGGCATTTAGATAGTAAATTTTATAAAAAACATAATAAATGTAAAATAAATGGAATACCATTAAATACTATTATTGGTGCTCAAATAAATATTATAATTCGTGATATGATGCAAACTTTAAAAACAAGTTGTTTAGAGGAAAGTGTTTTAGTTTTATTTGATATTTACAAAAAATTAAAGATTAATTATAAAAATTATATAGATAAATCTTCAAAACATAAACTAGAATATGTTGATAGCATTCAAATTAGAAAGAAAGATAATATGGATAAAAATAATTGTATAATAATTCAATTATCTCAAATACCAGGTGTTTCAATACACATTGCAAAAGCAATTATTGCGGAGTGTCAATCTATAACAAATTTATGTATGGCTTATTCTAATTTTGAAAATGAAGAACAAAAGGAAAAGTTTTTAGAAACAATTACATATTCTGTTCCAGGTGGAAAATCAAGAAAAGTTGGAAAAGTTGTTTCCAAACGAATTTATGAATATTTAAATTAATCATCATCTAACAAACATTCGAAAATTAGTTTAATTTTATAACCTTTTTTAGTTTTATATTTTATTTCTTTGTGCCCATGTTTTAATAACATATCACGAAATTCTTTTTTATTACAGCGATTATTTGTTTCACTTACGAATTTATCTAATAATTCTTGTGTTGTAGTAAAATAATCTTTCTTATCAAATTCTTCATCTAAGGGGGGAAGTTCACAAATATCTTCATCATGTAGGAAATTATACAATTCATCACTCTCAAGTTTGTATCGTTCAGTAGCATCTCTAATTTTTTCAGGAAATTCTCTTAATCCTTTATCATACCAATCAATAGCTCCTTTAATCAACCAAATTAATAATTCTCCAGAAGATCTTTGTAATTTTTCAAATTTTTTAGGGTCTTTTATTCTATGTTTTGGGTTATTTTCATCAAAATCATCACGATCTTTAAATTCTGCTTCAAATGGAATTAAAATTAAACGCCTATGTAAAGCAGAATCATTAGAAATATTTGGGCGAAAATTTGTAATTAAAATTGGTTGAGAACAATTTTCAAAAGTGAATTCTTCTTTAAAAAGGGGACGAACGGTACAAGTTTTGTTACCAGTAATTCGTTTAATCATTCCTTCATTTAATTTAACAGCTTTATCAGATTCATCTAATATAGCAAGACGGGAACCAAATAATGGAAGTAAATGTGGAGTTGCTGACCCAGGTGATGATTTTCTATTTTTAAGTAATGAATCACCAGATAATGTAGCATAATACTTATTCTCTTCCATAACATGTCGTAATAGTTCTATTAAAACAGATTTACCATTACCACCAAGTTCTCCCCAAAAGACAACAAATTTTTGTTCTATTGTATGACCTGTAATAGAATAACCCAAAAATCTTTGTAAATACTTGACCATATCTTTATCGTCGAGCATTATATCATTAAAAAAAGAATCAATTTCACTAGTATCTACTTTAATTCCTTCTTTAGGAAAATACACATCTAATTTATATGTACAATAATCATCAATTCTATGAGAACGTAAATTTCCATTATTATCTAATTCAACTACACCATTACTACAAGAAATAATATCTTTATTAGAATTTAATTTTGATTTAAAATTACAATCAAAAAGTTCAGATGCTATTAATGGAATCAAATTATCTGAATGTTTTTTTGTATAACATTTTTGTGCTCTTTTTATTACTTCTTTCTTAATCTCGATATACTTTTCCTTATCATTAGCATCATCATCATCAATTTGATTAATTTTATCTTGTAAATCGTTTATATAACGTTGATATAAACCAGATAATTGTGAACATATTAATGTTCTCATATATCCTCCTTGATCAAGTTTCCAAATTTCACCATTCCAGTAATAAAATTCAAATCCTTTTTTTGTTGAAGAGCAAACAATCCTTTGTTCCGGACGATTATATAAACGAGAAAATAATTCTGCGTCACCAAGATCAAATCTGTTATAACAAAAACGAATATATTCAATTGAAATTGAATCGATATGTTTTTCCCATTTATTTACACCATTTAGTAAATTATAATATTTATCTGGATTATCCTTCTTTGCTAATTTATACAGCTTTTCCAGACCGTAATCTTTTATTTTTTTTAGATTCCATATAGAAGCAATTTCTTTATCTAACCAATCTGAATCTGATTTATAATGTTTCGATTTCTTTGACCATTCTAATGCAATATCTTTTACCTTTATATCATAACTATTTTCAATATTTTTAATACAAAACATTACAGAAGACCATTTTTTTTTTGTATCTAATCTTGATTCATCTAAACATTCAAATAATATTTTATGGACGATATCTCTAACAGTTTTTACTGTATGAATATTTTTTTTAAAATAAGAACTATCTCTTTTTGGATATTTACTATCTACGAATGTTTTAGCAAGCGAACTTTTCTTATCTGAATAATACGCACTAGTTTTAGTCAATTTATGTTTTTGAGGAATTATCACACTTAAATACATCATTTGTTCAGCTAGACTTGATTCAAATATTTCTTCATTTGAACCTCTAATTAATTCGTGATAACTATTATTATCATAATCTGATGTTTCTTTATTCCATTTTAAAACACCTAACATACGTAAACCGCCTGTTTTAAATGGTTTTATATCAATAACATCCTTTGTTTCTTCAGAACGATTAATAATATCGGATATAATTAAACACATATCCTTATTAACAATAATCTTTGGATAATAAACATGATATGAATTACTTTTTGATTTATTTTGTGATATATAATATTCACTACAATCATCATCAAAAATAAAACATTTTTTTAAAATATTGAAAATAATTTCATGAAGTTTAAATATATCTAAATCATCTGAAATCCCATCAACATCAAAAAATAATGGAAATTTTTTGGAAAATCTTTCACATATAGATGGAACACGATCTTCTGCTAAACTTTCATATAATTTTAACGTTTTAAATTTTTTCCTATCTATTTTATACGCACCCTTACAAATACAGACGTGTGTATAAGGACGACCATCACTAGAGGCATTTTTTAGTTGTTTCTTTAAAAGTCTAGACGCAGTTTTTCTATTAATATTTTCGGAATTGTCCATTAAGATAATATAAATATATTTATATAAATATCTCTTCAATTTTACTTTCAATTTTTGAATGAATCGTATAAAAATCTGGTTAATTTGAATTACATTCGTTTTATTTTTTTGATTATATCATTAAATTTTTTATCAATGATATAATTAAAAAATACAATTAAAATATGATATATATATCGTTATATAATTACATTGCTAATGATCGTCCAGCTTCAAATCCAGCTCCAAATCTTGCTCCGATTGATACAGCTGGGGCAGCCATATCTAATATTGCAAAAGTTGCGGCAGCAGTTATACCTATCATCATTATTTCATTGAGGTTAGTTTCTGCTCTATTTTTTGGTATATAGTGAGCAGCTATTGCTACAGCCAAACCTTCTACTAAATATTTAATCAATCTAATGACTACTTCTTTCAAATCTACTTGAAACATTATTATAGTTATAATATAGTAATAGATATTTTATATTATGCGTAGAATTTCGGATAATAAAACAAAATAAGTAAATATAACTAGTTAATTTATATAAAATGTCTAATTACGATTCCAATATTGATTATTTAGAAGAAGATCAAACAATTGATAAACAACAATATTGTTGTTTATCTTTCATAGAACCAACGGAAGAGACTGAAAAACATAGTGAAAGATTTATTTTTAATAAATTTTTAAAACATTTATCTAAAAATTTTATCTTAACACCTCGTATATCAAAAGTTGGCGATATTTCAATTGAAGAACAAACAATGGAAATCGAAAAGAAAGAAGAAGAGAAAACAAAGATAGAAATAGAAGAGGTAACTGAAGAGGTAACTGAAGAAAAAACAGAAGTACAAGAAGAAGTACAAGAAGAAGTACAAGAAGAGGTTGTTAATGAATTAGAAAATCCAAAAGTATGTCATAAAAAACTTTTTGAAGAATATATTGGATTTATGACAGTAAATTATACTGATTTAATTAATAAATATATTGAAAAATATGGAAATAAAACTTGTTTAAGGGGTATAAAGGTTCGTGGTTCTTATAGAAGCCTCGAACAAGCACGGAAAAGAGCTAAACAACTACAACAAATTGATCAAACTTTTAATGTCTTTGTTGGAGAAGTTGGAAAATGGGGACCATTTAATCCAATTAATATTAATGAAGTTTCTGCTGAATATATGGAGGAACAGCTTAATAAACTTGTACATACTAATACAGAACAAATTGCTAAAAAAGAACAATTATTTAATGATAGAAAACATAAATTAAAAAACAGAAGCAAAAATAAAAGAATTGTTAATAAAAAATAATTAGTTAAAACCTAAAGCTCTATCCATTCTTAAAGATTTTGTACCAGTTGTATTTGTATTTTTTGGTCTATCTAATGGTTTTAAAGGCTGACTCTTATCACGAAGATATATAATATATTGTTTTACGCGTGTTAAAATTCCAGGAACAACAGCTTCTACTACTATATCATTTAATTCTTTTATCTGTTGTGTAAAATTACAATTTAGATTTTTAGAATGTTGTAAAAATACAGATCTCATCATTATACCTAATTCCATATCATTTTGATTATCAATAACATATCTACGTCTTGAAATTCTCCATATTTCATATCTAATACGAGTTTGAACTTCTTCTCTATTTTCACGAGAAAAATAAAGTTTACTTAATTTTGTACACTCAAATCCACCATTTAATGCCGATGTTTCTGTTGATGAATTAATTTTGCTCGTCATTTCAAATGGAGCTCGTTGATCTGCGATATTTGGTAAAATTTGTTCTCTTTCATTCCACAAATCATCGTATGTTCTATTCATTTTACTCAAACTTACTTTATCTGGTTTAATGTCCATTATATATAATATAGTTATATTAAATATAAAAATTTGACCATAATAATCTAAAATAATATTAATAAGTAATAAAATTAATATTATTTTATATAAGTAGATATGTATAGTAGAATAAAAAAAATCAAAAAAAGTCTTGAAACATCTTCAACAAAAATATTTTTAAAAAGTATTGGTATTAAACAAACTTACATAAAAAATTTTATAAATACTAATGAAAAAGTATTAGAAAATGAAGATAATAAATTAAAAATTTTAAGATTATATTTAGGTTATGTCAATACTAATTATAATATTTATGATAGTGAATCAATAGATGATGAAATTGAAATTTTTAGACTATGTGGTTTTACTAAATGTGCTGCATATCGTTATGTTAATTGTATTAAACATGTGTACAAAGATGATTCTACTCTTAATTGGATTTACAGATTAGTAGAAGGAATGATTTGTCATAATTCTCATATTAATTTAAGTAATTTTTTGAAAGAATGTTATAAAAATATTGATACATTAATTGATGATGATAGTACTGATTTACAAGAAGAAGAAGAAGAAGAAGAAGAAGAAGAAGAAGAAGAAGAAGAAGAAGAAGAAGAAGATTATGATAGTGATAGTGATGATGTAATATTTATTCTTAATGTTCCGTGAAATTTAAAATTATTTTTTAATAAAAAAATAAAAAAACATTCCTAAAATAATTATAGCAATAGTCATAAAAATATATTTATAATTGGGATTTGAAAGAATCTTTGTTTCATTTGAAATTTTTTTAACTATATTATTAAATAATGTTGATGTTTGTGTTGTAAAAGCACCTATAGCTTTAGTATCTGGTTCTATATTTAAATCATTATTTTCTAATGGTTTAAAATCCATTTCATCAACATTGTCATAACTATATTTTTTACTTTTTGATTTAGAAGATATACTTTTATATTTTTTTTTATTATAACTATTTGTATAAAGTTTATCAGAAAGCCATTTTTGTTCATCAAAAATTTCATTATCTGTTACTTGATCCCTATATTTTGGACTTTCATTTGCTGGTACATTATTATACGAAGTTTTTTTATAAGGATGTGTATTAATAACATCGTGTAACCATTTCTTTTTTTTTGAATCAAAGGCTGGTTTCTTAAAATCGGGAATATCTGATTTTATAATTTTATCTGGTTGAGATGTTTTGTGGGGATATAATATATCCTTACTATGTGGCAATACATTAAATGGTTTTTGACAAACGGGTTGTCTTGTAACCATTTCTTGTTCTTTTTTTTTCATTTCATTTATTTTATTTTTAAAAATATGTTCTACTGCAATATTTTCAGCAGATTTATGTACTTGTTGTTTATTTTCTTTTATCCAATCATTTAAATCAAAATTTGACATTATATCTATATATATTAAATAGGATTTATTTTAATATTCAAAGTTATATGTTGTAAATAAGTTAAATATAGTAATATATTTATTTATATATTACTATGTCAGTAGACTCTTTAGATGTTTCTCTAGGTGATTCTCTAGAAAATAATACAGACGAAAAAAAACAGGAACAAAATGATGAACAAACTATTATATCCAATTCTATCACGAAATTATATTCATCCGCAAGGCATATAATCAAAGAATTTGTAGAAGATGGATTAATATCTGGTTCTACAGATATTCCACAATTAGTTTGGTATAATTTACTCTCTTCTTTATGTAGTATGGTTAGAAGATTTGATTCAATAAAAAATGATGAAAAATTAAAAGAATTAGTTGTATTTGAAACGGTTAGAATGATTATTGAAAAAGATATTCCAATTAGTAAAAAAGAGAAAAAAGATGTTTTAGATATTTTTGATAAAATTGCTCCATCTATAATTGATGTACTAATACCTGGACGCAGACAACCAGGACAACCTTTATCATTAAGCGAAAAAATTATGAATAAAATATGTAAATTTTGTGGTTGTGGAACATTATAAATGATTTTTTGAATATTAATTAATAAAAATTTTTTTTATTAATATTCAAATATACTATATATAAATTATACTATTATTAGTTTATTTGAGTCATTAGTTGTAATTTGATCATATATCTTTTTAATATGTAAATATTTTTTCCGAGTATATAAAGATGTATATTTTTCTAAATTAGCAAATTTAATTAAAGAGGGTATTGTTTTTACACCAATATTATAAAATTTCATCATTGTAATACCTTCTTTTATCATTGTAAGAGAATTAGACAAAAGATAATATAAAATTTTTTGAGATATTGACATAATAAGATATTCGTCAAAAAAATTATCTATATTTTTAATATGTCGTAATAAAAAATCATATTGATTTTTCCGAACATATTGAATTGAATTTCTTGATAATATTGAAGTAAATTTAATATTTGGTAAATTTTTTTTGGATTTCATTTTATATTTAGTCAATATATAAGATGGATAGTAACATGATAAATAAGCATAATAATTACATAAATCCCAATAATGATGATTGTAAATATAATTACCAATTATATCACTATATGATATAATATCACTGATTTCTTTTAAAATTGGTATCCAATTTTTACTATTTACTTCTTTCCGAAAATTTAAATAATTAATATAATTTTGATGAATCATTAAAGGTAATAAAACTTTCTCTTGATCAAAAAAATAAAGAGAATCTTCATATGATGTTCTTTCTGATAATAAATTTTTTGTAAAATCGTATAATTCACTTTTTTTTATATTCTTTTGTAATACAATATTACATAAAGATTCTATATTCTCATCTAAATCTATTGTTACATTTTCAAATGATAAAAAATATAATATATGTGCTAATCGTCTAAAATCATTTTGACTAATTTCTACTATGTAATCTAGTGATTTTTTACTAATATTTAATTTATTTTTTATAATTATTTCTTTTGCCTTTTTTAATAATTGAACTTTTGTTGGTTTAACAAAATCAATACAAATACATAATTTAATCAACTCATTCAAATTTTTAAAATATGAACCTGAACCTATACAAATTATTGGAATTCGTTTTATTTTGTTTTCTTTTACTGTGTTTATAACCGATAATAAATGCTTCTTACTATAACTATTAATTCCTTCAATTTCGTCAATTATAATAGATGAATGTTTATACGTTGATGTCATAAATGATATATTACGACAATATAAAATTTTTTTTAAACTTTCCTGGACATATGCCTTATTAGAAAAGTCCAGAGCATTAAAGTAATGTATATGATAATTATTTTCTTCTAATAATTGTTTTGCAATATGTGTTTTCCCAATTCCTGATGAACCTGTTAATAAAAGAGGTTTATGTTCTGTAGACTCTTTAATACTTTTTATCCATAAATCTATTTTATTTATTTTTCCTTTATTCCCATATATAATTGGATCATCTATTGTAAATGTATCTTCCCATTGATTTTTGTTATATAAATCCATATATCATAAATTACAATCTATTATTTAATACAAAATAATAAATAATAAAATAAACGCAATAAAATTAAACAAAAAATAAAATTAAAATTTATTTTATATATATAAAGATTAATAATGACTTGGAAAATACAATATATATATAAAAATTTACAAAATTCTGTGAATATATCAGATGATTGTACAATTAATCAACTAAAAACAAAAATTATCACTTCTATTACAAATGAGAAAATAGATTATATTGATTTGAAAATTGAATCAGATTTCCCAATTAGAGAATTCGGAAAATTAACAATCAATTCTGGAATATTCCCAAGACATTGGGATCAAAGAAAAATAAGTAATCTTCCTAATAAATTAAGTAATTTTACTATTCAAATTATTCCAGTCAATAATTATAATCCTAATATTAAAAAACGAGATAAAAATCGTAAATATATTTTACCTTCACAGAAATACGAAGATAAAAACAAACCAGTAATTAAAAAAACATTCGATTATGATATAGATTTTCCACCATTAGGTTCTCGTTAAATATCAATCTTTATTACTTTCGTTTTTTTTGTATATTTACGTTTCTTTTCTCTCTTTATTTTTTTAATATTTTTTTTTACAACAGGTTCTTTAGACTTGCTATTATTAGTTAATTTTTTTTTTACTTTTTTACTACCAACCTTCATTATATCTACTATGTGTTTATCAACATAAATATAATTCTCATTTGTATATACCCTCCACATTGGACCAGATGGAGATTTCAATAATAAAAATTTTTCTTTATCATTACTTGCATTATTTTTTAATAACATTCCACCTTTATTAACTATCATATTTTTTTTCGATATATATCGAATCCATGCCTTTTGGGGAATTTCTTTTACTAAATTATTTCTTACTAAACAAAAATCTTTTGCTGAATTACTCATTGTTATCCTATAATATTATATATTAAAATTAAATTTTAATATCACTTTTATATAAATAAAAACAATATTATAATATATACTAAAATGCTTAATAACTCTAATAACTCTAATGATATCGATATGAATGAACAAAAAAATAATGTAGATCAAATCAATGAAGAAGAAAAAAATAAAATAAAAGAAGCATTTGCATTATTTGATCAAAATGATGATGGTATTTTAACTAAAGATGAACTAATAACATTGTTAAGATCTCTAGGTAAATATATTACTGAAAATGATGTTGATAATTTAATTCGAAATATTAATACCATCGATATCAATAATTTTATGATTATTTTAAATAAAATAGCACCAAAAGATACTCAACAAAATTTACAAGAAGCATTTGAAATATTTGATTCCGAAAATAACGGATATATTAATGTTCCAGAATTTCGTCATATTTTAACAAATTTGGGTGAAAAATTAACTAATGATGAAATAGATAATATAATTATACAACTTGATATTAATAATGAAGGGAAAATATATAAAGAAATATTCTTAACAACACTTCTACAATAAAATTTATATTCTATTCTGAATATACTAAAAGTGTATTTTTACAAATCGGGCAACTTTGATTCTCTTTTACCCATTTCCCAATACAATCTATATGATATACCTGATCACAACATGGTTGGATAAAACGAATATCATTTAAATAATCAATCTCCTCTAGACAAATTGAACATAAAATATTAACATCATCTTTTGTATATACACCCATTTCTTTTACTTCAAGATAATCTCCAATATCATCTGTATTAATTTTGAGAATACCTCTAATAGTAGCCTTCTCTCTTCTTTGTCGTCTTCTTCTTCCACTTCTCCTTCTTCTTCTTCTTCTTCCACTTCTTCTTCTTCCACTTCTTCTTCTTCTTGGACAATAAATTGGAAATAATATATTATGTCTTAATTCTTCACTATCTTCACTATATTCACTATCTTCACTATATTCACTATCTTCACTATATTCACTATCTTCACTATAGTAATTTTCTGGTCTTACTTGAATATTATGTCTTAATTCTTCACTTTCTTCACTATCTTCTGGTCTTACTTGAATATTATGTCTTAATTCTTCACTTTCTTCACTATCTTCTGGTCTTACTTGAATATTATGTCTTAATTCTTCACGATATTCTGGTCTTACGTGAACAATATTTCTATTATTATTTCCATCTCTAGTTCTTGATAAACAAGAAAAATAATCTCTAATCTTTCTACGTATACATCTTATCA
>Ga0209753_1000614_pt1 | contig 14975 bp, 7 predicted proteins | sample METZYME_3_550m_FD_187550 | JGI IMG/M metagenome (GOLD analysis project Ga0209753, IMG submission 187550) | Marine microbial communities from oxygen minimum zone in mesopelagic equatorial Pacific - METZYME_3_550m (SPAdes) (version 2) | ecosystem: Environmental > Aquatic > Marine > Oceanic | place... | reverse complement strand
TCGCTACCTTGGTTACCACCTCCGGTATATCACGATACTGGCCAAATACCATACTAACACTTATAACCAGAATGAAATAGCGTACCCTCATCGTATTACTGCGAATTTACCCACTTTCGTATCACTGGTTTTACCCGATGCATCCTTTTGTCTAACATAAAAAAGATATAAGCCCGGTGCCACCTCCTGGTTATTAATCGTTCTCATATCCCACCATTCATTTCCCGATTCTGGATTGTCATGCTCAACAGTGCTTACATATTCTCCCGAGACAGTATAGATCTCTATGTCGCAGCGTTCCGGGAGGTTGGTAAATCGGATCCGCCTCAAATATTCAGATTCCTTGAAGCCTGAACGTACGATGTAGGGGTTGGGTACAACCCCTACGCTGTTCAAATTATCTTTGGGCACCACCCCTGGATACACTTGCACGAAATTGCGGTCTAGAATAGTAGTCCCTTTCGAATTTTCTATAGCGGCATACCCTTCCGGATTGGCCCATTGATCAGGATTGGAATAATTGGTATCAATAATCGCTTCAAATTGACCATTCCCAACGTCTATGAAACGAGTTATAAAAGGTGGTTCAACACCCATATCATAGGCGACCACAGAATAGGTGTATTCGATTCCATCGGTGACATCAAGATCGATATAAACATATTGCATTGTATCACCATTGATAATTTTAATATTATCCAGACGGATGGATTCGAATCCTGTATTTTCTCCCAGACTGAACCACGGGTAATAAGGATCTTCACCGCTGATACCGTGGCCGCGTTGTTCCTGGCGTTCACAGTCATCATTATTGGTATAAGCGCAATGAAGGGAGTCTTCCATTGCGGAAAGGTCAAACTGCTGGTAAGGGCGCCAGCCCACAAATATACCATCCGTATTGTAGATCATGTCATCTGCGCCACCCCAGGTCTGGCCGCCATCCAAACTTCTGTAGACCTTGTATCCTTCAAAATCTGCATACCCTGTGACCACATCTCTTGACTGTTCCGCATTGTTATTCCAGTATAAACGGACTTCTCCCTGTCCTGTTTCAGCATGGACTGTAGGACGGGTGGGCGGAGTAAATCCCTGGTAACGGGAATTATACATCACCTGTGCGAAACGGGCATTATTGATCAGGTCATCCTCGGTCTGACCGTAGATGATACAGAAGGAAAATGGGACTTCCCGGCCAACAGGAAGATCAAAAGGTCCACAGCTAAGGATCAAGACGCAATCCAGGCCCGGCGGTTCTCTTAAGTAAACGGGCTCTTCCTTCAAACCTTCAATGGAATCAAAATGGGGATTCAGATCGGATGGCAGGTCTGTACCAGGATTATCAGTGTGAAAATGCCAATCCTTTTCGCCCTCGCTCAGGTTTGTGGTATCACCAGTCATAAGTTTATACAGTATTTCTTCCTTATTCCGGGCCACAGGACAACCTGGACTGCCGGCATAACAACTGGCCTGGTTTCCTTCCGGCTGTATAACACCGGGGCGTGCATACCAGTCCACCCAATGCCAGTCCGTCATTTTAAGTGGCTCGCCAGGAAATATATCTATAGTGCCATCCTGATCCAGGTCAATATTTACCGTAGCCCTGGGCGAATCAAGAAGCTGGGTGGCCACAACGCCAAAATTCGATCCGGGAGCAGTCACTGGTTCTGTATCCAGTGGATACCCAGCCACTCCGGATAGCCCATCGTGGTCCCCGATCATGGCCATACTGATCAGCATCCGTTCATTATTGATCACAAAACTTTCCCAGTAATATTTCATAAAATCATCATCATTGGTATGGAGCCCGGAATTATAACCATTAATATCGCCTACCAGTACATCTGCATCCATATAAAAGCCCAAGGTCATACCCTCATAATTAAAACCATTTCCGCGGTTCAGCTTGGTCCCATCAGGCATAATCATTCCTTCTCCGCATAACTGGTTGCCATAATCATCATAAACAGGATCTCCATTTTCATCTTCCGCGCACCAGTCGCCACTTTCATTTCTAACCTTTACAGTCACAAACATGATGTCTTCTGCGTAAGAGACACCATAGGAATGAGCAGTTGCCATAACGCGGATTCCCATAGGGTAGCCTGTCTGTTCGTATTCGTTATTCGTATTTACATTATTTGCCCGGTGGGTCCAGCGGTCATCAAATTCCATAAACACATCCATATCAGAAATAAAACGGCCAGGAATTTCTTCCCAGCAATCCGGGTCTTTCCTGGAATTAGAACATCCAGGAAGATTTATGTTATAATCCTGTGACCAGCTTCCAGGCCAGAAACTTTCCATTTCACCTGTGTTTTCATTCAGTCTTAGGGGCCAGGTATCGGAATATCCAGAGTGAGCAAGAGCCGGATAACTATCTCCTGCGTCTGAGAAGGATGTATTATAAAAAATATCCCCCACGCTGGTTTCTGGATTGTGCGTTTTTACCCGTGATCCGGTCGATGCGTGCCAGTCCGAATCAATGCTGTTGGTTGTTCTGGTAAACCAGGATTCTGCAACGTTGGCACCAAAATACATGTAAGGGTCATCCTGGGTCCATTCTTCCAGGTCTTCTCCATAGTCATAATAATCAAATTGCTCTTCCCGGGATTTTAACTTCGGACGCAGTGCCCAGGGATAGATAAAACCGGTCCTGGCAGAAGACTTGTTGGGATCGGCGCTTCCAAACAGACTTAAAATCACCTTTCTTGTTTCATGGTTGAACATAAACTGATTCTCAGCATCAAATTCTTCCAGCGAATTTTTTTCATTTTCCGGCACATACAGGCCGTCATCATTTTCAGCTTCAAAAATTACGCCTGCAAAAGATGTATCATTTTCTGTCGGAAACCAGGCATCATAAGCCGGGGTTGATTCCCAGATACCATATAATTCCACACCATCTTCATCCACAATGGTTTCAACATTGTCCCAATTGTATTCAAGGGATTGCTTATACCCTGGTACCCCCGCTAAAAAAGCAACTGCGGGCAGATAGGCATATTCACCCCATAACCCTGCAGGATGATGGTCCCAGTTAATGAAACTTCCATAATTGGTAATGGCGTTTTTTATTTTTCCCTGTAAAAGATATCCTCTGGCACGGTCATTCATGGGGTTTGTGGGAAAAGGGTTGTCACCGATCTTAGCCATCGGTGTTGCCCCAAAGGTTTTTTCCGATGAAACTGCAGAATCCTTGACCCGCCCATCCACACCATAAACACTGCAGACCATGACAAAGGACAAAACAGTATTAATAATCCTGATCATTTTTCAAAATCAATCCTTATAAAAAAATTGATCTCTCTCGGCTGTGATAATCTCCAAGGGCGATCATAATAGGCGCTAGATTTATCCGCGGAGACTCCTGCGCCTGCAGGATCAGTACCTGGGAGACCAACATAATTAGTGTAATATTCTCCAGGATCCAATGGTTTGCCAGTCAATGGATACACATCTACAGCATTGCGGATATCCAATACATTGTACACATTCAAACCCATTGCAATCGTGTGCCCCATTGTACTGATATATTTTGAGAAAGAAATATCTAAGTCTTTCCATCCCGGAGACCTCTTGGAATTTGGATTTTTGCCATCATATGTTGGATCTCTCCCGGCAAATATCATGGGTGTATATGGGGTTCCGCTTTCATACCTGGCAACTAAACTGGTCCTGATACCGAAGGGCAGCATTGTATAAAGCCAATAGGTGAGTGTATGGGGACGGTCAAAGTAAGTAATACTTTCTTGACTGGGAGCGTCAATGTACTGTCCGCTGATGCTGGCCCATGCGTACTCAGAATTTTGTTTTGTTATCATATTGCCATACTGCAATTTTGAACCAAACATTCGGCCCCGCCATTCCAGGTCAATATCAATGCCCTTGGCACTTCCATAATCCCCATTGGCTCCGACATTGTAGGTATATACTCCAGAACGCTGATAATTGTATCTTGTCATCTGATCCATATCTTTCACCCAGGCCATAATGGAATATTTCCAGCTTCTTCCCACCTGCACATTAAGACCTGCGGAGTATTCCTGAGTCTTTTCAGCACCAATGGTTGCATTACCAACTACGCTTTGCTCACTCTCTTCAAATAATTCTTCCGGATTTTCCAGGCGGTTCGTATTTAGGTAGACATCCTGATAGATCGGATTTTGCATATACAACCCATAGTTGAATGTAAAGGTTGATTTATCCGTGATAACATGGCTGAACCCAATCCGGGGGCTGATCTTATAACTCCAGCCCGAATCCTTTAAAAAAACCTTCTGCCTGGCCAGGCCAGCAAGATCTGAAGCCTTTTCGCCCGCATCCCACCTATCGTTATTATTTAGATCGGAAAAAAACCAGGGGCGGCCGGGACTATAGTTCCCCGCAGTATCAGCCCATATCTGGGTATTATAATTAACAAAATCAGCCCGGATACCATAGTTGATAACCATCCAGGGGACTTCAAATGTATTTTGGATATATACATTGAACTCCTTTGGTTGCCTGAATTCATCCCAACTCCCATTACCATTGGCATCCGTAAAAGTTTCACCTGGATCCCATACATTGTTCCCTTCCCCGGCATCTGCTTCCACATAGCCTTCATCCCCAAGCACCAGTCCATCGGGGCCCGAATCATCCCAGTACTCAGCAAACGTTTGTACAAATGCCCCGGCCCCGAGCCAGGGATACTTGACTTCGTAAAAATTCAGCTTGTGATACTTATAGTCCAAACCAGTACGAATTTTCCATTGATCCGTCAATTGTGATGTAATATCAAAGCGCACTTCATCCGTTACCGCCTGTGATTCAGCAAAAAAATTATCATGCCCGCCGAATGCACTGCCTTCATCCCAATATTCAAACTCCGGAGTAGGCGCAAAATAATACGGATCATCCGGTGCTCCCGTGTATAAAGGGAAGTAGTCATACCCTGGAACATTGTCCCATTGATAATATATGTGCGATGCATCCAGAAAGTCCTCATAACTCTCATACATCTCAGGTGTTAACCAGTAACTGCCATCCCTATTAATAGCCTCCTGAACCAGTGCTGGGCCATCCCAGATACCATTACTATTTGAATCGGTCCATAGTTCACCTTCATCCCAGATTCCATTCTGATCTACATCATCCCAATCTTCTGCGAGGTCCCAGTTGTAGAGACCAGGCACAGCTCCATGATACCAGCCGCTGCGGCCATCCACCATTGTATAACGGACCGTATCACCATCTTCGCCAATGGTGTAGGGTACAACAAAGGGATTATCAGGGTCAGAAATTTCTTTAATCCAGCCCCCTGAGCCTGAGTGGCCCGCGGGATGGCGCCATTCAAACCAGTTAGGATAACCGTCGCCGTCGTTGTCCCGCCAGCGCACACCCTGGAACTGATCCTGAGTAAAATTAGAGAATCGAAGTGTATAAAATGTACGCGGTGTGAGGGAATGATTGAGTTCAAAATAGTAACGGTAGGTGTCCCTGAATAGCTCCTGCTGGCCCTCATTCCAGTATAAATATCGTGGGTTGAAAGACTGACGGTGGTTTGCTACCTGCCAATAATTTCCATTAATACGAAGTTTATTCGAAAATTTATAGGTTAATTTGGCAAAAATATCCCATGTTTTTGTGAAACCAAAGCCCCGGAATCCCGCAACATCATCCCAGGGGTTAACCAAATTGCCCTTATTCATATTCAGGGTATCCAGATTTACATCTTCTTCATTTAGGAATATTTTCCGCCCCTGATAAATTTTATCATCGAATTCAAATACATTGTAATAATCGCTGTTGGTAAATTGCCCGGAAACCCAGAAAAAAAGCTTAGGCAGGCCTAGTATAGGTCCGCCAACACCAAACATGTAGTCATTATAACCGCGTATTTTATCAAAATTTCTTGTTGCATCTTTGTTTCTTGAATCAGCAAGAATATTGAGCATGGAACCAACCTGACTGGTTTCATATCGAAAATGATACTCAATGTCTTTCCCTCCTGAATTGGTATGGTAGTTGGAAACTGCTGATTGAGCATCACCATATTCAGCGTTAAATCCGCCCTGCTGAAAATCAAATTCCTTCACGGCAAAAATATTTAATCGGGTCCCGGAACCGATACCGCCATAAATTGGGTTGCGCAGATACATACCATCCATCATGTAGGCAATCTGCCCAGATCGTCCACCCCGCACGTGAATTTCTTCTAAGCCTCGTTCTTCATTATCCGGAACTCCCCTGGTTCTGCTTTCTATTTTAACTACACCGGATTGCAGGGTATAAAGATCCGTCAAGTCGCGAATAGGCAAAGCCTGGATCGCCTCTTTGCCTACCGTTACTTTTTTTGATGTTGTACCTTTTTCAACAAGGGGACGTTCACCCAGGATTACCACTTCCTCCATTTCAACACTTGCCTCATTTAAAGTGAAATTCAGCCAGACAGTCTGATCCATCATGACTCTGACTTCTTTTATGGTTTGCTTCTGATAACCCATCATCTGAATCACAACATCATAATCATCTACAGGAACATTGAGGATGATGTAATTACCATTTACATCTGCTGCGGCCCCTATGCTTATGGAGGGAATATAAATATTGGCCCCAGGCAGCGGAACACCCTCTATATCCGTGACCTTACCACGTATGGTTCCATCTGTTCCTCCATTCAAAAAAGAACAACAAATGAAAAATATTAGAAATAATTTTTGTCTCATTATTCCCCAAACTCCCTCAGGTTGATAGTATGAATGCCTGCCTGGGTGCTGACCCGAAAGGGGTCATAATCAAAATCAGGATGGTTCGCGATATCCCGAAGTTGAATGACCTGGGCCGGATGGGTTAATCTTTTGAAGACACCATTCTGACTGCTTTGCTGGATAGATGCCAGTTCCAAGCGATTCAATCCAATCCAGGCCTGGTTCGAACTATCCGGGGTGCCGTTGTAAATTAACTCACTCATATAGGGGTGCTCGGTCCAGCGTACATGAACCTCACTTTTAACAACCCCATATCCATTGGCCAGCCAGGATTCGGTTCGCTGACCAAACTGTACCCCCGAACCCAGCATGGTCATAGTCAGAAGACGGGTCACCTTAAAACAGTCAGTAAAGGTAGTATCCACTGCCGGACATTCTTCCGGATCGGTCACCATCGAGTTGTCGAAAAGACAGGTAAATGTTCCCGAACCATCATTCTCATAACGTTTTCTGGCCGCAGGCACCGTGGCCTGGGAACTTTCCACAGTATAAGATTTTTCTACAAAATAGATCGCAATGGCAGTGGTGTCATAATAAGCGGTATCTACCTGCTCCCCATCCCGAATAGTCCCATTGGATGTATAGTACAATACATCACTCTCTAGCTGTCGCTTATGCCAGAACCCGTCCTGAATCTCACCGGGGCTGAAATAAAACCCTATGGGTAAAAAATATGCCGGGTAAACTACCTGATTGACGTGATTTTGCTCATAAAATATCTGGTAATTATAGTGTCGTTCCTCCACACCGCCGCTGGTAGTGGTCCATTCTGATTTGGTGATAAAATAATCTTCCGGTAACTGGTCATGATGCTTAATGTGTCCAACTTTTTCACGGGTATACAGAGTCACTACGGAATCGACGTCATTCACATATTGCTGCTTGAAATCCAGAAAATCAACTTCTTCAATGATATCAGTGTATACATTACCCCACCTGTCTGTCAAATCATCATGTAATGAAATTTCCAGGAGTGCAACTGGGTTTTCCTGATCGGACCAATCTACCAACAAGTTTGCGGGTTTATCTTGAATGGTATATAGTAATTTATCCGGAACACCGTCTCCGTCAATATCCTTCGATGTAAATCCTTCAGTAGCATCGTAAAGACGATTGCCAGTATCGACAAACTCCTCACCATCATCATAGGTGTTGTTTGCATTGGCATCTGTAAAAGATTCGGATCCATCCCATTTTTCATTACAGTTCCGATCTTCATAGGGTTCATTGAGATCATACTGGTCATCTTCGTTAATATCATACCATACTTCCGCAGGGTCCCACAACCCGTTGCCTCTGTCCTCAAATTCATAGACAACGCCATAAATACCATCTGCATTATAATCTGCAATAATGATGTCTGTACCTTCGTCGTAGACACCATTGTTATTCTGGTCGGTATATTCATAAAGAACCTGGTATTTCCCATCATTATTATAATCTTCGATCTGTTCTTCATGCTGATCCCACTCGCCATTGTCATTACAATCAGTATTTTCTCTAAATACAAGTGAGTCCAAGCTTAACTGTTGGCGGATGAAATCAAATGTGGCGGTGAAGCGGATCCGCTCATCTGCCATAAAAACAAAATTTGTATCCTTCCATTCCGACGAATCCACAAAGAGAATCCCGGTTTCAATGAATGGTGTATCAACCACGGCACGGTAGGCACTCACGTCAAAGATTTCCTCATAATGGATCATTGTATCACTCTGGATCCAGTTTGAATTTCTCAGCTGGTATCGCTGCTGTGAAGGTTCGGCATCCAGGTCCCACTCCAGTAATTCAAGATTTTTAAACTGTGTAGAGGTGATCAAAACAGAATCGGAAACGATGGAATCCTGTACAGAAAGGGAATCAATGTAATACCTGCGAGTGTATTCTGAGGCATCATCCGGTTCCATGGTAACCAGATAATCCGGAAAGGTTCTGTATGACATAGCGGGCGGATCTTTCTGGAATAAGCCGTAATACTTTTCATAGTCATATCCCAGAATCGATGGATGGAAGCGATAAAAACTGGCGTTGATATCATTTTCAAAATTGTAAAAATAATCAGAGACATGACCAGTTTGCCCATTTCCTACAGAAGAGCTGCCAAGGGTATTATTTAAAGTTGAAATTAATTCAGCCTGGTCATTTTCAGGGTTTTCACATCCCCACTGGGTGAGTCCAAAAACACCTGCGAAAATAATAAAGAATAATCTTTTCTTATCCATGGAGTTATTTAATGATGGGTACCAAACCAATACAAAGTGTTTAATTTAGGTATTCAATTTATACAAATCGTTATGATTTTAGAGAATTGTTTTGTTTTATGAATCCTTAAATTCCAATAGTTATCAAATATGAAAAATATAATATATCCAACCTTTATATTTCTATCGATATTTACTATTCTTCTTGGTGATCTGGCCAGTCCCACACCGTTCACTGTCAGACAGCCCACTGGAATGGAATTAAATATATTTATCCGCGGCAACCACCTGAGAAACTGGTACGAATATCATGGCTGGTCCATTGTAAAGAATACGGCTGACTGGTGGGTCTATGCCAGCGGAGTGGACGGACAGAAACTTCTGGCAAGTGACCAGAGGGTAGGGATCGACCCGGAGCCAGATCATAACCTGCAGCTATCAGGTATCACCGGGAAATTGATCCCGGAAGCGTTGGTCCTGGAAGATGATGCCCCAATTCCCGATCTACACAGCACCAGGGATGATACATTCAGGGTTCCCATGATACTGGTCAAATTTCCTGATTACGGTGCCACCTATGAACCCAGCAATTTTGACAGCCTGATGAACTACGAAGGATACACTCATTTGAACCACAGCAGTACAGGCAGCTTCCGTGATTTCTATAAGGAAATATCCTACGGCCAATTCATCACCGGCGTGGATGTCAGTGACTGGTTCATCGCAGAACACAACCATGATTACTATGGCTACAATAATGGTTACCAGCGGGTCAAGCGCCTGGTCAGGGATATGGTGGACTCGCTGGAAGCAACCGGATTTGACTGGTCCATCTACGACAACGACGGCGATGGCTATGTGGACGCCCTGAACCTGGCCCATGCCGGACCCGGGGCGGAAGAAGGTGATGAAACAAACATATGGTCCCATAAATCCAGCCTGGGAAACCTTGCAGTGACTTATGACGGTGTAACAATTAGCAGTTACAATTTCAATCCGGAAAAGCAGATGGGCAATTTTGTTTGCATCGGTGTATTAGCCCATGAATTCGGCCACGCCCTGGGCCTCCCTGATTTGTATGATACGGACTATTCTTCCACAGGTGCAGGAAAACTGGCTCTAATGGCCAGCGGCTCCTGGGGCACAACCGGAACCAGCCCCTGGTACCCATCCACCATGATTGGCTGGTGCAAAAATGAGCTTGGCTGGGTGGATGTTATTGAATTCACAAATTCACAAGATGGTGTAGAGGTCGAACAAACTTATAGCAGTAATACCATCTATAAAGTGCAGCATCCTACCGTGGATGATGAATACTGGTACATTGAGAACAGGCAGAAAATTGGTTCCGACACGCTTATGCCCCGGCCGGGTTTAACCATCTGGCATATCAAAGAATCGATAGCGAGCGGATGGTCCCCAAACAGTGATGAACCTTATTATGGGGTAGCGCTGGAACAGGCAGATGGGCTTTTTGCCCTGGAGAACGGCGGCCCCAGCGACGGCGGCGATGTATTCCCCGGCACAACCGGAAATCGGGAGTTCAGCCATACAACCATCCCCTCCACCCATAGTATGTATGGTGAAATTTCCATGATCCGCATTGATAATATCTCTGATCCTGTCCCAAGCATGACCTTGGATATCGAACTCAATGAAATTATTCTCGCTGAAGCCAGTATTGGTAACGGATCAGGGATCGCTAACCAGCAGGGCACCTTCAGCATTGCTCTGGCAAATGATCAGGACATGACTGAGTTAGTGCTTGAATTGTTTTTTAATCCTGGCATCATTTCCATCACAGAAGTATCACCCACAGCTAGGGTAAGTGTTGATTCAATTATTATTGATGCGCAACGAATAACACTGGTTAACCCTTTGATCACAGCCGGCAATGGTGACATTCTGGATTTTACCGTTCAAATCAATACCGGTGTGAGCACGGATGTAATAATCACTATACCCATTGCCTATGGGGTCAATGCTGCCGGGGATGAAGTTGGAATCATTGCCAATGATTTCGGCACTTTCTCCATCGCTGCCATTGATCAGCTATTCAATATTGGAAATGGATCAGGGGCTATCAATGGCGGTGCTTCATTTTCTGTTTCACTGGCAAACACCGTCCCGCTGCAGCTGGGCGTGCTGCAATTTACCCTTTCACCTGATTTGATTTCCTTTTCTGATGAGCCCTTCCAGGACCTGAACGGCAATCAGCTCTATGACAGTGATGAACCCTTCACAGACTGGAACAACAATGGCCTCTGGTCACCCATCCTTGAGCATACAGGCCTGGCAACTGACTGGGTATTGGAAATCCAGGGAACTGGCTCAAATCTGGTCATAGCTTTTTCCAACTGGTCGGTACCGTTGGCGCCCGGTACACACTCTCTCTTTCAAATAAACGGCATGGTCAATGCACAGGCCCAGTTGGATGACCAGGTCACCGTATCTGCCCACGTTTTTCTTTTAATGGATGGCTGGGGTAATACAGGCGTCCCATCACCAGATATCAGCGGCACCATTACCATTGATCAAGTTTTAGCTCAGGGCCAGGAACAGGTCATACCGGACGGATTTGCCCTTCGTCATATATATCCGAATCCATTCAACCCCAGTACCACATTTGTCTTTACTGTACCTAAAAATATGAATACGCCTGTTTCAATCCTGATTTATGATATTACCGGTCGCCGGGTAACAACACTCACGGACCAGGTTTATACTGCCGGTACCCATCAACTGCAATGGAATGCGTCTAATCTGGGTGCGGGTATTTATTTTACTGAGTTCCTGGCGGGGCAGGTCCGGCAGATCAAAAAAGTTACTTTATTGAAATAAAATAATCCTGGGGTTCAAGGGGTCGCATTATCAGGCGGATTTCCGCTTACGGCTGTTTTTATATAATGGATCCTTGCCCTTTAAAATTGTTTCTTTGGTGATCACAACCCGTTCAATTCCCTCCATCTCCGGAATGTAGTACATGATATCCAGCAGATGTTCTTCCATCACTGAACGCAGTGCCCGTGCGCCTGCGTTGCGTCCCAATGATAATTCCACAATCGCCGATAAAGCAGAATCGTGAAATTCCAGTTCAATTCCCTCAAGCATAAACAATTTTTTATACTGCTTCACCAAAGCATTTTTGGGTTCGGTTAACACCCTCATTAAATCCTCTTCAGATAAGGTATCCAGGGTGCTGACCACCGGCAGACGGCCCACAAGTTCTGGAATCATACCATAGGCAATCAAATCTTCCTGACGAACATCGCTGAAAATGGAGTTTTCACTTCTTTTCCTCGCTGTTTTCCTGGTTCCGAACCCCAGTTCACCTTTTCCCATGCGTCTGGAAATAATCTCTTCCAATCCTGTAAAAGAACCACCGCAAATAAATAAAATATTGGATGTATCTACTGCGATCAGGCTTTGCTCAGGGTGTTTGCGACCGCCTTTTGGAGGAACATTGGCCACGGTTCCTTCCAAGATCTTCAGCAGGGCCTGCTGAACCCCCTCGCCGCTCACATCCCGTGTGATAGAGGCACTGGCAATTTTGCGGCCGATCTTGTCGATCTCATCGATATAAATGATCCCTCTTTCCGCCGCAGCAATGTTATAGTTGGAAATCTGCAGGAGCCGCACCAGGATATTTTCAACATCTTCACCTACGTATCCCGCTTCCGTTAAAGTGGTGGCATCCGCAATGGCAAAAGGTACAGATAAAAACCGTGCCAAGGTCTGGGCGATAAGCGTTTTGCCTGTTCCGGTAGAACCAATCAATAGAATATTGCTTTTGTCCAATTCCACATCAGAGTAATAGGATTGGTGAATGATACGTTTATAATGGTTATATACCGCCACCGCAATGGATTTCTTTGCCCCTTCCTGTCCAATCACATGGGCGTCTAGATGTGTTTTTATTTTTGCTGGTTTTTGCAGGGTAACCTTAAAACCGGAATGAGGTTTATCCATTTCCGGTTCCAGGTTAATTTTCAGTTTTTTCCCTTTACCCGTATCTGGTTTCATTTTCGTTTGGTCAGGATTGTATCAATAATGCCATATTTTTTTGCTTCGGTAGAACTCATAAAATTATTACGATCCGTATCTGTTTCAATCTTTTTCCGGGTCTGGCCTGTATTCTTGGCCAGAATCGTATTCAGTTGTTTTTTCATTCTCAGGATTTCATCCGCCTGAATTTTAATATCTGTTGCCTGGCCTTCCACTCCGCCCAGGGGCTGATGGAGCATGATCCGGGAGTTGGGCAACGCAGACCTTTTCCCTTTTGTACCGCCGGCCAACAGAAAAGCGGCCATGCTGGCTGCCTGTCCCAGGCAAATGGTGACAACATCTGGCTTGATATACTGCATGGTATCATAAACACCCATCCCTGAAGTAATGATTCCTCCTGGTGAATTGATGTACAGATATATATCTTTTTTATCATCATCTGCTTCCAGGAAAAGCAGTTGAGCAATGACCAGTGACGCAATGGAATCTTCGATCGGTGTCCCTAAAAATACGATTCGTTCTTTCAGCAGCCGGGAGTAGATATCGAACGCGCGTTCGGAACGTCCTGATTGCTCTACAACCATGGGAACCAACTGATTCAGTGTTTTTTCATCAATGTTCATGGTGTTGTCCGCGTATATCTTTTGTTTCCACTTCTACCTCTTTAACTTTAGCAAATTGCTTGAGGTATTCCAAGATTTTCTTTTCAGCAATATCATCCCCGAGTCGATCCCGATTACTGGGTTTCTTATAGTATTTTCTTATTTCTTTTTCCGAACCGGGTGAACGGGTGATCAGTTTTTCCACTTCAGCTTCCACATCTTCCTTGCTGGATGATAAACTCTCCTGTTCGATAAATAATTTGCGCAGAGAGTGCCATTTCAAGTTACGTTCCGCCAAAGGCTTATACTGTTCCCGGACCTTGGCTTCATCAATGGGTTCACCGTTATTCTGTTTTTTTAGATCCTCAACAAAATTATCCAGGTAATTGTTAACCATACTTGGGGCGAAAGAGGGGTTGGACATATCAATGAGTGCGTCAGTCAGATCCCTTTCGAAGGCTGTTTGGGAACGTTCCTCAAAATTAGCCTGGATTTTTTTCTCCACCTCATCATGCAAGGCATCCAAAGACGATAATTCCGGATTGACAAGTCTAAGAAAATCATCATCCAGATCGGGCAATATTTCACGCTCAACATTATTTACTGTCAGCTCATATTCAGCATGATCCCCTTCTTTGTTTATGGGCAGCGTCAGCCGTGTTTTCTCATCTGTCTTTAACCCAATAAGCCTTTCCTTTTGCTCATCGGTAAAGGAGCCATCCCCCACCTTTAAATACTGTTTTTCATATTTTTTACCGATGATCGGTAAACCGCTCTCATCCAGTTTCTGCAATGTGCAAATAATGAAATCTCCTTCTCTGGCGCCGTCATCGATTGTTTGGATACGGGCATGAGATTTCCGCAACTGGTCAATGGCATCCTCAATATCCTGTTCATCATGGATATAATTGGTTTTCTGAACCTGTAGCATATTCTTCTTAAATCGGGGTAGCGTATTATCAGGTTCAATCTCAAATTGGGCTTTAAAGGAGAAATGCTCATTCATATGGAAATGCACATCGCTGATCTCAGCTTTATTTACCGGGATTATTTCTTCCTGCTGAACTGCCATCAGGTAATATTTTTGGAAATTATCTTCCATGAAATCCGCTTCAATATTGGGTTGAAACTGCTGCAGCAATCTTTCCCTGGGAACCTTTCCCGGACGAAACCCGGGCATTTTAATCTTCCTGTTAAACTTTTTCAGGCTGACATTAAAATCATCCTTCAGTTCCATCCAGGAAATATCCACATGGAATTCCCGGGTATATTCATTGACCTTATTTACATCAACTTTCACATTTTCTCCTAAAAAAGGGTCGAAATTTATAGTGCTCCCGGGATTATGAATAATGAATTAAGCATACCCGGCATTAAGGATACAGGATCTGGTTGGCCAGTAGCACGATATCCATGGCATC
>Ga0209753_1000606_pt1 | contig 15013 bp, 13 predicted proteins | sample METZYME_3_550m_FD_187550 | JGI IMG/M metagenome (GOLD analysis project Ga0209753, IMG submission 187550) | Marine microbial communities from oxygen minimum zone in mesopelagic equatorial Pacific - METZYME_3_550m (SPAdes) (version 2) | ecosystem: Environmental > Aquatic > Marine > Oceanic... | reverse complement strand
GTGCTTGGAATTATTTACCAATATCTCGCAGCGAGAAAAATAGTAACCCGAATATATGACACATAAAAAAAGCCTTCTTTTGAAGGCTTTTTTTATACCAATTCTCATCAATAATTACTAGCACCTTTTTAACTAAAATATTTATTGATTTGAATAGTCAATCAATATCAAAGCTAGTAGGCATTTATATATTTCATATCTCTTATATGACTTTTCTTAGTGGATGTTACACCAGTTCAACCACTTCTGGTAACATACCCTTGAAATACTATCTCGGTGTAGCAACACCAGCCAACTATCAGACCGTAGTTAAAGAAGTGCTTCTTGAAAATAATTATCATATTGAGAATTATGAAAATAATGCTACATCAGCACAAATAATAACACGATGGAATATTCGTGCACCGTACCCAGCTGAAACGGATGCAGGATTTTTTGATTCAAAAACAAGAATTTTTATTACTGCAATAATAGATAATAGCACATTTTCTAAGAACAATGGTTTCGGCTATGAGTGTTATATGGAAGTTCTGAATCATGTTTACAGTGGTCGTGATCGTGAGTATGTAGAATTTTATAATGTTCCTTTATTAAAAAGTGAAATGGACCATATTGCTCAATCACTATCGGAAAACTTTACAAACAATAAATAGTTTCTAGATTTCCTATAAAAATAAACAAAACAGCCTATAGTAAAATTATTTTTTTCACCGGTGCTGGTATGTCTGCTGAATCCGGTGTACCCACCTATAGGGGAAGAGGTGGTATCTGGAACCAGTATAAATGGGAAAATTACGCCTGCCAGACTGCTTTTGAGCGTGATCCCGAAGGTGTATTAGAGTTTCATGAATTAAGGCGAATTGAAGCGCTAAAGTGTCAACCTCACAGGGGACATGAAATAATTACAGATGTACAGACTCACAATCCTGATACATCTGTCATCACACAGAACATTGATGGTATGCACCAAAGGGCCAAGTCTAAAAATATAATTGAACTTCATGGTAGCCTTTGGAGAATGCGGTGCGAGTCCGAAAAGATATTAAAAGAAGACCTTGATCAAGGGAAATATCAAACACAAAAATGTGATTGCGGGAACTGGCTGAGGCCGGATATTATCTGGTTCCAGGATATGCTGAATGATAAAACAGTTTTGGCCGCAACCCAGGCCATGGCTTCATGTGATTTGTTTGTAAGTATTGGGACGAGTGCAGTTGTCTGGCCCGCAGCTGGCTATCCTAAGCTTGCAAAGAACTCAGGAGCTTTTTGTGTTGAGATTAACCCTGAAGCAACGGAACTTTCAGGGCTCTATGATCAAACCATCAGAATGCCTGCCAGTGCTGGACTGGAACACCTGTTTAAATAGGGAAATTAAAATATGAAAAATCCAATAGTAATATTATTCGTCAGTGCTTTTATAATAATCATACTTCATCAAAAAGCACCGGAAGAATTACGTTATCCGGTAACACCAAGAGGTACAGTATCGGATACATATTTTGATACAACCATTTCTGATCCTTATCGTTGGCTCGAAGATGATTATTCCAAAAAAACAAAGGCCTGGGTTACTAAACAAAATGCATTTACTAATGCTTACATGCGCAAAATACCCTATCGCCGTAAAATTGAGAAAAGACTAACGGAGATTTGGGATTATCCATCTCAGGGGATGCCATTCAAAAAAGGAGATAAATATTATTATTATAAAAATGACGGATTACAAAACCAATCTGTATTATATGTGCAGGATACTCCAAACAGTGAAGGGAATGTATTTTTAGATCCAAATACATTTTCCAGTGATGGTACAATTGCTTTAGGAGGGACCTATTTTTCCAATGATAATAAATACATGGGGTATGCCATTAATATTTCAGGCTCTGATTGGCAGGAGTTTTTTATCAAGGATATCGAAACAGATGAACTTCTTCAGGATCATCTAACTTGGGTAAAATTCAGCGGTATGGCTTGGAGTGGAAACGGATTTTATTATAAAAGTTATCCTCGTCCCAATGAGAATAAAGAATTATCAGCTGCTAATGAAAACTCAAAAGTTTATTACCATAAGCTAGGAACCCCTCAGGTATCTGATGAACTCATTTTCTATGATCCGGCAACACCAAAAATATCACCATGGGTGTCAACCACAGATGATGAAAGATTCTTATTCTTGTACCGTTCAAGCGGTACTTATGGTAATTCTCTTGCATTTCGAGATACAAAATCGACTAATACTGACTGGACATCAATTATAGATGATTATAGCAGTAGTATAGGTGTTATGGATCATATTAATGGGAAATTAATTGTTCAGACAGACCGTAACGCCCCATTTAAGAAAATAGTGCGAATCAATCCAGATAAACCAAGTGAAAAACACTGGGAAACTCTAATTGCAGGCACAAAAGATGAAGTTCTTTCTTATGTCAATTTAGTGGGCGGAAAATTCCTTGCTCATTTTACCGAAGATGTGACATCGGTTTGGAAAGTGTATGATCTGGATGGAAATTACCTATATAATGTGGACCTCCCAGGTAAAGGGATCGTGAATGGATTTGGCGGCAAGAAAGACCAGTTTATCACCTGGTACACGTTTAATAATTCTGTCAATCCTTCTACGATCTATCAATATAATATTAAAGAAAACATTTCCACTGTGTTTAAAGAATCTGAAGCAAAGTTTGATCGGAAAAACTATACGTTGGAACAGCAGTTTTATCAATCAAAAGATGGTACAATGATCCCCATCTTTCTTGCCCATAAAAAAGGACTGGAAATGGATGGGCAACGTCCAACATTGCTCTATGGATACGGAGGATTCAACATATCGATAAAACCGTACTTCAGCAAAACCAATATAATTCTCTTAGAGAATGATGGAGTTTATGCGATTGCCAATCTTCGGGGTGGAAGCGAGTACGGCCAAAATTGGCACGAAGCGGGAATGTTATTAAATAAACAGACTGTTTTTGATGATTTTATTTCCGCTGCTGAATATCTGGTCTCTAAAGGAATAACATCATCAAATTATCTTGCTATTAGGGGAGGGTCTAACGGAGGTTTACTGATTGGTGCTGTACTCAATCAGCGTCCTGACATTTGCAGAGTGGCCTATCCTGAAGTTGGAGTAATGGACATGCTCAGGTATGAAAAATTCACGATTGGACACGCCTGGGCGGTAGAATATGGTTCAACGTCTGAAGAAAAACATTTTAATAATCTAATCCAGTATTCTCCGCTCCACAATATTCAAAAGGGTACACATTATCCATCCGTTTTAGTATACACTGCGGATCATGATGACCGCGTCGTACCGGCACATTCATTTAAATACGCTGCTGAATTGCAGGAAGGACAGGCAGGGATGGACCCCATATTAATCCGTATCGGGCAAAGTGCAGGACACGGAGCAGGAAAGCCTACCCGAAAGATTATCCAGGAATATGCAGAAAAATGGGCTTTTATGTTTTACGAAATGGGGATTGGATTTTAAGCAAGTACTCGTCCAATATCATCCCTTATGAGAATCAAAATCGCTGACTGGGACACTATAAGATAATCTTTTTCTTCTATTTTGATTTCGATACTGGCTTTACCCAAAAACAGGGCATAATCGCCGATCTCCGCCTGAGTTGGAATATATTTAACGTCTGACTTTTTCTCTTTCCAGGGTTCATCAATGGTGCCATCGGGACTTCCAAGGGGAATTCCAGGACCTACTTCCACGACCATACCACCCCGAACTTCCTGTTTCTCGATCACACTGGGGGGCAGGTACAACCCTGCTGGGGATTTTGATTCTCCCGTGTCTGGACGAATCAAAACACGATCGCCCACAACTAATACTTGTTTATTCGAACTCTTCATATAATAAGTAGATAAGCCCCGAATTAACGGGGCTTATCATAACTGCATCGCCGGTTGAAAGGAGGGTCTAGGAGGGTAACAAGCGTATGCAGTCTTAATTTTCTTCTTTCTTTTCTTCTGGCTCTGGTTTAGGTGGTTTTTTACCCCAGTAAGTTACATTTGAATTCAACAAAAAATATACGTTATCATTGGTGCGGAATACGTCAGAAGATTTGTGTTCTCTAATATAATTATGCTGATAATCCTGGCCTGAATTTCCAAAGACAAAATGGATCAGTTCTTTATCATTTTCATCAAAAATTCTTAAATGCCGCCCCAAAGAATCATCTACACCAAATTTTTCCCATTTTTCTTCCTTAGATGTAATGAGCATTTCCTGTTCTACGAGCAATAGACGATCAAATACCTTATCAATTTGATTCTCCTTGATTAATAATGAATCTGCTTGAGAAATAATCCAAGTGGTGTCTGATCTTATCAATTCAATCAATTTATCATCTTCAGATATGACTATACGAGAAACATTTTCTCGCTGCCCTGGAAAAATAGCTTCACCAATCGCTATATAAGATTTCTGGGAATTCTGATTGTATAGAAACAATAATATAATACATCCTAAAACACCAAGGCTGTATTTTAAAGTATCAGTCATAGATTTGCTTTAACATTTCCGCCTGGTTTTTTTCTCTTCTCATACGAAAAAAACCAAAACCAATAATTAATACTGATGGAAGAAGCATATTTGCATATTTCCATCTTTTCTTAGTTGTATTTTCTAATTTTTCTCTTTCATTTTGAGAATATTTCCTGACTTCTTCGTCCGTGAGTTGAAGTATGTCCAATGGGCGACTTGTGATCTCTCGAGATCTTAGAGAAATAAGATCCTGGTCACCGGCTAAATAATCTACTGCATTCATAAGAAAGACAAGATTATCCTGAACTGACATCCCTCCATCATCTGCTAAAAATCTTGAGTCGGAAACGAGCATTAATTCACCACCATTTGTTAACTTTGAAGCAGCTGCTAAAATTTTCCCTTTTTGCCCCAGCATTCTAATGAATGGATTCTGCTGCGGATCTGGGCTTATCATCAAATTTTGTTCCATGAGACCGCTGTTATTTGACGATGTAAAAAGAGGTACAACACCTGCTACTTTCTCATTATCCAGCGTATCTATTTTAATCTCACTTGGGAAAAAGGGAAGGACCTGCTCTAAATCTGAAACCACTATCTCAGATTCATTGAATGAATCAACTATGGGGAAAAACGGATATTCCATAGGTCGGTTCATTAAAAATATTCCTCGTCTTTCCTGGACCTGTACATTTCCACACTTAGCATCAAGAACAAGATTTTTTTGAAGTTTTAAATTGTATGAACCTAGAAAATCAAAAATGTTTGACTGGATTGGATCGGCTTGCTGAATTTGAATGTTGGTATTGATTCCGCTTTGAGCGATAAACAATTTTTTTCCAGAATCCAAAAAGGATTCTAACTTTTCTACAACTGTTGAATCAAGGGTATCAATTGCAGCTGTTGCTAATAATACATCCACATTATCCGGAATATCTGCTGTGAGATCAAGCGTTCGGAAAGTATAATGCTGGTTCAACTGGGCTGAAAGGTTATCTGTTTTAATTGTATTCACAGGATTCAGGTGTACCAGTCCAACAGTTTTTTTATCCATATTGATCAGGGATTTAATTTTTGTGCTGATCATGTATTCAAGACCTGCAGTAGACTGAATAACAGGGAGTACTTCCTTTTTATTTTCAAATAACAGCACCATACCCAGGTACACTTTTTTGATCTCTACTTTATCATTTTCAATCACCTGCATCTGCACAGGTTGGATACCATCTTTACGTGCCTGCTCTTCTAATTCTTTGTCAGTTTCAGGATTATAAAAGTAAAAACTGACATCATCAGATTTTGCCCTGTATTCTTCTAATATATCCTGCAGAAACCGCCTCGTATTACCTAATTCATTTGGAAGATTCTCAGAAAAGTAAACTTTCATGGTTAATCTATCATCCAACTTCGATAGAATAGACTGGCTGGAGGGTGAAAGGGAGAACATTTTATTATCTGTCAGATCAAAACGATGGAATATATCACGTGCAGTTATATTCAATAGGATGAGCCCAAGAACGAGACCACCAGAAAATATTAAAAATGAATTCTTATTTTTTGTCTGCATACTTTAACTCCATTTACGGGATTCTAATACCCGGGTTGTCATAGAGAGAAAGAATCCGATCACAGATCCAAAGTATATTAGATTACGGGTGTCAATCACCCCTCGTGATATATTTGATAAATGAAACTCTGTGCTCAGATATTGTATAATACCTGCCATAGACGCAGGAACGAAAAAGAGTAATTTATCCATCAGGAAGAACGCCAGGACAATAGCAATACCCACAATAAAGGCAATGACCTGGTTTTCTGTTAAACTGCTGGCAAATATACCTACAGATGTATACACGCCGCCAAGCAGTGCCAGGCCCAGGTATCCAGTAAAAACTGCTCCATGGTCAACAGTAGTTCCTACATTATACAGTGTAATATAATGCACTGCCGTTGTTAACAACGCAACTAATATCAGTGTAAAACCAGCTAAATATTTTCCTAGAACAATATCTCTCTCTCGGACAGGGAGGGTGGAAATGATTTCAATCGTGCCCAGACTTTTTTCCCTGGAAATAAGTCCCATGGATACCGCAGGAATAAAAAAGAGATATACAAGGGGGACAATGCCAAATAATGCACGCATGTCTGACTGGTTGTAAAGGAAAAATGTATTGGTGAAAAAATATCCGTTGACCAGCGAAAATACGACCAGGAAAATATAGGCCATTGGGCTTGTAAAAAAGGACCGCAGTTCCTTTTTATATATGGTCATAATATTATGCATTTCCCACATCCCCTTGAGTTGTAAGATGTCTGAAAATATCTTCCAGATTACGTTTAGACGCACTCATCTCAGTAATAATCCATCCTTTCTCCACCGCATATTCAAAAACATCCTTCCTTGGATCAACTGTATTTTGATATTCCAGAATCACCTGTACCAGCGGTCCATCTTTCTTAATAGAATTAACGGTAATGCTGGGAATGACAGCTTTCATGTCCTGGATATCATTTTCTTCGGACCCACTTATTTCGAGATGAAGTTGGGTCATGCCCTTGGAATCGGAAATCAATTCTTCGCTTGTACCATCTGCAACAATTTTCCCTTCATGAATAATAATAATACGGTCTACAGTGGCCTGTATTTCCTGAAGAATATGTGAAGACATAAGAACAAGTTTCTCTTTGCCCAGTTTTTTAATTAACTCGCGTATTTCTACAATCTGGTTCGGGTCCAGCCCAGATACAGGCTCATCCAGGATCAAGATTTTTGGATCATGAATCATTGCAGCAGCCAAGCCAATTCGCTGTTTGTACCCTTTGGAACAATTTCCAACCGTCCTATGAACGACTCCTTTTAATCCGCATTCACCCACGACCCGCTTCAAGGCCTTATTAAACTCTTCACCAATGATATGTCTGATTTCAGCATGAAATTTCAAATATTCATGCACCTTCATTTCAGCGTAGAGGGGATTTAATTCCGGCAGATATCCTATTTGTTTTTGAATATCCAGGCTGTTATCAATTATATTTTGGTCATCCACATAAACATTACCAGCTGTGGGAGTAAGGTAACCAGTCATCATCTTAAGGGTGGTGCTTTTCCCAGCACCATTCGCTCCTAAAAAACCTACAATTTCACCATCATTCAGGGAAAAGGATATGGACCTTACCGCTTTAACGGCGCCAAATTCTTTTGATAGACTATCAATGCGAATCAATTTTTTTCTCCTTGGTAAGGGATTATATAATTAGTTAAGTGTTAAAAAGTTCCAAAAAAGGGCGGCGAATATTAAAAAATAATACTTACTGTGAAAATACTATATATAATTACTGCAAATGTGGTATATGTCACAGCACACAAAAATCTATTAGAATATGTCTTGACTATTAGATGGAGTAGAAAATAGATTCTGATCGACTAGTCAAATCATTTTGACGAGAAATGGTTAACCAAAAACAAAAAAGGAGAGTTTGATGACTCGCTTATTTAAATCCATCATTTCTACTCTGGTAATGTTATCGCTTGTTGCTGTACTTCCAGCTAAAACAACAGTTTCAACTGATCAAGTTGAATTTGCTGTGGCGCAAGATAGTGACGATGCAGTTTTTGCCAGCGCAGACGTGAAGAAGAAAAAGAAGAAAAAAGGAAAAAAACTTTCTGAAAAAGGTAAAAAGAAGAAGAAAGGCTTTTTCTCAAAAGTATTCGGTTCTAAGTAACCTGATTCTTTTTCAATAAAAAATAAAAAAGGGTACGTGATCGTACCCTTTTTTATTTCCCCAAATCCAACTATAATTAGCACAATAAAACCGAGGAAAAAATCAATGTTTTCATACCTACCTACCCTAACACTCATTGTGTTATTTATATTGACTCCTGCTGTTGGTCAAGAATCGGATGATACAACTGCAGTTGAAGAAGGAGGGAGCGGTCGTGAAATGTTTACCAGTGTGGATATAAGTTATTCCCAGGATAAGGGGAATACAGATTTTCTATCCTTATACTATGGATTGGACTATACACTGATAGGCGATGCAGGCTCACTCACGGATACAGAATTTCTTTTCTCATTTAATCGCAGTGACGATCAGTTTGATGGAGAACCTTTTACAGATGATCAGTACCTGACTCTCAAATTTGATATCTGGGCCAATCAACGATTTTCTCCATTTTTATTCTTCCAGAAATCCTTTGATAATGTAATTGGTCTTCAAGACAGAGTGAATTATGGCCTGGGTGGAAAAGTTGGTTTATTGAAGGGCTTTTCAATCAGTTATGCTTTTTTGTTTGAAAAAGAAGATTATTTATTCTATGATTACACAGATTCAACAGGCGCTGGAGAATTCTACTACACAGATTCAACCCTTATTGATACAAATTATTACTATTATGATGTCTATTGGGGTGATGAATATTATGTATACACTGACTCCCTTGAATATCAGGAGTATACGGATTCAACTGAAACTCCAGCAGAATCCTTTTTTCGACATTCTATACGCCCAAAGTTTAAACTAAAGATGTTGGATGGTAATGTAGTATTCGATTATCGATTTTATTACAAGCCTCGAGTGGATAATTTTGAAGATTATCTTTTAGAGCATGAACTTAAAATTTCCATAGCAACCTTTTATGAGGCTCTCAACATTGATTTGAATTATACAAATAAATATAATTCTCGCTATGATGGAGTAAGTATAATAAATCGTGATACGGGTCTACCCTATAAAGATGTTGATGAAAATATAACTCTCGGAATATCCTTTATGTTTTAGTTTATAAAGAACTTTTTTATGAAAAGGGACCTGGAAGTAATTTCACGTCCCTTTTTTTATGAAATACGATCACTTAAAAATAGAAACCAAGTGGCAGGATCACTGGGAAAAGAATAAAACTTTTAAAGTTAGTATCGATCCCGAAAAGGAAAAACTCTATATCCTAGATATGTTTCCCTATCCATCGGGGTCAGGGCTGCACGTAGGTCATCCTTTAGGGTATACTGCTACTGATATCTATTCTCGCTTTAAACGCCTGCAGGGGTATAACGTCTTACATCCTATGGGGTGGGACGCCTTTGGCCTTCCTGCGGAACAATACGCTATCAAAACAGGAACCCATCCACGGACTACCACAGAAGAAAACATCAAAAATTTTAAGCGACAAATCAAAATGCTGGGATTTTCTTATGACTGGGACCGTGAAATCAATACAACAGATAAGGCATATTATAAATGGACCCAATGGATCTTCCTGCAATTATATAATAAAGGCCTAGCATATGAAGCAGAAGTACCGGTCAACTGGTGCCCAGAGTTAAAAGCAGTGCTGGCAAATGAAGAAGTAGTAGATGGTAAATCTGATATAGGAGGACATCCAGTGATCAGAAAACCCATGCGTCAGTGGATGTTTCGAATCACTGATTATGCAGAATCCCTATTGGAAGGACTGGATGATGTGGACTGGCCGGAAAACGTTAAAGATCTGCAGCGAAATTGGATCGGAAAATCTGTAGGCTCAGAAGTAAAGTTTGAACTACCATCTATAAATAAAGATATTACTGTCTTTACAACACGACCAGATACATTATTTGGGGCAACATATATGGTTTTGGCTCCAGAGCACCCGTTGGTTAAAAAACTCGTTACCCCGGAACAAAAGGCGGACGTTGAATCATATGTAGATCTTTCGCAGAATAAAAGTGATCTGGACAGGGGAGAGCTCAATAAAGAAAAAACGGGTGTATTCCTAGGGGCATGTGCAATTAATCCTGTTAATGGGGAAAAAATACCCATCTGGATCGCTGATTATGTACTCATGAGTTATGGTACAGGTGCTATTATGGCGGTTCCTGGTCATGATCAGCGTGATTACGAATTTGCGACTAAATTCGACCTACCCATAATAGAAGTGGTCTTAGGTGGAGATCTTTCCATTGAAGCCTTTACAGAGAACCAGGACGGTATTATGGTCAACTCATCCAACAGTACGGGGTTAGACCTAAATGAAAAAAATATTCCCGATGCAATTCAGACAACGATAGAATGGTTGATAAAAACTGGTAAGGGAGAAGCATCTATTCATTATAAATTAAGAGACTGGCTGTTCTCCCGGCAAAGATACTGGGGAGAACCCATCCCAGTTATTCATAAAAAAGATGGTACAATACAACCGTTAAAAGAATCAGCACTCCCATTATCACTGCCAGAAGTGGAAAAATATGAACCTGCAGAAACAGGAGAATCCCCATTAGCTAATATTAAGGACTGGGTCAATACTGAAAAGGGCGTCCGGGAAACAAATACTATGCCTCAGTGGGCAGGATCCTGCTGGTATTATTTGCGATATATTGATCCATTAAATGATGAAGAGCCATGGAGCAAAGAAAAAGAAAACTACTGGATGCCGGTGGATCTATATGTCGGCGGGGTAGAACATGCCGTATTACACTTGTTATACTCAAGATTCTGGCACCATGTTTTATATGACCTGGGTTTAGTATCTACTAAAGAACCATTTAAAAAGTTATTTAACCAGGGTATGATCCGTGGAGAAGACGGTCAGAAAATGAGTAAATCCAGGGGAAACGTTATAAATCCGGATGACGTAGTAAAAGCTTACGGTGCAGACAGTTTTCGGTTATATGAGATGTTTATGGGGCCCTTAGAAAAATCAAAACCCTGGAGCACCAAAGGATTACAGGGTTGTTTTCGATTTATTCAGAAAGTCTGGCGGCTCTTCACTGAAGACCCTGATAAAATAGAAGAAAATTGTGCTGATGAAAAAACGATTAGACTACTGCATCAAACTATTAAAAAGGTTACTGAAGATCTCACCGATTTACGATTTAATACATCTGTTTCGCAATTAATGATTTTTACAAATCATTTATTAACATTAAAAAAATTAGATAAATCTGTATTACATCATTTTTTACTATTGCTCAATCCGTTTGCACCACATTTATCAGAAGAAATAAACCAAATCCTAGGTTTTGAAGAAATCTCTAAAACTGACTGGCCTAATTATGATGAATCAAAGATTATAGATGAAACTATCGATATTGCGGTACAGATCAATGGAAAAACTCGGGGAAGTATATCCATATTTATAGATGCTGATCAAAATACTGTTGAACAAACCGTAAAAGACCATGAAAAAATCAAAAAATATCTATCAGATACCAATATATTAAAGGTGATCTATATAAAAGGTAGAATAATCAATTTTGTCGTAGAATAACCCCGAACATATCAATATATATATAATATCTCTATTATACATAATATACATTATGCGCATACTTTACGAAGGTAGCTCTGCCTTAAATCTATCCATCTTATCTGACTCCCCCATTAATAGTATAGTGTATTTATTACTTAAAATTGTATCTGGAGCTGGATTAATTATAGATTCACCTGTTTCTTTTATTATTCCGACAATCATAACATCAAACTCTTCACGTATGTTTGAATCTTTGATCAAAACTCCGTCATATTGATTTAAATCCTTTAAAGAGATCTCATCCAGGGTCAGGTTCAAATCGGAATGTTTTGGTGAAACTACAGATATTGAATCTTCAACCTGTGGTTTTGATAAAATTTCTGCCATCCGGTGACCACCTGCCGTATATGGATTCACTACTTTATTAGCGCCTGCCCGAATCAATTTTGACTGATTATCTTCCTTGGCACATCTACTAAGTATAAACAGATCGGGATTTGTGGTTTTCATGGACATGGTTACAAATAAATTATCCTGATCCGTATCCAGTACTACGGCAACACCAACTGCTTTATCGACTCGAGCATCCTGTAACGTTTCTTCTGATGTTGCATCGCCGTTAACGCAAAACAGGCCTTTAGACCGTATAATTTCGACTTTTTGTTCATTATTCTCAATAATGACAAATTCAAGGTTTTTTTCCTGCAGTTCCTTTGCGATCACCGCACCCATACGGCCGTATCCGCAGATTACGTAGTGGTTTTTTAGTTTTGATATAGTTTTCATCATAGTGTTCTTCCGAAATAGTTCTAATTGAATGAATTCTTCATTTAAGGTCCGGATTAAGGCGCCAATACCAGAAACCCCAAATATAATGATCAAAATCGACCATATTTTCCCTGCACCGGTCAAAGTATGGACTTCACCGTACCCTACTGTGGATAGAGTGATAATGGTCATATAAAGACTGTCTATCCAGGACCATTGATCTCCTCCAATGACATAAAATCCAATTGATCCTACCGCTGCCAGGGTAACAAAATAAAGAATGATCCATTTTCTTTTATTGCCCATTAATCCGCCAGCATGTCTGCTAAGATTAAAATATCAATTAAATCAATGGACGCATCGTAATTGAGATCACCGACGCTCATTACATAGTCGGAAATATCCATATCCGTGAGCACAATCTCTACCAATACAATCAAATCTTCAACATTTACAGTCTCATCCTGGTTCAAGTCGCCCTCCAATAGAACTGGGTTATAATCAAAGGTATAATCCCATATTCCGCGGCCGTAGGTACCAAACCGGACTGTATGAATTTCGTGGATATAATCCACAGTCCAGTAGGTTTGATCCGGTGCATTGTCCGCCGATATATCTTCCCAGTGCCCTTCATCAAATGAATAGGCATACGGGCCCACCTCCGTTGCAGCAAAGATCATGGATTCATCGGGCAGACAGGCCATTTCATACACCAGCGTGTTCGGGAGTCCATTATCAAACGATACAAAGGATCCTCCCCCGTTTGTGCTCAAATAAACAGCAGGATTCGAGTAACCACTCCCGCCAATATAAATTCGCTGGTTATCTACAGGTGAAGGCAATATTGAACTTCCATAAAAATAATGTGATTCAGGACCGCTGAAACTTGCAGTCTGTGTGAACTCCTGCCCCATTGTTGTTGAATAATAAAATTTTCCATCTTCTGTAGAAACATACCAGTGATGATTTGCAACGGGACTAAATGCCATGGCAGATACTTTGGAATCAAAGGTGTATGGAATGTCTTCAGATTCCATACCGCTGATCCCGTAAGTTACCCGGACCATATGGTTTTGTGATTCAATGCCCCCGCCTCCAATATATACAACATTGGGCTGATAGGGATCAATCATCAAGGGCGGCAACCATAGGTATCCACCCCCTTCAAAATCCCAGGAAACCATATTCGTTGAATTGGCAATATCATCATAGTACATAACAAACCCCGGATAATCAGTCCAGAGACTGCTCCCTCCATCCCCGGAAACTATATGACCGTAATCTCCGCTGATGGTCTGTTCAAAATCCAATACACCGTCGTAAGAACCTTCACTCAAATGTCGCTGAAATCCCTGGTCCTGGCTGCCTGCAAATACATGGTGCGGTGAAAATCGTGTGGTATATGTGGAATAATACTGACTGACACCTAGACCGCTCATTGAAATATTCTGAACTGAATCAAAATGGTCGTAGGATATATAGATTCCGCCATCGGTAGAAATCAATTGAAATTCATCTCCCGATTCTGGATCAATGAAATAATTGAACTCTGGCAGGTCTGCATGGAGCCTGGTTTCAGGATAGGAATAATATTCCCACCAATTGTTAATTAGTTCCCAGGAATCTCCACCATTTGTGGATCTGTATCCGTCCACATTCCCAACAACAATTTCATCAGGATTGTTTGGCGCACATGCAAAACTGTTAATTGTAAACGTACCGGTTGGACAATCGCCCTTTACTGCCCAGGAGATACCTCCATTAAAAGAAGAATATAATTGACTGCCAACCCTGGCATGCAGATAAATCTGATCACCTTCATCTACCCCGCCAATAAGAATATTATTTCCAGATTCTGAGGGTTCCATATCTCCTATGAGAGTTAAGGCGTCATCCGACGACAGCATATAACATTTGCCGTCATTTATAACGTATACGGGCCCACCAGATTCCTGAGAAGCCCATAGATCAAAATTGCTTGTACCCACAACAAATCCATTTGCTGCTGTTAATTCTAGTATACGAGTAAAGGATTCACCTCCATCTACTGATTTATAAATGGCAGGCAAGTGCGTCCAAATAGAATAATCCCATTCGATTGCACCTAAATAAATTGTATGGGACCCATCATTTTTCATTACAGATCGAAAGACCCAACCCCAATCCTGAATGGATTCCAATCCGTCTGCACCTTCAATTACGTAACCATCGTTATCTGACCTGTAACAATCTTTGTTATTGACAATAATCATTCTCTGAAAATTGTTATAACTGAACCGCTTAAGTAAGTGTATACCCGTGATTTGAAAATAATCATTCAAAGATTCCCATCCTGTACCATCCAAAGACCCGCGCCAGATATTTCCACCACTGGACGCACAGTAGATTTGACTATTTTCAAAATCTACATCTGCGGTTCGAATTCGTCCAGCCTGATTATTACTCCCCCTTTCATACCATTGGCCTGGTATAGTTCTTTCAGTATTATTTTTCTGGTGATCTGAATTATCCCTTTT
>Ga0209753_1000598_pt1 | contig 15095 bp, 8 predicted proteins | sample METZYME_3_550m_FD_187550 | JGI IMG/M metagenome (GOLD analysis project Ga0209753, IMG submission 187550) | Marine microbial communities from oxygen minimum zone in mesopelagic equatorial Pacific - METZYME_3_550m (SPAdes) (version 2) | ecosystem: Environmental > Aquatic > Marine > Oceanic | place... | reverse complement strand
CTTGGGATAAAACGTGTGCGCTTGGCGCTGGCAGTTGTAGCCAAAAAACTCGTCCCAACCCTGGTTTACGGGATCACCGCTCGACCCTGGCGCACCGAGGCCCCACTTGCCGAACATGCCAGTGGTATAGCCTGCCTCTTTAAGTAGTTTTGGGATTGTGATCATGTTTGCCGGGATCGGAGCCTGGCCTTCCGGTTGCACTTCACGGTTGCCGCGCACGTAGGCGTGACCAGTGTGTACGCCGTTCATAATGCTGCAGCGGGTTGGCGCGCACACTGTGCTGCCAGAGTAATGCTGCGTGAAACGCATCCCCTCGGCCGCCATGCGGTCGATGTTTGGCGTGGCAAAAAGCTTTTGTCCGTAGCAGCCAAAGTCGCCGTACCCGGCGTCATCCACCATAATGCAAATTATATTAGGCCGGTTCTTGTCAGTTTTGGCAGCCTTTGCTTCCAGGATAGCCCCATAGAAGAGGCATAAAATTAAAAAAAGATTAATTTTGAGTTGTTTCATTTTGTTGAACTTAGATCGGGTGAGATTTTACGGTCGTGTTTTTGTCTGATTCAGAATTTGCGCCAATTTGCTCTGAAGGGATTTCACGATGTCCGGTTTTTCCAGATACAGGTTGTGGGTTTCCGCTAGGTCATTGCCGAGATGATAGAGCTGACCCTTAGGGTCGCCGGGCTGCGGCTTGATGTACGCTGGTTTTGAAAAACCGCCGGAGCCGAGGCCAGTGATCAACTTCCAGTGACCCGAGCGAATCGACATCATACCGCGCCTGGCGGGGATCACGAGCGGCCCGCGAATCGCCTTGCCCTCGGGTTGTTTGCCCAGTAGCACAGGGAGAATATCGAAGCTGTCCGGCCCGGCGTCCGGCGATAACTCAGCATCCACGACCGCGGCGAATGTCGCCAGCATATCTGTAAAACAGATCGTCTGCCCGCTGACCGATCCGGCTTGAATCCTGCCGGGCCAGCGCGCGATAAACGGCATGCGATGGCCGCCTTCCCACGCGTCGGCCTTCATGCCGCGCAGATCACCGACGGAGTCGTGGCCAAGTCGGTGAACGTCAGCGTCGTACCAGACCGGGCCGTTGTCGGAGGTGAAAAACAGCAGCGTATCGTCGTTCATTCCGGCCTTGTCGAGCGCCTCGAGCACACGCCCGATCATCGCGTCCACCATCACCAAAAAGTCGCCGTACATGCCAGCTTTGCTGCTGCCTTGAAACTTGGGTGACGGTAGCCATGGCGTGTGCGGTGCCGGATACGCAAGATACAACATCAGAGGCTTTCTGGTTTTTAACTTGGCGTGATCCTGGATGACGGTGATCGCCTCATCGGTAAAGCGGGGCAGGACGTCTTTCAGCTTCAGGCCCGGCGCGATTCCGCCCGCCCGCCAGAAGGCGCCCTGGATGGGCGACCAGCCCTCGCTGCTGTTTGCCTCGATGTGGTTGCTCGGTGGCGCGACGGCGTGTTTGCCCCGGATGTAAAAATAGGGCGGAATATCTGTCGAGGCTCGGATGCCAAAATAAGAATCGAATCCGCGATCCGCCGGGCCACCGGGTAGTGGTTTGTCGTAGCCGTTTTCCTGAAAGCCGAGATGCCACTTGCCGACCATAGCCGTCCGGTAACCGTTGGACTGCAATAACGAAGCGATCGTCATTTGTCCCTCCCGGATTACAGGTTGCTTCCGCCATAGCGAAACATCTGTGCGGAACGGATGCTGCCCGGTCAGCAACCCGTACCGCGAAGGATGGCATAGCGCCCCAGGCGAATGGGCGTCGGTGAAGCGCATGCCGTCACGGGCAAGCGAATCAATATGTGGTGTTGGTATTTTCGACTTTGGATTGTAGCATCCAGGATCACCATATCCCATGTCGTCCACCATGATATAGACGATGTTCGGTTTCTCTTGGGCGGCCTGCAACAAGACCGTTAGCTGCAGAATCAGGAATGCAAATAAATGCACTAAAGTCTTTCGCAAGTGAATCATGTGCGGCGGATGTTATTTAAGGTTCCACGGCTGGCAAGGTTTCATTTCTCTACCAAGGGCATGATGTTGAACGGGCGGGAAATTATTGAAACGACCCGACTGAGCCGTTACGTTGCGCGTTTCACACGAGAATCACCATGATACGCAACACTCTCTGCGCCATCCTGTTCATCTGCCTGTCGCTTGGCCAAGCACAGGTTCATGCCGCCGACGAAGTCAAGCGGAGGCCCAATATCGTCTTCATTCTTGCCGACGACCTTGGCTGGCGCGATCTCAGCAACGAGGGCTCCGCCTATTACGAAAGCCCGCACATCGACCGCATCGCTGCCGGCGGCATGAAGTTCACACGTGGCTACGCGACCTGCCAGGTTTGCAGTCCTTCGCGTGCCAGCATTCTCACCGGCAAATACCCGCCGAACCACGGCATCACCACGTGGATCGGTGACGCTGCCGGCAAGGCGTGGAGTGGTCGCGGACGCCACGACAGCCATTTGCCCGCGGAGTACGACCGAAACCTGCGCGCCTCGGAGATCACCCTCGCCGAGGTGCTCCGCGACAACGGCTACAGGACGTTTTTCGCCGGTAAATGGCATCTCGGCAGCAAGGGTTCGTGGCCAACCGATCACGGCTTTGAGATCAACAAGGGCGGCTGGGATGTCGGCAGTCCGCGCGGTGGTTATTTTTCGCCGTGGCAGAATCCCAACCTCGAGCCCGGTCCGGCCGGCGAGTCGCTGCCAATCCGGCTTGGCCTCGAGACAGCGGCTTTCATCGAGGCCAATCGTAACAAGCCGTTCCTTGCCTACTTGTCGTTTTACTCAGTGCACGGTCCGATCCAGACCACGCCCAAGCTGTGGCAAAAATACCGTGACAAGGCAGAAGCCACCGGGTTGGCCAAGGAGCGTTTTATTTTCGACCGGCGGCTCAACGTTCGCCAGGTGCAGGACTGCCCAATCTACGGCGGGATGGTCGAGTCAATGGATGACGCGGTTGGTATTGTGTTGAACAAACTTGATGAGCTTGGCCTGGCCGACAACACGATCGTCTGCTTCACATCCGACAACGGCGGCGTCTCCTCCGGTGACGCCTATTCGACGAGCAACACGCCGTTGCGAGGCGGCAAGGGGCGACAGTGGGAGGGTGGCATCCGTGAGCCGTTTTACCTTAAGGCACCGGGCGTGACGAAGGCCGGCTCGACTAGCGCTGTGCCGGTCAACGGCATCGACTGGTACCCGACGCTGCTCGAACTCGCCGGTGTCGCCGTGCCGAAACAACAGGACGTGGACGGTGTCAGCATCGTGCCGTTGCTCAAGGGCGGTGCGATCGCCGGGCGAGCGTTGTACTGGCACTACCCGCACTACGGCAACCAGGGCGGTGAGCCGTCGTCGATCATCACGCAGGATGACTGGAAGCTTATCTACTACCATGAAGACGGACGGGACGAATTGTATCACTTGGCCAAGGATCCAGCGGAGCAACACGACTTGGCCAAGCGCCACCCCCGTAAGGCTCAGGCACTCCGCGCCAGGCTCGACGTCTGGCTCAAAATCACTGACGCCAAGCTCCCAACCAAGGATTCGGCGTTTGATTTGCCCAAACGCGAGGCCCGTTGGGAGTCGCTCAAGACCAAGGGCAAAGGCAGCCTCGAAAAACGCCACGCCAGCTATCTCGCCCCCGGCTACAAGCCGAACAGGGATTGGTGGGGTAGCGCCCCGGTGGATTGACGGTCAGCAGTGAGGGCTCAATAACCCGATGAATTTACCGAAGCGTTTTATTTTCGTTTGTACTGCAATCATGCTGCTGTTGGTTGCCTCAACAGCGCAGGCCGGCGACCTCAAGATAAGGCAAAACGACAGCATCGTGATCCTCGGTAATACTTTTGCCGAGAGGATGCACCACTTCGGGTATTTTGAAACGTTCCTGCACAGCCGTTTCCCAGATCATCGGCTGCGTATCCGGTATTTAGCCTGGCCGGCGGAAGAGGTGGGGAAACCTACTCGCCCGAAGGGCTTTCCCCGCTTAGCTGATGAGTTGCGCGAGAACCGTGCCGACGTGGTGTTTATCTGTTACGGGATGAATGAATCATTTCGTGGCAGTGAAGAGGTGGAGCATTTTCGACACATGATGGAGAGTTTTGTGCGGCAACTCCGTGCTGAAAAGTTCAACGGCAACTCTACGCCACAAGTAGTGCTTGTGACTCCCATCGCGCAGGAGGTCTCGTCGGCAACGGCGGACGTCCCGGCTCGAAACAGCGACTTGAAGGATTATTCCGAGGAGGTTCTCCAAGTTGCCAAGAAACTGAGTGTTCACGCCGTGGACCTGTTTTCGGCGACGACGGAGCGAGCGTCGGATAAGGGTGGCAAATTGACCTTCAACGGGATTCATCTCACCGAGTCTGGCTATCAGGTCGTGAGCCGGATGATGGCGAGCCAACTGGGCCTGCTGGACGAAACACCGGCATCGCAAATCACGAGTGCCCCATCTGGCGTCGATACCTTTCGGCGGTTGGTTTACGAGAAAAATTTCTGGCATCAACTCTGGTGGCATGCCCCGAATGCCTCCTATATTCATGGACGGCGGAACCAAACCCCGGGATCCAAGCACCTCGGCAGGGAGCGTAAGCAATCCAGGCAATTGGTGGAGGACATGGACCGTCAAATCTGGGAGGCGCAGAAACCGCGGGTGGCTGATATCTGGCGAAAGACCCCAGTGGACGGGAAGCCAATCTGGTTTCCCACACCCGCATCCCGATCGATTTCCGGTGAGCAACCGGAGGCGCTCTGGGCAGTTGAGGAGGACGGGAAGCCTGGGCGAGCCAAGTCCCCGGAAACGGAGCTGGCGATGATGAATGTGGCGCCGGGCTATCAGGTCAACCTGTTTGCCTCCGAGGTGGACTTTCCCATCGCGAACCCGATGGCGCTCCAGTTTGATTCAAGCGGCCGTTTGTGGGTTGGCAATACGCCCACATGGCCCCATCCGCTGCCGGGGAAGCAGCCGTCGGATTCGATTGTGGTTCTCGAGGATCGAAACCACGACGGGGTTGCGGACAACCACGTCGTTTTTCTCGATCACCTGAATCTACTGCATGGATTTGGCTTTGGGGAAGGTGGGGTGCTTTTGGCCCAGGCACCCAATTTTTTGTTGGCGCGCGACACCAACAATGACGGCCGATCGGACTGGGTGCGGGTGTTGTTGCACGGCTTCGGTGCCGAGGATGCCGAGCACGCGATGAACAACTTCCGGTGGAGCCCGGGTGGGTCGCTGTATTTCACGCAGGGCATTTTTTACCACACCCAGGTGGAGACGCCATACGGCCCAAGCCGCGTGCGTGATGCAGCGGTGTTTCGTTACCACCCAGCCAGGCACCAGTTTAACGTCTACGTATCGCACAGTTTTTGGAATCCTTTCGGCAACCTGTTCGATCGCTGGAGCGGTGGCATTATGCTGGACGCCTCTGCCGGGCAGTATTATCCGATGGATGTATTTTCCTCCAACTTCGTTTACCCCAAGAACAAGCGTCGGACCGATCACCTTGCTTTCAACCGGGGGGGACACATCGCCGCAGGCTGTGAACTTTTGTATAGCCGGCACTTTCCTGAGGAGGTTCAGGGCCGCTTTCTTGTCAATCATTGCGTTGGGGAAACTGGCACCGCCTGGTACACCCTGAAACCCAAGGGGTCCGTCTATCAGATCGAACCCCACGGACATCTGCTGCGATGCGACGATCCGCTTTTTCGACCTGTGGCCATGGCCCTGGGGCCGGATGGCGCCCTCTATATCGCCGACTTTTACACCCAGATTTTCGAAAACGTGAACTTTTCCAAGCGCCACCCCGGCCGCGACCATCGGCGTGGCCGCATCTGGCGCATCTCTCATCCCAACCGGCCTCTCCTGAAGCAACCGAAAATAGAGGGCGAACCGACTGAAGCGCTTTTGAGCCTCCTTAAATCGCACGAGAGCAGCACCCGGGAGTTTGCCCGGCGGGAACTTCAGCAGCGACCGCCGAAAGATGTGATCCCGGCGCTGGATGAATGGCTGAAAAATCTCAACCCAGCTGATCTCGAACGGGAACATTACCGGACAGAGGCGCTTTGGGTTCGTCAAGGGTTGAACGAGGTCGATTCAGGCCTCCTGCAGCAGCAGTTGAAAAGCGCAAATCCCAGCGCGCGGGCCGCGGCGACCAAGGTGCTCCGGTTTTGGCAGGATCGGATCGACTCAGCCGACGAACTCATTCGGCAAATGGTCAACGATCCCGATCCGCGTGTTCGTTTGCATGCCGTGATTGCCTGCAGTTTTAATTCATCTCCCGAGGCTATTGTCATAGCCATGGAGGCGGCTGCCCGCCCGATGGATCCCGGCCTTGAGCATGCACTGGAGCAGACGCTTGTTTTTCTTTCCGGCAGGCCCGTGCCTGATTCCGTTCCCGACCCGGACTTTGCGCAACTCGTGTCGCGGTTAGAACGCGGGCAGAGTGCGAAAGAGGCAATCATGGCCCTCCACCGGGTGTCGCCGGTAACTTGGCCAGCGGATCAGGTGCACGGTCTGGCTCAAAATATTTTGGGTTACTTGAAGAATCTACCGGTCGACCAGCGTGTAGACCAAGCCGGCCTTGTGGCCCTCTCACTTGGCCAAGCGGTGGCAGACCGGTTGTCGGAAGAATCGGCGAAAAGTCTGCGCGCGGCACTTCGGCAGTATGGCACCCCGTTTCATATCATTCGAACCCTGCCGGCGCAGATGAAATATGACCGGGAGGAAATACAGGTCGCGGTCGGCGAGTCGATCCGGTTGCTTTTTGAAAACAACGACACCATGCCTCATAACTTGGTCCTGGTGGCGCTTGGCGCACGCGAAGAGGTGGGTCGCGCCGCCGAGGAGATGGCGGCGGAACCCGGCGCCTGGGAAAAGGGATATATTCCGGACTCCGGAAAAATCCTTGAGTCGACCCGCTTGCTGATGCCGGGTGAGAGCGAGCTGTTAGCCTTTAACGCACCCGGCAAGTCCGGGAACTACGAGTTTGTCTGCACGTTCCCCGGGCATTGGCGAACCATGTACGGGGTGATGAGTGTGAGTCCCCGTTAGGGGGTGTCTCATTTTTTGCCTTTGGCTAATTGGCTTTGTTGTGTGTTGAGATGAAAAGTATATTCGCGAAGATGGAATTATCCCGAGTGGCATTTCCAGTTGTCTTTCTGATAACACAGGTAACCCTGCTCCAAGCCGATCCGTTGACAGAGCGCAGCAATGGCAGTCCACCGGGCGTTTCAGCGCCTGAGCCTGAACTTGAGTGGATTCGCCCTGACAAGGATGGCAACCGTTTTGTTCGACACGAATCTGGTGCTGAGTTTGTCGTCTGGGGGGTCAACTACGACCATGATCGTTCCGGCCGCCTCATCGAGGATTACTGGAACGAGGAGTGGCCAACGATTGTAGAGGATTTCAAAGAGATTAAATCCCTCGGTGCCAACGTTGTTCGTGTTCACCTACAGACTGCCAAGTTCATTAAGGCGTCGTATGAGCCAAACGGATCGGCCCTCAAGCAGCTTGCGCGCCTCGTAAGGCTGGCCGAGCAAACCGGTCTCTACCTCGACATCACAGGGCTCGGTTGCTACCACAAACAGGACGTGCCGGATTGGTACGATGCGATGGACGAGACCGATCGCTGGGATGTTCAGGCTCTTTTTTGGCGTTCGGTTGCGGAGACCTGCGCCCAAAGCCCTGCGGTTTTCTGTTATGATCTTATGAACGAACCCATCCTGCCTGGTGCGAAAAAGAAGGAGACAGATTGGCTGGCAGGTGACTTTGCGGGCAGTCACTTTGTTCAGCGAATCACTCTTGACCTCGCAGGTCGCTCGAGAAAGCAGGTTGCGAAGGCCTGGGTCGACAAGCTGGTGAGTGCGATCCAAGGGCAAGACGATCGTCACATGATCACAGTTGGAGTCATCCCCTGGGCCCACCATTTTTTCCCAAACGCCAATCAACCCATTTTCTACTCCAAAGAGACCGGTGGAAATCTGGATTTCACCAGTGTTCACTTTTATCCCAAGAAGGGTGAGGTGAGCAAGGCGCTCGCTGCCCTTGCGGTCTACAACGTCGGGAAGCCGCTTGTTATCGAGGAGATGTTCCCCTTGAAATGCAGTGTGCAGGAGCTGGGCGCATTCATTGACGGTTCACGCAAGATCGCCGATGGCTGGATTAGCTTCTACTGGGGAAAAACCATCGAGGAGTTTGCAGCGGAGGATCTCAATCTGCCGGGTGCGCTCACGAAGAACTGGCTGGAATATTTTCGCATGAAAGCACCTGAAATTCTCGGGACTGGCAACGAAAGAAATTGATAAAAATGATCCAACTTGGATTCCTCAAGATTTTTCGGACACGGTTTAGTGCATTCACAATCGGTGCCTTGTGCCTTCAGTTGAATGCCGCTGAAAGGCCCAATGTGGTGATACTGTTTACCGACGACCAGGGAACGATTGATGCCAATTGCTATGGCTCCAGTGACCTCAAGACGCCCAATATCGACAGACTTGCGGCCACGGGAGTGCGGTTCACGCAGGCCTATGCGCACACGGTGTGTTGCCCGGCGCGGGCGGCGTTGATGACGGGTCGGCATCCGCAGCGGGGTGGGGTACATCACTGGACGCAGGGCGACATGATGGGACCGGATGGTATCAACATGGCCCTTGCTGAGATGACGCTGGCCGAGGCGCTGAAGCCTGCCGGCTATCGCACCGCGCTCTACGGTAAGTGGCACCTTGGCGCCCATCGTGATTTCGGGCCAAAGAAACAGGGCTTCGACGAGTTCTTCGGTATTCGAGACGGTTTCATTGACAACTACAACCACTATTTCCTGCACGGTAGCGGATTTCATGATTTGTACGAGGGGATCAAACCAGTGAAAGCGCCAGGGAAATATTTTCCTGAGCTGATGGTGCAGCGTTCACTGAAATTCATTATGCAAAACAAGGATCGGCCGTTCTTACTCTATGTGCCGTTTAACATTCCGCATTATCCGGAGCAGGCGCTTAAGCGGTTTGAGGCGGTGTACAAGGACATTGCTGACCCGGCCCGGCGCTCCTACGCGGCCATTGTCAGCACGACCGATCACTATATCGGGCAGATTGTCGACAAATTGGAAGCACTGGGCCTGCGCGAAAACACGATCATCATATTTATGAGCGATAATGGGCACTCGGAGGAAACAGGTAATCGAATTCGTTTGGACAATCACAGGAGTGGTTATCCCAAGGGGCATTTTTATGGTGCAAGCGGCGGCGGCTCCACTGGCAAGTGGATCGGGCAGAAAGGCAGCTTTCTCGAGGGTGGGGTACGCGTGCCAGCCATTATCAGTTACCCGGCCAAGCTGCCAAAGGGGAAGGTGCGTGGGCAAATCATCACGGCAATGGACTGGTTTCCCACGGTGCTCGACCTCTGTGGTGTCCAGCAACTCTCTGACTCTCCGAAGCTCGATGGCCACAGCGTGTTACCGTTGATCCGCAGCGCCAAGGCGAAGTCGAAACACATGACGCTTCATTTTGCGTGGGGCGCAAAATGGGCCGTTCGTGAGGGTGACTGGAAACTGATCGGCTCGGAGGGAAACGCCAAGGTGTCGCTGCGAAACCTCGTCGATGCCAAGCCAGAGGTAAAGGATTATGCCAAGGCCAAACCGGAAATCGTGCAGCGTCTCAGGAACCTACACAGCGCCTGGGTGAAAGAGGTATCGCCAAAGTAACGATTCGTCGCGCATGCCAAGGTTTTTGCTGGTTTAGCGAAGGGACAGCGGGGAGAATGCCGGCCACTCATGAGATTTTTGCCACAGCTGATTTTTCTGTTTGCCTGTTCCCTGCATGCTGCTGAGCGGCCGAATATCCTTTTTGCCATTGCCGATGACTGGGGTTGGCCACATGCCGGTTCGTACGGTGATCCGGCGGTCAAGACGCCGACCTTCGATCGTTTGGCCAAGGAGGGGGCATTGTTTCGTCACGCCTACGTGTCATCGCCGTCCTGCACGCCGTCACGCGGCGCCATCCTGACTGGCCAATGGCATTGGCGACTTGAAGGTGCGGGTAATCTCTGGAGTGTATTTCCTGACAAGTATGACACATATCCCGAACTATTGGCGAAGGCCGGTTACGCGACTGGTGTCAGCAGCAAAGGGTGGGGGCCGGGTCGCACCCAAAAGAAAGGCCGTCAACCAGCTGGACCCCGCTACAAAAACTTCCGCGCCTTTATGAAGAGCAGAGAAAGTGGCAAGCCGTTCTGTTACTGGCTGGGTAGTTCCGATCCACACCGCGGCTACGCAAAGGGTTCGGGGGTTAAAAGCGGGATAGACCTTTCAAAAATTAAATTATTTGCGCATTTCCCGGATTCTAATGAAGTCCGCAGCGACGTTGCGGATTATTATTTTGAGGTGCAACGTTTCGACAGCTTGGTTGGGGACGCGATTAAGGTGCTTGAGGAGAGCGGTGAACTCGACAACACCATCGTCGTCATGACGGGCGATCACGGCATGCCGTTCCCGCGCTGCAAGAGCAACAACTATGACAGTGGAGCCCGAGTGCCGCTTGCGGTTCGTTGGCCTGCAAAGGTGAAACAGGGAACGGTAGTGAACGATTTCGTAAGTCTCGTCGATGTGGCACCGACGTTCTATCAGGCTGCAGATTTGGATGTTCCAAGCAATGTTTCCGGTAGGAGCCTGCTGTCGCTCCTCGCGGGAAAGGACAAGAGTGACCGAAGCTACGTACTTCATGGCAAGGAACGGCATGTGCCGGGGCAGGAAGGGAAGGATATGGGTGGTTATCCGACTCGAGCCATCCGGACCCACGACTTTCTTTATCTACACAACTTTCGCCCCGACCGTTGGCCGGCGGGCACGCCTCATTACCAAAAGGCGGCGATTAAGGGAGCTTGGTTGAGCGACTGTGATAATGGTCCGACCAAGACCTACATGGTTCAGAACCGGGATAAGGACGCCCATCATCGCGGGCTCTATGAACTGGCGTTTGGGAAACGCCCTGCCACTGAATTATACGATCTAAAGAAAGATCCCGATCAACTGGTGAATATCGCCGCCGATTCTGCCTATGCTGAAACCGTGAAAAAATTAAAGGCGCATCTTTTTGCTGAACTGAAAAAAACAAATGACCCTAGAGTGACTGGCAATGGACCCGACTTCGACAAGTTTCCTTACCTTGGCGGAGCTCCGAAATTCCCCGGTCGCTAATACGTGATTTCAAAACCATGAACTCAAACTCTCAAGGTATCTGGATAAAAGAATGCAGGATTCTTGTCATCTTGTGCGCCCTTGCATTCCTCGCCCCTGGCTCTCTGCTCAACGCCGATGCTCAGCGACCGAATATCGTCATCATTTTCACCGACGACCAGGGCTATGCGGATCTGGGCTGTTACGGCAACACGAAAAACAGGACGCCGCGCTTGGATCAATTGGCCAAGGAGGGCACGCGCTTTACCTCATTCTATTCCCAGACCGTTTGCGGGCCGTCGCGCTCAGCACTCCTTACCGGTCGACAGCCGATCCGCAGTGGCGGTTGGGGAATGCCGGCTTCTGAAATCACGTGGGCGGAATTGATTCGCAAAGCTGGTTACCAGACTGCCTGTATTGGTAAATGGGATGTCTCCAACCGCAAACCCATTATTGGACGCATGCCCAATGCTCAGGGTTTTGATTATTACTTTGGCACCCTCGGAGCCAATGATGGAGGTGGAGTTGCTTTTCACGAAAATAACGAGAGGGCGGGTAACACCCGCGATATGGGCAGTCTCACCCGGCTTTACACCGATAAAGCCATCGATTTTCTGGAGAACAAGCGTGACAAGAAAAAGCCCTTCATTCTCTATGTGGCGCACACGATGATGCACACCATCATCGACGCCTCGGACAAGTTTCGCGGCAAGTCCAAGGGCGGTTTGTATGGCGATGTGGTGGAGGAATTTGATCATGAAACCGGCCGACTGCTGGATGCTTTGGATGAATTGAAACTATCTAATAACACACTGGTGATCTACACCAGTGACAACGGCCCGTGGAATCAGGACAAATATACCAAGCGCAAGAAGGGCCATCCCAAAGACTCCATCTTCTGGGGTGAAGCGGGCCCCTTGCGTAACGGCAAGGGTTCGCCTTACGAGGCCGGTTATCGTCTTCCCTGTATTGTGCGTTGGCCGGGCAAGGTGCCGGTGGGCCGCGTGAATGATGCGATCTTTGCCACCATTGATTTTATGCCAACCTTTGCCAATCTCTGCGGATTCGAAGTGCCCAAGGACCGGCGCATTGATGGCATGAACCAAACCGACCTGATCCTCGGAAAACGTGAAACGGGTCGCGAGTACTTTTATTTTAACAAAGCCGGAGTGCGCAAAGGCAAGTGGAAGTATCTTAAGCCCGATGCGCACTTCTACGGGTATGCGGTCGAGGATGACCGCAAGAAAGTCGATGAACTTTATGATTTGGAAGCCGATTTGGGCGAACGAACCAACCTTGCGCCCAACCATCCCAAGATCGTCGCCCAACTCAGGCAGTTGATGGAGAATATTTCCAAGGGGAAATGAAGCATATTTTCAAACGGCTCACATTGACTGGACTGCTTAAGGTGATCGTTTTGACCATGATTCAGGCTGTGTTGCTTGCGGGTTGTAGTGGAGGTGCCATGGGGAAACGGGTGATCCCTGCAAAGATGTCGTGGAAGAAAGCCTCGGCCGAATCCGCCCATTTCTCCCTGTGGCAGTTGCCATCCCAGACCCGGTCACAAATGATGTCCTACGTGCTTTCAACCCGTGGAGGAAAAGTCATGGTCATCGACGGTGGCAACCGGGGAGATGCACCTGAGTTACGGGAATTTCTCGAGCCATTGGGTAACCGAATCCACGCCTGGTTCCTGTCCCACCCTCATCCGGATCACGTGGACGCTTTGACAGCCATCTTGCAGGAACCCGGGGCCATGGAAATTGATATCATATACGCCTCCTTGCCGGATGAGGATTGGGTGGCGAAACATGAACCCAAACCTCCCACTCATCTTGAAAGTGTGCGTGCTTTTCACCGTGCCGTCCAAAAATCGGGTTTCGAACTGATGGAACCCCTCGTGGGACAGGAAATCCGGATTGATGGTGTTCTGATAGAAATCCTCGGCGTCAAAAACCCAGAGATCACCTCCAATGCCATCAATAATTCCAGCCTGGTCCTAAGGGTTTCCGATGCCAAAAAGTCGGTCTTGTTCCCCGGAGATTTGGGGGTGGAGGGTGGACAAAAGCTGCTCGAAAGTGCATTTCGGAATCGCTTGCGCGCGGATTATATCCAGATGTCCCATCACGGCCAAAGAGGGGTGGATCTGGACTTTTATCGTGTCGTTTCCCCAACAGCCTGCCTTTGGCCGACTCCACAATGGCTGTGGGAAAACGATTCCGGCAATGGTCCCGGCTCTGGTCCGTGGGAAACCCTGACTGTCCGGAAGTGGATGCGGGAGTTGGGGGTTCAGACCCATTATGTCTCCGCTTTTGGGCTCCAACACATAGAATAGAGAATGAAGAAAAACATCCTTATCCTCTGCGTCATGGTGTTGCATGCGCTCGGAGCCTCACTTCATGCCACTGCTAAGCAACCAAATATTGTCCTGATCATGGCCGATGACATGGGTTTTTCGGATATCGGTTGTTACGGGAGCGAGATCAAGACACCGACGCTTGATCGGCTGGCGACAAATGGGATTCGATTTACGCAGTTTTACAACATGTCGCGCTGTTGCCCGACGCGGGCGTCGTTGCTCTCGGGCATGTACCCGCATCAGGCCGGCATTGGCTTGATGACCGGGGACAGCAAGCTGCCCGGTTATCGTGGTGAACTGGGTCGGGATGTGGTGAGTATTGCTGAGGCATTGAGCACGGGCGGTTACCGGCGCTACATGAGCGGCAAGTGGCACGTGACCAAGCACACGCAGCCGCAGGGTCCCAAGAACAACTGGCCGTTGCAGCGCGGCTTTGAAAAATTTTACGGCACCATCATTGGCGCGGGTAGTTTCTATGATCCGGCCACCTTGTGCCGTGCAAACAGCTTTATCACGCCGGTGAATGACGAGGAATATCAGCCCAAGACCTACTATTACACCGACGCCATCAGCGACAACGCGGTGATGTTTCTTCAGGAACACGCGAAAGAGTCGCCGGATAAGCCAGTGTTTCTCTACGTGTCCTACACCACTGCGCACTGGCCGATGCATGCGTTGCCCAAGGATATTGCAAAGTACAAGGGTGTGTATGACGGCGGCTTTGCCAAGGTGCGGGCCGCGCGGTTTGAGCGGTTGAAGAAACTGGGGTTGATCGACAAGGATCTAAAAAATTCCGCACACTCTGATGAATGGGAAAAGGCGCCCAACAAGGAATGGGATATTCGTAACATGGAGGTGTACGCGGCGATGATCGATAACATGGATCAGGGCATCGGCCGCATTGTGGCGGAATTTGAGAGGCAGGGCACCTTGGACAACACGCTGATTTTTTATCTGCAGGACAACGGCGCGTGCGCGGAGGGTTTTGGACGCTACAAACCGAATCGACCGTACCGCACGGATTATAAGGCACTGGGCCGAGACGGGCTTCAAACCAAGATCTGGCCGCCAATGCAGACGCGCGGTGGTCGCCCGGTGAAAAACGGGCCCGACGCCATGGCAGGGGCAGAGGATACCTTCACCGGTGTGGGCCGAGGCTGGGCGAATGTGTCCAATACACCATTTCGCGAATACAAACACTTTGCGCACGAAGGCGGCATCTCTACGCCTTTGATTGCCCATTGGCCCAAGGGCATCAACGCCAAGCACAACGGCAGGCTCGAGAGCCAGCCCGGACACCTCATCGATCTCATGGCCACCTGCGTGGATGTTGCGGGAATTAAGCATCCGAAGGAATTTGCAGGAAACAAAATCCAACCGCTGGAAGGCGTTAGCCTGAAGCCAGCCTTTAACGGCAAGGATCTCAGTCGCACGGACGCGTTGTACTTTGACCATCACCTCAATGGTGCCATCCGTGATGGCCAATGGAAATTGGTGCGCTATGGTGATTCCGGAGGGAATGCCAAGCTGCATCCGTGGCAGCTCTACGACATG
>Ga0209753_1000592_pt1 | contig 15154 bp, 11 predicted proteins | sample METZYME_3_550m_FD_187550 | JGI IMG/M metagenome (GOLD analysis project Ga0209753, IMG submission 187550) | Marine microbial communities from oxygen minimum zone in mesopelagic equatorial Pacific - METZYME_3_550m (SPAdes) (version 2) | ecosystem: Environmental > Aquatic > Marine > Oceanic... | reverse complement strand
CAGCAATCGCTCGGATGTTTTTACTCATGTAAGGAAGCAACACATCTATCCGAACGTGAGATCCAGATCTGAGGGAATACGAAAAGGCCCATGTGGCAGACATCGCTAATACATATCCACTCATAACATCGGTCGCGGGCGCCATTACCCAACCGAGTTTACGTGCGAGAACTTGATAAGTGATGAAAAACCCGAGCAGCAACAGTTCCAGGCCGCAAACCCAGGCCATCACGAAATAAATTTTGTCCGTAACTCGTGTGATGGCCCGAATTCCATACAGAAGGTTCGAGGCCACGGTCGCTTTTCCTTGGTAGCCAGCTTGGGCTTCTGACGCCATATCTATACTCCAGTTGGTGGTGCTCCAGTTGGTGGTGCTCCAGTTGGCGGTGGTTGATGGAGTCTAACATGATTCCGGAAACATTTCTGCGTTTATCTATACCATGTGTCTTGAAATCAATCTGTTTGCTATTGTGGCATAGGGTATTTCATTACTGTGCTTCACAACCTAGGCCCTTTTACCGTATCTGGTAACCATAGTGCAATCTCCGGGAACACCATAAGTATCCCGATGACTATTGCCATACACGCCATGAACGGTAAAACCCCTATATAGACATCATTTATAGTTTTAGGCCGTTCGGAGCTGGCACCATGTATTGCTTGGGTTTCGATTTGAGCCCCGTGAAGGGCAAATAAGCTAAGCCCCTGTGGTGGGCTGATCTGAGCAGCCTCTAGTAAGATGATCATGATTACGCCGAACCAGAGTAGATCGATTCCGCTTGCCTGAAGCGTCGGAACGATTAACGGCAACGTGGTCAACATCATTGAATAGCTTTCCATGAAAGTTCCGAGTACTAAATAAAACACCACCACTATCAAAATTAGCTGGACCGATGAGAGATCGAGGCTCACGACCCATCGCGCCATCTCTTCAGAGATTTGAAGGTATGCGAAAGCAAACTGGAGGGTAAAAGCAGCCATCAGGATGAACATGATCATGCCTGTGGTTTTAATACATCCCATGAATGCCTCGGTGAGCATGTTGAAGACGGATAAGAGGGTTTGTTTGATTATCTGATTGTCATATCCTGCTGCCGTTTCGGCAGCTCTTTCGATCGGAACACGTAATCTTCTAGGCAGTATTGCCAGGAGCTTCGCCTTGCGGCAGGCTAATGCGCATACGTTAACCACCACTTCGTAGGTCTGATTGAGGATTGCTATGATGAATGCTCCACTGACTCCAGCTGCCGCCGCTTCGGTAGGCGTGGCCCATCCTCCGTATATGCTGCCGAGCACAAGAACTATTAAGACAGCTACCGGGACAATTGAGAGGGTTCCGAGTAAACGATCACGCCATCCTTTGATGCTCATGTAACTATCATCGGAAGTCCTCGGAGCGATCCCTGGCCAAATGATTGCCGCAATAAAAATCATTAACATGAACGTTCCGGCTAGTAATGCACCGGGGAGGAAGCCAGCTAGGAACAAGCGGCCTATCGATGTACCTGTGGTCAATCCGTAAAGTACGAGGAGGACGCTTGGAGGGATCAAAATACCTAAAGTCCCACCAGCTGCCAGTGAACCTACCACCAACCGCTCGTTGTACCCTCTTGCCCGAAAAGAGGGTAGCGCTACCCTACTGATGGTCGCCGCGGTAGCGATGCTGGACCCGGAGCAGGCTGCGAATACAGCGCAAGAGGCGATATTCGTATGGAGAAGCCCTCCGGGGATAGGCCCAACCCAACGGTCTAGCGCTTTGTACATTCGGTCGGCGACTCCGCTTCGGAGTAGTAGCTCACCCATAAGTATGAAAAGCGGAATCGCGACGAGTAGGAATCTTGTGTAGGTCTCCCAGACGCGATTAGCCATGATATTCCACAAATTCGCATCGGAGAAAAACTTCATCATTATCAGCGACAATGACCCTATGGCGCCGGCCACATACAAGCCGGCGAGAAAAAACACGGTCATGAGTGCAAACGCGACTATTATTGCCAATACAACCGCCGGAGCAAAGGAATTGGGGCTATTGAAATGTTTTTGGCAAGGACTCCTGATTTAACTGCATGCGAGAAGGCCTCCCATGACACACGGTGATGATCTTTCAGCGTCCTTGCGAAAAGACCTCCTTTCCCGTCGCATCTCCCGGTAGACAGGGTATTAGCGTAGTACTCCTGAAAGTTTGCAGGTTGTAATTTCTTCAGCAGGACGTTACCTCAAAAACCTCAAGTAAGACTGGCCGATACTAGCTCATGTTAAAGGTTTTTTCTAGCTACGGCCTGGATGCTGGGACAGAACATCCCGTAACGGAGTATCACTATGGTGGCGTATTAGCAAACACTAACGGGACCAATATACGAAAAGACCCTAATTCGAGGGGGCTTTCGGTGTTTTAGAGACGGGGATTAGACAACTCCCACACTGTGGGCGTTCACCGATAATGGGACACGTTTAAGGGGAGAAAAACCTGAGGGTGGTGGATGCTCAAATTGCCTTAAAAGACTGCCTAGAGAGATCCGGTTATGGTCCAAATCCTAAACCAGCACCTTTGCCTGGAGGATGCATTCTGTCCCGTAGCTATAGCTACCAACGCACGGCCTCGAAAACCGTTATGGGGGCGACCTCATCGTGGGTTCGAATCCCACTCCCTCCGCCAGTATTAGGCACGAAGAAACCCCGCAGATTTCGGTCTGCGGGATTTCTTTTTTGGACGTTTTGCCAAACACAGACCAATCTATAAACCAATTTACTTCTAGCACACCTGATTTAACCATTCATCGCCAGTGGCTATATTAGGATTCAATTGGATCGTCCTGTTGAGGCTGGCGATGTAAGTTTGGTATTCGCCTAGGCTGGTGTTTGGACCTATCTGGCTTCTACAAATCCAACCGTAAAAAATCGGCCCCCGGATAACTCCGGGGACCGATCGGTTTTCCAAAATCTTAGACGGCGGCTGAACTGCCAGTCGCCGTGTGACGCCTTATTTCTTGGTCACCGAACCGTCGGATTCGATTTTTAGGTCGACGAGCGGACCGATTTTGGTATTGAATATGTTGGTGATTACCGGGTGGGTGGGGTCACCGACGCGCTTCACCCAATTCGGCAAGACACGTTCCATGACGGAACCATTCAAGCTTTGTTCCTGCATCTCTGCTGAGAACGGTATGAATTCCAAGCCTTCCGCCTGGTTCTTGACGAGGCCCATCTCGTTTTGGATCGACCCGATCCGGAGCGCCTCCAATTCGGACTTGGCGGCTTCTTCTATCAGGATTCTCTGGAGGTCTTCGGGTATCTGATTCCATTTGTCGGCGTTGATCACGTTGTTGACAAAGGGCCAGCTGATCAACGGCCCGATCATGTAATCGGTTACCTCATACCAGCGCTGGCCGTGTGAAGCGTCAGCACCAGTCACACCACAGTCGAGGATGCCCCGTTCCAAGGCTGTGTAGACCTCGGAGAAGGCTATGAATTGAGCCGAGGCGCCCATCCCTTCGATCCAGTCCGACAATGCCGCGCTGTGGCTACGGGTCTTCTTCCCTTTGAAGTCGGCAAGGGTCTCAACCTTTTCTTTGCAGAAGAAGTATTGGTCGTTGCCCGAGAAGAGGTGGTGGTTCATGACCACCCCACCGGTCTCGGCCAGTACCAACGCCTCGATATCTTCGATGATCGCCTCATTGGCTTGGAACTCTTGTTTCATGCTGTCGTAGAGCCCCCAGAGGTTCTGGACCTCGACCGCAGGCAACTCGCCCCCCACGTAGCCGCCGTAGATGGTGGCCGAGGCCAGTACGCCACTTGCGACTAGATTGAGGGTGTCTGGACCAGCCAGTCCCAACTCCGGGAAGGAGCTGACGACGAATTCTAACTGCCCGTTGGTCCGTTCCGAAAGCCAAGGCACGAGTGTCGACTCCAGTACTTTACAGGGCCCCAAAGCCCGGTTGATGCAGGCGTGCTGAATTTTGATGGAAACGCCTTCGCTGGTCAGAGGGGTTGGGTTGGTGAGATTGGCCTTCGCCAAAATCTTCTTGTAAAAATCGCTTTCGTAGACGTAAGAGTGGTTCTCGAGGGCAGACAGCGGGACGTTACCGTCGAAGTCGCCCTGGTCCACTGTTGCTGCAGGGCCAACCAGCTGGTTCAGGTCTCCTATGTATATCGCACCGACCCCGCCGGCATGCTCGGCGGCGTATTGTTCAAGTTTGGAAGGGCCAGCAGGGGCTGCTTTCGCTGCAGGGGCTGCTTTCGCTGCAGGGGCTGCAGGGGCTGCTTTCGCTGCAGGGGCTGCAGGGGCTGCAGGGGCTGCGACCGGATCCGAACCGCAACCGACCAGCATAATTGCAACCACGACTAGCAACATGGCAGTTAATCTGAATCCTAGCATTTCTGAACTCCTTGTGATATTCAATTCGGTTCTAACACGGGAGCGTAAGTTTTGGCTATTTAGACTAGTCGTTGGCCAAATTATCTGCTTCTCCCACAGGATGGCTGAATATACCATATCAAGTTTCAATATGTAAATGTTTTGATAATGTCTATTTTGAATAAAACATAATTAGTTAACATAAATATATCCTAATTGGCAACATAACTTACGAATTCAATATATTTAATAGTAATAATTCGTAATCTAGTTTTTAGCATTCATAAAAATCTACTTCTATTTTTTGAACCAAAGGTGATTTGGTCTGTCATTGGTCTGTATCGGCCCTTGATCGGCAAAGAAGAAGCTCCACAGATTTCGGCCTACGGCGCTATTTCGTGCCTAAAATCAGTGGTGCCGAAGGTCGGAGTCGAACTGACACGGGGTCGCATCGGAGAAAACGGGTAGATGGTCGAGAACCTTGCTCGGGTGTCGCTCATCTATTCAGACCTCCACGTCCAAGGCGTGCTGGGCGGCTGCTAGAAAATTCCTGGCGTCTTCGTTCTCCGGGTCAAAAACGAGGAGGTCCAGCGCGCCTTGCCGAACTGCGGCCCAGTCGCGTCGGTCTGCCGCGTCTTCTATCTGGTCCAGAATGCGGTCAATACGCCTTTGGAATCTCTCGCTGGCCATGATGGAGGTATGTTAACGGCGGAGGAAAGGGGCGTCTACCGGGTTAGATGCCTAGAAAGGTTATGGCGCATCATGCCAACTTGACCGGCGTAGCCCAATGGGCAGTTGGACCATTCCACCGTCCACTTGGCTACCTCGGCTAATTTACGGACCCATGTTTCGATTCCGGAAACACTGATACCGGAGGGTAACAAAAGTAGGGTATCGGGAGATGGACTAGAGTCGAACTATACCGAGGACGGAAACTAGTTGTGTTACGAATCCGGTATTGATTTTTGGTTACATCTCGTCCTTTATGATCGGTCCTCGACGACCGTGTATTTCCTTTTATCAGAGTAAAATAGCTTTGCCTTATTCTCGTGAAACAATCTTGGAGCCAGGAGGGGACTATGCCAGACCTGACCTCGATGTCCGCCGCGGTAGGAGCGTTGCTCAAGGAACGGCAACAAACCGTCGCTGTGACAGAATCGTCTTGCGGTGGATTGATTTCCGCGTCACTGGTGGCCGTACCAGGTTGCTCGGCCTTTTTTGTGGGAGGCGCCACCATCTATACCCGTACCGCTCAGTACGGTCTCCTTCATGTGGCTGAGTCTGCGTTTGAAGGGATTCGGTCCAGTAGCGAACCGTATGCGCTGATGAATTCCAGGAACGTACGCGAGGCGTTGGGAACCACCTGGGCATTGAGCGAGACCGGCGCCAGTGGGCCCACCGGGAACAGTCACGGGGATGATCCAGGTCACTCCTGTATGGGCGTGGTCGGTCCCGTCGAACGGTCGATTACGGTCGAGACTCGCGTTGCCGACCGGGAGGCGAACATGTGGATTTTTGCCAAGGCGGCATTGGAGTTGTTGGAAAAGTGCATACGGGAGTCTGCCTGACGCTATGAAGGTCCCATGTCGGACGATCTGCGTTTATATCATGAGATTGCAGCAGCCTGTGGCCTCTGGTCTGCCCTGCCTCTGGGGCCCATTCGCGCCGAGTGACATCAGAACAAGGCTTCGTAATCAGTTGATGCGCCAATATTGGCTAGATGTGCATCTAGCGGTAGAAAAGGGCGTCACCGCTTCGATCAATCAGCCGTGAGACGCTCGAAGGAGGTCTTGGGGAAAGAAGCCAACAATGCTGCCTTGCTCTCTGAGCGGTTCACGAAACCGTGTTTCACTCCTGCCGGGGCTAAGACAGTGTCCCCTGGTCCCAGTGTGACCACTTCGTCTCCCAGCACCGCCTCTAGTGTCCCTTCCACGATGACCATCGCTTCTTCTGTGTCGGGATGGATATGGGTGGTGACCCTGGCACCAGGTTCGATCTCAAGATGCCCCACCCACAGGGATTCGGCACCGTGGCTGGCATCGACCAGGATGGTCCTGGGGATACCTGGATAACCCTCTTCCGTCTTGGCGTTGGCTCGGTACAAGATAGGCATCAGTTCACCTCTTTCATCGGTAATATATCAGCTATTACTGGCTTATATGAAAAGTTGTGGTTTTGTTAGGTGCTAGGTGGCATGGAGATTTGGGGGTTTTGTACAAAAGATTGGCAGAAATGATGTGTCACACTGCCTGATAGAGCTTGTGCGCGCTTTGGTTTGATGGGCGCAATCGTTTCTGCTTCTCTAAGGTTTTGATGCTGCTCAGTACCGCCGTCTCACCGTGCCTGCGAAACTTGCCGATTATTTTGCTCTGGGAGCGTGGCCTGTCACAAAAATCCCAGATATCCTTGGAAAGCTGATCCCGAAGGGAAGGTAAAGGTTTCAGAGGAACCACAATAGTGTGGCCCGGGTTTCCGTCCACTTTCTCTCCAGTCTGGAAATCAAGGCAGGACTCATATCTCCCTAGGAATCCCCTTAGCCTGGTAAGTAAAACGCCGCCAATGCCGGTCGAACCGTATCCATGCACTACGTCTAGCCCGACGGAGTCCTTGCCAGCTTGGCGGAGCGTTTGATTATAGAATTCGATGAATGTGGCCTCTGCTTCGGCCCAGGTTAGACCGTGGAGGTCCAGGATGCGTAGATTGGATCCGTGCATGGTCCTCTCAAAAAAGACAAAAGTGAAGGAACTATCTTTGCCCGTATACTAGCATCCGAGGCATAGTGGATGAGATCAGACCCTTCACCGGAGGCCCCGGGCAAACTCAAATACTGTGGTTTAGTTAGGTGCTAGGTTTCAGTCCATCTGAACCCCAACGGCCCCAAAACGGCCCCAATTTATTTTTGTCCGGTAGGCACGGTTTTAGCGTTTAGCCTCAATATCGTGCCTGCCGTGGATTGCAATGCACGCCTATGAACAAAAAACGCCTGACTTTTAATCAGTAGGTTCTCGGTTCGACCCAGAGGTGGGTTACCAAGAAATTAGGCACGAAAAGCCCAGATTTCTCGAATCTGGGCTTTTCTTTTTTGCCGTTTTGTACCCAATTTATTTTGGTGCTAGTGCTGCATCGATCGCCAGGGCCGCTTTTCTATCGGGATCTGACTGCGGTGCTCCCTTCAGCAAGACATTCCTCCCTCATCCCGGGCTTCGGAGTGCTTCAGCTAGCCAACGCATTCGAGAAAGCATAGATGTTTGGGGAGCGGTTGCCCGGAGTATTAAGGAAATAGCTTCACCGAACACTGATGCGTGAATATCTAAGGCCACGACCAGAACTTAAGTATGGGGATATCCTAGTTCGACGGCCTAAGGCACCATTAGAGGTTATGGATTTCGCCTTTTCAGTATTCTTCATTGCAAAATAGCCAAGTGTTTTAATAGAAGACGAGCAGTTGCATATCTTCGACCTAGGCACTGACCCTTGACAAAATATGTACTGTAATGCCACGCTAACGGAGCGGTTTCAGTAAGTTCCTGAAGGCGCTATTTTTTTGCTCGATTGTAAATAAGCTAAAAGCCCCCTCTAAAAGGGGGCTTTACTTTTTCCTCGGTTCTTTATTCGGCCCGCACTTTGAACGGCATTGATCACCCCTGTGTCATGACTTCATGGCCAATCGGGGAATAGCCACGAAATTGGTAACCTAAAGGCGAACGTGGACCCAGCAGTAGAACCCACCATAAGCCCCACAACATCCACTGGCAGATTCCAATATAAATGGGTTTTGCTGTTAGTAGTAAGTGGCGGCGGCTTCTTATCGATCATGAATGCAGGCATGGTCAATATCGGAGCACCAGGTATGATGGAGGACTTTCAGACCAGCGCGAGCCTCATCGTCTGGGTAAACCTCGCTTTTGTCATGGGTACCACGGTTCCATTGTTACCTATATCTAGAATCTCCGACGTGTTTGGCAGGAAGCGTTTGTACCTTTCTGGGGCACTAATAGTGCCAGCTGGACTTGCGCTTTCAGCAATTTCCCAAGATTTAACCCAATTAATCATGGCTAGAATTGCAACAGCAGTCGGGTCTTCGATGATCCTCGCTAACGACAATGCCCTTCTGACCCAAGCGTTTCCGACATCAGAGCGTGGGAAAGCACAGGGTATGATAAACATGGCGTTTGGTCTCGGGATAGGCCTCAGTTTCTTTCTTGGCGGCATTCTAATCGACATATTTGATTGGAGAGCGCTTTTCTGGGCCCGGATACCAGCTCACCTATTGCTGGCCTTCTCCGTGTGGAGGTTCGTGAGAGATGACACGAGAGACACATCCGAAGGCCGTAGTGGATACAGTATCGATTACATTGGCGTCACGTTACTTGCGGTAGTGATGGTAGGCAGTCTATTAGCCATCAACCAAGCTGGAAGACTTGGCCTTTCATCTCCGTTTGTAGTGGCTGCAATCGCAACCACCGCTCTGGCGTTGCCGGTGCTCATCATAATGGAACGGCGAGCTAATTTTCCTGTAATCCAACTGAATCTCTTCAAAAGTCGTGTATTTTCATCTGGTGTAATGGCACAATTTTTCGCACAGATAGCACATGGAGGATGGAATTTCCTAGCACCGTTTTTATTGATTACCGGCATGGGTTATTCTGCGTCGATTGCCGGACTGATCCTCCTACCCTTCCATACAATACGACTCGTGCTATCCCCGATCAGCGGTGCATTGTCAGACAGGTTTGGGACTAGATCGACTTCTTTGGTAGGTCACCTCACGTTATTGTGTGGCCTCATTGTGCTTACAAGTCTCAGGACTGACGCACCAATATGGCAGTACTTGGTTGTCATCACAATCGGCGGAGCAGGCCTTTCCATCTTTTTGCCTGCGAACAACAGCGCTATCATGGGATTCGTGCCAAAAGACTCTCTAAGTAGCGCATCAGGATTTCTGGCAACGAGCAGAATGATAGGCAATTCTATGGGGATGGCATTGGCGGCAGCGATTTACTCACACGTCTTAGGATCCGGCGGGTCAGAAGGGGCCGTAAACGCAGCGAGTCAAGGAATCACGGTGGTAGCTACAGTGTCTGCGATTGGACTTGTGGCCATTATTTTTAGAGGTCGGGGCTAAACGCGGCCAGCGTCTATCTAACGGATTCCGAGTTTGATATCTGATTGAGTCGGAAGAATTCAATGACCTGGCTTCAGTAGCGGCAAAGGTGCTTACTTAATAATTTTTGTCAAAACTACGCGAGTTCATTTATCTCTTCCACTTGTATTTACAGTCCGGGTTTAAGAAAGAGTAAGTGGATGCTTGCTCTGGTGCTTCAGGTACCCGATCTTGTTGACCTGACCAATATAGGAGTCGCTATAGACCCTAACGCATCTAAAATCGCCAGTGTAAGAAAGACCCGTAAAAGTGGTTCAGCCATGCCGCCATTCCAGATGGCCAACAAGAAAAATGCTGCGACCAATGCGATGATCGAAATAGTAGCCCGCTGAAATAATCGGACTATTACTTCGGTTGATTTTGTTATTAATAGGACTAAAGCATGGTTGGTAGCTATGGCCAAAACGGCTACGCTCGCTAAACCTTTAAGGAAGGCTTCTCCTCCTATAGGATCTCCTCCCCATATGAGTAATAAGATCATAATTAAGGTAACTGAAGTCGACGCAATAGCAAATCGGGTTAAAAGGGAATTTCTACCGCCTTCGATATGAACGAGGCTAGGCATCATTAGCGCTGTATAACCACTTAGAACGCCGGACGTTGCCAATATCCTAAGCTCAGTATCGTCAAACGATCCCACTAATATGACTGAGATGCTAATGGCGGCGCTGACGATTAGTAAGGCCACCAAGATAATTAAAGCGGTACGCATAGGAGAGCTATTCCCTATGTTTCATTGGCAAAGATCATAGTTGGAGGAGCAGTGACACCTGCTTCTGCCATGCCCGCCTTCAATTCCTCCCGATATAAGAACACCTGAGGCGCCTCGATTGAGTCCCAGGTATTAATAATTGTCACCATATTGGGGTCGTCTGCATGCCGTAAAACCACAGCACTTCGCTCACCCGCTTCTTTTCTAATCGGTTCGAACTGGTCGAAGATAGCTTTCCAAGCTTCAAAATCTCTAACGGGGTGGGTGGCAATTGTATACGCTGCCATGATTTCTCCGATGTTCGCTGAATTAGTTAACCGGATATAGCTAGACGATTTACCTTCGGGAATTATACGAGACACCACCCGTCACCGGAGGCCCCAGACAAACTCAAAAGGTTGTGGTTTTGTTAGCGGCTAGGTGGTATGGAGTTTCGAACATTTGGTTGAATTAAAAAAAGGTGATTAACTGTGCTTCACCACCATCTGGAGTTGGGTCGAGGGTTGGCAAAGGGCTTCGAATGCTCCCTGGATGTTTTCCAATGGCAAGAAGCTGGCGTCGGAAACTAGCGGATCCATCGTTACCTTGCCGGTGCGTATGAGATCCAGCGCGATTCGCCAATCTTCAGGTCGGGTGCCGAACGACGCTTGGAGTCCCACCTCCCGTGCCATCCAGTCCGGAGGCAGGAGTCCCGTCGGCTCCCAGGTGATGGCCACTAGCATGACCTGGCCGCTGCTTCGAACCATCTGGAGGGCATCATCTAGGGTGCTCTTGGCCGCCGCGCACTCCAACACCACGTCCGGGCCGAGCCCGTCGGACAACTCTACAATTCTCTCAATGACATCGGACTCCGTGGGGTCTACGACGGCGTTCGCACCCAACCTGCGAGCAGCCTCTGCTCTGGCTGGAGCAGGTTCGGATACGAACACCCGGGATGCGCCGGCCGCCCTGGCGACCTGCATGCAGAGGAGGCCGATCGGTCCGGCGCCCAAGACGGCCACCGTGTCTCCGAGGCGCATCTTCGATATCCGGACCGCGTGGACGGCCACCGCGCAGGGTTCGCACATTGCAGCCTCGGCGCTAGAGACGCCTTCGGGGATGGCGATGGGCTCCCATTCCTCCATCAGCACTTTCTCCGCGTAGGCGCGAATACGCTCGGTTGGGAACCCCTCGTTACGATAGTTGTAGCGGGGACCCCTGGCCGAGGCCAGTGTGGGTGGTGGCTCTCCTCCCCCGCCGATCACCCGGTCTCCAACCTTCCACCGCTCGACGCCAGATCCCACGCGTGAAATGACGCCCGAATATTCGTGACCCAGGACAGATCCGACAGGCGCAATGTCGTACATGATCGCGTGGACGTCGGTTCCGCATATGGCGCAGAATTCTACATCGACGACAACCTGTCCGGGAGCAGGAGCAGGGTCGGCCAGATCCTCGATGGCGAACTGCTGGTTACCCTGGTAGACGGCTGCTCGCATAAATCGCACTCCTCATCTCTTGGCTGTCTCCTATTCAGACAGATGATAGCAGACGCTATCGTCACCAGTGGATCAGAGTGAGCGGGCGATTTTGTACCCAATTTATTTTTGTACTCTAGACACGGTTTTCGTCATTAGCCTCAAAATCGTGTCTGTGGTGGACTGTTGTACACGCCTATGCACAAAAACGGCTGACTCTTAATCAGTAGGTTCTCGGTTCGACCCCGAGGCGGGTCACCACGGCATTGGGGCGGGCTGGCTGAAGGAGGAAACTGAGGTCATGGGCGGTGATTTCCCCCACCGTTGGACTCAAACTAAAGACTCGATTTTGGCCATGAAGGAGTTATGGACCAAAGACGAGGCTGAATACCACGGTACCCACTACGACTTCCCTGCAGTCCGCTCTTTTCCAAAACCGGTGCAGAAACCACATCCTCCGGTATTCTTGGGCGGCAAGGCGCTAAATGCGTTCAAAAGAGTGGTTGAGTGGGGCGACGGGTGGATGCCAAACCATGCCTCGGTGGAAGAAATCCGGCAGGGCCGCGAAACCCTGAACCGACTTGCGAAGGAAGCTTGCCGAGACCCCTCCACGATCCAGGTCATGGCCTTTGGCATGTCGGGCCAGTATAGGGACAGGGAAGCCATCAAAGACCTGGAGCAGGCTGGCGTTGGCCGGGTGACCATCTGGCTGGACGACACCGAAAAGTCCGGCGCGTTAAGGGAGATTGAGGAAATCGCCCGGCAGGTGCTGGACTAAGCCTCGGCAACCAAGAAAAACCGGGGGAGGCGCGTTCCCAATCTTGTGAGAGGCGCGGAGTTCGACAGGAGAGGGAAAGAAATCCCGGTGCAGAGGGTAGCGGTGGGAAGGCCTGATTCCCCCGGGCTGGTCAAACAAACAGCCCCCGGTAACGAACCGGGGGCTGTTCAATTCCATCGACTGATAGTGTCGCCCGAACAGGTTTTCGTGGACTAATCGGCCGCCAGAGCTTCGCTGACATTCACGCGAAGTTCCTGCTCCAGGCTGGCCTTCATGCTCTCACTGAGTACACCACACTTGTGCAAGTTGTTAACGAGGGTGGTGTGCATCTCCTTCTTGAACAAGGAGCGGAACATGGCGAAATCGGCGCTCTGTGCCTTCTCCTTGCGCAAGTCGCGTATCTCCTTGATCTCGGCTTTGTTGAAGCCCATGTCCAAGTAGGCTTCCTTGGGGAACCCGCCCGTGAGGGTATTGCGCAGGAAGTAAATGGTGAATTCCTCCATCTCCTGTCGCTCTTGGGCGTCCATCTCTTTCACCTGCTCCGGAAGGCTGAGCATGCCAAACCCCATATGCCGCGCCTCGTCCCGCAGTATCATCTTGCAGCCATAGCGGAGCAATTCGTCTTTGGCAGTCTCGGAGAGCATCTTGAACAACGCCACTGCGAACGTTTCGCCCACGAGTTGTAGACCGATGGTCTTTATGTACCAGCGAGGGTCGGCTAGGATGTAATCGAAAAGTTCTCTTCCGACCGGCGCTTGTTCGTAGACCTTTCCGACGCGTTCACCCAGGTAGCGTTGGAAAAATTCGGTGTGGCGGGCTTCATCCATCACCTGTGTGGCCATGAAGTATTTGCTATCCGCCGACGGCAGAACATTGGCCAATTGCCCGCAGACCAACACGGCGCCATGCTCTCCGTGGAACAACTGGCTGAGTCTCCAAGCAGAGAAGAGACGGTTCATCTCGCCCTTCTCTTTGTTGTTCATCTTGTCCCAGAACTTGGTCCCGTGAATGTCGATCAGGCCGTCGGCAACGAAACCTTCGTCCAAGTCCACCGGTTGCTTCCAGTCGATGTCGGTGGATACGTTCCATTGGTCCCGCTTGGCATTCTCGTAGAGGCGGCGCAGGTCGTGCGCCTCAGGCTCATGGTCCCGGAGATAAACCGTGTCGTAGTCCGTGTGGACCGTGCGGGCGCCGTCGGGGATCTCTTCCACAGCAGGCCTCCATCATGTTGCCAAAATATGGCTCGGTGTCTGCCCGTAGCAGGCAGGCTCGATTGCGGATATTCAGTATTCGTTGGTAGTATACCAAAACATTTTGACGAGCTCTAAGAGATTATAATCAGTTCCAGCAATTGATCGCATCAAACATTCACTCAATACGTATCTACCTACCGGGGCATTATTGACCACCGTTTTTAAGTCAAAGTTGTAAGGGGGCGCAGTGATGAATTGGCGCGATATGGCCGGAAGCAAGCTCATGACTCCGTCGGAAGCCGTCTCGGTGGTGAAGCCTGGCGATCAAGTGTCGGTCGGCATCATCAATTGTACGCCATATACGTTATGTGAAGCCCTCTACGCCCGGAGAGGCGAACTGGAAGGAGTCCGGATCGATCACCCAGCGCCGCTCTTCTCTTGGGTGCGCGAGGGCGACGAGGATGTGTTTGATCTGCACGACCTCTACGCCACACCCTTCGATCGGGACATGGTCAATGAGGGACGGGTGGGCTACTTCCCCACCGCCACCTGGCGCGAAGGTGACATACCGGCCGGCCTGTTGCAGGATCCCGACGTGTTCATGGTTCCGATCTCGCCTCCCGACGCCAATGGCTACTGCAGCTTCGGGCCCGGCGTCTTCTTCTCCCCAACCTACTGCCGGACATCTAAGATGGTCATCGCCGAGGTCCACGAGAACTTCATCCGGACCGGAGGCGAGAACTACGTCCACATCTCACAGATCGACCGGATGTGCGAGGCAGAACAAGCAACGGGAACCATGCCGGTTGCGCCGCGCACGGACGAAGAGAACATGGTCACCGAGGTCGTCGGCACGCTGGTTGCGGCGGAACTGATCAACGATGGGGACACCATCCAGATCGGGATTGGCACCGTAGCCTCGGCGATGGCCGCATTTCTGGGCGATAAGCAGGACCTGGGCATGCAGACCGAAATCATCACCGGAGGGGTGGCCCAACTGGTGGAACAGGGCGTAGTCACCGGCAAGTACAAGACGCTGCATAAGGGCAAAGTTGTTGCTAGCATCGCCCTGGTCCCCGAAGACGAGCTAGCCATGATCGATGGCAACCCGATGTATGAGCTGTATCAGTTCGGCTATGTCGACGACGTGCGCTACCTTGCTCAGCAGAATAATCTGGTCGCCATCAATAATGCGCTTCAGATTGACCTGACCGGCCAGGTCGCGTCTGAGACCATTGGCCCCCGTGTCTGGACTGGCGTGGGCGGGCAGACCGCCTTCTCCATCGCCGCCAACTATTCCCGCGGAGGCCGTTGTATATCAGTGCTGCCCTCAACCAGTCTGGTCGGAGGACAGAGGGTCTCCCGCATCCTGCCGATGCTTCTGGAAGGCGCGGTGGTCACCGTCCCTCGGACCATGGTGGACTACGTCGTGACGGAGCACGGCATCGCCCATCTCCGGGGCAAGACCATCAAGGAACGGGCTGGGGAGCTTATCG
>Ga0209753_1000584_pt1 | contig 15258 bp, 9 predicted proteins | sample METZYME_3_550m_FD_187550 | JGI IMG/M metagenome (GOLD analysis project Ga0209753, IMG submission 187550) | Marine microbial communities from oxygen minimum zone in mesopelagic equatorial Pacific - METZYME_3_550m (SPAdes) (version 2) | ecosystem: Environmental > Aquatic > Marine > Oceanic | place... | reverse complement strand
TTATCCGAAGGCCACGCGGGAAAGATTTGCAAGGTTATGGACCACGCGATGAAAGTTGGCGCGCCGGTGATTGGTCTGAATGATTCGGGCGGTGCCCGGATCCAAGAGGGAATTGATTCGTTGGCGGGATATGCCGAAATATTTCAACGGAACGTAATGGCGTCCGGTGTGATTCCGCAGATTTCGATCATTATGGGTCCGTGCGCGGGTGGCGCCGTATATTCTCCAGCCATGACCGATTTCATTTTTATGGTTCGTGATACATCGTATATGTATGTTACCGGGCCGGACGTGGTTAAAACTGTTACGCATGAGAGCGTTACGCATGAGGAGCTTGGTGGAGCGGTAACGCATTCAACGCGTTCTGGGGTCGCCGATGGCAGTTTTGATAATGATGTCGAGACACTGATGGGAGTTCGACGTTTTGTTGATTTTCTCCCAGGAAATAATCGTGAGAAGGCGCCAAATCGGGAAAGCGAGGATTCAGTGGAGCGGGTAGAGAAATCACTCGATACGTTAGTGCCGAATAATTCAAACACTCCATATGATATGAAAGAACTCATTCTCAAGATTGTTGATGAGGGCGATTTCTTTGAATTGCAGCCTGACCATGCCGGGAATATAGTGATTGGTTTAGCTCGTATGGGTGGCGCAACGATCGGTGTAGTTGCCAATCAGCCGGCGGTACTCGCTGGATGTCTCGATATTCAATCCTCTGTTAAGGCGGCCCGTTTCGTTCGTTTTTGCGATGCTTTTAACATACCGATTGTGACATTGGTCGATGTTCCGGGGTTCTTGCCCGGTACCAATCAAGAATACGGTGGGATAATCAAGCACGGTGCCAAGCTGCTCTACGCTTACGCGGAATGTACAGTGCCTAAGGTGACGGTAATTGTCCGTAAAGCCTATGGTGGCGCGTACGATGTGATGGCGTCTAAGCATCTCAGGGGAGACATCAATTTCGCTTGGCCAAGCGCAGAGATTGCAGTAATGGGTCCTAAAGGCGCGGTTGAGATCATTTTCCGTGAAGATCGTGAAGATGAAGAGAAAATTGCCGCTCGTACCGAGGCTTACCGGGAAAAATTTGCCAACCCGTTTTATGCGGGACACCGAGGTTTTATTGACGATGTCATCTTGCCGCGGGATACCCGAGTGAGAATTTGTCGATCGCTGCGTATGCTGGAACGGAAGCGCTTAAAAAATCCCTGGCGTAAACACGGGAACATACCCTTGTAGCGACGGTACCGACTGTGTTGAAGCACAGCGATAATTAGGCGCTAGGTCGTAATAGCGAGGACCGTTTAAGTGCCTGATACAGTTTCACGTTCCAAGTGTCGCGGCACGATCGCGTAATAGAAATTTTTGTATTTTGCCAGTAGAAGTCTTGGGCAAGGGACCAAAAACCACGCTGCGCGGCGCTTTAAAGTGGGCTAGACGTTGACGACAATAATCAACTATCTCGGCCTCAACTGCGGACGTTCCATCGTGCAGTGTCACAAAGGCACAGGGTGATTCTCCCCACTTTGGGTCAGGACGTGCAACAACGGCAGCTTCAAGGATGTCAGGATGCCGGTAAAGCACTTCCTCTACTTCCAGACTGGATATGTTTTCCCCCCCCGAAATAATGATGTCTTTGGAACGATCTTTGACTTCGATGTAGCCGTCAGGGTGACGTACCGCGATATCTCCGCTGTGGAACCAACCGCCAGAAAAACATGCATCGGTAGCTGCGGAATTTTTTAGATACCCCTTCATCACGGTATTACCACGCACCATGACTTCGCCGAGGGTCTGGGCATCCCAGGGAACATCTTCCATTGTTTCAGGGTCTTTGACAGTTCCACCTTCTAGGGTTCCGTAGTGCACACCCTGGCGAGCTATCTTTGCTGATCGTTGTGTCGTCGAAAGTTCTGGCCAATCCACCTGTGGAATGCAAATCGTTGCTGGCCCATAGGTCTCGGTGAGCCCGTACAAATGTGTGACTCGAAACCCATGTTCTTCCATTGCCTCGATTACTGCAGAGGGTGGTGCAGCACCGCCGGTTGAAATTTCAACGATTTGAGGGAAGGTGCATTTTTGATCGGCCCGCGCGTTAGCGAGCATATTGAGTACGATAGGGGCGCCACACATATGAGATACCTTTTCCTCTCGAATGAGTTGAAAGATAACTCCGGGGTCCATTTGCCGCAGGCATACATGGGTTGCCATTGCTGCGGTCACAGCCCATGTAAATGTCCAGCCATCACAGTGGAACATCGGCAGAGTCCAAAGGTATACGGAATCGCGGCTCAATCCGACGGTATTCATGTTGGCCATGGCGCTTAGGTAGGCGCCCCGGTGATGATAGACACAGCCCTTGGGGTCGCCAGTGGTGCCCGATGTGTAAAGCAAAGACAATGCTTGCCATTCGTCTTGCGGTTCATCCGCCACAAAGGAACTTGAACCTTCGGAAAGCAAAGATTCGTAGGCCGTTTTACCATTGGGGTCACTTAGGCCATCATCAGAATCTCCAATCTGCACGATGAGGATGTCGCGGTTCAGGTCTTTAATAACCGTTTCCAGGACATCGGCAAAGGCCAGATCGGCAAGCAACACCTTCGCTTCTCCATGATCTAGGATAAACCGAATTGTTTTAGGGTCGAGGCGAACGTTTAGCGAGTTCAGTACCGCCCCCATCATAGGAATTGCGTTATGAGCCTCCAGCATCTCCGGAGTGTTACCAGCCAAGATCGCGACACAGTCGCCGTGCCCAATACCTCGTCCGCGAAGAGCTGACGCTAACTGGCAAGATCGCTGCCAGAATTGGGCATAGGTAAATCTTTGCGTTCCGTCAATGATAGCGGTGCGCTCCGGGACAACTTGCGCAGCCCGTCGCAGAAAACTTACAGGGGATAGGGGCTCGAAATTGGCTGTGTTTTTTTGTAGCCCCGCTTCAAAGATTGACATCTTAGAATCCTCCTAATTGAGACCGGAAACCCGCCAGCAGTGTAAAGCGTTACGGTTTTGCGTTCAGGCCCGTGTTCGAAATCCGGCACCAGTTCATTTTATCCTTATGCGGAGGATTGGGAAACGGATCGTCAGTTTGGTGCAATACTCGACCGACAAACAGCAGGCGGCGCTGTAAAACGGTAGGACTGCCAGCGGGACAGTCGCGTCGGCACAGCGGGGTTAGAATTGGAGTGAATATTCGATTATCCGGATCGGAGAAAATAAGGAGGCAAGACTAAGGCGATGCGCATACCTTTTGGCGTTACCTATGACAGGATTAAAGCTGGCGATGTATTTGAACATCGATTGACCGTCACTGAAACACACCTGGTGACGGCTGCTGGTATGTTTGGCGACTTTAATCCTCTGCACGTTGACGAGTTATTTGCAACCCACTCTTTATACGGGACTCGAATACTCCATGGACCTTTCACAGCCGCTTTAATGTCGACTGCTATCGGCCTGTACTTTGCGGGCACTGCAATCGGGTTTCTCGAACACAACTGTCGTTTTATTGCTCCAGTACGCCCGGGTGACACACTGAACACAAAATGGAGTGTTACCGGTAAGATCGATAAGATCAAGCACGATGGTGGCATTGTTGAATTAGCAGCTGTTTGTGAAAATCAAGATGGTGTACGCGTAGCAGAAGCTGAGGGCAAAGTTTTGGTGAGGTCGGGCGATGAGGGCTCACCTTCGTGAATGCTAGGGCAGCAAGCCTTCGTCAATATATCCCTGCGGATCAGAACGACCTGGTCGAGCTATGGTCAGTGTGTGGGCTGCTACGACCTTGGAACGACCCACTGGAGGATATACACCTGTGTGTAACCACGCCGTCATCGGAGTTAGTTGTAGCAGATTCTGCCGGTCAGCTGATTGGTAGCGCCATGCTTGGACATGATGGACATCGCGGCTGGGTATATTACTTAGCAGTCCATCCAAACTGGCAGCGAAACGGCATCGGCCGGTCTCTAATGTCCTACGCAGAAGGGTGGATGGATCAGCGCCAGGTACCGAAAATCCAAGCCATGATTCGGGCAGACAACCTGCCGGTTCGAGGGTTTTATAAGCGCCTCGGGTACCAGGATGATGATGTACAAGTGGTGGAAAAATTCCTAAACGAGCGAAGCAAGTCAAGTGTTTGACTCGGCAAGGTATAGGCTAAATGAGCAGTATCATGGGCCCCATTTTAGTAATTGTCTCCCGTAACAATTGTTGCAATTTTCTTGTCACGGCGGGACCATGAAAGTAACATCACCGTAGAGCAATAGAGCTAGGAAGCTTTCAACTCAGAACGAGGAACCGCATGCTGACAGGGAGTATGGTTGCGATGGTCACGCCCATGAACGGCGATGGCTCGATTGATTGGGCAGGACTTGAGCGCTTGGTGGAGCATCACGTGGCGCAAGGCACAGATGCTATTGTGTCGGTAGGCACCACAGGCGAGTCGGCAACTTTGGATCATGGTGAACATGCGGAGGTAATAGAGAGGACGGTAAAGGCTGTGGCCGGCCGCATACCCGTTATTGGAGGCACTGGATCCAACTCAACGGAAGAAACAATCGTGATGACCCGAAGCGCCCAAGAAGCGGGTGTAAGTGCGTGCCTGCTGGTGGTGCCGTATTACAACAAGCCCCCACAGGAGGGCTTGTATCAACACTTTAGGTCGATCGCAGAGGCGGTCGCTGTACCACAAATTCTTTACAACGTACCGGGGCGTACCGGCGTGGACATGGACAACGACACCACATTGCGTCTGTCTGAGATCGATAATATTGTGGGGATTAAGGATGCGACGAACGATCTTGATCGAGGCGCAGATTTGATCAAAAGAACCGCGGACAATTTTGCGGTCTACTCTGGCGAGGACGGCACAGCCTGTGGGCTGATGCTGGCTGGTGGCCAAGGAACAATATCTGTTACCGCAAATGCTGCGCCCCGGTTGATGCACGAGATGTGTACAGCCGCGGTTATGGGTGATAAAGAAACTGCACTGCAAGTTGACGGGCAGTTGCGGGACTTACACACGGCGATGTTCGTGCAGTCGAACCCAATTCCGGCAAAGTGGGCTGTGTCTCAGCAGGGCCTCATTGGCGCTGGGATTCGATTACCATTAATTGAGCTTGATAGTAGTTATCACGATACCGTGAAGGCGGCGATGACCATAGCGGGAGTTCTCTGAATTTTGGGACAGCTCAGTTACCACAATCCTCCGAAAATCCAATGAAACGAACCGGGTCTCTTTATTCTGGCAAAGCCAAATCTCTTTTTTTGACTGAAAATCCGAAACTTCTGGTGATGGAGTTTCGCGATGACACCTCGGCGTTCGATGGGGAACGAATAGAAAAACTAGATCGCAAAGGCATGGTAAATAACCGGTTTAACGCGTTCGTACTCGAGAAATTGGAAAGTGCAGGTGTTGCTACCCATTTTGAGAAATTGCTGAGCGATACAGAGTCGCTGGTTAAGTGTCTTGAGATGATCCCAGTGGAGTGTGTCATTCGGAATATCGCTACCGGTTCGCTATGCAAGCGGTATGGAATCGACGACGGTCTTGAACTTGATCCCCCCACGTTCGAGTTTTTCCTAAAGGATGATGCCCGTCACGACCCGTTGATTAACGATTATCACATCCAAAGTTTCGGTTGGGCTTCTACTGGTGAGGTAGAGGTAATGAAGAAAGTAACGTTCCAAGTCAATGATGCGCTTGGAGAGCTGTTTCGGTCTGAGGGGATGATCTTGGTCGACTTTAAGGTCGAATTCGGGCGTTTCGAGGGCGAATTGTTACTGGGAGATGAATTTACGCCCGATGGATGCCGATTATGGGATATGGAAACTCGGAAGAAACTCGACAAGGACCGCTTTCGGCGGGGCTTGGGCGGTGTGGTTGAAGCGTATGAGGAGGTGGCTGCCCGATTGGGCGTTGATTTGGAGACGCCAATTGGCGACTGAACGCCGAGCGTTTGTTGTTAAGCAGTGCTGATATTCCCAGGCGGACCAGCGGCATCCGCGTTTCGCCTGCAAAAGCGCCTCCTTTCGATTCGTGAAAGAGTACCCTCAGCGGCGAACCTGAGCGCGTATTTCCTGTATTTGGTTGACCTCGAGGGTGAGCTGCCCGTAGGTCATCGACACGTTCTCGAGAATCTGCTCGGCTCCGCACCGGCACCCGGTGTTGAGGACATCTCAGAAGACACCTTGAAATACACAGCGTTTCCGCGCCTCGGAACGGTGTCGCCGTGGTCGACGAAGGCGACAGACATTATTCACCGATGTGGTCTTGGTCAGGTGCGACGAGTCGAACGAGGCATTGTCTGGCTGGTTGAAGTCACTAGTGTCTGCGGTGGGCAGGAAATCGCAGCGTTTCTCCACGACCCCATGACCGAGTCGGTCATTGTTAATGATTCTGATCTTGAACAGATTTTCCAGCAGACGGATGCTGCGCCATTAGAGTGGATGGAAGTTCTTAACGGCGGCCATGAATCCCTTGCTAAAGCAAGTCGTGAATTCGGTTTTGCTTTTTCTGACGACGAGCTGAACTACGTAATCGACGGGTACCGTGGCTTGGGAAGGAATCCGACGGACGTTGAGTTAATGATGTTTGCGCAGGTGAATTCGGAGCACTGCCGCCACAAGATTTTTAATGCGTCATGGGAGATTGATGGTGATCGGCAGAATGGCTCACTGTTTCAGATGATTCAGGCAACTCAGGAAGGTAAAGAGAACGGAACGCTCAGCGCCTATCGGGACAACGCAGCGGTCATAGCGGCCAGCGACGGTAGCTGGTTTCTACCAGCTGTGAATACCCGCGAGTACCAGACACTGGTCGAACCCGCCCATTTGATTGCGAAAGTCGAAACCCACAACCATCCGACTGGCATTTCACCCTTACCTGGTGCAGCCACAGGTTCGGGGGGAGAAATACGTGACGAAGGGGCTACGGGCCGGGGAGGTTGGGCGAAGGCCGGCATTACCGGGTTCTCTGTCTCCGATTTGCGCTTGCCTGGTGCTATGCAGCCTTGGGAGGCATCTTTCTGTCATCCACCTCGGTTGGCAACACCTCTTCAGATCATGCTGGAAGGGCCAATAGGTGCTGCGTCTTTTAATAATGAATTTGGCCGACCCAACATTGGTGGTTATTTCCGAACCCTGGAGGTCTGTGACCATGACAGCGACATCCATCGTCGCCGCGGATACCACAAGCCGATCATGCTTGCGGGTGGATTAGGGAATATCCGAGCCAGCCACATCCATAAGAAGGAAATACCCTCCGGTACCAAGTTGCTGGTCCTCGGTGGCCCTGCAATGTTGATTGGTTTAGGTGGTGGAGCTGCCTCTAGCGTGGACTCCGGAGAGAGCAGTGAGTTGCTCGATTTCGCATCCGTGCAGCGAGGCAACCCAGAGATGCAGCGGCGCTGCCAAGAGGTTATTAATTGTTGTGTTTCGCTGGGTGACTCGAACCCCATTCTGTCGATTCATGACGTAGGAGCTGGTGGATTATGCAATGCACTACCGGAACTTCTGCAGGGAGCAGGGCGGGGTGGAGAGATTCAGTTGCGGGAAATTCCGAATGACGATCCGGGAATGTCGCCAATGCAGATCTGGTGCAATGAAGCGCAGGAACGTTATGTATTGGCAGTTTCGTCTGATCGATTAGAAGAGTTCAAAGGGATCTGTGAACGGGAACGTTGCCCATGCCAGATCGTTGGAGCCGCAACGACGGAGCGCATGCTGGTTGTCCGCGATGGACATATTGCAGGACAGGGAGTGCATTCGATTGACGTGAGAAACAGTCGTCCAGTCGAGCTCGATATGGAATTTTTGTTTGGGAAAACACCTCAAATGCACAGGCAATGCCGTCGAAGACGACGGACACAAAGAGCGTTTGACCGTGCTGGCATTACGATAGAAGAGGCGGTAGAACGGGTCCTGCGGCTACCCGGTGTAGCGGATAAATCATTTCTGATAACGATTGGAGATCGCAGTGTAGGTGGACGGGTTGTGCGTGATCCTATGGTTGGGCCCTGGCAGGTACCTGTCGCTGATGTTGGGGTAACGTCGGCTGGTTTTACCGGTTGTTATGGTGAGGCGATTTCAATTGGTGAACGGTCTCCAGTCGCCTTGGTCGACCCAGCGGCCAGCTGTCGGATGGCAGTCGCGGAGGCCGTTACAAACATGGCAGCAGCTGGTGTCGATGAGCTGTCTACTGTGAAGCTGTCAGCCAACTGGATGGCGGCCGCGGGAGAGCCCGGGGAAGATGCCGATTTGTACGATGGCGTGCGTGCGGTGGCGCTTGATATTTGTGATTCTCTCGGACTATCGATCCCAGTCGGAAAAGATTCATTGTCGATGGCAACACGATGGCAGGAGGATAGTGGATCATGTGAAGTGATCGCCCCGTTATCTTTGGTAGTGACTGCATTCGCACCGGTATCAAACATACACGCAACCTTGACCCCGGTTCTGCGTACCGATGTGGAGTCAGTACTGGTGTTCATAGATCTCGCAGCGGAACAGTGCCGGCTGGGTGGTTCGGCTCTCGCTCAAGTGTATGGTCAGGTGGGAAGCGAAGTGCCGGATGTCGAGTCAACTGCAGTGATTCGAGACTTTTTTGTTGCAACCCGAGAGCTCATGCATAGAGGCCATGTGCTTTCATATCACGATCGCTCCGACGGAGGGTTGTTTGTCACACTTGCCGAAATGGCGTTCGCCGGCCGTTGCGGTGTTGAAGTAGACCTTGGAGACGGAGATCCCCTGGCAGTCCTTTTCAACGAGGAGCTTGGGGCTGTTATTCAGATAGAAAAGAGGAAGGTCAATTCTGTATTCGAAGTTTTGAAGGAACATCATCTTGAAAGTCACTGTAAAGTCATCGGCAAGGTGGAACCGTCTCATAGTGATATCTCCTTTACGGTGGGGGGGCATCCGCTGTATCGCCGATGTGAGCGAGATCTTCATCGGCTTTGGTCCGAGACGACATGGAGAATTCAGACTATTCGGGATCACCCGGCATGCGCACAAGAGGAGTACAGCAGATTGCTTGACCCGTCCGATCCCGGATTACATTCGGACTTGCCTCGCCTTTTAGAATCAAAACCTATAGGACCGGCGATTCTTTCGGGCCAAGGGCCGAGAATTGCAATTCTTCGAGAGCAGGGAGTTAACGGGCATGTCGAAATGGCGGCGGCGTTCGACCTGGCGGGATTCTCGGCAATAGATGTTACGATGACGGATCTTTTGGAGGGTCGTGAGAACCTTCTCGAATTTTCCGGATTAGCAGCTTGTGGTGGATTTTCCTTTGGAGATGTTCTCGGAGCTGGTTTAGGTTGGGCCAAATCGATTTTGTATCAACCAAAATTGCGGGATCTATTCACCTCTTTCTTTGCCCGTGAAAACACTTTTGCGCTCGGCGTATGCAATGGCTGCCAGATGCTTGCAGCACTGAAAGAACTGATACCCGGGACGGACGCCTGGCCTGGATTTGTCAGTAACCGATCTGAGCAATTTGAATCCCGATTGACAATGGTCGAAATCATTGACAGTAAATCAATATTGTTTTCTGGCATGGAGGAGAGTCGATTGCCGATTGTGGTTGCGCATGGCGAGGGGCGGGCGCACTTCGAGTACCCCTCGGATCAACACCAACTATGTGAGTCAAATCGGGTGAGTTTGCGGTACATCGACAACTATGACCAAGTTACGGAGCAGTATCCAGCCAATCCAAATGGCTCAGCCAGTGGGGTCACAGGATTTTGCAGCGAAGATGGACGAGTCACGATCATGATGCCTCATCCAGAACGAATGGTTCGCACCATTAACTGTTCATGGCATCCGAGTGATTGGGGTGAATTTACGCCGTGGCTGGGTATTTTTCAAAATGCGAGGAGTTTCTGCGACTAAACAGATTCACATTGCTGCATAGTTTGGCCCTCCTCCACCTTCTGGAGTGACCCAGGTGATGTTCTGGCTGGGATCTTTAATATCGCAGGTCTTGCAGTGAATACAGTTCTGGGCATTTATTTGAAAACGCTGGCCTGCCGAGTCCTCAACAATTTCATACACGCCTGCTGGACAGTATAGCTGGGCGGGTTCTCCCCAGCGGGGCAAATTTGTAGTAAGCGGTAGTGAAGTATCACTCAGGCGTAGGTGGACAGGCTGGTCTTCCTCATGGTGAGTGTTGGTGAGAAACACCGATGAATTTTTGTCGAATGTAAGCTCACCATCAGGTTTTGGGTAGTCAATAGGCTTGCTTTTGTCCACGCGCGACAGGTTTGCGTGATCTTCCGATCGATCCTTCAGCGTGAAAGGCAGTCGACCGCGAAACCAGTTTTGGTCGACGAAGTTAAACGCGCCTCCGAGATAGGTTCCAAAACGATGAAGAGCAGGGCCAAAACTTCTGGAGGTATAAAGCTCCGAATACGCCCAGGAGTCCTGAAAGGCCGAATGGTATTCGGTCAAATCGCGCCCTCCTGGATCGTCGTTTCGTAAAACATCGAACAATGTTTCTGCTGCGATCATTCCCGACTTCATGGCCGTGTGGGTGCCTTTAATCTTGGAAAAGTTCAACGTCCCTGCATCACAGCCTATGAGCAACGCTCCCGGCATCGACATTTTTGGCAGTGAATTGATACCACCCTTGGTTATGGCGCGGGCACCGTATCCAATTCTTTTGCCACCTTTTAGAAATTGCTCGATCGAAGGGTGAGTCTTGTAGCGTTGCAATTCATCAAATGGACTTAGATACGGATTGGTATAACTAAGGTCGGCAATCAGACCCAGGGTGACTAGTCGATCCTCAAAGTGGTATAGAAAGGAGCCGCCCGAAGCTTTGCTCTCTGAAAGAGGCCATCCTGCACCATGCACCACCAGACCTGGTTGATGTTTGGCAGCGTCGATTTCCCATAATTCCTTGAGCCCGATTGCGAAATGCTGAGGTGTCATATTCTCATCCAGGCGGTACTTCTGGATCATCTTTTTTCCTAGATGGCCGCGGGATCCTTCCGCAAAAACGGTGTATTTGGCGCGCAGTTCCATTCCCCGCTCAAAAGTGTTCTTCCGGGTACCGTCTGCCGCTATGCCCATATCGCACGTGGCAACACCAACAACCCGGTTTTCCTTGTCGATCAGAACCTCGCCGGCTGAAAATCCAGGGTAAATTTCTACCCCCAGGTTTTCTGCTTGCTCGCCAAGCCATCGCGCTAAGCGGCCGAGACTGGCAATATAGTTTCCGCGGTTGTGCATCGGCTGTGGTGCGAGCGAATTGGGCCATCTGAGAGCCTTTTGCGCGCTTGTATAGAAGTAGATCTCGTCACGAGATACCGAGGTTTCAAGCGGCGCACCCATGGACGGCCAGCCTGGAAACAGTTCGTCTAGTGCGGTGGTTTCAATAACAGCACCGGATAGGATATGCGCTCCGACTTCCGAACCTTTCTCTAGCACCACGACAGACAAGGGGTGCTCGTTCTCGTTGGATAGTTGCATCAAGCGGCAGGCCGTTGCGAGTCCCGCCGGTCCCGCTCCAACCACAACAACATCGACATCCATGGATTCGCGGTCAGAAGATACAGTCTGGTCGTTCATAGCATTTCTAGCGCGATGTTTTGAAAGATTCTCGAAGGTTAACGTTTCGAAGGTACAGGGGGAAGTCCCCTAGTCGACTATTTCTGTTATAAGACGCCTTGAAGGTACGACGGAAACATTGATGGACCTAACCGAACAAGCAGTTGTTGTGACAGGGGCGGGGTCTGGAATGGGTAAGGCCACAGCCTGCAGGCTTGTGCGTCGTAATGCCCTAGTGGCCGCGCTTGATATCGTGGCAGAGCCGGTTCTATCCTTAACTCAAGAACTCGGCGGGCTCGGTATCGAATGCGATGTAGGGAGCGAATCGTCGGCTCGGGCGGCAATTCAAAGGGTTGTGGCCGAACTTGGGGCGCCACGGGTGCTTGTCAATTGTGCGGGGATCGCCCCGGCACAACGGATATCTGGCCGTAAAGGCCCCCATGATTTGGATCTCTTTCAAAAGGTGATTCGCACCAATCTTGTCGGTACGTTCAATATGATACGTCTCGTAGCCGAGGAGATGAAGCAGCTGGACCCGGTAGGGGAAAGCGGGGCGCGTGGAGTTATCATCAATACAGCTTCTGTGGCCGCCTATGAAGGTCAAATCGGACAGGCAGCTTATAGTGCCTCCAAAGGCGGAGTGGTTGCGTTAACCTTACCGGCAGCCCGCGAGTTGGCGCAATTCGGAATCCGGGTGGTTACGGTTGCGCCCGGGCTCATCGGTACTCCTATGTTGCACGCCATGCCGGAGGAAGTGCAGACTTCTTTGGCGAACCAGGTACCGTTTCCGCGCCGATTAGGTGACGCCGATGAATTCGCTGCGTTGGTTGAACACATCATAGACAATGAGTTGCTGAATGGGGAAGTGATACGACTTGACGGCGCGATACGAATGAACCCGACGTGAGGAGCCTACCTAGCAGTTGGCGATCTGCCGTGTTAGATTCCGGTAAAACCTACAAGGAGAAGAAGATCATGAGGAAGACAGCCTTTGCATTGATAGCCGCGGTTGTGATCTTGAGCGGATGTGCGACGCTATCGGATACAACAGATCGAGCTTGTGACTCGGTTGTGCTTAACTGGTTGTGCGGTGATGCCTAGAAAATTCCAGGTAAATAGAGAAAAGGAAACCCCGCGGTAGCGGGGTTTTTTTCTATTCGTAGCAAAAACATTAGAGACTGCCGAGGGCCTTCGCCTGCTCCCGGAGTTGGAATTTTTTTACTTTACCGGTTGAGGTCTTGGGTAGGTCTCCAAAAATAATTGTTTTCGGGGACTTGTAGTGAGCCATATTGTTGCGGCAAAACTCAATTAGTTCCTGTTCGTTAACACGGTTAGTTGAAGGCTTCAAGGTTACAAAAGCACAAGGGGTCTCGCCCCATTGATTGTCGGGACGCGCGACGACGGCGGCTTCCAGCACAGTCGGGTGCTTATAGAGTACATCCTCGATCTCAATAGAAGAGACATTTTCACCACCTGAGATGATGATGTCTTTTGAGCGATCTTTAAGTTGAATGTAGTGATCAGGATGAGTGACACCGAGATCACCCGAGTGAAACCAGCCTCCGGAAAATGCTTCCTGGGTGGCTGCGGAATTTTTTAGGTAACCCTTCATGACTACGTTACCCCGGAACATAGCTTCGCCCATACTGGAGCCATCGGCTGTAACGGGTTCTAGAGAGTCTGGATCTAAAATCTGAAGTTCCTCGAGTGCATGATAAGGGACGCCTTGCCGTGATTTGATCTTCGCCTGTTCTTCTAGCGGCAGTTGGTCCCACTCTCGATGCCACGCACAAATAACTGCCGGGCCATAGGTTTCTGTTAGTCCATATACATGGGTCATAGAGAATCCCGCCTCTTCCATGGCAGCGAGCACAGCAGCGGGGGGTGGCGCAGCGGCTGTCATCACATGGACGGTATGCTGAAGCGTCCGCCTTTCTTCAGCCGACGCGTTGACGACGATATTGAGTACGACCGGTGCAGCGCAAAAATGGGTTATTCCATGATCTGCGATCGCTGAGTAAATATTTGCCGCGTTCACCGTGCGCAGGCAGACGCTTGTTCCGGCAACTGCCCCCAGAGACCAAGGGAAACACCAGCCGTTGCAATGGAACATCGGCAGTGTCCAGAGATAGACAGGGTGGTGTCCCATGTCCCAACCGACCAGATTACTGAGCGAATTAAGATACGCACCTCGGTGATGGTAGACCACCCCTTTGGGGTCACCGGTTGTTCCAGAGGTATAGTTGAGTGAGATCGCGTCCCACTCGTCGCTGGGAAAGTTCGTGGCATAGTCTGGATCACCTTCAGCCAGAAATTCTTCATACAAAATCGAGCCTAATCGTTCGCCGCCTGGCCCCTCGGGGTCGTCAATGTCGACCACCAAGGGATTGCCTTTGCATTGGTGTAGCGCTTCCTGGATGACGGGTGCGAACTCGGTGTCTGTCAACAGAACCTTGGCTTCACCGTGATCGAGGATGTGGGCTAAGGTGGCAGCATCTAGTCTGATGTTTAACGCATTCAATACGGCTCCTGTCATGGGTACACCAAAGTGCGCTTCGAACAATTCAGGAATGTTTGGCGCCATCACGGCAACAGTGTCTCCACGTCGAATTCCTCGATCAGTAAGTGCCGAGGCCAGTCGCGAGCACCGTTGTGCAGTTTCAGACCAACTGCGGCGGGTCTGCCCATGAATCATGGCTGTGTGTTCGGGGAAAACACGGGCAGTTCGGTAAAGAAATGACAAAGGAGACAGTGGCACATAATTGGCGGGGTTCTTGCCGAGTTCGGTATCAAAAATAGTCGTCATAGGTCACCAATGCTTGTCGCTATTGCACTGTCCCGTAGAGAGATACGGTGCAGGTTTGATCGAGCCGAGCCAGAACGAAAAGGATAACAATTATGCACCAGGGAATAATTTCCCAACTATAGGCGACGGCAGGGCCACACCGAGACGAGCAAGTGCGGTTCGGGCCCTATCAGGATAATCCGAGGTGACACCATCGACCCCCCAACGAGAAAGCCGCGTAATATCCGAGGGTTCGTTGACAGTCCATGTGTGTACCTCGAGTCCCGCTCGATGGGCGTGTTGGACGCGAGATTCGGTTAGATCGAGATAGTTAGGGCCCCAGTAGCGGCCACCCGCTTGCTGAACGGCCAACGCCAGATCACCGTTGAAATTCGTGGGATCGAATCCAGCCAGCCAAGGCGAGGTATTTAGCTCCCTAACCGCCACTGTGTTGAAGTCAGGTTGTTCGGACGTGAGATAGCCGGTTGGAACTGCAGGTTCCTGATCCTGGACGGCTTGCAATACGTGCCAGTCAAAGGATTGCACCCAGGTTCTATTCAGCCACCCGATGTCATCTAGTTCTTTCAGTAACAGCGTTGCAAATTTTGATGGGGGTGGTGACCAATCGGGATTTCGCGGGTCAATTTTCACTTCAATATTGAGCAACACCCGATCTGCACCCAGCCGACGCAGCACCTCGGCAAGTTGAGGAAGGGTAGGGATTCGTTGCCCGTGAATCGATCGTTGGTGAGGAAAGTCGCGTCCATAGGGCGTGCCAGCATCTAAACAACCGACGTCGAATTGCTCCAGTTCCATTAAAGACATACCGTAGAGCCGTTGATCGGAACGGGTAACCCAGGTACCGTTTGGGATTCGCGCAATGGCGGGGTTCAATCGTGGATCGTGATGGATGACAATTCTATGGTCAGAAG
>Ga0209753_1000583_pt1 | contig 15258 bp, 11 predicted proteins | sample METZYME_3_550m_FD_187550 | JGI IMG/M metagenome (GOLD analysis project Ga0209753, IMG submission 187550) | Marine microbial communities from oxygen minimum zone in mesopelagic equatorial Pacific - METZYME_3_550m (SPAdes) (version 2) | ecosystem: Environmental > Aquatic > Marine > Oceanic... | reverse complement strand
CGACAATAGCTATTTCTGGTGACGCCGCCCGTGGGCTTGCGCTTGGCCAGGGCAGTCGGCATCTTCCCGGCCCTACTCGAGTATCTGGGTTTAAAATGCCCTGTGCGTCTCAACCGCATTTTGCCAACTCGTTGGGTGTCATGAAATTTATCTTCAAGCTGCTTGGGAACGATCCCAAGTATGAGCGGTGGCGTTGGCAAATGTTCGCCCTCACTTGGCTGGGCTATGCGGGGCTTTACCTGACGCGCAAGTCGTTTTCCATCGCCAAGACCGGGATAGGGGAGGGGACGGAGGTGGGGCTGCTGGACTCGCAGATGGCCTGGATCGACTTCGGTTACCTCGTGGCGTACGCGATTGGCCAGTTCATCTGGGGAATAACTGCTGACAAGATCGGTACCCGGAAAGTGATCCTGAGCGGCATGCTGGTTTCGATTTTGGCCGGGGTGATGATGGGTGTCTCCACGCTGCCCCTGGCGTTGGGTGTGTTCTTCTTCATCCAAGGCTTGTGCCAGTCCACCGGTTGGGCGCCGTTGACCAAGAATGTCAGTAATTTTTTCTCCCAGCGCGAGCGGGGAACCATCATGGGGATGTGGTGCACCAATTATGCGATTGGGGGAGTGGTGGCCTCAGCCCTGGCTGCCTGGGCTGCATCCCGGTGGGGATACCAGTATGCCTTCTTCGTCCCTGCCGGGGTGTTGCTGTGCATCTGGTTCCTGTTCGTTTTCTTCCAGCGCAACCGGCCGGAGGATGTCGGTCTGCCGAGCATAGAGGAGTATCATGGGGAAAAACAAAATGCCGCGGTGGAGACCGATTCGAAACCGGAGCACTCATGGGCAAACATCATCTCGGTTCTGAAGGATCCGATGGTGAGGATGCTGGCTGGAGTTTATTTTTTCCTCAAGCCAACACGGTACGCGATCCTGTTTTGGGGGCCGGTGTATATCACCGAGAAACTGGGCACCCGGGGGGAGGCAAGCGGATTCATGGATGGCGCAATCGCCACCATGTTCGAATTGGCAGGGCCCTTGAGCGTCCTAATTGCCGGTATCGTGACGGACAAGGTGTTCGGCTCGCGACGGATGCCGGTGGCGGTGATGTGTCTCTTGAGCCTGTCGGTTGTGCTTTTCCTGATGGACAACCTTCCGGCAAACCGTTTGGCCTTGGGTGCTGGGTTTTTCATGATTGGCATTCTGCTCTATGCGCCCGATTCGCTCATTAGCGGAACCGCCGCAGTGGACTTCGGGACCCGGAAAGGAGCAGGCACAGCAGCCGGGCTTATCAACGGGTGCGGCTCCTTTGGGGCGGTTCTAGGCGGTTTTTTGCCGGGAGTGGTCAAGGAGCAGTGGGGGTGGGATGGCATTTTTCTTGCCCTGAGCATATCCATTCTCATTGCCGGACTGTTGTTGCTTCCGCATTGGAACAAGCTGCCCCAATCACACAGCCGTCGGGAGGCGTCGTGAAACCCGGCCACCGGGATTGAACTTGGGCGGTTCGCGCTTCACTCTCCCGTTGCCCGATCCATGCCCGACCGCCGCGCCGCCAACATCGCCTTTGCCTTATTGCTGACCGTGTGCCTTTTCGGCTTGGGCAAGCGCACTGTCTCGGCCGCGCCGTTGCAGTGGCACGATCTTGGTTATTACCGCGAGGCAAAAGTGAACCGGCCGCTTGGCCAGGCCCCTGGCTTCTCACTGCTTTCGGCCAAGGCCGCCGGCGTCGAGTTCACCAACCGCCTGGCCCGCGCACGAATGGTCAACGCCAACCTGCTCAACGGCGCCGGCGTCGCCGCCGGTGACGTTGACGGCGATGGGCGGTGCGACCTCTACTTGTGCAGCCTCGATGGCGACAACGGGCTTTTCAAAAACCTCGGCGACTGGAAGTTCAAAAACATTACTGTCGAGGCCGGGGTCGGCGCGCAGGGGATGTCGAGCACCGGCGCAGCGTTCGGCGACCTGGACGGTGATGGCGATCTTGATTTGTTCGTCACCTCCTGCGGCGGGCCAAATGCGCTCTTTATCAACGACGGCACCGGCCGGTTTACGAATCGAACCAAGGCGTCGGGCGTCGAGGCGATGAAGTTCGGCTCGACGTCCGTGGCGATGGGCGACGTGGACGGCGACGGCGATCTCGACATTTACGTCGCCAACTACGGCGAGACATCCGTCCTGCGCTCGGGCGGCTCGGTGTCGGTGCGCACCATCAACGGCAAGCAGGTGGTCACCGGCCGGTACGCCAATCGCATCCGCATCATGGGCGGCGAAATGGTCGAGGTCGGTGAGTCGGACTTTCTTTATATCAACGATGGGGGGGGAACCTTCACAAAAGTCAACTGGACAGACGGCAACTGGCTCGACGAGAACGGCGAACCGATCAAGAAGGAGTTCTGGGATCTTGGCCTTTCAGTGATGATCCGCGATGTCAACCAGGACGGCCGGCCGGACATTTACGTTTGCAACGACTTCCAGACGCCGGACCGGTTTTGGATCAATCTGGGCGATGGCAAATTCCGGCTCATCGGCGAGATGGCGCTGCGCCACCGCAGCTACTTCGCGATGGCGGTGGACTTCGCCGACATCAACCGCGACGGGCACGACGATTTTTTTGTCGCCGATATGATGAGTCCGACGCACCTGCTCGAGATGACGCAGATTATGATCACCAATCCGTTAGCCAAGCCGATCGACGAGTTCATCGACCGGCCGATCATTCACCGCAACACACTCCTCGTGAACCGGGGTGACAACAGCTACATGGACACAGCCAACTTCAGCGGTGTCGATGCCACCGAGTGGACCTGGGGCGCAACCTTCCTCGACGTGGACCTCGACGGCCTCGAGGATTTGCTGATCGCCAATGGTCACGCCTTTGACACGCAGGATATCGACGCCATCGAGCGCACCGCCAAGCTCGGCAAACTGCCGGCAGCTCAGGCACGAAAAAAAGTCTTCCTGTACCCGCCGCTGACCGTCCCCAACATGGTTTTACGCAACGACGGTGGCCTGCGCTTCACCGAGGCTGGCAGCCAATGGGGCTTCGAGTCGAAAAACGTCTCGCACGGCATTTCACTCTGCGACTTGGACAATGACGGAGATCAGGACGTGGTGGTGAACTGTCTCAATGAGCCGCCGCTGCTCTATCGCAACAATGCCACCGCGCCCCGTGTGTCGGTGGCGCTGCGCGGCGCGCGCGGCAACACACGCGGCATCGGCGCGCGCATCATCGTTCGCGGCGGGCCGTACGCGCAGTCGCAGGAAATGATTGCCGGCGGCCGCTACCTCGCCGGTGATGAGCCGCTGCGTAGCTTCGCGGCCGGCCAGGCGCAAAGCCTCACGATCGAGGTCGCTTGGCCAAGCGGCAAACGAACCGTCGTCACCGGGGCCAAGCCGAACCACGCCTACGAGATTCACGAAAAAAACACGCAGCCCAAGCCGCCGCCCTTGGCCAAGCCGAAGCCGATGTTCATCGACGCAAGCGACTGGCTCAACCATGAGCACAGCGAACATCCGTCGGATGATTTTCTGCGCCAGCCGATGCTGCCCCGCCGCCTCACCGAGTCCGGCCCAGGCGTGGCATTCCTCGACTGGGATCACGACGGCCGCGACGAGCTGTTTTTTGGCAACGGCGCCGGGGGAAAGCTGGTTGGCTACAAGGTCGCCGCCGATGGCCGCTTGGCCAAGCTAAGCGAACCGGCGTTCAACCTGCCACTCGCCGGCGACGTGCTAGGCTTGGGCGCGGATCGGCAGGGCCTGCTGGCAGCGGTGTCCGCGCACGATTCTCCCGAGACGATTGCACCGTCGCTGCAACGTTTCCGGCCCGGGGCATCTGAGCCAGAAACGATCGAGTTGCCATCCGCTAACCACTCCGACGCAGGCTCGATCGCCGTGGCGTACGTGGACAACGACGGCTATCTCGACGTGTTCGTCGCCGGTCGCGGTATCCCCGGCAAGTATCCGCAGTCGGCATCGTCCTGGCTGTTGAGCGGTGGCCCGGGCGGGTTGAAACTCGACGCCGGGCAATCTGCTCTATTCTCGAACATCGGCTTGGTGAGTGCTGCTGTGTTCGTTAATCTGGACGACGATCTTCTGCCGGAACTGGCGCTGGCGACCGAGTGGGGGCCGATCCGTATTTTCAAGAACAACGGTGGCAAATTCACCGACGCGACAAAGGCGTGGGGGCTCGATCAGTGGCCGGGTATTTGGCAGACGCTCGCCGTTGGAGACTTCGACAACGACGGCCGATTCGACCTGCTTGCCGGCAACCGGGGACTGAACAGCCACCTTAAACATGGCAATAAACGGTTGCCGTATCTTGTCCACGGCGATATTGGCGGCGACGGTTTTTACGACGCGCTCGAGGCGCGGTTCGACGTGGCATCGCAACGGCTGTTGCCGCGTCACCAGATGGTGACACTCGAGTTGCTGTTCCCGTTTTTGCGCGAAAATTTCCCGACGCACCGCCAATACGCCGCTGCGACGCTTCAGCAAATTTTCGCCGGTCAACTGGCCGGGGCCAAACTGCTCAAGGCGTCGGACCTCGCCTCGGTGGTGCTGCTCAATCGCGGTGGTAGATTTGAAGCCCGGCCGCTGCCGGTTGAGGCGCAGCTCACGCCGGTCAACGGTGCGACCGTGGCCGACTTCGACAGCGACGGCAACGAGGACGTGTTCCTTAGCCAAAACTTTTTTGCGGTTCGCGTTGAGGATTACAGGATGGATGCCGGCGAGGGGCTGTTGCTGCTCGGCGATGGGCAGGGCGGGTTCGTGAGCGTGTTCGGGCACCGCAGCGGCATCAAGGTTTTTGGCGAGCAACGCGGGTGCGCCGTGGGCGACCTGAACGACGACGGCCGGCCTGACCTGTTGATTGCGCAAAACAAGGGTCTCCCGAAGCTGTACCTCAACGTGCTTGGTCAAGCAGGCCTGCGCGTGCGGCTCAAGTTCAACGGCAGCGCCGCCGCCGGCCAAGGGGCGGTGCTTAGGTCGGTTTATAACGATGGCTCAAAAGGTCCGGCCCGACTGGGCAGCGGCAGCTCCGGCCGATACTCACGAAACAGCGACACGCAAATCCTTGGGGCAGCCAAGCGCATCCGCAGCGTCGAGGTGACTTGGCCAAGCGGAATCAAGTCCGTGGAACAAGTCATCAACCCAGCCCTGCTGCTGGAGCTAGGGTTATAAATGCCAATTGACCGCCCTATAGCGCCTTGGCGGCGATGTCGGTGCGGGTGAAGGCATCCTCAAAATGGATTTTTGAGGCGGCTTTGTAGGCGAGATCGCGGGCGGCTTGAAGCCCTTGGCCAAGCGCGGTCACGCCCAGCACGCGGCCGCCGCTGGTGACGACATTTTCGGCGTCGAGCTTGGTTCCGGCGTGGAAAACTTTCACGCCAGGCAGGGCGTCAGCGTCGGCGATCCCAGTGATGACTTTGCCTTTTTCGTAGCTGCCGGGGTAACCGCCGGAAGCCATCACGACGCAGACAGCTGCTTGCGCCGACCAGCGCAACTCGTGCCCGGCGAGCGTGCCATCGATGCTTGCCTCGAGCAGGTCGACGAGGTCGTTCTCAAGGCGCGTGAGGTAAACCTGCGTCTCGGGGTCGCCGAAGCGGGCGTTGAACTCGAGCACTTTCGGGCCGTTGTCGGTGAGCATCACACCCGGGTAGAGCATGCCGCGAAAATCGATCTTCTCTGCGGCGCAACCGGCGAGCCATGGGGCGAGCACGGTGTCGGCGATCTCGGTGAGTTTTTCGTCACTCAAGAACGGTACAGGCGAATAAGTGCCCATGCCGCCGGTGTTGAGGCCCTCGTCGCCGTCGAGGGCGCGCTTGTGATCCTGTGAACTGGGGAAAAGTTTGGCGCATTTGCCGTCACACAACGCGTGCAGCGACACCTCCATGCCGGTGATCAATTCCTGGATCAACACACTTGAGCCGGCTTCGCCGAAGGCGCGGTCGGTCATGATCTGGTCGATCGCCCTGTCGGCTTCGCCGGTGTTGTTGCAGATGAGCACGCCCTTGCCGAGTGCGAGCCCGTCCGCCTTCACCGCGCACTTGCCTTCGAGCGATGCGGCGAAAGACTTGGCCCCGGACGCGTCGGTGAACGACGCTGACTGCATCGTCGGGATGCCGTTGTGATCCATGAATTGCTGCGAGAATATTTTTGACGACTCAAACTGCGCCGCCTGCTGCGTCGGCCCCCAGGCGCGGAGACCGGCGGCCTGGAACTGATCGACGATACCCATTGCGAGCGGGTTGTCCGGGCCGACGACGGTGAGGTCGACTTGGTTGTCACGGGCGAATACGAGCAGCGCCGGCAAATCCTCCGCGCCGATGCCAACGCACTCGACCGCCGAGCCGTTGGCCGCGAGCATCTCGCCGGCGATGCCGGCGTTGCCGGGCGCGCACCACATTTGCGTGGCACGGGAAGACTGTGCCAGTTTCCAAACCAGGGCGTGTTCGCGGCCGCCTCCGCCGATTACCAGAATTTTCATCGAGTTCTGCGGCGGCGCATCGTAAATCAGCCTCGCCGGCGGGAAAGCATTTTTCCCGGCGCCCGGCTTGGTTAGGCTGTGGCCGTGGCGGGCAAGCTCCAGAAAATCGTGTCCGGCGGCCAGACCGGCGTCGATCGCGCGGCGCTGGATTGGGCGCTGGCCAGCGGCGTGCCGTGCGGCGGGTGGTGTCCGCTCGGTCGCTGGGCGGAGGATGGGCCGATCGACGCGCGGTATCCGCTGCGGGAGACGCCCGACGTCAAGCCGGCGCTGCGCACCGAGTGGAACGTCCGCGATAGCGATGGCACGCTGATCGTGACCCTGGCCGGGCGAATAACCGGCGGGACGCTACTGACCGACAATCTGGCCAAGCGCCTGTCGAGGCCGCTGTTGCATTTGTCCGAGGCCGACGGTTCGGCGGCAGAGCAGGAGGAGTTGTTGCGGCGATTTATCGAGCAAAATGAAATCAGCACGTTAAATGTCGCCGGGCCGCGGGAGTCAGGGGAACCGGGAGTGGGGCGGTTCGTTGCCGGGTTGCTGGAGGCTGCGTTTGGCCAGTCAGGTACCGTACAAAAATAAATTGAGCCGGTTCAGCTTTGCCGTCACTCTCTGCACCCCTGAAATGCGGAAGGTGAACATAGGATTGGTCGGGTGCGGCACGGTTGGTAGCGGCGTGGTGAATGGCCTGGCCCGAAACGGCGCGCTGATGGGGTCGCGTCTTGGCGTGCGCCTTTCGCTCGGCGGTGTGGCGGTGCGCAACCCGCGAAAGGCCCGTGCGGCACGCCTGGCAAAGGGTTTGGTCACGAGCGACTGGGAATCGCTGGTGCGCGATCCGAAGATCGACGTGGTAATGGAGTTGATGGGCGGCACGACCACGGCGCGCAAGGTGGTGGCGGAGGCTCTCAAGCTAGGCAAGCCGGTCATCACCGCAAACAAGGCGCTGATCTCCGCGTACGGCGAGTCGATCTTCCGGCTGGTCGAGAAGAACGGCGGCAACCTTTACTACGAGGCCTCGGTGGCGGGCGGCATCCCGATCATCAAGTCGCTGCGCGAGGGCCTGAGCGGCAACCGCATCCAGCGGCTTTACGGCATCCTCAACGGCACCTGCAATTACATCCTCACACAAATGGAGGCTGAGGGTAGCGATTTTGAGGGCGTGCTCGCGGACGCGCAGCAGATGGGCTATGCCGAGGCCGAGCCATCGCTGGATGTCGATGGATTTGATGCGCAGCACAAGACCGGCATCCTCGCCTCGCTGGCGCATGGGTTCTGGGTGAAGCCGTCGCAGATTTTTGTTGAGGGTATCCGCCACATTACGCCGCTGGACATTCAGTTTGCGCGGCGGTTGGGCTACTGCATCAAGCTGCTTGGCATCGTCAAGAAACTTCGCGGTAAAGTGCAGATCGCCGTTCACCCGACGCTGGTGCCGGAGACGCATGTACTGGCCAATGTCAGTGATGTGTTCAATGCCATCCTCGTGCGCGGCGACATCGTCGGAGACACGCTGCACTACGGCCAGGGCGCCGGTGCGGATGCCACCGCGAGCGCGGTGCTGAGTGACCTCGCCGACGCGGCGCTGGACTTGAAAAACGGCAGCATGGGCCGTGTGCCGCCGTTCGTGCCGCACGAGCAGGACGGGGCGGTGCTGCCGATGGACAAGGCGGTCAGCCCGTTTTATTTACGGTTGAGCGTGATTGATCGGCCGGGAACGTTGGCCAAGATCGCGGCGATCCTAGGTGAAATGAAGATTGGCATCTGTTCGGTGACACAGCCGGAGGGGCATGTCGGCGAGAGTGTGCCGCTGATCCTTATGCTGCACGATGCGCCGGATTTGGTGATGCGACAGGCGCTCAAGAAAATCGGGCGACTTTCCGCAATCAAGGCCAAGCCGACGATGATACGCGTGGAAACATTTGAATAACTTTGAGCGGGAACGACACCAATTCAACAGGCGTCTGGCAGGGAGTGATCCGCCGCTACGCGAAGCATCTGCCGGTTGACGACTCGACACCGGTCGTGTCGCTGCTTGAGGGCAACACGCCGCTGATTCGTGCCGACCGCCTGGCCAGCGAGATTGGCGGCGACATCGAGCTGCACCTGAAGTACGAGGGCCTGAACCCGACCGCTTCGTTCAAGGATCGAGGCATGACCATGGCGGTGTCCAAGGCCATGGAGCGCGGCGCAGAGGTGGTCGTTTGCGCGAGCACCGGCAACACGTCCGCCTCGGCGGCTGCCTACGCGGCGCGCGCCGGGCTGAAGTGTGTTGTGCTACTGCCGCACGGGAAGATCGCTCTGGGCAAACTGGCACAGGCGCTGATGCACGGTGCGACCACGGTTGCCATCGAGGGCAACTTCGACGACGCGCTGCGGATCGTCCGTGAACTGGGTGAGACCGGCCAGGTGGAGGTCGTGAACAGCATCAACCCGGTTCGGATCGAGGGCCAAAAGACGGCGGCGTTCGAGGTGGTCGACCAGCTTGGCCAAGCGCCGGACTTTCATTTCCTGCCGGTCGGCAACGCCGGCAATATCACCGCCTACTGGAAGGGTTACAACGAGTACCGCGACGCCGGCTTGGCCAAGGAGGTGCCGAGGATGTTCGGCTTTCAGGCCGCCAACGCCGCGCCGCTGGTCGAGGGTCGGCCGATCGAGAATCCGCAGACGGTGGCCACCGCCATCCGCATCGGCAACCCGGCCAGTTGGGACGGTGCGATGAATGCCCTCAAGGAATCCAACGGCCATATTGCCAAGGTGAGCGATGAGGAGATTCTGGCGGCGTACAAGTTGGCGGCGCGCACCGAGGGCGTTTTCGCCGAACCGGCCAGCGCGGCGTCGCTGGCCGGGCTGATCCACTGCGTGCGCGACAATTTGATTCCAGCGGGAAGCCGGGTGGTCGCCACGCTCACTGGCCATGGCCTTAAGGATCCGGACAACGCCATCAGCGTCGCTGGCCTAGAGCCGACTGTCGTCGCGCCTGAGACCGATGCCGTGAAGCGGCTCATCGGGCTTTGAGTCACTCTTCCGCTTGGCCAAGCGCTTGGCTTGCCAAGGGGCGGTCGCGCTTTTACCGTCCGTTCCCTGTATGGAGAAGGTTGTCATTATCGGGTCCGGTTGCGCCGGACTGACTGCTGCGATTTACACCGCCCGCGCAAGTCTCGAGCCGCTTGTGCTTACCGGTGCGATGCCGGGCGGTTTACTTACCACGACCAGCATCGTCGAGAATTACCCCGGTTTCGCCAAGGGCATCGACGGCACGGAGTTGATGATGGAGATGCAGCAGCAGGCCGAGCGGTTCGGGGCGAGGATCCAGTTCGGGAGTGCGGTGGATGCAATCGATTTCAGCGGCAGCCCATTGAAACTGACCGTGGACGGCAACGAGGTGGAGACGCAGACGGTGGTCATTGCCAGCGGGGCGGGGCACCGGCATCTCGGGCTGGAGAGCGAGGCCAAGCTGGAGAAAAGAGGTGTCACGTACTGCGCGACCTGCGACGGGGCGCTGCCGATGTTCCGCGACCAGCCGCTTGTGGTGGTCGGTGGCGGCGACTCGGCCTGCGAGGAGGCGACTTATCTAACCCGTTTTGCATCAAATGTTTACCTGGTTCACCGGCGCGACGAACTGCGCGCGTCGAAGATCATGGCCGAACGCACGTTGACCCATGAAACAATTGAGCCGGTGTGGAACTCGGAAGTCACCGAGGTGCTGGATGTCGGGCAGGACAAGGTTACCGGCGTGAAAGTGCGCAACAACCAGACAGGCGACGAGAGCACCCTCGACTGCGCCGGGTTGTTCATCGCGATCGGGCACGTGCCGAACACGCAGCTGTTCCGGGGCGTGATCGACATGGACGACGCCGGTTATATCTTGCCCAAGCGCGGGCAGGAAACCAATGTTGCCGGCGTGTTCGTGGCGGGCGACTGCTCGGACCACGTTTACCGGCAGGCGGTGACGGCGGCCGGACAGGGTTGCGCGGCGGCGATCGAAGCCGAGCGTTACCTGGCGTCGCTCGACCAGTGACACCGCTTGGCCGACAGGTTTTCGGCGAAAAATTTATTAAACCATGCAGCCACGCAAGGCACAGATTAAACGCGACACCGGCGAGACGAAGATTCGGCTCAGCCTGAACATCGACGGCAGGGGCAGGTCGAAAATCGATACTGGCATTCCGTTCTTCGACCACATGCTGACGTTGTTCGCGAAGCACGCGACGATGGATCTCAACCTGCGATGCAACGGCGACGTCGAGGTCGATCACCATCACACCGTCGAGGACTGCGGCATCGCGCTTGGCCAGGCGTTCGGTCAGGCGCTGGACGACAAGAAAGGTGTGCGGCGTTACGGCACCGGGTTCGATCCGCGCAATCCGTTTACCGGCGAGGCATACGTGCCGATGGACGAGTGCCTCGCGCGCTGCGTAATCGACTTTAGCAACCGGCCGCACCTGGCCTGGCGCGGCCTTGCCAGGCACCACCAAAAAGGCATCACCGACTCCGACAAGTCGCAGGACATGTCGTCGGTGTTTCGCTTCGGCCTGGCACGCGAGTTTTTTCAGGCATTCGCCAACGATGCCCGGTGCAACCTTCACCTCGAGTTGCTGTACGGCGACGAGCCGCACCACATCGTTGAAGCATTGTTCAAGGCGTTTGCCCGTGCGGCCGACTTTGCCTGCCAGCATGATCCGCGCATTGCCGGGCAGTTGCCCAGCACGAAAGGAAAATTATAAGTACCTTGAATACGCCCGTTTAGGGGCGCGTCGCTTGATATGCCGGAAAAACCAGCATACTCGTTGGCAGAAGACCCTCAATTGGTTGATTTGTCCAAGGCAGGCGATATGCAGGCGTTCGAGGAGTTGGTCTCCAGGCACCGCGACCGCATTTACGTGCGTGCCTACAGTATCATGCGCAACGAGGCTCTCGCGGTGGATCTTTCCCAGAATGCGTGGGTGAAGGCGTGGCAGCGCCTTGAGCAATTCCATGGTGAGGCAAGTTTTCCGACTTGGCTGAGCCGGATCGTCACCAACCTCTGTCTCGACGAACTGCGGCGGCAGAAACGGGCGCGGACGGATTCTATCGAAGCGATGGAGGAATCCACCGGCCCGGTCGAAAACCGGATGGAGATGGAGACGCTCGATCCCATCGAGGGACTGAGCCGTGAGGAACTGCGGGAACGAATCGACGCTGCCTTGGCCAAGCTTTCGGACAAGCACCGAACGGTGATCGTCCTTTACGAGTTCGAGCAACTCGAGTACAGGGAGATCGCCGAGAAGATGGGCACCTCCATCGGGACCGTCATGTCGCGGTTGTTTTATGCCCGAAAACGCATGGCCAGTTTGCTGAAGGAAACGCTGAAACGGGACGGATTGATCGAATGAACGAAAACGAGATACAACTGAAAGTACAGGCCCTGGTGGACGGTGAACTCACCGGCCAAGAGGCCAAGGAGTGGCGTAGTCGCCTGGAGACTGATGCCGGGCTCAAGGAACTGCATGCGCGGCTCACCGCCGTGCGCGGGCTGATGACCGGTGCCGAGTTGCCGCGCACTCTGCCGGAGTCAGGCGACTTCCACTGGAGCCAAATATCAAAGGCCATCGAGCGTGAAGAACGGCAAGCCAAGCACCTGGCTAGGCCGGCATCGAGTGCGAATTGGCTACTGCGTTGGGTGTTGCCGCTTGCAGGCGTTGCGTGCCTGATGCTGTTGCTCACTCTTCTACAAACCACGAAGCCCGATCTTGGCATATCTCTTGGAAGTGATCACGAACTGGAACTGTCCATCGATGATCTCGATGTGATGACTTTCAACACCGGGGACGACGCTATGAGCGTTGTCTGGCTCGATTACTCTCTCGACCTCCAGCAGGACGAGATAGATCTATGGCTTGATTAAGGCCGTCAAACCATCTATAACTTCTGCTTTAGTGATAACTTTGTCGCTCAACAACTTGATAAGCCGATTTATCTTTCTGGTCGCACTGCTGCTATTTGTCAGTGGCGGCTTCGTTGTGGCGCAGGCCGATCCAATTACCGTCCAGGCCCGCTTGGTGTTGGGCACCAGCAAGGAGCAAAAAGGAAAAACGGAGGTTCCCGACACGATTCGGAAGCGCTTGGCCAAGGTCTTCAAATGGATGAAGTACTATGAACTTCGTTCAAGGCGACTGAGCATAGGCGACGGCGCCACAAAAACAGCAAAGCTGAGCAAGACCTCAAAAATCGAGGTCTCCAACCGAAAGAATGGCAGAATTGCGGTCAGCCTGTTTAGCGAAGGCAAAATGCTGGTTCAAAAAAGTCAGACACTAAGGTCCGGCAGCTACATGGTTCTGGCCGGCGAAAGCGGCACCGACTCCGCCTGGTTCATCGTCCTCTCCAAGACCAAGTAACCTCACCGTCCGGTTGTTCTCGCCCCCGGTGACTTCATCAGCTGCATTTGCTGCTTCCAACTCTTCATGTGTAGGGGTGTCGTCGGGATCGTCCGTGTTTTTCTGCGAACCATTGATGCCGATTTCGTGATGATTCTACAAATAGAAATGATTTGTTTCTGTGGCAGGATCGCTTGGCCAAGCGGAGTTTGTTTGGCGCCGCAAATCCGGTTGAAAACGGGCTGAGTCGGGGCTTTTTTTGGCGCTTGGCCAAGCGCTGGGCTGGGGTTGGGGTTGAAACTGTGAGAAACACAATATCTTGTATTTTTATTAAACCAGAAGCCGCAATATATTGCACTTTGATTGTTTGAGAATAATGGATTTAGGGGTTGTAAAGTGAGGATGTTTTTTGGTATAAATCCTCGTTTACGGGGAGGACCGTTATTGACCTTAATCTCGGCAACCCATCGACCCCGTTTTGAATCCTGTTAGTAAGAAAAAAAGTGCCTAAAAAGACAGCTAGTACCGACCGGTACGACGCATCAAAAATTGACAAACTCGAGGGTCTGGAGGCCGTGCGGAAGCGGCCAGGGATGTACATCGGCGACCCTGACGAAAACGGACTTCATCACTGTGTTTACGAGGTGCTCGACAACTCGATCGACGAACACTTGGCCGGCTATTGCGACAAGATCAAGGTCGCGATCCACGTGGACGGCTCGGTGTCGGTGGAGGACGACGGTCGCGGCATCCCGGTAGACACGCACAAGAAATTCAAGATGCCGGCCGTCGAGTTGGTGCTCACCAACCTGCACGCGGGTGGCAAGTTTGGCCAGGGGGCGTACAAGTACTCCGGTGGTCTGCACGGGGTCGGCGCGAAGTGCGTGAACGCGCTGTCGATCTGGTTCAAGGCGGAGATTTATCGCGACGGTGAGGTTCACTACATCGAGTTTGCGCAGGGCAAGACTACCAAGAAGCTCGACGTCATCGGCAAGACGAAGAAGACCGGCACCAAGATTACCTTCATGCCGGACCCGGAAATTTTCACCATCACCACCGAGTACAAGTTCGAGATTTTGCAATACCGGCTGCGCGAATTGGCGTTTCTGAACCCGGGCATCACCATCACGCTGGCCGACGAGCGCGAGGAGGGGAAGTCGGAGTTGTTCTTTTACAAGGAGGGCATCGTCCAGTTCGTCAAGCAGATTGGCGAGAACAAGCACGTCATCCACGCCAAGCCGATTTCGTTCCATTCCACCAAGGATGAAGTCATCGTGGACTGTGTGATGCAGTACAACTCGAGCTACAACGACCAGATTCTCTGTTTCGCCAACTCCATCGCCAACTCTGACGGTGGTACGCACCTGACCGGTTTCCGGACGGCGCTCACACGCGCGATCAACCAGTACGCCAAGGCAAACAAGCTGCTCAAGGAGAAGGATCCAAGCTTCTCCGGCGACGATGTGCGTGAGGGTTTGATCTGCATCCTGAGCGTCAAGTTGCCGAATCCCCGCTTCGAGTCGCAGACCAAGGTCAAGCTGGTGAACGGCGAAGTGGAGGGAATCGTGTCGTCGATCGTTTACGAGGGTTTGATGGGCTATTTCGACAGCAACCCGTCGCTCGGTAAAAAGATCGTCGATAAATGTTTGACCGCTGCCCGTGCCCGCGAGGCGGCCCGCAAGGCTCGCGACACCGTTCGCAAAACGGCGATGACCGGCGGCGGTTTGCCGGGCAAACTGGCCGACTGCTCTGACCGCGACCCGGTCAACACCGAGTTGTACATCGTTGAGGGCGACTCTGCCGGCGGCTCGGCCAAGCAGGGGCGCGACCGGAAATTCCAGGCGATCCTGCCGATCCGCGGCAAGCTGATCAACGTGGAAAAAGCGCGCCTCGACAAGGTGCTTGAGAACCGCGAAATCCGCACGATGATCACTGCCATTGGCACCGGCATCGGCTCTGGCAATAGCAAGGATGAGGATGAGGGCAATAGCAAGGATGAGGGTGCTTTCAACATCGAAAAGCTGCGCTACCACAAGATCATCATCATGACAGACGCCGACGTGGACGGCTCGCACATCCGCACGCTGCTGCTGACGTTCCTGTACCGGCAGATGCCGGAACTGTTGAAGCAGGGCTACGTTTACATCGCCCAGCCGCCGCTCTACAAGGTCACACGCAAAAAGCGGGTCGAGTACATCGATGACGATGTGCAGATGACCAAGATGCTGCTTGGCCTCGGGTCGGAGGATGTGCGTCTGCGCAGCCTGGAGAATGACAAGGAAGTGGCAAAGAAGCAGCTGGGTGAGATTCTTGAGTTGCTGCAGTCGCTCGACAAGTTCGCGCGGGCGATTCACCGTCACGGCGGCGACTTCTCCGAGTACCTCGAGCAGCGCGATGCCAGGAAAAAATCGCTCCCGAGTCACCTGGTGAAGATTTGGGAAGG
>Ga0209753_1000577_pt1 | contig 15332 bp, 13 predicted proteins | sample METZYME_3_550m_FD_187550 | JGI IMG/M metagenome (GOLD analysis project Ga0209753, IMG submission 187550) | Marine microbial communities from oxygen minimum zone in mesopelagic equatorial Pacific - METZYME_3_550m (SPAdes) (version 2) | ecosystem: Environmental > Aquatic > Marine > Oceanic... | reverse complement strand
GCCTGTGTTTCAGTCAATAATTCTTGTATAACTTTTTCAAAATCATTTTGTCTTGCAACTTCAGTTTGTATTGCCGCTGATTCAGTTGCAGTTTCTCTTTCACTCTCAAAAACTGCTTGCCATATCAAGTCTCCACTGTAAATCTCGTAAAGATTTAAACGCAGCGATAGCAATCTCTGAGTTGTATGGTAGGTCCCAGTGAGCAGCCAGTCAGCATTAGTAAGTTTTGCAAGGTCTAAAGTAGGAGGTTCTTCGAGCATTGCAGGGAATGTACTTTCCCATTCTAATCTCAAATAGACATTTTCGAAATGTGGGATAACTTGAACCGGGAGTTTTTTAAAAAGCATATCTGTCAGCTTTTCTTCCAGTTCTTCTGTCATCGAATCCCTCTTGAGTGTTTCTGCGTTAAAGATATCAACCACCGTAATGACTATTTTTTTTTCATTGTCCATTACTTTTGATGCAACCTTTTCTATAGTATTTTCTAGCTTTTTATTAAATGTATTTTCAACAGTCTGTGCCTGAGCAATTGAAAAAGCAAATACTGCAAATACCTGAATAAAGAATTTGTACAAAAAAAATAAACTGTGCTTTAAGCGTTCGAATGAATTGTTAAAGTTGAGTTTCTGTTTATTATTTTCATGTAAATGCGTAAACATTTACTTACTCCTCAAATACAGACAATTTTGTTTGATCTCAGAATTTCAAAGCACTTTGTGCAAGGTGCAAACATCTCTCTTTACCAAATAAGTCAACAATAAGATTTAAATCAGGTCCTTCAGTATCAAGAGTAATTGCGTATCTTAAAGGCATCCACAGGTTTTTACCTTTAATTTTTGTCTCATTTTGAACATTTTTCATCAGATCCCCCAGATTATCTTTGGTCAGTTTTTCCACGGATTCTACTTGTTTTATAAAATTGGCAAGGACTTGTTTTGAGTTTTCCTCCCTTAATACTTTTAAAACTTCGGGGTCTGAAGCTTCGGGATTGTTTTCAAAGAATAACAAAAGACGATCTTGAATTTCCGAAAGGGTTACCAGACGGGGCTGGAGGATTTTCATAATCTTCCTGAGAATTTTCTGATCTTTTCCGGCATATGGAGTTTTGTTTATAAATGGTTTCAAACGCTGCTGTAAATCGTTCAATTCGAGTTTTTGAATATACTGCTGATTCATCCAGTTAAGCTTTTCCTGGTCGAATACTGCTCCGGATTTATTTACACGTTCAAAGCTGAATTCTCTGATCAGTTCCGGGAGAGTAAACAACTCCTTATCTTCTGCAGGAGACCAGCCAAGCATGGCTACAAAATTCACCAATGATTCCGGAAGATATCCATTATTCCTGAAGTCCTCTACAGCAACATCTCCCTGGCGTTTGCTGAGTTTTGAACGATCAGGATTTAATATTAAAGGCAGGTGTGCGAATTGCGGGGGATCCCAGCCAAAATAGCGGTAAAGCAAAAGATGTTTTGGAAATGATGGAATCCACTCTTCGCCGCGTACTACATGAGTTATTTTCATCAAATAGTCGTCGACAACTACCGCCAGGTGATATGTAGGGAATCCATCACTTTTAACTATGACCTGATCTTCTGACTGACTGGTTTCAATGGAAACATTGCCACGGATTAAATCGTTCAGTACCATAGTTTCCGGAACTTCCGGAATTTTCATGCGTACAACGTAATCCTCGCCTGATTCAGCTCGCCGGGATGCTTCTGATTGGGAGAGATTTCGGCAAAATCCATCATAACGTGGAGTATGACCTTTTTTGCGCTGTTCGTTTCTTAGTTTTTCAAGACGTTCTGCTGTGCAAAAGCACCTGTATGCATTCCCCTGATCAATTAATAATCGGATATGATGATCGTAAATTCCCAGGCGTTCAGATTGACGGTACGGTCCATATTTTCCTCCAAATTGCGGACCTTCATCAATTTCAATGCCTGACCACTCCAACATGCTGGTCAATTGATTTTCAGCCCCTTCAAAAATTCTTTTCTGATCTGTATCTTCTAAACGAAAAATGAATTTTCCACCGTTTTTACGCGCGTAAAGCCAGCAAAAAAGAGCAGTACGCAAACCACCTACGTGTAAATAGCCAGTGGGACTGGGGGCAAAGCGAAGACGAACCATCAGTTACTGAATAATTGAGAATAGAGTGCCGGGATACTGTAATTTATGCTTTTCACCTCTTTTCAAACAGACGCATTCTGATATTAAGCAAAAGGCCTATCCCGAACATCATTGACAGCATTGAGGAACCACCATAACTGAAAAAAGGAAGAGGTACGCCAACTACCGGCATCAAACCTGTTGTCATGCCGATATTGATTAAAACATGTGAAATTATGATCGCAACAATTCCAGTAATTTGAATTGCACTAACGCGATTTTTAGACTTCAACACACCTGCAAGCGACCACAGTGCGAGTGTTAAAAATAAAACCAGCACGAGCATTGCACCAATAAACCCCCATTCTTCGGCAAAAACTGAAAAGATAAAATCAGTGTGATGTGCGGGTAGAAAATTCAGCTGACCCTGAGTACCCTCTCCAAAACCTTTCCCCAGAACTCTGCCACTACCTATGGCGATTTTAGACTGAATAATATGGTATCCGGCCCCAAGAGGATCTCTCTCCGGGTTGAGAAAAGTCAGAATCCTCCCTTTTTGATACGGTTTGAGTACATAAATCCATAAGACTGGAAGAGATGCCAGCGTCAATATTCCAAGTGTAACAATAGTTTTAAAACGGATTCCCATCATAAATATAATTGGGATGAAGACAATCAACAGTAACATTGCTGTACCTAAATCAGGCTGCTTGACAATTAACACTACAGGAACTGCCATTAATATTAGAGGCCAGATCATCCAAAGCCAATTACCCTTTGGTCGTTGGAATTCCCTGAAATGATGTGAAAGAGCCAAAACCAATGTAAACTTACTGAATTCAGAAGGCTGGAAAAAGAAAGGACCGATTTTAAGCCATCTTTGAACAGGGGCTCCAGGACCTCCAGTACCATATAACAGCACCAATACGAGCAGGACTATCACAACCAAATGCATTATAAAACCCAAGCGTGCCCAGTTCCTATAGTGAATAAACTGGGTTAAAATAATTACCCCGATTCCGGCAAAAATACGATAGATTTGATGCATTAAATAATTTTCCTGACCGGGAGATCCTACTGTAGCGGACGATAGAGCAATCAGCCCTATGCCGGCGATCATTAGAACAAGCGCGCAGAGAGTCCAATCTATATTGCCTAACATTCTTCGATCAAGCATATTTAATATTTATTGAATATTGTAAATTCGCGGATTAGATTTGAATGTTTTAATTTGTTTTGAATAAAGAACATTAATTGGTGTAGTCAGCTTTCATTTAAAAAGTGTTTTAAAATTAAACCTGGTTTGCCCACACATTTAATCCGTTAATTTATTCCCAGCCGATAATTATTACTCTTTATTTTACTTATATTACTCTAGTGATTTAAGTTTGAATCTATTGTCAAAATTGGTAGTTATATAGAGCTCAATAGTATCTTGTCCCTTTATCCTTTTGCACTTATTATTTCAAACCTTCAGAAGTTCTCAGTTCAGTCAGGTATTTCTCTGAAATTGGTAATTTTTTTATAAGAGAACTATTTCTATCAATCACTCTCCAAAAAGGTAAATCAGGTTTCGCTCCATTTGATTGCTCTAAAGATGCCTCAATTGCTATTCTTAAAAATATCCCGCAAGTAAGTGGACATGTATTATCTGCATTGGCATTTTCTGCTAACTCAAGTCGCATTAACTTCACGGATTTTTCGGTTCCATAAGGTATTTTTGCTATGTAGTTTGCAATAGATCTTGGAGAAGAAATTAACATTTTTTCTCCAGCCTTTAAATCAGCAAAATTTTTTTCAATTATTTTCACTACTTCGGTATACTTTTTATTAAATTTTTCCGTTGCGGTCGACATATATCTATTTTACACAACTTACTTATATTGGGGATAATTATTCCCACCCAAAAGTAGCAGGAGGTTTGTGAGTAATATCGTAGAAAACAGTTTCAATACCTGAAATGTCAAGTAAAGATTCTACTAAATGATCAAGCAATTTCCAATCTATACGCGCGAATTGAGCAGTCATCACATCTTCTGAAACAACAGGACGAAGCACCAGACTTTCGTCTTTCCCATTTTTTGAAACAGGCAGCAAAATTACCAGCAGTTGGAAAATCTCATGCATCAGACCATGTTTTTCCAGCATTTTTGTTGCCTTATAATCAGCCTCTCTGAGCAAATCCAGTCGATCTTTGCTGCAAAATGCTTTATGAAAATTAAATTGGGCATCAGAGTCATTTGTATTTGAGCCTAATAGAAGTACTACCCTATTAACTGTCCTGACTTCATTTGTTATTCGAGTAGCCTGATTTTCCAGCCAGTCCCAATCTCGAGGAGTATTTAAAAGTGCAACAGGAGAAGCATATGTCCTTTGATCACCTTGTACTCCAACTGATCGCACTGGAAGAACCAGGTGGTCACATTCACCATCTTTAAGACAATTGCGGACTTCCTCAAAAGTTGTTTCTATTTCCGGAAAGGATTCATCTCCACGGGCACACAGTACATTTATCGATAGACCCGGACCAGGAAAAGGATGTCTCCAGACAATCGATTCAGGCAGGCCTAACAAAGTTCCTACCTGCCTGACCTCATCTTTATAAAGGTCTTTGAGTGGTTCAACTACATGTCCGGAACTTAACAGGTCCAATACCTCCTGTACACGGTTGTGGTGAGATTTTATAACTTCAGCATGTTCAGTGCCTCCAGATTCAATAATATCAGGATAAAGAGTCCCCTGACCAAGCATCCAATCCTGCACATTTAAGTTTAGTTCATTCAGAAACCTGTCACGCATCTGTATAAAAGTTGCTCCAATTTTTTGTCTTTTTATCTGGGGGTCAACCTGACCTGAGACTGCGTCTAAAAAAAACGAACTGTAGTTTCTGGATTGGATATTTTTATATCCAAGCTGCGAATATCGTGTAAGTATTTCTTCACTTTCATTTTTTCGCATAAAACCGTTATTGATGTATAATCCCAGCATCTTATCTTGTCCAAGTGCCTTATTTAACAAAGCAAAGGCCACTGAAGAATCCACACCTCCACTAAGAAACATCAGGACTTTACTGTTTCCAACTTCATTACTTAAACGTTTAGTACTGTCCTCGATAAAAGATTCCATGGACCATCTTGAGCGTAAACCACATGCATTAACAAAATTTTTCAGCATAATCCTGCCCTGGGAAGTATCCGTTACTTCAGGATGGAATTGAAGTGTGAATATTGGACGCTGACGGTGTTTCAAGGCAGCCAAATTCCCAGTTTCTGTTTCTGCAGTAACCTCAAAGTCTTCAGGGCATTGTGTTACACTATCCTGATGACTCATCCATACCTGGTTTGGAAAAGAAATATTTTCCCAAAGAGGAGAGTCAGATTTCTGCTTTAGTATTGCTTTCCCAAACTCTCCTTTGCCGGTGTTTGAAATTGAGCCTCCAAATGTCTGTGAAATCAATTGATGACCATAACACAATCCCAGAATAGGCCTTTCAAGTTCTAATATTTTTGAATTAAATTCTGGTAAATTTGAGGAATTAACCGATGCTGGTCCTCCAGATAAAATAATCCCCTTAGCCATAGCGAGTGAATTTTCATTGGAGGAGGGAGAAAAAATTCTGGTGTAAACACCAATATGACGAATTCGTTTTGAAATCAGATGAGCATATTGACTTCCAAAATCCAGAACAGCGATGAAGTCCTGCATTGTATTTCCTTTTTGAGCAATATAGTCTATATTAAGGCTTGACCTTGCAGTATCCTAAAATTTGAACAATCTCACAAGGAACATTAGCATGTTTGGGATCGGACTCCCTGAAATGATAATAATTGCGGTTGTTGCGCTCATATTTATCGGTCCGGATAAACTTCCTGGGGTTTTGCGTTCTATCGGAAAAGGTCTTGTTGAGCTGAAGCGTGCCACGAGTGATGTACGATCAAACGTGCAGGAAGAAATGCAAAAAATTGAAGAGGAGATAGAGCTAAAAGAAGTTCGGGAATCTGCACAGGATTTCAAAAATGAACTTGGTGGTGTAGCAAATAAGATAGACCCGCTTACACTTTCAAAATTTAATTCAGGGGATCAGAAGGAAGTTATTTCTGATTCAATCGATGAGTCAGAAACAGATAAGGCTCAAACAGAATCGGTTGCTGAAAATACCGAAGCTGAAACCACCGATGGTTCTGATGAAATTGATGAAAAAACACCATTTTCAAAAAACGCCGAATCATTTGAAAATCCCAGAGCTGAAAAATCCTAAAATTATCCATACTGATTTTTTAAACATGTTATTTTAAGATAGAAAAATATTTAGATTGCATGTAAACACATGTTAATTTTAAGCTTAATTATGCACGTGCTGAATGAAAGGTATTCTGATCAAATATAATCACTTATATAATTAAAATATATTCAAGGAGAAATATGAGCAGTCAGGAAGATCTGGTAAGTGAATTTAATGCCTCAGTAGAGGAGGATTTAAACAAACGAAAGAGAAGTATTGAAGAGGGAGAGGCACTTGATAAAGAGATCAGCCGCCGCATGGATGCCGAGGAAATTGGTGTTACACTCGGTACTGACCATAATGTTGGAGTTTTAATGCTTGGTCTTGCTACTGTTTTCACACTGATTGCGCTATACATGATTTTTGGTGTCAGTCCGGACCGTATAATTGGTTAAAAATTTAAAGATTACTTATTAAAGTAATTAACACATCTGCTAACAATTTTTCTGCTGCTAATTTTTGTTCTTCATTAAATTTTCCACATAAACTAAATCCTGAGGAACGTCTACACCCACACCTTCATTTTCTGCTTCCACGCAAAGTAAAGTTTCACCGTTTTCCAGAATTCTCAGTTGTTCTAATTGCTCAGATATTTCCAGGTTTGACCTGGGCCACTGACTGTACTCCATAAGGAAGTCACGTTGGAAAAGATATACTCCAAGATGACGCCAAATCTTACAATCCGTGGATTGACCGGAACGCGGGTATGGTATCAGCGAACGTGAAAAATATAATGCCATATTGTTAAGGTTTACCGTAACTTTCACTATATTGGGATCATTTAACTGTTCCTCATCAGTTATCTTATAAATTAGTGTTGCAGCTTTAGTCCCTTTTCTAATTTTCGTCTGCTTGATCAGACGGTCCAGGTCTGCTGGCAGAACCGTTGGTTCATCTCCCTGGATATTCAATACCCACCCGCATGAAATTTCTTCAGCTACTTCTACAATGCGGTCTGTTCCAGTTTCATGTTCAGAACTTGTCAGGACTCCTTCACCTCCAAAATTCCTGACAGTATCCAGGATGCGCTCATCGTCTGTTGCTACCAATATTTGATCTATTGATGGTGTCTGTTTCGCACGTTCCCATACATGCTGGATCATCGGTTTACCAGCAATTTCTGCTAAAGGTTTTCCAGGGAATCTTGTTGAAGAATAGCGTGCGGGTATTATTGCTACTGTTTTTTGGGAGGAAGGCATATTCATATAGATTTTCAAATGTAACTTGAATAATTAATTTTTTACAATCAGAAAAACATGTTCCAAAAGGCGGGTCAAACCTTTGTTACGAAATCGGTCATCAAGGATATCATAGGTTTCTACTAGTTTAAGTGAACCCAATGGTGCAAAAAGACTTTCAATTTCTTCAGCAGGAACACTGTAAGGAGGGCCTTCCATTTGATTTTGATTGTACTCCAGAGTTATGAGTAAAATTCGTCCTGCCGGATCAAGAAATGAAATTAAATGATCCACATATTTTCTCCTCTCTAATTTCTCGATTGCAACTATAGATGCACGGTCATAGATTGCTTTAAATGAAGAAGTTTGCTCAGGATTTAAGTCAAAGAAATCACCAAGGTAGATATCGATGGATTTACTGCTGAATTTTTGTAAAGTTTCGGCTTGCTGAATTAAATAGGCAATTTCGTTTTCAGCAAAAAAATCCTGAACTGCCTTGCTGACCAGTTCAACTCCTATCACTTTTTTTGTTTTTGTTGTCAGCCAGCATAAGTCTAACGTTTTCCCACAAAGTGGAACAAATACTCTGTCCGGATTTTGGTGCAGCAGTTGATCGGAAAATCGCATCAAATAGGGATTTACTTCCGGAAGATGGAAGCCTATACGGTCTTCCTGCCAACGAGATTCCCATAGGTTCATAGATAAAACTTAAGTGGAAACGTGAAAATTTAAATTCCCATTTCACTCCGTGGATTGATTCCAGATACTTTTTTCATGTGCTCGTATCTCCATCTATGCCAGGGAACTATGAAACCTGATTCAAATTCTGCCATGACATCTGAAATCAGCATCTCTGCCAAAGCCTGATATGACTCAGTATTTTGCTCGTCTTCATCAAGTTCATATGCCAGCCTGGCCCGATAAATAATGTCTCCAGTGTTTGCTTCAATCAGCTTTAATCGAATAACCCACTGTTCATCTGAAGTGCATTCTTTTGTACAAGGGAATGATACAAAGTCCAGAAGTAAAAAATGTGGACTTTCAAATTCATCTTCCAGTCTAAAGGCAATTTCTTTGTCTGAAATTCCTGTGAGAGTAAGAGTACTCATGTATGTCTTGTATGCTGAGCGCAGTATTGGATTTAAATCCAGTTTCTTATTAAGTTCTTTAATGCCTGTTATTCTGCCAAGGACGGGCATCTTCCTTAACTTTTGTTCCATGTTGTCCATCAAATCTGGCCATACAGATTCAAGATTTTTTGGTGATTTAATTGATAGTAAAGCCACAGGCTTCAGCATGTAAGGCAATAAATCAGGCTTATCTTTAACGTCAATTGACTTGCAGCCCCCTAAAGTAAACAGCAACAGCAGGATGCTCCATATCAAGCTGTTTATTGATTTAAGAGCATTGTAACAAGAAATATTTTTTCCCATGTTGATTTAACTTTTATGATCTTTTTTTCACTAAACAACTTTTATTGACAACACATTATACGCAAGTGCTAAAGATTTCAACTTGTTATTGCAATTAATAAGCTATATATTCAATCACTTAATTTAACCAAAATAATAAAAAGGATTTGTTCAATTGTTGAGTGAAGAAATTAGTACCAGGATTGATGGTTTGACTCAGAGATTGGGCGACTTAGAAGGGTTTCTTTGAAGTCGCTGATAAAAGAAGTCAATTGCAAGAAATGGAAACTTCAACTGCACAGGATGGTTTTTGGAACTTACCGCTAAGTGAGCGGACCGTGCTTTTGAAAGATATTTCCAGATTAACAGGCCATATTGAAAGCTGGCAGTTACTTGATTCTTTGCACAATGATTTAAAAGCTGCAGCAGAACTGTACAGAGAAGAAGAAGACGCTGAACTGCTGAAAGAAATAATTGATACATGCGAAAAACTGGATAAAAATCTCGATTCTTTAGAAATTACATCCCTGTTTAATGGTGAAGCAGACGACAGAAATGCAATTGTTTCAATTCATCCAGGTGCTGGGGGGACTGAATCCGCTGACTGGACAACGATGCTTTATGAAATGTATCGCAAATGGATTTCTGAGGAAAAATTTAAATTTCAACTGCTTGACTATTTACCGGGAGATGAAGCCGGGATAAAATCTGTTACTTTTTCTGTTTCAGGTCCATACGCATATGGGAAATTAAAGGCAGAAATTGGAGTTCATCGCCTTGTACGAATTTCCCCCTTTGATTCACAGAAACGCCGACACACTTCATTTGCTTCAGTCTTTGTATATGCTGAGATTGATGAGGAAATAGAGGTGGAAATACTTTCTGATGATATTAGAGTAGACACATTCCGTGCTAGTGGAGCAGGTGGTCAGCATGTGAATACAACGGATTCTGCTGTGCGCATCACGCATATTCCTAGTGGGATAGTGGTGCAGTGTCAAAATGAGCGGTCCCAGCATAAAAACAAAGCCACAGCAATGAAAATGCTGAAAGCTCAGCTCTTCGATTTGCAGCAGAAGGAACTGAATAAAGAGAAAGACCTTCAAAACAGTAAAAAACAGGAAAATGCATGGGGCAGCCAAATAAGAAGCTACATTCTGCATCCATACCAGTTGGTCAAGGATCATCGTACAAATTGGGAATCTGGAAATACACAAGCAGTTCTGAATGGAGAAATAAACGACTTCATAAAGGCAGCACTTTCACAGAAAGTTTGTTAAGCTTCTGCAAAATCAAAAATTATTAATTTTATACCGTATTTATGGCTTCATTTGATATTGTCTGCGAAGTGAATATGCAGGAGGTTACAAATGGTGTAGACCAGGCGAGGAGGGAAATTGGTAATCGTTATGATTTCCGAGGCTCAAACTGTGAAATAAGTTTGGACAAAAAAAAGCCTTCTTTATTGATTACCGCAGACGATGAATTCAAAATGCAAACAACTATTGACATCCTGCTGACAAAATTAATTAAACGCTCAGTACCAGTTAAATCTCTTATTTACGGCAAGACAGAACCAAGCGGGAAAGTGCTAAAGAAAGAAATAACAATTCAACAGGGATTGTCAAAGGAGCAGTGCAAAAAAATCAATCTGTTTATCAAATCAACCAAACTAAAAGTTCAGGCTCAAGTTCAGAGTGATTCTGTTCGTGTTAGCAGCAAGAAAAAAGATGACTTGCAGACGTTGATGAAAAAAATAAAAGATCAGGCTTTTGATTTTGATGTACAGTTTACTAATTATCGATAAAGAACCTTTAGCATTAATTAAATCGGATCAAGGGAATTAAGCGGTTTTAATGACTTCTCAGCATTCTTAATTTTCGTTCAGAAGTAAATCCATGGTGACCACGGGAAAATACTGATATTTGATTTATTCCAGGAGACAAATTGATAACTGTTTTGAATGGGAATTCTCGATTATTATGAATTTTATCTCCAGATTCATCATGATGATTTAATTTCGCTGTATAAAAAACTTTTTTATCATTTAGATGCACATATAGATCACGAACTTCACCAGCGTTTTTGACTTTACCGCTGAACATTAGCGTATCCTGCATAGTCTCACCCTTCACAATATTACCGTCCAAATCCTGCCACTTCAAATCAACAAACACTGGAGTCAATACTTGTTTCTCAGGCAGCAGATTGTCCAGTACCCAAAGATTAGAGATTTTTGGTGCTCCTGAATTTTTGGCATCCATCTCCATTATTATTTTACCAAGCCTGCTCGAATTACTTTTAACCTGAAAAAGAAAAAAATCTTTTTGATCTATTTCAGGATAGAGATTTTTCAATACAATTTTACCCCTGTTTATTCTGAATGATCCTTCAGTACCTTTAATATTAAACATTAATTCTGGAATTAGTTTTTTACTCATATTAGTAATCTTAAAACTCAAAGCAATAGTTTCTCCTGATTGTACTTTTCCGTCGCCGTTGCCTTCACTGCCAAATTCCCCATTGTCAAAAATTTTCATACTTACCCGAAAAAAAGTAACAGGTTTTTCAGGGAATCTCAGCTGCTCTTTAAATGATTTAATTTTCTGGAAATTGTGATCAAATATGATCAGTTCAACAGGTTCAGTCTCGTCCATCATTCCTGCTGAAATGTTGATATTCACTGAACGTGTTTCAATTTTTTCAGGTAACAGTCTCCCTATAGGAAACTCCAGTCCATCCAGCAACCCGTTGCTTGATTTTGTTACGATAATCAAACGCTGAGCATCGATAAGTCCCTCATTTTTAAGTTGAACATCCAGCTGCAATAAGTCGTCAGAAATTGTCTCTGCAGACCATGATAGCTTAAGATTTTCCCCGGCTGGTGATTTTAAAAACGGATTTAAACTCCAATCAATACCATGCACAGCAAGTGCGCCTGTAATTTTAGCTAATTCCTTTTGCTCAGTTTCAAGAGAAATTTGTTGAAGAACTCTTTTAATGTTTTCCGCATTCCAGTGCATCAATGCTCGTCTAGCAGTTTCAATAGCAATGCCTTCTTTCAGTTTGGCGGTTATCACATTTTTATCCACAATTTGAGATTCATCAAATTGTTTAGAATGACGAGACAAATAACGTATTTTGATAGAATCTTCAGAGTTATTTGTTTTTTCACCTTCAAAACCTGATATCATATAAAATCTTTCTAAATCAACTGGTGATTGAAGGTCAGGCAGATTTTGATTTTCAAAAGTTTTGGTCGTTTGAGTTACATTTTGGGAATCTGCTTTTTTAACAGGAATTGATACAGGATTGAGCTGCAAATTCGGCACAACACCTATTCTGTGGATAGAATGTCCTGATGGAGTTAAATATTCTCCTACTGTTAGTTTTAATCCGTAACCTTTTTTCAAATCCCATACTGTCTGGACTGTCCCCTTGCCGAAACTTGGCTGTCCAATCACAATAGCCCTTTCATTTTGCTGCAGTGCTGCCGCAACAATTTCTGAAGCAGAAGCGCTGCCATGATTAATCAATACAATAATTGGTATTGTCAGATAATTCTCATTTGCAAATAATTGTTTAGAATAATGGGTTGTGGATTCTGATGAACTTTTTGTACTTACAATTCGTTTCTTCCACTCTAAAAATAAATCGCTTACTTTTACTGCCTCTTCCAGCAGTCCTCCGGGATTATTCCTCAAATCAAGAATTAATCCTTCTGTATTTTTCAGATCACCTAACTTATTTTTAAGTTCTTGAGATGTTTCTATTTGGAAATTTTTGATTCGTGCGTACTTGACAGATTTTCCTTCACTACCCAATTCATATATCACAACACTTTCGACCTGGATTTGTTCGCGGTGCAATACAAACTGCAATGCCTTGGAGTGTCCTTTTCTTAAGACGCTTAACTTTACAGGACTACCAATTTCACCACGGAGTCGATGTAGAATTTCATCAAGCGTCATGTGCTCGGTTTTTTCTCCATCTACTTCAACAATTCTGTCAAGAGGGAGCATACCTGCTTTTGATGCAGGACTGCCATCCATTGGCGTAATCACTGTTAAATAACCGTTACGCATCCCCACAACCAGACCCACACCGGCAAAATGTCCACCAAGATTTATATTGAATTCATGAAAAATTTCCTTCGGCAGTAAAACAGAATATTCATCCAGCTGGTGCAATATCCCATTTGCAAAAATCTGTTCTATTCTTGATTTAGTTAACTGCAGGTCCATTTGTAACAGGTATTTCTTTAGTTTTTGCAACACAAAGTGTAAATCATATAGTTCCTGTAATTGCAAAATTGACAGGAATGTTTTTTCATTCCCCACATTTACTTGCAGCGTCTGTATGCTGTCGCTTTGATGAAGTTGAGTTTCTACCCAAACTTCAGGGACCATCCTTTCAAGTTCTGTCAATGCACCTTCAAGCAATAGTTCAGGCTCAAGTTTTTCTGAATCGATATAATCCAATTGAAGGTGCATCAGAACTTCTGCTACCAGAGTATGTTCTGATACAGCTTCAGATGCTGGCACATGATCTTTCAGGGAGTTACCTAAATAGCCGCACCCTTCTGTTAAAAGCGTTAGGAAAATTAAACAGCAAAAGAAAAGATTCGCTTTTTGTTTCATTAAGTATAAAAAAGTTGTTTAAAGTTTTTTTCTGGAACGCAAAAAAATTAATCGTACTGATGATTCCAGCTTTTACTTGAAAGTGCAAAGTGTCTGTGGTATCTATCTCACCTCTCATTAATTACTATTTTGATTAAACTGCAGTTGAGTGAAATTAACTGATGAATATTGGCTCTCTACTCCCAAGACATGCACGTTACCGAGGGGAACATGATGCTTTTGTTATAGGCGAACAGCGTCTGAATTTCCGGGAATTGAACTCCAGAGTAAATTTAGCAGCCAATGCTTTATTGGCTGCAGGCATTCGCAAAGGTGAAAAAATGGCTACAGTTTTACCTAATTGTGAAGAATTAATGCTGCTTTACTGGGCTGCAGCCAAAACAGGAATTGTGATTGTACCTTCCAGTCCATTATTGCAGGCTTCAGGATTGACTACGCTTCTCAACGATTCAGATACTGTGATTGTTTTTGCGGATGTCTCTTTCATAAAGATGATAGAAAAAATGCAGGATGAACTGCCTGAAATTAAAAAGGAGCATTGGATATTAGTTGGTGAAATTAAAGAGAGTTGCGGATTTACAAGATGGGTTGATTTTATTTCTGGTGTATCTGATGATGAACCGCCTGATGCAAATCTAGTTAATGATGATGTGTATAACATCATGTATTCCAGCGGGACAACCGGTGCTCCTAAAGGCATAGTACATACTCATTTTGTTCGTGCAAATTACTGTACACAATTCGCATCCTCCTGGCGCATGAGTCCGGAAAGCGTAGTTCTTCACGCAGGGGCAATTGTTTTTAACGGAGCAATGCTGGATTTGATGCCATGGATGTATTTGGGCGCTACTTATATTCTTCACCAGACATTTGATCCTGCAGAGGTTTTGAAGACTATTGATCAGGAGAAAGTAACACACATAGTAATGGTACCCTCACAAATTGTTGCATTACTCAATCATCCGGAATTTGATTCTGAAAAACTTAGTTCTCTGGAAATGCTGCAAAGTGTAGGAGCACCATTACTGCTGGAATACAAGCAAAAGCTTAACGAATCTCTACCTGGAATTTTTTATGAACTATATGGTGTAACTGAGGGTTTTTTTTCAATTTTGGACAGAGATGATGCGGTAAGAAAGATTGGTTCAGTTGGATCAGTACCGGCGTTTATTGACATCAGGATTCTGCGTGAAAATGGGGAAGAATGTGGGTCAAATGAAGTTGGGGAAATTTGCGGAAGAAGTGCAATGATGATGCAGGGATATTACAATCGTCCGGATCTGACAGAAAAAACAATTGTAAATAATTGGTTACATTCCGGAGACTTAGGATATATGGACGATGACGGATATTTATATTTGGTGGACCGTGTAAAAGACATGATTATCAGCGGTGGAGTCAATGTATTTCCTAAAGATATTGAGGAAGTCATCATAAAACATCCGGAGGTTGCAGAGGTTGCTGTGTTTGGTGTCCCGGATAAGCGATGGGGCGAAACACCGGTTGCGGCAGTAATTTGTCACACAGATCACAGTGTCTCTGCGGAGACATTAAAGGTGTGGACAAATCAAAGAGTAGATGCAAAATTCCAGAGAGTTAAAGAGATATTAATTCTTGATTCATTTCCACGCAATGTTGCAGGAAAAACTCTCAAACGTGAATTGCGTGATGCTTATTTAAACAGCTGATATACAGTTTAAACAAGTTC
>Ga0209753_1000575_pt1 | contig 15348 bp, 5 predicted proteins | sample METZYME_3_550m_FD_187550 | JGI IMG/M metagenome (GOLD analysis project Ga0209753, IMG submission 187550) | Marine microbial communities from oxygen minimum zone in mesopelagic equatorial Pacific - METZYME_3_550m (SPAdes) (version 2) | ecosystem: Environmental > Aquatic > Marine > Oceanic | place... | reverse complement strand
TCGGTGGCGCCGGTTTTGGTTCCGCAGCGCAAAATTACCAAACCACAACAATGCCCTTTGGCACCACGCTCGACGTGATTCCCTATGTGGCTTCCGACGGCTACACCATCCACTTGACCGTGATCCCGAAGATCACCGAGTTCCTCGGCTACGAGGATGCCCCATTCCAGAACCAGGTGATCGCCGGTGTGGGCAACACCGTTTCCGCTGCACTGCAGCAGCCGCTGGCGTTGCCGAGTATCCGTGTGCGTTACATCACCTCCTCGGTGCATGTCTGGGACGGCCAGACGCTGGTGCTCGGCGGGTTGATCGCTGAGAACGTGGTGAAAGTGAAGGACAAGGTCCCGATGCTAGGAGATATGCCGTTCGTTGGCCGGTTTTTCCGCAGCGAACGTTCTGCCACCGAGAAGAAGAACCTCATGATTTTTGTCAGCCCGCGGATCATCGATCCAGCGGGCAACCCGGTGCATACAGAGGACAATTGGCCATACGATATCGGCAACATCCCGGCACAGGCGCCGGCGCTGGAACAGGGCAGGAATTGATCGACGAGGAAACCGTTGGCGGAAACTGATAAGCAGATGCGACTTTTGATCATAGACGGGCATGCGTTCGCCTACCGGGCGTTTTACGCCATCCGTGGGCTCATGTCACCGACCGGTCAGCCGACTAACGCGATCTACGGCTTCATCAACATGCTGTCCAAGCTCGAGGCGCAGGTATTGCCCACTCACTCCGTGGTGGTGTGGGACGGCGGCCTTGACGAGGGGCGCGTCGAGGAACTGGACGACTACAAGGCCCAGCGTGACCCGATGCCGGATGAGATGGAGGTGCAGCTTGACGCGATGGTCGAGTACCTCGAGGCCGAGGGCTGGGCAAGCGTTTGTGATGATGGCGTTGAGGCGGACGACCGCATTGGCCAGTTGAGCAGGCACGCCGAGGCGGAGGGATTCGAGGTGGCCATCGCCAGCTCGGACAAGGATTTTCTGCAGTTGATTAACGACCGGGTCAAGATGCTCAACCCGGCCGACAAGACCGGCAAACCGATGGATGCCGAGGCTGTCGTGACCAAGACCGGGGTGCGACCGGAACAAATCGTCGATTGGCTGAGCCTCGTCGGCGACGCGGCCGACAACATCCCCGGCGTGCCGGGCGTGGGGGTCAAGACGGCGGCGATGCTGCTCAACGAGTTTGGCAGCGTGGATGAACTTTATCGAAACTTGGCCAAGGTCAGCCGGGACAAACTGCGCGAGGCGCTGGCTGCCGCCGAGGCGGACGTGCGCCGCAACCAGTCGCTGGTGGCGTTGAAACTGGATTTGCCAGGCGAGCCGGAACTGGACGAGTTACGCCGGGGATTCCAGGACTCGGCCCGATTGGAGAAGCTCTTTGAGACATGGGGCTTCAGTAGAATGTTGAACGATTTGCGGGAGGCCCGACAGGGCGCCCTGTTTGAATGATGATTTTAAACTACAAGGCACAGACAATGCGCTTGGCTTTGGCGCTTGGCCTCGCGGGGGTGGGACTGTCCACCGCCAAGGCTGACCGGCGTTTCGAGGCCAAGGGCACTGAGTTTGACCTGACCGGCAGACTCGTCGGCGACCAGGTCGGCACTCGCGTGGCGATGGGGTCCGAGGGCGGCTACCTTGTCTGGCAGGACAACGCCACCGATGAGTTTGGTTTGGGCATAAGCGCTTTGCGGATGGATGTGACTGGCAACCCGGTCGGCGCCCCGGTGCGCATCAACAGTCTATTGGTAGGTGATCAGGAGAATCCGCGAGTTGGAGTATTGAAGAGCGGCGGCGCGATTTTTGCTTGGGAAGGAGGTGCGAGCGGATTCCATCGCGTGCATTATCGTGTCACCAATGCGCAGGGTCTTTTCCTTGGTGAGGATAGCTTTGTTACCGGCCCTGAGTCTGGCGAGCAGGTGGAACCTGCGGTGGCGGTTTTGAAAAACGGTAGAGCGCTTCTTGCCTGGACCGATTATCTGGACGACGGCAGCTTTAAGGGGGTTTCGGCTCGCATCATTGGTTCTGAAGGTCAGGCGCTGAGTGAACCTTTCCGGCTTAACAAGTTTACTGTAGGCAACCAGCACAAGGCACAGGTCGTCGCCATGCCTGGTGAGCGGTTCGCGGCTGCCTGGGTTTCAGACCAGCAGCAGGATGACAGGTCAATTGATGTGATTTTACGTGTTTTCTCTGCAACAGGCCAGGCGCTGACAGAAGAGACGATCGTCACCCCGGTCGGTATCAGTGCCAATCCGACGCTGAATGTCTCCGGAGAAAGTCTTGTGGTGGCCTGGGAGCAGCTTGATCTTGAGCAGAAGATTAATCGCTGGGACATCGGTGCGAGGAGTTTTGATTTTAATCTCAAGCCTTTATCGGAGCCGGTGCTCGCCAACCTCCACCGGAAAGGAGATCAGTTTGCGCCTCAGTTGCAGGGTGGCCCCCAAGGGGCCATGTTGGTGTGGACTAGCCTGGGTCAGGACAAGTCTCGTGAGGCTGTCATGGGTAGGTTCATCAATGATTCTGGCCGTCTGGTGGAGGGTGAGGTTAGCGTCAACACCACCCAGGCATTGGCGCAGATGCAGCCAACATTGACGTTATCGACCAACGGTGAATTCCTTGTGGCCTGGTCAACGCCAAACTTGGGTGATACAGGCTTTGACATTGTGGGCCAGAGATATGCAAGTGAGGAGGCAATTGATTTGTTGCCGGCAATTTCGGAGGTGTTTGTGAACCCGATAAGCGAAACGGAGCTATTGGTCTCTTGGCCGGCTGTCAAGGGATTGGATGTGAAGCATTACGAGGTTTATTTTGACGGACTGACAACACCCAAACTGTTTGCTGACAACCACGTGGTTTGGCCAGAACTTCGTCCGGGAAGCGAATATTCGTTTCGTGTTGCCTATCAACTGAGCGATGGCCGCCATTCCGAATTATCAGCACTTGCCTTTAGCAAAACTTGGGGGCGCGACTACAACGCCGACGGCTTGCCGGACGAGTGGCAGCGGCAGCATTTCGGCAAAGACGCCTCCGCTTGGCCAGGAGCGGCCGCGGACAGCGACGGCGATGGCGCCACCAACGGGCAGGAATTTGCCGCGGGAACCGACCCGTCGGACAAGTCGGACAGTTTGAGCGTGAGCTTGGCCAAGCTGGAAAGGGGTCAGCGGCTCGAGTGGAACGCCCGGCCCGGCGCGCTGTATCAGTTGCAGCACACCGCCGCGCTGGGCAGCGGCAGCTGGGCGAACGTCGGCGAGCCGGTGTTGGCTCTCGAGGGCCGCGCCGGCATCACGCTGGAATCGGTCGAGAACATGAAATTTTACCGGATCAAGAAGGTCCGTTAGAGGTATGCTTGATTTAGCAAAAAGGACAGTTTTGGTGGCGGGAATCCTCCTCATGGGAGTGGCTGTGGCTAAGGCCTTTACCTTGACGGACGGAAGCTCGGGTAGCCTCAGCCAGACTGTGGTAAACAATCTGGGGGAGGAGTATCGATGGAATTCGCCAGTGCTCACCTACTCCTACGACGAATCATTCTTGAACTATTTCGGCTCCAACGGCGTTGTGGCTGTTGAGAAGGCAATTAAAATCCTTAATTCTATTCCGCCAGCCTCTTCCATAAAGACCAACTACCCTCCATCAAGTTCGGGTGAGAACAACCTATGGAATTATCCCACACGGCCCGATCGTTTTCACGCTCGTGCCTACAACAACAGGGTTTTGGATATTAAGTCTTACGCCTTGGCGCAGTTGTTTAGTTTTATGGGCTTGGGCTATCCCGAAGATAGCGCATTTCAACTGGAGTTTGGTGCAGTTGCACTGCGCAACTGGGATCCAATCAGCTACGGTCCCAGCAAGTATGTTAACGGGTCACTGCTTTCATGGGTGGTTGTGGGTGGAACCAATGCCCTGCCGTTCCCAATCGATGTAACCAAGCCGGTTCGAACCCTTGCGGGTTCGTCATATCACCGAGATCCTCGTCTCTCTGAAGGCAAATACCTGGTAGCTCCAACCCGGGATGACATTGGGGGATACAAATATTTGTATCGGAAAGACAACTTTAACATCGAGGGCCTGCCTCCGTTCACCTATCAGATGGTGACCAATCAACCGGACCTGACCAACCCTGCGATCTTTAGCGTCGATTTGCGTTGGTTCAGCAAGGAATCGAAGACCAATGTACCTGCTTCATTTAAACAGTTCGTGCTAACAAACCAGTGGTGGGGACCGGTCTATACAAATTTGAATGTCCCACCCTTGTTGGTTTTGAAGACCAACGTGACCTGGGAGATGGGATGGACAACAAACGTCACCCCCTACCTGACCAACTTCCCGTGGACCCCGGTGGGGCAGCCGGCCACGCTGGTTTATTTGACCAACAAGTACCGGACCTTCCAACCCAGTTACGACTACATCTTTGGCAATGTGATTACCAATATTCACGTGCCGAGGGAGGAGTCAAAGGTGCTGTACCGCTCGTGGGAGGTGACACCCAATGCGCCGCTCTGGAGTGTTGTGGGATCAGTTCCGACCACCACAAATTATACCACCACAATTCTTAACGATGACTTTCCGCATGGTGAAATTATTATTCTGCCAACCACCAATGTGGTGGGATATCATTTTACAGAAATGCGGTTTGAAGAGGTGAACACCCTCACAAACATCCTGACTCCAACCAACAACCTGGCCAATCCAGGGGGTGCGTTGCCGGGCCAGGGAGGTGGGTTGGGTGCCGGCGGGGCTGCGGTTACCAATTTCGTGGGTGTCATGGAGGACGAGGTTTGGCAAAGCACCAATCATGCGTACCTTGCCTACCCGATAGTGTTGCAGACCAACGCCCTTCTAATGGGTGGAATTGACAAGGTTCGATATGTTCGTGTCCAGGGCGATTCGTTGGTCACGACCAATTACTCTCCGAGCCGCTTCCTTAACCAATACAAGTTTCCTGACCTGGAGAAACAAACATTCACCTATGTCATCCCAAACTCTGCAGTCGGTTTGACCAATGCGGCTTTGCCTTCCTTCCAGTATGAGGTTGATTATGTCGATAATGGAGTCCGGAAAACCGGAAAATTCATCAAGTTCTTCACCAGCCCGGATATCATGATAACCGCGCTTAATGGACCCTCAACTTTGACTTCTGGTTACGTGCCACCTGCGGTGGTAAATAACAACGCACTAAACGGCATGTGGACACAAAACCTATATGGCCCCGGTGTCATACAGCCTTCCGGCAATATGGTGATCGCTTTTAATAAGATTGGGATTCATTGGGACTTGGACCCGACTTTCTTTTTGAATGAGGAAAATCAGGCTCCGGGTTGGGTTTGGGGCCATTTCGATGGGACCACAGACGAGCTAATGTTATTCCCAAACAGTCAAACTGTCTTGGATTTGGAGCGGGAAATTTATGGAGATGACTAAAACCAACTGCAATAAATTTTTTGCAAGATTCTTGCTGCTGGCAACGGTTGGCACTGGGACTGTTGGATATTCAGATGAGACAGTTTTTACGAACAACAATTCCATAACCAACAAGCTTCTTTCTGTTGAAAAATTTGTAAACAATGGAAAGTTTTACATCAATCTTGATGATGGTGTTGAATACAATTTCTTCAACCTCAAAAAATTCATTAACTCAGGTTTGTTTGAGTTTAATCAAAACCTGGTCATAGAGGATACCCTTCCGGCCGAGGGTGGTAGTATCAATCCTGAAGTGGAGCCCTTGGATTCATTTGAAAACAAGGTTGGTGGCAGGATAGTTGCGGATAGAGAGGAGAATGATTTTGGTTATGTTGCCATTGTGGCCAAGGACATAAAAAACCAGGGAACGATTGTTGCTACCAATTCTAATTCCATACTTTTAAAGGGAGACAACATTGACCTTTCACGGGGTATTTTGAATATCAGGACAGGGAGCGATTATAAAGCGGGACTAAACAGTGTTGGTGAGCCAAGGTTCATTGGGGCTGTTGGCAATTATCTAAATAAGAGAATTGGCGGTTCGGTTTCCATGCAGTGGGGTTTGCAGGATATTTATTGGGGGGCGGGGGCAGCTACGGTGGTTGGAGGTTCAGGTACATACGCACGAGGCACCGATTTGGGAGTCGAAGTTGTATCGCCAACCATATTTGCCACAGAGTTGGTTACACCCAGGAATCTGATCTATAACAACTACGATCTTTATGCGGAGCCCATGCCATTGAAGTATCCGATCGATTACTATGGTGCATACTACCCTTGGGCTATCGTGTCTGCGTCGGGTTTCAGCAGAAGGATAGATCGGCAGGGGACTGTCTTTAAACCTTATGTCAATTATAGTCAGGCCTATTTTGGGAGTGCCGATAACCCAGAGGAGCATTGGTATGGTCAAGCCATGTTCGTCCTGAATCGGAATGAATCAGTGACGGTTACGCCCAGGCTTAACCAAAATGACGGTGTATATCTTGGTACCCTCGGACCGCTTCACAGCAGTATTATTGAGATTAAAACCAGTGTGACGAATAGAGTGGAGGAAATAAATGAAACCTCGACGATCTACGTCATTTCGGAATTGGGTAATGTTTATGGCTCAGCCACCCTCCTTACCAACATGCAGAGAACTGTCGCCAAAAATACCCGAATTCCTTCAACACTGGTGTTAAGCAGGAACATCAACAATGAGTTTGATGGCGGATTATCCGTTAATAGTTCAATAGAGGCATACCCCTATTCGGGGGTGTTTGGGGCAGGGTACAACGAGAGCGTCACGGTCAATTGGACAACCTACGGTTTTCAATTCACCAATGTACTGTCCCGGGCCGAATTAACAACGGAAACAACGGTGAACATTGAAGGTAATGTTGATTCGTTTGGTAGAGAAATTAATCAAACCCAGCCGGGGTCGGTCGTGATAGAGGCCCGTGACTTGAACCTGGAAGCTGCAAAGATCAGGGCTGAAGGAAACCTAAAGATCAAGGCGGACAACCTGATTTCGAGTAAAAATGCCATATTGGACTGTCAGAATATTTCGCTTGATATCGGTTCTACCGGAAGACTCTTGGTCATTGAGGATTTGATAGCGGACGAGGTGTACCGGTTTGGCGGTAGCTTGGAAATATACGAGGCAGCGTGGAATGATACATGGAGGTATTCGATTCTAAATGATGCGGATCCGCCTGAACCAGAGGTGGTGACGGTTCCTTTCCACTACAAGACGTTGTATGTCGATCTGGATTCAAGCATGACAAACCAGGTCCTAGTCCAGTCACTAAGATTGAGGGGTGATGATGTGATCATAAGGGACAAGGTACGGTTGGCTGGCGAGCTGATTATTCGTTCCAGCAGTGTTACATTCGACGACGACTTTGAGGTGATCCCTAATCCGGATAAAGCCTTTAAGTGGGATGAAACGGTTGTTCCAGGGGTTATATCGATCACAAACAATGCGGCCTTCAAGATTCCGGGGGATGTAATAATGGGAAGTGCGGAGACGCCTTATGAAATCTTTGTGAATACGGGGACAAATGTCACACAGAATTTAACTATTTATGCGAAAAATTTCGACAATGCCGGCGGGATGTTTGTCGATGGTTCCTTTGATCTGAATTCAAAGTATATCAACACGAGTGATTCAGCCTTGAATGTAAGTGAGAATGTCCGCATTAGCGGGGATTATTTCAAGTTGAGGAACAGCACCAACATGGTGGGGGGTATGCTCAACATGAATGTATCCAATCTAATGGTGGACGGGGGAAACAACACCACGAATTTGTTCTATATTGGTAATGGCATTTCATCTGAGGCGGAGTCCAATTCCGGCAAATTGCTAAACTCCCAGTTCTTCCTGAATGCTGACTCCTATAAGTCGGTTCCGGTTCTTTGGAACTCCTCCAAGGACAAGGGGCCGGTATATGAGGGTTATGTTGATAACCGCGCCATCGGGTTGCTTTCGCTGACAAACTCATATCTAGGTGTTTTTGAAATTGCCAGCACAACGGGCTCAAAGAAGGCCATCTATGTCGATAAGCTGGTTCTTGAAGGTTTGACAGAGAATGCCCTTTTGACAAACAAACTGGATCAATTGAACATCAAGGATGGGATGACGCTTTATTTTGCGGCATCGAATCTTCCGGAGGAGAAATTGGATGGGATGCGCGATGGGAAGTTAAGATGGGTGAAGGATTTCGCCGGCCAATACAGCTCAATGCCGCTCTATCTTCCCGGCTCGGCAGAAACTGTGATGGTCAACCGCGCGCATAGAAGGAGCAGGATTTTTGACACAGATGGTGATGGGGTTGCAAACGGCTTTGATCCGACTCCGTTTGGGGATGGCCGTGCTAAAATGCAGGTTAAGGGAAGATTCATCGAGTGGCTGGGCATTCCAAACAAGACGTATAGGATCGAGTATACTGAAAAACTTGGTGATCAAGCCAAATGGAGAAAGTTAAGTTCCATAAAGAACAACAAGACAGTCTTTCATTCAATGAGCTTTGAAATTCCAAGAGCACTTATTGCGCCAGACCAGGGCACGGGGGCGGTCTACATTCGCGTTGCTCATAATTAAAGATGAACAGGCAATTATATAATTGGATTTTGGTCGTCGCCTTGTTGGGGGGCATGATCGATTCAACCGCTACCCATGCGGCGCGCTTGGAGGTCGTCAATGACCCTTCGTTCATCGATTATGGAAAAGGACAGGTCAACAGTGACTATCTTCTGGTCAGGCTGAAGGAAAAAACTGATCAGGCCCAGCTAGACCGCGAACTTGCAAAGGCAGGGTTGAGGTTAATTCGTGAATTCACCCTGGTCCCAGGTCTCAAGCTTCTGGCCATGCCCAAACCACCGGCCAAGGTGCAGGTGAATCAGCAGAGGCTGAAAGGGCTTTTGGCCACAAAAAGAAGTTTGGAGGCTTCGGGGCTTTTCAGATATGTGGAGCTGGACTATGTGAATGTACCGTTTGCAAAGGTTACCGACTCGGCTTTTGTGGATGGCACCCTGTGGGGACTTGAGAATTACGGTCAGGATAATGGGACAGGCGATGCAGACATAGATATAGAGCAGGCATGGGACATAACTTCAGGTACTCCGGAAACGGTGGTGGCTGTAATCGACACAGGTGTGAGAGTGACCCATAACGACCTTATTGACCAGATATGGACCAATGAGGATGAAATACCCAATAATGGAGTCGATGATGACAAGGACGGATATATCGATAACCACAAGGGGGTTGATTTTTATAACAATGACGGGGATCCGAATGACGTCCACGGCCATGGCACCCACTGCAGTGGAACCATTGCTGCATCGGCAAATGATGAACACCCCCACGCGGGGGTTGCATTTAATGCAACAATTCTGCCTTGCAAGGTGGGAGACTACGGCATGCCTCATTCGGCCATCATTGCGGCTGTTGAGTTTTGCGTGGCAGAGGGTGTGAAAATCGCCAACTGTAGCTATGGGGGCTTCTTTCCCTCTCAGGCTTCATATGACGCTTACGCTGCGGCAGGAACTGAAGGCATGATGTTCCTGGTGGCTGCGGGCAATGAAGCAAACGACAATGATTCTCTGCCCGCATATCCATGTAGTTATGATCTTGAATGCATTGTGTCAGTCGCTGCCACAGACCGTAATGATGACATTACAGGTTTTTCCAACTACGGGGAAACGGCAGTCGACCTGGGGGCTCCTGGTTTGGAAATATTTTCCTGCACCTCGGTCAATGATCAAAGTTACGAAAGTTGGGCCGGAACAAGCATGGCGGCGCCTCATGTGAGTGGCGTCGTTGCCTTGATGAGGAGCCTTCGCCCGGATTGGACCGTGCTTCAGATCAGGGAGAAATTGCTGGCCAGTGTCGATCTGATTAAGTCCCTTGAAGGCAAGACGGTCACGGGTGGACGACTGAACGCGGCCACGGCAGTGTCGGATATGGGGTCGTTTGGCGCTCCGGATGGGATCATGGAGATTTCCATCAATCCTCCCTCGGGATCCATGCTGATGGCTGATGATAAGATCTCGATTGTGGTTGAGGTGATCGATGGTGAGAAGGTTGAGAACGCCATGGTGACTATGCTGATGGCTGGTGGGAACACTGCTTTCTTTTCCAATGACGGCGAGTTTCCTGACTTGGTAGAGGGGGATAATCTTTACACCTCATATTTCAAGGTTCCGGAAAAACAGGGCAAACTCAAGTCGACGCTTTTTGTTTCCTCAGACGGCAAAGATGATGCCATCAGGGTTATACAGTACAACATTGCAGATATTCCGGAGAATGATCACTTTTCACTGGCAGAAAAAATTCCTGAACAATTTGCGATAGTTGAAGCATTCAACACCTATGCCACGGTAGAAAAAAATGAGCCCAGGCATTCCGGCTTGTCCATGCATCATTCGTCGCTCTGGTGGAAGTGGACCGCTGAAAGCAGTGGAACTGTTTTTGTTGACACGGCGGGAAGTGACGTGGACGCAAATATTGCGGTGTATCGAGGCAATGAAATAGGAGAGTTACTTTTGGTCGGAAGGAACCAGAACTACACCTTTGAAAAGAGGGACAAGGGGATTTATTTCGATGCCCTTGCCGGAAAGACCTATAAATTATGTATTTCCAGTCCGACCCAGCAGGATCTGGGTTATGTCCGGCTCAGGGTTGCCCCCGGAGGAAAGCCTGATATCAACAATCCATTCCTGAGTGGTATACAGCCCTTCAACGGTTTCATTACTAAAACAAACAAGCTCGAGATCAGGGGGTTTGCCCATGATCCTCAACCCAACGCATCAGGAGTCAAGGAGGTGCGTGCGCGTGTCAATGGGGGTCTTTTTTCCGTTGTCGTGGGTGCTAAAGAGTGGTTCACGCCGGTTGCATTGCTCGAGGGGGAGAACATTATCGAAATTATTGCCGTCGATTACAGCGACAACGTGTCAGAGTCGGTGCAACTACAGTATGATTATTTTCCACCCGACCTGACGAACGATCATTTTGTTAATGCTGTCGAACTGAACCTTGATCCTGTCCTGCTACGGGCGGGTCAGTCCCGGGTCCTTCTTACCCGAGGGATCGGAGATTTGGATAATGTGGTCGTCAAGCAGGATGGGGTGCCCATGCAGCCCGGTCAGTACCGTCTTGACCCGGAAGATACCGGGATCATCGTACTCGTTGATCCGGTTCAACAGGACGCCCATATCGAGGTGTTTAACCCTTACTGGACCACCACGACGGTCAGCACGTTAAAGGCAACCAAGGAACATCAGGAGCCAGACCATGCCGGTAATGAAGGAGGGGGATCGGTTTGGTATCGTTTCAAGGCTCCGTATGACGGGGTCCTTACCATCGACATTTTTGAGTCTGCGTTTGATACCCTGATTGGGATGTACATGGGTTCCAGTATCGGGAGTTTGGTTGAAATAAACAGCAGTGATGATGCGTTTAAGGATGTGGAATTGGAGTTTGATCCTGGGATCAGCCGGGTGACCCAGGCTTTGGAACAGGGAATGAGCGTTTACATTGCAGTCGATGGTTATGGCGGAGAAACCGGTAACGTGGCGGTTCGCAGTCTATTTAAGATGGATACGGTTCATCGGCTGCTGTTGCAGATTAACGGAACGGGCACCGTAGTTTCGCCCTATCAGCCATTTACAGATGAATCAGGCAGTTATTCTCTTCATCCGCAAAATCAAAGTGTATCGGTTGAGGCGGTTCCGGCTGATGATGGACTGTTTTTTGGCTGGTCGGGTGATGTGAATGTCTCTGAAAAAAAATTCAATCTGACGATTTCGGATGAATACCACATCCGGGCGAATTTTATTGAGAACAGGGGTGTGTACGGCTTTGAGGATTGGAAGGGGCATGATTTTCGTTGGCGCACGGGGGGTGATGCATCTTGGGCTCCTGATGGGCAGAATCCGTTTCAAGGCAATTACTCGATGCGAACCGGAGCAATCGCAGATATGCAGGCGTCTTCCCTTTCATTCAGGGGGAATTTCAATGACGGAGAACTCAGCTTTGCCTTGAGGGTTTCATCCGAAAGTGATTGGGACAAATTTAGTTTTACGATAGACGACCAACTTATGGGGACTTGGTCGGGCTTGGTGGATTGGAAAGTCGTCACTTTTCCGGTCAGTGCCGGGACCCACACCCTAACTTGGGCATACAATAAGGATTTCGCAAACTCGGCCAATTTGGATGCGGCTTGGCTGGATGAGTTGTCGTTGCCCTTGAGTATAGCGGCCTCACTGAAGGGCATTCCGCATGCGGACGGGTTTGAGTTGTTGGTCCGGGGAGAACCTTTGCATCGATATGAAGTTTGGAGCAGCCGGGACTTGAGGGATTGGCAGAAGTCGAGCGATGTGAGCATGGACAATAACGGTGAGGCCAGCCTTGTCGTGCCGAGCAAGACCGATTATCACTTTTACAAAATAAAGACAAAATAAAGAAATGAGACGTTTTCTTTTCGTTTTAATTTTCATTTTTTCCGGTCTGGAACTGTTTGGGCAAGGTTCCGGGACAGTTGAATTTGTCCAACCTGAAATATCAGTGGCGGAGAGTGCCGGGGATATTTCGGTATCGGTAGTGCGGACAAAGAGCAATCTTCTGGCTTCCTCCGTGGAATATATTGTGACGCGTTCCACGGCAACGCTTGATCAGGACTATTCGATGACCACCCAGGGGACCCTGAATTGGGGGGAGGGTGATGAGTCGCCAAAAGGCATCAACCTTGAGATCTTGGACGATGCTGTGGAGGAGGCCGATGAAGAGATCATCATCCAGTTGTTGAATCCCAGCGCTGGAACCTATGTAGGCGCAGCCGACACGGCTCGCGTCATCATTTCTGGTGATGAAAGCGGTCAATTGGGGTTTGCGATGGAGAAATACATCACCAGTGAATTCGACGGATCGGCAAGGATTCTTGTCAATCGCAGGGAAGGGCTGTTGGGCGCTGTCCTGGTTGATTATGAGGTTAGACAACTGTCCGAGCTTGATGAGGGAGAACATTTGGGTCGGGTGACGCATTATCGTCGGCTTCCGGAGGCTCTTTTCAATCAACGAAAGGTTATGCCCGGGATCAAGGCCCAGCCTTTCAGGGATTTCGTTCCCGAAAGCGGAACACTTTTATTTCTGGACTACCAAAGCAACGCCACGATTGGTGTAAATGTTTTGCCCAACTTTGACGGGGATGCCTATCCGCACACGGTGTTGGAGATGGCCCTATCCAATCCCAGGCCACTGACGGATCTCGAGCAACTGGAGTCTGTTACGCCGCATGGTACTGACTCAGCAACAATTGCTTATATGGCGGAGATGCAGGTCAACCCCGAAAAATTTGTGCCCGAAACAACTGACATAGTGCCCAATATTGATCCGGATAGGATGCTTGCTTCGCTGAGAATCAACGACATCTCCGGCCCATCAATTGATAAGATATGGGAGGAGGAGATTGCACCAGACTCGCAGCGCCGGGTTGGCTTTCGTTTTGGAAAGGCCAGACATTATGCCACGGAGGGACAAATAATAGAGATTCCCGTTTTCCGATCCGGGCCGTACGACGAGGATGTTACGGTCCATTACATGGTCGGCCCCAATCGCGGTTTCATGGTGGATGACGCCCGGGAAAGCTGGGAAAACGAGGAGATAAAGGAGAACCCCTACATTGATTCAATGGAAGACTGGAACAATTCACCTGGTAATGGTCTTGGGGACGGAAATCGTAATCAGGAGCCCCACACCGACACGGGAGATCAGGACTATTCAGGGGAGGTTGACGATTCCGATACTGGGGAAAATAATTATGCAAACTATCCTGGTGACGAGCCCAGGATCATGCCGACGTCACTTTATGGTGGATTTGGTAGGATGCATTTTGGGGATTTCTTCCAACTCATGCACAACAGAGAACTGGACATACCCATACTCAATCCGGGTTCGGATATTGCCTCTCCCACTGGGGCCAGGGATTTTAGCCCATCATTCAACAAGCCCCTGTCAGCAAATGATGTCAAACGGGACTTCCATGTTGTTACTGGGATATTGAACTGGAGTGCAGAAAGTGAGGACGAACGAGTAATCAGGATTGAGATCATTGATGATGGTTATCTCGAGTTCAACGAGGACTTGGTGGTGGTTCTATACGAACCTGATTACGAAAGGACGGAAGCGGGCCGGGACGAGGCCGACAATGAAGACGATGGAGGAGACGGAGATGGAGACGGAGATGGAGATGGAGATGGAGACGGAGACGGCGATGGAGACGGAGACGGCGATGGAGACGGCGATGGAGAAGAGATTGAACTCCTTAAACCAGGGGTCTCTCTTGGGGTGCAATACTGGACGACCGTCACCATCATCGGTGGATCAGGGCAAATTGCGGGAAGCGCCGATGCGGGCTTTGCGCCTGCCATCAACAACGACGTGTATGACATGGCCCTGGTTCGAAAAGGTCTGGATTCATCCACGGAAATTCAGGGGTCCAAAGAGGATAAAATTATGTTGGTGGGTGATTTTACATCCATTAACGCGACTCCCTTGAACCGTATCGGCAGGGTTTTCGCTGCGGGCGGTTCTGTTGACGAAACATTCAACCCTGGCACCGGTGCCGACAACTATGTTAATTCCATTGCATTGTCCCTGTTTACCGAAGAAGGCGATACACCACAGGAACAATTAGTCGTCACAAAATATGTGATCGGGGGTGGTTTCAGCTCCTACAACGGTCAAGCCAGGAATGGCGTTGCCCGGATTGAGGCCGATGGATCGCTGGATCTGGAATTTGACCCGGGAAAGGGAATCGAGGATGGCACGGTCTTTGGCCTTCACGTTCAGCAGGGCAACCAGGTTTTGGTTGTTGGCGAGTTTACCTCTGTAAACGGATTCAAAAGGAATGGCATTGTCCGGCTGCTTGAAAATGGTGAGGTGGACGAGAGTTTTGATATCGGGGAGGGACCTGATGGTCCCATTTATACAGTGACCCAGATGCCGGACGGCCGCATTGTGATTGGTGGCAGTTTTTCATCAATTGGCGATACCTCTAGTAATTCCCTGGCTGTGCTGCAGGCAAACGGTCAAGTGGACCCCAACTTTCATATTGGCAAGGGTGTTTTGGGTGAGGTCTATGATGCGGATGTAGTGACCCAGGGACAAGTGGCGAGAATTGTGATTGGTGGCTCCTTTTCCGAGGTCAAGGGCTACAAAATGAACAATTTGGCCGTTTTTAATTCCGATGGTTCACTGGATGAATCATTTGACATTGGGGAGGGTGCTGACGGTCCCGTTTATTCTGTGCTGATCGACGACAGTTACAATGTTGTCGCCAGCAATAGCTTTCATCTGAAGGAACAAGATGCACTGATGAAGAATATAAATGATAGTAACGAATCC
>Ga0209753_1000570_pt1 | contig 15381 bp, 10 predicted proteins | sample METZYME_3_550m_FD_187550 | JGI IMG/M metagenome (GOLD analysis project Ga0209753, IMG submission 187550) | Marine microbial communities from oxygen minimum zone in mesopelagic equatorial Pacific - METZYME_3_550m (SPAdes) (version 2) | ecosystem: Environmental > Aquatic > Marine > Oceanic... | reverse complement strand
TGCGGGTGTTTTGCTAAATACACCATATATGCCCAAGTGGGGCGGAATAGATTTTGTGGGTGAATTCGACGGTTCGGGCCTCAATGTGGGACTCCGCATCCCCCTTACCTCGGATTACCGTCTGGGCCTAGGGTTCACCCACATAGAAAATTTGCCCGATTTCTCTGAGAAGTACGGTGCAAAGCACCCGGGCATCATATTGAATTTCACAATGAATGTACCGAAAGGTGTTTCCGGTCTGCCGGGGATGCCCGGCGGTCCGTCACCTGTGCCTGATAGAATTGCAGGCCCAGGGACCGGAATCATCGATTCCACGCTCATGGCAGCGGACGGTGCTGTAACGGTACTTCGGGATTCATTGAAATTGTCACGACACCAAGTGCGGAACCTCGCTACGCAGGTTTCTTTGTTACAGCAGAAGTCAGTTTCCCTGGCGGATTCAGTAAAATCGCTTAACCTTGAAAAGAATGTATCTCAGAGAAATATTAACCGCGCTATGCGCCACCTTTCCAGGTCGCTCCGCTATTTTCATTCCGGAGACTACAGGGAAGCGCTTCAGGAAGTGGAGACAGCTCTTGAGCTTAATCCCAACCTGGCTCTTGCCTATGCCCGCCGGGGGTCTATCTATTATCAGCTTGGCGATCCGCAAAGAGCGACAATTAACTGGAATCTTGCCCTCCAGATGGATCCGGAATATGACGATGTGAGAAATATTTTAAAGGCTCTTCATGAGAATAGATTGAAAACAACAAGTTTCTCTAGAAATGAGGATTAGTTTATGGATATTGCCACACTTGTAGGAATTCTTTTAGGACTTGGCTTCACGGTTGGCGGGATTGCCATGGCCGCCATAGCAGCTGGTGCTTCAGCCACGGTCTTTGTTTCTGTTTCCAGTTTTGTCATTGTATTCGGAGGGATGATTGCTTCCGTGTCGGTGGCCTTTCCTCTTTCAGAAGTACTGAAACTGGGCTCAGCCATGGGTGCTGTTTTTAAAGGCAAAGACGAAAAGCTTGGCGGGCTGGTAGACGAAGCAGTTGAATTGTCTGATGTGGGAAGAAAGGGTGCAGCGGATCTGGAAAAAGGTATTGAAGGCGTCAGAAATTTTTTCTTCAAAGATGGAGTTCAGATGGTGATAGATGGATACTCAGAAGAAGAGCTTGTGGACATTCTTAATACAAGAATTGACTACAGGGAGATCCGTGAGAAGAGTCAGGCTGAACTTTTTAAAACCATGGGAAACATGTCGCCGGCTTGGGGAATGATCGGTACGCTAATTGGTCTTGTTATCATGCTGGCCGGTTTCGGCGGTGAGGGCGGCGGTACTGACGCCCTTGGGGTTGGTATGTCCGCGGCTCTTATCACTACTTTTTATGGTGCACTCATGGCAAATCTTTTTTTCTTGCCCATGGCAGCAAAACTGAATTCACGTATTAGCCAGACAAGTACGGCACAGGCCATGTTAGTGGAAGCAGCACGGTTGATCCATCAGCGCAAACACCCACTTATAGTTAGAGAGAAATTAAATTCGTTCATTCCTCCGAAGGAGTGGAAGAGAGAAGAATAATCCTCATGGCCGCTACTCCCCAAGAAAAGAAAAAATATATAGCTAAAGGCCGTGACCAGGTAGATGAAGGCCTGCCTGGCTGGTTTGGCACCTTTGCTGATATGATGACTTTGCTCTTTGCGTTTTTTGTATTGCTTGCGGCCATATCGACTATTGATCCGGTAAAGCTTCAGGAAATGGCTGATGGCATGGGGAAATCGGTAGGCAAAAAGGAAAAATTGGAGAATCAGTCTATGTCACTGGCTGATGTGAAAAAAGCGGCAGAGAAAATGGTAGAAGAGATGGAAGCCGATCCAGAGACGGGAGAAAAACCTGTAGAAGTAACAACTGGCCCTAAAGGTGTTACAATCGGTATATCTTCTGACATCAGTTTTTCTTCTGGATCAGCTAATCTGAAGTCAGAAATTGTTGACGTTCTAGATAAAATTGTACCCACCATAGAACGCTCTTATTTTATGGTGGCTGTGGAAGGACATACGGATACAGATGTACTTCCTCAATCCATTCAGTCAAAATATCCTTCAAACTGGGAGCTTTCTGGTGCTAGGGCTGCCTCTGTTGTAAGACAGCTGATAAATATGGAAGTGGATCCAACGAGGCTTCAAGCCGTCGGGTTTGCTCAATATGTGCCGAGAGATCGACCAACTGACAGAATAATAGATGATGAACTCATCGCAGAATTTAATGCTACAAGAGAAATGAAAGCCCGGAATCGCCGTGTGGAAATCACCTTTCTTGCGTCTGGTTCTTCGGGATCACAAATGTCTAAACTTGAGGAGGAAACTCCTTCTAAACAGTAATATTCCGAGGTAAAGGGAGAGCGGTAAAATGAAAATGATGCGGATTATCAAAACAGCCTTTTTAGGGTTTATACTCATAACGAGCATGACGGCCCAGGAGTCGACCTACCTGGCACAAAAGCTGATGCTTGAGAACGACCTGCGTAACCGAATAGAATCGGCCCTGCAGAAAATCATGGACGATCATAGATACGTCCTTGATGTAACAGTGGGCTTGAAGTTCACACCCACCATTACTGAGGAAGTAACGTTTCGCCCTGCAGGAGCTGATGATGCCAAATCTGCAGTTAGGTCAGGCAGGCAGGAATCTGCAAGATCTGTCCCTGTCACATCTGAATCATCCGAGCCTCGCTCACGAATGACGGGGATCCCCATTCCGGGGTTTGATTTCCAGAGCATGGAAGATGAAGAGCCTGTTGTAGAATCTGTGGTTGACGAAAATGTTGAAGAAGAAGTTGAAGTCACGAAAGGTCCTAGTAAAGGCTCACAGATTTTAAGCCAGTCCTACAAAGACACCAAAGCGTCAGTTCCAGTTGTTGAACGGCTTGAAGTGAGTTGTATTTTGCCTGAAGGCTCTGCACCTGAACTGATCGAAAACGTAAGACAGATCATCATGGTAGCATCACATTTTGACAGAAGTCGTGGGGATGTACTTTCTGTCATGACCGCCTCTTTTCGGCAAAGAAAAGATGAAAGAACGGCTGAGTCTATTATACTCCGTTCTATTGCAGAAAAGATCGATAATTTAGAAGAGCAGCAGGCAGATGCTGAAGCCCAGGTAGCAGAAGATTGGCGTATGGAACTTGATAGTTGGAAGAGTGAAGAAGCAAGGCGCCGGGAAGAAGAGCGTGCTGTGTGGCGGGCTGAACTTGATCGTCTTGAAAATGACAGAACGGCCAGAGAATTTGAGAACGAGAGGCAGTCGCTTTTGGAGAGAGACTCACTCCGAATGAACCAGCTCACCCAGGAAATTTCCCAACTTAAGGATATTCTTGCTGGCCCTCAACTATCCGATGAAGAACAGTCAGCGACTGAACAGGCTGTAATGAGCAAAGAGGAGGAGAAAGCGGCATTGGATTCTCTCATTGAAGAGAAACTGGCCATGCTGGAGCAAGCACAAAGAGAGATGGATAGCATGGGAGGTGGGATGAGTAATATGCCCATTTATCTTATGAGTGCCATTTCTCTGTTGGCTGTTTTGGCTCTGGCAGCGGTGATTTTGTTTAACGGCCGTTCCAAACCCAAATATGTTATGCCTCCGCCGTGGATGATGCAGCAGCCACCGAAAAAAAAAGTGAATAATAGTAACGGTGAGTCGAAAGCTGCAGCTGCAGCACCTGTTGCAGTACCAGCACCACCCGCTCCAGCCCCGGCATTTCAAGAGGATCCCGGCGTTTTACAGTCAGAAGTGAGTAAAACTCGCGAGTCAGTTGTTAGCATGAGTGTTGGTGATCCAGACGTGGCAACTTCCGTAGTACAGGATTGGTTGGAACAAGAAGCACCACCTCCGCCGGAAGAGCCGGCAGCTCCTGCACCGGCACCTGAAGCTGAAGAGGATGATGGTAAAAAGAAGAAAAAGAAAAAGAAGTAGGCTGATACCATGATTACTGAATACTACAAACTAGCTGGAATTGACAAAGTAACTGTCCTCTTTTCGGTGATTGGGGAAGATGTGGCCGTTAAACTGTTAAAAACACTCAGCGAATCAGATGTTCGCCGGATCCGTGCCAGGGGAAGAGAGATGGAAGCTGTCTCCACTGCTCTGAAAAAGCAGATACTGGACGAATTTTATCTGGCTGTTATTTCCCAGAAGCTGAAAAGTGAGGGAGAACCCGAATCAAAAAAACCCTTTGACTTCCTTGAAGAGCTTGCTGATGAACAACTTATTGCACTGCTGGAAGTTGAAGAGCCGCGTATCATCGCCATTGCTCTTGCCCAGGTTGCCTCCGAACGACAGATGAAAGTGCTGAAACGCTTAAACCCTGAAACTAAGGGACAGGTTCTTATGCAGATTGGTTCACTTCAGAACGTGCCTCTTGAGGGTATTGTAAATGTGGCCTCTCAGCTCAGGACAAAGTCACTCTATCTCCCGAAGGGCGTGGAATTTGCCCGGGGTGGCGGTAAGAATGTGGCGGATATCCTTGGACAGATGTCACCTTTTGAAGAAGAGCAGTTCTTAGAAACAATTACAAGAGAGAATCCAGAGCTGGCAGACGAAATTAAGAAGTATCACCTTACATTTGATGATGTTTTGGCTTATTTTCCTGAAAACTTGCTTCGCGATCTTATGAATTCCGTGGAGCTGGATGCCATCGCTCTTGCCCTGAAAGGGAAAAATCAGGAGGATGTTGATAAAGTAATAAACAACCTTCCTAAAAAGAAGCAGGCTATGTATGAACCTGTGGAAGGAGCGACGGCAAAACGTGATGTGGACAATGCTCAGAAAACCATTGTTGATGTGGCCCGCCAGATGGAGAAAGACGGGAGATTTAACCTGGAAGACCTTCTCGGTTCCGCTGAAATGGTGGAATAGCACGGACTCTGGTTAAGATTTAAGCCTTCCTGTCTTATTGCCAGGGAGGCTTTTTTTTAATAACATATATTTGAAGGCGTGAAGCGATAGTCTTGTTTTATCTAATGAATACAATTGATTTTTCCAAGAAAGGAGGAGAGGTATAAGGTGAACCATATTTCAACCATCAATACCAAACAAGCTCGGGCCGACCTCTTGCAAAATCTTATGGTTGAAGTAGAAAAAGTTTTTGTTGGGAAGCGATTTGTAGTGGAGTTGACAATCACTTCTCTTATTGCTAGAGGACATATTCTCATTGAGGATGTACCAGGGGTTGGCAAAACAACTTTGGCTAAAGGACTGTCCAAAGCACTGGATCTGGATTTTTCCAGGATACAATTTACTTCAGATATGTTGCCTTCAGATATTCTTGGCACTTTTGTTTTCAACCCATCCACAGCCGAATTCTCTTTTCGTTCAGGTCCCGTTTTCAGCAATATAATTTTGGCCGATGAGATAAACCGTACATCACCCAGGACGCAAAGTGCACTTTTGGAAGCAATGAATGAGAACCAGGTAACCATCGATACGGAAACATTCCAACTGCCCACCCCATTTTTTATTATGGCAACTCAAAACCCTAAGGAGATCCAAGGGACGTATTTTCTTCCCGAATCACAAATTGACAGATTTATTCTTTCTGTAACCATAGGCTACCCTGAGACTTCTATAGAGAAAGAGATTATCGGGGGTCAGAATGAAAACGAAGCATTTGATCAGATTAACAAGGTTTTGGATAGCCAACAGGTACAAGATCTTCAAAAGAGTGTTGATTCTGTGTCGGCACAGGATGAGCTGATCGATTATGTGCATTCCATTGTATTAGCTACTCGGGAGGCAGATTATTTTGAGCTTGGTGCCAGCCCAAGAGCGGGCATCCAAATGATGCGGGCGGCTCGGGGTTACGCACTTGTTAAGGGGAGGGATTATGTTACACCTGATGATATTCAAACCATAGCTCCACACGTTCTGGCACACAGGCTCACCTTGAGAGGATCTTCAAATATATTGGGTGAAAGGAGCCAGGTCTTATCAAAAATAGAAGATATACTGAGTTCCATTCCGGCCCCTTGAGAGACCGCATACTAGAAGTTCTTCATATTAGACCCAAAGGAATGAAGGTCTCCTTAGCGGGGCTTATCATGCTGTTTATTACGGGGTCTTCCTTTTACATGATTTTCAAGTTCCCGTATTATCTGCGTTTGAAGGTGATATTTGTCTTTCTGTTCGTGGTAAACACATTGCTGTTTGTACGGTTTCGGGACCGGAGGAAAAGTTTAATTAACAGGATGATGCAGAGCAGCTTTTTTCCAAGGAAGCTCACCTTTACCATGGAAGGAAAGTTTCTAGTGTTCATTACACTGGGGATAGGCTTTGCCGCTGTGAACACCGGTGTAAACCTTCTTTATCTCCTGATGGCTATGCTCCTATCGATCATTGTTGCAAGCGGAATCCTGTCAGAATTGACGCTGAAAAAACTGCGCTGGGAAGTTGACCTTCCGTCAGAAACAATTGTTGCATCTGAGACATTTGGATCTATCAAGATCCAGAACAAAAAACGGTACCTGAGCTCTTTCTCATTGGAAGGTGACCTGTTAGTCGCGGATGATAGTGGTATCATTCAGAAGAAAGGAATACTGCTGAAGCTAAAAGCCGGAGAAGAAGGGCATATGATGGTACGATTGGTTTTCCCAAAAAGAGGCAAACAGCAAATAAGAGGGATATCAATAGGTACCCGTTTCCCGTTCTCTTTTTTTTCTAAAAGCAGACATTATGAATTCAGCCGCTCTGTTTTGGTGATGCCCAAGGGTGAAGAGTCGGTTGAAACAATCTTAAGCCAATTATCCATTAAACAGGATGATCATTTTGACGCCCACAACAATAAAGGGCAGGGGTTAGAGTTTTATTCTATCCGACAGATGCATCCAGGTGATGATTGGAGGAATGTTCACTGGAAGAAAACAGCTTCACGACAACAGTTTGCCATTAAGGAGTTTGAGGAACTGGCAGGAAGGAAGGCCACAATCTACCTTACAGGCAGCCACAGGGATCATATAGTTCAAGAACAGCGGGAGCAAGGAATAGAGATTGCCGCGTCCATTGTCAGATTTTTAGTTCACAGAAATTTTTATGTGGGCCTGGTGGCTCCCAACTTACATATTAATGAGGGGGCGGGGACTTCCTCATTAAAGCGAATTTTTTCCGCATTGGCGCTTCTGGATGCTGATCAGGATTTTAAGATAAGTGGATCTCAGCAGAAAAAAAGATTTTCTGACACGTTAATATCAGTAAACCTGGATACACTGGAAGTTTCACAGATGAATGGACGCTCAAGGATGCGTTACCAGATGCCAGTCGGGAGAGAGGGAGTATCATGACGCTATCCCGCATGATAAGGTTCATGGGTGTTGCCCTTATTGCTGTTGCTGCTGTTCCGCTTTATCTGTCTGAAGCAATGCCGGCAATTTTTTGGATGATGGCAACTGCTGGTTTATTAATGGGGATGACGATCGGATCAAAAACGTTTTCACGAAATATTGAATCAATCTTTCGAATTCTAGTTATGGTAACTCTGTTGGTCATTGTTATTACCGGTTTTCAAAAAGGTGATCACCTGTTGAACAGCATAAATCTTGTTTTCCTTGCCACCATGATCAGGGGGATGCGGTTGAAAACGAGCAGACACTATTTTCAGATGATCGGACTGAGTTTTCTTATTCTGGCTGCTTCTGCTATCGTAAACCTTGATATATCCTTTGCTGTTGCTTTCTTGCTTTACGCCATGTTTCTTACCTGGACTCTGATCTATACTCATGTTTCTCAACAAGTTGAATCTTCCACACACCACGACATTGTTGCTCAAAAAGCGTCCAAATTCATATCAGGGAAGTTTCTCTTGGGCTCTTCGTTTTTGGGACTTGTTCTTCTTGTTTCTTCTTTAACTGTATTTTTTCTATTCCCCCGATTCACCCTTGGCTTTTTTGCCCCGGGCAAGGAAGGTGAGACAGTCCAGGGCTTTTCTGATACAATTGTTCTGGGTCATTTCGGCACCCTGAAAACCTCAGAAAAAATCGTCTTGCGACTTGAATTTCTTTCCGGTGAAGAAAATCCTAACGTCCTAAAATCTATCTTTTTGAGGGGAGTATCCTTTGATCATTATAATGGTAATGGGTGGTCAAAAAGTGAATCAAAAAGCTACCCCTTGTTGGAATACAGTAGAGATGGATACTTAACTATTCCTGATAAACTTAACCTTGAAATAAGGAATGATAGTGAGTTTGAATACAATATTTATCAGGAGCCATTACATAATGACACCCCTGTTATCTTTGCTGCTGCAAACCCTTTGGGAATAAAGTCTCACAACCGAGGTTCTTCTCAAAGAAAACATAAACGTACAAATTTTTTTATTGATGACGTGAAGGACCTTACTCATGATCAAAAAGAGAACAAACCTTTGGACTATACGGTTCGTTCGGCACTGATCAACCATACAACGTTTAATCTTGATCCAGTAAGGAAGGAATATCCGCCATATTTGAAGGAGCGTTACACTCAACTGCCCCTTGAATTGGATGAAAGAATCAGTGATCTGGCAAAAGAATATTCTGACGGAGCTCAAAACTCTTATGCCTTGGCTCTTTCCATAGAGAATGCCCTTAAAAAAGAATACAGCTACACTACGGAGGGAGTAGGACGATCTACAGATCCTATTTCCAACTTCCTTTTTGAGCGAAAAAAAGGACATTGTGAATATTTTGCCACAGCTATGGTGCTTATGATGCGTACACAGGGAATTCCCGCAAGACCGGTTAATGGGTTTCTCGGTTCTCAATATAACAGTTATGGAGACTATTATATTGTTACAGAGGCCAATGCACACACCTGGGTTGAGGTTTTCTTTCCTGAGTACGGCTGGACAACCTTTGATCCTACGCCACCCTCACTTTCAGAGTTTTATTTTGCAGCTGCTTTCACCAACCTGAGGCTCTGGCTTGATTCCATGAAACTTCAATGGTATAAGTGGGTGGTCTTTTACAATCTGGACCGGCAAATACTGTTATATACCGGGTTGTGGAATTCCATCTTACCCGACTCGAAAAATATTGATCTTGGCACACGTGTGTCAGCGAGAGAGTTCAGAATTAAAATGAGATCAACTGTTCGAAGTATGACAAACTGGAAGACTGCCACTGTTATGATTGCCACCATAGGGTTCATCCCTGGCGTTCAGCTTCTATATCGTTACTACAGAAAGAGAAAAATACCTGGAAGGTCACCTCTGGCCCGCTTGGCGTTGGAATTGAAAGAGTTGCTTATTCGAAAGGGATTTACCGTAACACCAGGATTAACATTACCTGGTCTATCAAAACAAGGTGAAAAGATGCAATTTTCAGCTAAAGATGACCTAGATCTGCTGGTGACTCTTATTGAAGAAGGACGCTGGGACCCGTCAGCAACCGTTCATGATGAAAAGATAAAAAACCTATATCAGGCAATATCAAGATCATCAGCCGTCAGGCAATAGTACAATTCTATTTTAAAAGCACCATTTTCCGTGTTTTCTGAAAGTCTTGGGACTGTAGCCTGTATATATAGACCCCGGCACTGACCGGTGCACCCCGGTGGTCCTTCCCGTTCCACACCAGACTGTGGCTTCCAATGGGGAACCAGCTCTCTGTGAGAGCAGTCACTTCCTGACCCATAAGGTTATATATCCTTAAGGTAATCTGTGAAGGGATGGGTACCTCAAAACGTATGGTGGTGGTAGGATTAAAAGGGTTGGGATAGTTTTGGTGAAGGGTAAACGTCTCAGGAAGCTGAGAGAGTATCTCCTGGGTCATGGAACTGACATATTCAGGTGAACCGGCAATGACCTTAAAGGGATAGACAGGGAGTTTATCCCAGTTCTGGTTCAGGGTGACTGAAGAGGTCTCTTTAATATGATGTGTCTCTCTATTAATAAGGTCTAGGAGCACAATGTCATGTTCTACAGGGAAGTCACCTTCCATATCCATTGACAGAGTAACGGGACTTGTTTCTTCTTTAACTCTGAGCTGGATATCCCAGACACCTTCAGGTTCATCCAGTGAGCGTATGTCTGAGGTGAAGTGTGATATGTTTGCGTTCCACTCACTTCTCGGCATAACGACAGAGACATATCCTCCCATGTAGGGCGGTTCGGGGTTATCCCTGTAGTCAAGTTCTTCTGAAGAACCTGAGAGCCTGCCAATAGCGTTATCTGGATCAATGTAAGTTTTACCATACGCCCCAATGTTCAGCTTCCAGCCATCAGGTGCGGTTTCCTGCTCCCTGGCGAGGGTTTGAAATGTTTTTGCCGGGTTCAGGGTTATTGTTTCAGGCGCGCTTCCTTTATTGTACACAACATAGCCTCCCCATGGAAGTAGACTATTATTTATATTTTTCCACCCTTCTCCTATCAGACCGTACGTAATGGGGCCGTAATAGTCGGCCTGATCCAAAGAGAGTGATGTTTCAAAAGGATAGGGGTTTCCAATCATGTTCCAGCCCGGTTGCAGGGTAAATGTAAAACCTGTCTGGTCAACAGTAGCGCCTGATCCGGGGTCGATAGATATTGAGGGGTCCATCCATTGAATAAGCCAGTATCCCTTACCGGGTTCCAGGCTGGAGGGATATTCCCATTTATTTTCATTCCAAGTCCACAATTCCCAGGTGGTAACGTCTCTTTTGCCAAGCTCATCATTTAACACTTTGCTTGAGTTACCTTCATCAAGAGTCGCTGGGATAGAGAACATTCTCCAAGTCTCCAGTGGAACACCGCCGGCCAACGCACTTCCGGACATACTAGATGTAAGTTGTCCTGAAGAAAAACTGATATTTACGGAATACGGTCCTGTGGTCGTTGAGTTATATCTATTATCCGTGCCTACAATTGAGTAGGAGAGGCCGTTAATGGTAACATCCTCAGCAGGAATGGATGTTTCATATGTGTCGCCGGAAGATGATATCATGGCAAGCTGTTTTTCAACACCAATTCCGCCCTGACGATAAAAGATTTGAACGTCAAGCATACCGTTCTCATCAGTAGCTGTACATGAAATAGCAAGATCGGTGCTTACGCCGGGGTTTTCAGGACTGTGTGCCACTTCAGAAATCACCGGTTTTACATTGTCGATTGTAACACCAACTCCCTGAAGAGGTATTTTAATGCTTCTTTGGGATGTGTTGCTCACAATGGTAAGTGTATCTATGTAAGTATCGATGGTGTCCGGAGAAAAGGTAACCGCTACAGTAACTGAGTCTCCGGCTGGTACAGCGGCCTCTTCGGGTACAACAGAAAAGTTTGTCGTTTTCGATGTTATTTCAGTGATCTTCAGTGTGTCGTTTCCAGCATTGGAGACAGATAGGGAGATAACAGCCGAAGTATCAATTTGCACAGAGTCAAAATTCAAAGCTGCCAGAGAAAGATTCAGGACAGGTTCGCGATCCAGATTGGTAACCTCAACATCTGGTGGATCGATGCCGGAAAAAATATAATCAAACGATACCACAGGTGCAGTTAGAATAGTGAACGCCTGATCCCCATCTACATCGTCGTCATTTTTACCGGTTATAACAGCTTCGAAAGAATCAGACCAATTGTTTACGGGGATCAACACAGAATCAGGTTTAATATTTCCTTCAGAGTTATCTGAAGAGGAGAGAGGAATAATCACATCTTTCCTGGGTCTGGCGGAGAGGGTGAGGGAAAATGTGTCCTGTTGACCTGTTTCTGTGGTAACCAAACCTGATGTGGGACTGATTAACACATAAGCTGAATCGTTGTCCCTGTTGGTAACAAAGAAATCTACGGGATCGAGGCCTTCATAATTGGTGTCTGAAGATTCCGCAGGGCCAACCAGGATGGTGTAACGAATGTCATTATCGGCTATATTGTCATCAATGCCGGTGACTGTCACTTTTTTCGGTTTGGACCAGTTATCCTGTTTGAATATGGCCCACCCTGGGGAGACAGTTCCTTCGCTGGCATCGGTACTTACAACCGGAACTATAACGTGGGAAGAGGGTTCTGAAGTGAGAAGAAAAGTAAACTGAGCACTCTTACCATCTTCAGAGGTGGATAGTGTATCAATGGGGTAAAAGATAAAACCTAAGCCGTCTTCATCCACGTTTGTGACAGAAACATCGGCAGGATCCAAACCGCTGTAGAGGGGATCATCAGAGGCAGCGGCGATTGTGGTAACTGAGAAACTCTTATCTCCATCATCGTCAAAATCGTCTTTTCCTACCACAGTAACGTTCTGGGGGGTGTCCCAATTCTCGGGAGTGAAAGTTAGGAGAGATGAAAGGAGGTCACCTTCCGTTGAGTCTGAGACTGAGAGCCCTATGGTGACATTACTGTTGGGTGCTGACAAAAGAACAGCACTGAATTTTGCTCTATCCCCAAGCTCACTTGTTGTGAGACCGGTGGTTGGATAAATGTTAATCCCCGGTGGATCCAGATTCATATTGGTTACGGAGACATCAGGCGGATCGAAACCACTGTAATCCTGATCTTCAGATGCAACCTGGAAGAAAATGACGGTAAAGATCTCATCACTGTCAGCAATACCGTCGCTTACACCTTCCACCGTTACAGACTGGTAATCTGACCAGTTTTCCGGGTTGAAGGTGAGTGAGGAAGGGGAAACTGCACCTTCAGCCGGGTCAGATGATGTGAGACCTACAAAAACATCAGCCGTAGGCTTGGAATCGAGGCGTACGCTGATAATTGCATCATTACCTCTTTCACTGACAATAATACCTTCTGTTGGGAACACTTCTACAGCAACGCGATCATCATCATAGTTGGTAGCTGAGACATCTGCAGGGTCTAGGCCGTTATAGGAACCGTCGTCAGAAACGGCTGCGGAAAGGGAAAGGGTGTATGAAACATCACCGTCTTGCTCATCGTCATTTTCTCCTTTGAGAACAATACTTTGAACAGTCTCCCAGTTGGAAGAAGTAAAGATTACTTCGGAAACTGAGACTGATCCTTCGGTAGTATCACTTACAGAAACAGGAATTCTAACATCGGACGTAGGTAGAGATGTGAGATTAATCATTAATGTGTCAGAAGCACCAAACTCAGTGGTGATAAGAGCTTCAGTGGGAGTAATTGTAAATCCCTGACCTGATAGGGTACCTGCGATGATGAAAATTGAAAGGATCCCGGTACGGAAAAGGAGAGACCATTTATTTTCGGTGTTTTTCATGGTATTTCCGGAAAGTCAGGTGGGTATGTGTGAGTCACATCATTGGAGGATACCATAAGGAAAATTGCACCGCCGATCAACAGACCTGCGGCCACGGAAACGGTTAGCATAAACCGCCGGTCAGTGATATAGGGAGCCATCTTTTGAGAAAAAGTCTCTTGGGAGACGGTAATCTCATCCTCCGAAAATCTTTCCTCCTGAAGTTCTGAACCGAAAAGTGTCCAGGTATTTACCTTTATTGCTGTAATAAGTTCTTTAAAGTTTCCCCGGATTTTTGTCTCAATAGAATTTTCGGTGAGCATAATAACAATGTCAGTGCCAGCCACAATCTCAACATTTACCAGAGACATGTCCAAGGTTCCGGAGACTTTTAAAAGGTTCTTTTCATTTCCCGAAAATTTTACTTTATCCAATTCGATGAGTATCAGTCTTGTAATGGACAGTTTTTTGGCGACTTCTTCAACACAATCAGGTTCCGGGCAGGTTAATCCGTCCGGATCGAATTCTTTCATAGTATCTTCCATATCTTCAGAACGGAGAACTTGTCGCGTGCCGGTGGAATCAGAGGCAATTATTTCCATGTGTGTGGACGTGATAATCTCAGTGGCAATATCGATCTTAAGCACATTATCAGATGGACCGGCCATTCCCGCAATGAAAACTGCATATTCGTCTGCTGTTGACATCTGGCCTTTTAAAGACAGAGGAAGTGTTATGCTAAGAAGTAGGAGTATGAATTGCTTTTTCAGTGGGTAAGAGGGGGCGGCATTATCTTTAATGGATTGACTTACCGCTAATTTATATCTTCTTTACAGATGCAACAATCTTCTCATTTGTTTCTGTCTGTAACTGAGAAAAAACTAAGATGATCCCTTATTATTCTCAAGAGTTGGATATTCAGTGATAGAATAGAGCAACTGAAATGAATTAATAATAAAATGGATTCTTTATTTCTAATGTTGGGAACATCAGGAGTGAAGATTATCGTGTGACTGTATTATTCCTCCCATTACAACATTGTAACTAATTATTTCGGTCAGTTCAATTTTGCTTGGTTTTACAGAGGACGCCAGATATATTCGCTGACGAAGAGAGCTCGAATCTTCGGCTGTCTTTTAATCACTAACCGAGGTGAGGTAGAAATGTTTCATTGGACCCGAGCAGTAAGATACTGTCAGTTGGGATCGTTTCCCCTGTGGAATACTGTCTCCTTTAAGTGTGCAATTCCTATTTTATCTCTTTTCTCAGAAACAGGTTACCTTCCTTTAGATAGACAGCGATTACAATTGACAGAGAAATAGCGAGACATTAGATAATGGCAAAGACGGCAAATATCATTACTCTTCTCTGTAATAAAGGTGGTGTGGGCCGCTCGACAACAGCCGTAAATATTGGTTGGAGTCTGGCCGAGGCGGGCAGGCATGTCCTCATCTGTGATCTTGATTCCCAGTCCAATGCTTCCTACAACCTTTCAAAAGATTACACCATTGTAGAATCGGGCAAAAATATCAGCCAAATGATGACTAACGGCGGCACCGGTTCATTCTCCGATTATATCTCAGACACCCGGCACTCACGGTTGAAACTTTTGGGATCTACCCTGTTCACCGATAAAACAGAAGCTGACTTGCGCCGTAATCAAACTATGAACAGCCACAGGATATTTGAGCGCAAACTGGACAGGTCAACCCGTGAAGGCTTCGATTACATTATTTTTGACACACCGCCATCCAAATCATCCATACTGATGTTGAACGCATTGATTGTTAGTGACTGGTTCTGGTATATCATAGGGGCGGAGGACCAGTGGGCTCTGGATGCCCGGGTGATTATGGACAAGATTGTGGCCGACGTGAAAAAACTGAACACAAAATTGAATGCACTTCCCGTATTGCTTACCAGGTACAAGAAGAATAATACACAATCAAGGTATATGAAGCAGATATGCCAGGAGACGTTTGAGAAAGGTGTGTTCTCAGGATGTGTAAGAGATACTACCTTTATTACAAAATCAAACAGTGCAAGGCAATCCATATTTGAATATGATAGAAGACACAACTGTGCAAAAGATTATGCTGCTGTTTCTAGGGACCTGATGGAAACTGTGGAGAACAGAAAAAACAGTGAGATTGGACCGGAGAAGAAAGTACCTCATAGTGATGAACCATCCATTCATGAGATGGGGTATTGAGTAACAACATCCTTTCT
>Ga0209753_1000566_pt1 | contig 15438 bp, 9 predicted proteins | sample METZYME_3_550m_FD_187550 | JGI IMG/M metagenome (GOLD analysis project Ga0209753, IMG submission 187550) | Marine microbial communities from oxygen minimum zone in mesopelagic equatorial Pacific - METZYME_3_550m (SPAdes) (version 2) | ecosystem: Environmental > Aquatic > Marine > Oceanic | place... | reverse complement strand
CGGTGTTTCAGACTGCGGTTGCCATGACAACCGCATGGATAAAATCTGGTGGAATGAAGCATGGATGGGTTGGCCAATCGGCCCGGAATACTCTCAAAATAGCAATGTCACTCACGCCCACAAACTAAAGGGTAAGTTATTGTTGATCGTGGGTGAACTTGATCGGAATGTCGATCCAGCAAGCACTACACAGGTCGTTAATGCTTTGATAAAAGCAGACAAGGATTTTGATTTCCTTCTTATCCCAGGAACAGGGCACGGCGCAGCAGGAACTCCCTACGGTCGTCGCAGGCAAATGGATTATTTTGTAGAGCACATCCTTAACATGAAGCCTAGATGGGAGTGATTTCTACACTGGCCACTCTAAACTACCAAGTGGTTGCCGACCTTCTCCGCAAAACGGCGGCAAGACGGGGGAAGCATTGAAAGCTGAAAGGAAGTAATTCTATGGAGATCGGCATTCTTTAGATTACTAAAGTCATTGATTGATATTTGATGGTATTGTGGGTATGTTTTGGCAGACAGCATAAGATTTATGTTTGAAGATATTAAAAACGGAAATATTGAAGGCGTTAAACTAGCCATTGCTAATGGCACGGATGTGAACGGAAAGGATGAGTTAGGATCTACTCCTTTGGATGGTGCTGTTTACGATGGCCACAAGGAAATCGCCGAACTACTTATCGCCAACGGTGCAAATGCAAATGCGAAAGATGAGGATGGGGCAACTCCTCTGCATCTAGCGGCTGACACAGGCCACAAGGATATTGTTGAACTTCTAATTTCAAAAGGAGCGGATGTGAATGCGAAGGACGAGGATGAGACGACGCCTTTGTATATTGCGGTTGAAGAAGGTCACACCGAAATTGCCGACCTCCTCCGCAAACACGGGGCAAGACAGGGAAAGAACTAAAAGCTGAAGGGAATTGGCCATTGGAAGGCACAACCGCCATCTCCTGCCCCTACTGTAACTCCGATACCCTTGTTATACTGGACGGGATTGATGGAGAACTTGACTTGGTGTCTGATTGCGAGAACTGCTGCAGGCCAATCAATGTGAGAGCAACCGTGGAAGGGGGGCAGATTGTAGTAATAGATGCAGAATAAGTTTCTGATGATTTTAAAGGTGAAAGGAAACGAATCTGTTTTAACGATCTGGTTTCATGAATGTTCAAAGAGTAAAATATGTGATCTGGGCAAATGACATGGGTCGTGCCTTGAATTTTTACGAGGCTGTTTTTGATGGCGAAACAGTCAAACGCTCAGAGGTGATTTCTGAAGTGGTGGTAGCAGGGTCAACAATCGGAATCCACGGTGGAGGTGAAGGGGATGTAACTTGGACCGGAATGACTTTTCAGGTGGCTGATGTTGTTCAAGGGGCTTCAGAGGTTCAAGCCGCTGGGGGAACGCTGACGAGGGAACCTCAAGAGGAAGACGGAGAACGCCCGCACCTGGCTATGTGCCGTGATACAGAAGGTAATGAATTTATGCTTACTCGGAAACGCAGTTGAAGGATTACAGCTATCCTTAAGGGTTTTCTTTAACAGCATATTTCTTCTTTATTTACTGTTATTTTGGAAAACATCAAGGCGAGAATTTGCTGAATATTCAGTCAATGTACACAAACTCGCTGATGTTGAACATCACGGAACAAAGATCCTGCAGCGCGCGGCGCTTGGCCAAGCCGGCTTGGGCTTGGGTGACCAGTTCGCCGTCGGTCGATTTGGAGGGGGCGATTTCGTTGACGAGCACGTCGCGTTTGGCCAAGTGCAGTTTCAACTGATCGGTACGGACGGCGCCACCCCAGGCTCGGATGCCGATGTGGCCCTCGCCCTCGACCGGTGATTCGTCCCTGGCGCTGAGCAGCGGCTGGTCGCCGTCTTCGAGCCAAAAGCGAATCTCACCCTTGGCCAATTCCGCTCGGAAGTTGCGCCAGCCAAACGACGGGCGGAGTCCTCGCTTGGCCAAGGTCTTGATTTCCTTGGCATGGCGGCGAATTAACAACTCGTTGTGCCGTATGTCGAAGTGGATTTCGTAGCCTGTATTCTCGGTTCCGTTGGTGTTGGCTCGAAGCAGGATGCCGGCGTTCTCGACGCTTTGCTCAAGTTTGATCCGGCCGCTGAGCGTGACGTCGGCCTGCTTAGCTGCGGTCATCAGCACGAACGGTCCGCGCCCCGGCTCGACGTTCATGATGCCCTCGTAGCCACCGCCCCATTTGCCGGCGTGGGCGTGCCAGTTGGCGTCGGGCGGGATGAGGAATTTTTCCTGCGGCAGCTTGTCGCGGAAACCGCGCTCGATGGAAGCCGGGACGTCGGGCATGAAGACAAGTTGGTGGATCACCTCGTGGTGCCGTGCTTCCTGTTGACCGAGGTAGTGTTGGCCAAAGGCGATCTCCTCGGGTGTGGCGTCGCGGGCGAGTGTCCGGTGGAAAAGCGAGTTCACCAACGCGGTCATGTCGGCCGAATTGTTCCCCAAGAGTTCACTCGCGAGTTTGCCGGCTTGGACAGAGACGAATTCGCTGTTGAGTAATGTCAACGCCTGCGGGGCGACAGTGGTCACCGCACGAGCACCAATCGAACCCTCAGTCCCAGTGTAGTCGAACACTTCAAGGAACGGCACCATCATCGTCCGCTTCACGAAGGCGTAAATGCTTCGGCGCGCCTGCTCATCGGCCCCGGAGTAGCCCCAGCCTCGGCCAGGCTTGGAGGCGCCGGCGATCACTTCGCCGCTGAAGTTCGGATAAAATCCGCGGCCGCCCATCGCGGTGTTGAGCGAGTTGCTAATCTTGAGAATGGCATCGCGAATGGCCTCGGCCTCGAGACGGTGAAGGTTTTGGCGCCAGACCAACTCGTTACTGGGATCGGCATCTTGGTTGGCCGGATTTTGCCACGAAGTGTGGCGGTAAGCGTCGCTGTTCATGATCACGCGGTGCATGTGCTTGATCGACCAGCCGCTGTCGATGAACTCCGCCGCCAGCCAGTCGAGCAGCGCATGGTTGGGGCAGGGCACGCCGGCTTTGCCGAAGTCGTTCGGCGTGGCGACGAGGCCGCGGCCAAAGTGGAACTGCCAAATGCGATTCGACATCACGCGGGCGGTCAACGGATGCCCGGGGCTGGCAATCCACCTGGCCAGGGCGAGCCGGCGGCCGGTCGTGAACGGGTTTGGCGATTTGGCGATGGCCGGCTTGGCTTTGGCCAAGACCTTGAGAAATTCCGGCTCCACTTTTTTGCTGGGGCGACCGGAGTTGCCGCGGGTCAGCAGGTGCGTGTCCATTGGCTTGGCGCCGTGTTCGCGCACAGTCATCGCGTACTCGCGACCGTCCCACGGCGGCTTGGCGTCCTTTGGTTTGTCCTTTTGGTTTTGCCACGCAAAAACCTCTCGTGGCGTGATAAGCGGCGAGTAGGTGGCGGAGTCCCACTCGTACTTTGGCTTGTCATAGTAGCGGACGTTGCGGAAGAACGAGAGCATCTCGTAGTAGTCCTGCTGCGAGATGGGATCGAACATGTGATCATGGCAACGCGCGCAGCCAACCGTCAGGCCCATGAAGGTTTCCGAGGTGGTCTTGAGCATGTCATCGAGCCCATCAAACTCGGCGGCGCGCTGGTCATCCGGTTCGTCATCCCATACACCGAGCCGGTAAAAACCGGTGGCGATCAGGCTGTCGTTGTCCACATCCGGCAACTCGTCGCCGGCGATCTGCTCCATCACGAACCGGTCGTACGGCTTGTCCTCGTTGAAGGCCCGGATGACGTAGTCGCGGAATTTCCAGACAAGCGGTTTTTCGTCGTCACGCTCGTAGCCGTTGGTCTGGGCGAAGCGCACAACGTCGAGCCAATGGCGGCCCCAGCGTTCGCCATACTGAGGCAGGCTGAGCAGATGCTCGATGAGTCTTGGCCAGGCGTCGGGGGAGTTGTCGTTCACGAATGCCTGCACCTCGCCATAAGTCGGCGGCAGACCGATGAGGTCGAAGTATGCCCGGCGGATGAGCGTGGCCTTGTCGGCGATGGGGTTCGTGGCGATTCCCTTTGCGTCGAGTTGCTTTTGAATCAACTGATCAATCGGTGCTTGGTTGCCGTTGAGATTGGCCAAGCGCGGACGCTTGACCGGTTGGAAAGCCCAGTAGTCGCGGTCTTCGTCGGTGATCACAAAACCGTGTTCCTGCCTGGCGGCGACTTGGGCGGTCTCGCTTGGCCAAGGGGCGCCGAGACGAATCCATTTCTCAAGATCGGCGACAGCCTTTTTGCCCAACTTTTTCTTGGGCGGCATCTGCAGATCGGCGTTGGTGTACTTGACCGCCTCGATTAACAGGCTCTTGGCCGGATCGCCCAGCACGATTGCCGCGCCAGAGTCGCCGCCCCGCAGGATGGTTTCACGGGAGATAAGTTGGAGATTCCCCTTTTGTTTTTCATTGCCGTGGCACTTGTGGCAATTGTTGACGAGCAGCGGTCTAATCTTACTTTCAAAGAATTGGATGCTCTCCGGCGAAAAGACGGTTTGCTCCGCTTGGGCAAGCGGCAACACTGTCGTGGCCATGCCGAGAACCGCCATCAGCGCGGCTAAATGAAAACGTGCTTCTTTCACCTGAAAAAGTGGCTCAACGTGTCCGCAAACTCTAGGTGACAGGGCCAAGATTTGCGAGGTGAAACTACGCGAGATAGGGAATCGTCAGCGGCCCCTGCGGCAGTACCGCTATACGGGCGTCGGGGCCGAGTTGATCGAGCCGCTTGGTCACCTCGGCGCTGATGTCTCCGCACGGAACTAGGTGACAGGCTTCGAGTGTGTCATTGTCCAGCATGCTGTGAACGAGCACCTCGGCGTGGCGTTGCACGAGCGCCTGAATCTGCGCCTGCCATTGTTCTGGGCGGACGAATCCCGGCGTGGAAAGCATAGTCAAAATTTCCTCTATCGAGTCTGCGCTGCGCAGCAGGTCGTCAAGCGGGCTGCCGCCGGGCACACCTTCGCGGCACTCAGCGGCGAGGATCAGCGTGCCGCCCTTCTTCAGCACACGGGCGCCGGCGCTCATGCCCTTGACGCCCTGGTACAGGTTGAGATCCAGAGGGTAGCCGCTGTTCGTCGTGACGACGATGTCGAACGGTTGCTCGACACGCTGCATGGCCGAGTTTTTGACAAACGCGCAGCCGCTCTTGTGCGCCTCGATGATGTCGCCGGCGAACACATTCGTGATGTCGCGCTGCTCGTTGAGGGTGACGTTTAGCACGAAACTCGGCCCGGTCTTGAGTGCGATGTTGCGCAGTTCCTCCCAAAGCGGGTTGCCCTCGGTTATGCCGAATGTCGCCTGCGGGTCGCCGATGTTTTTTGCGCCGTGATTGCTCATCACCGTCTCCAGCCCGGCGCACCCAGGCATGATGCCTTTAACGCCGCCGCTGAACCCCGCAAAAAAATGCGGCTCGATAAACCCGGTGATGATGCGCAGGTCGGCATCGACAATGTGCCGATTGATCAGTGCCGGCGTGCCGTCTACCGTGGTGCCGACCTGCACTAGCGCCTCGGGGTTTTCTGGCTCGTGATTGAGTACGCGATAGTTGGCGACGACTTCGGGTGTGAGCATTGTCTCCAGTTCCTCCCGCGTGTTGGGCCGGTGCGTGCCGAGTTGGTTGAGCAGCGTAATGTTGTCATTTGGCCCGCCGAGATGCTCGAGCAGCCAGGGGATGATCCGCTCATTGGGTGTGGCACGGGTGAGGTCCGTGAAGGCGATGCAAATCTTCGTGTCTGCTGGGATGCGCTCGAGCAACGGCTGGCTGCCGACCGGGTTTTGAAGCGCGTTGAGCACGGCCATCTTCTCATCGGCCAGGCCGTCGATGTGCGTCGGCTCAATGACCGTCGTGCGATTGTCGGGAACCTCGATGGAAAGATGGCCCGAACCGTATGCCAGGTTGACGTTCATGCAAAACGAAACGGCAGCGTAACCTCACCTGCGAACCAAGCCAAGCGCCTGGCCAAGCGGCATCAGTTCCACGAGAGGTCGTCCGGGCCGTCGGCCAGTAACCGATGCTGCCAGTCCAGGCCGCGAAGGATCTCGCGCCATGCTGCCTCCTCGGGATTACTGAAAACCAGTTCCGTCTTGGCCTGGCAAACAAGCCACGCTTTACGCGCCAACTCGCTTTCGAGTTGACCAGCGCTCCAGCCGGAGTAGCCGAGGAACACTTCGATCTTGTGGTCGGGGTTGACCGAGTTGGCGAGGTCGCTCAGTTCGCCCGGGTCCTGTACCAGTGAGAGGTTGTTCATCACGTTGCCCTGAAACATAAACGAGTCGCTGTGAAGGATGTGTACCGACAACGTATCAACCGGGCCGCCGCTACGGGTGCGTTGGTTTTTCAACGTTGGTGGCATTTCGATCGGGAGCACGTCGCCGATACGCTTGTCCCCCGGTTGATTGAGCACCAAGCCGAAGGCTCCTTCGGGCGAGTGCTGGCACATGAGGATGACCGTGTGGTGAAATAAGGAGCCGTACATGCCGCCGCCGTCCAGCAGTAGATACCCTCGAAGGCTCTGGAATTTTTCCCTCATCCTCCTGCTACCACCTTGACGATTTCTATTGAGTCGCCCGCGTTGAGTTGTCGCTGCACGAACTCCGAGGGCGGCACCGCTTCGCCGTTGAGTTCCACAACGACGCTGCGAGGCAGCATGCCCTGTGCCTTGAGAAAATCGTGAAGCGATACCGGAAGTCCGGTGTCGATATTCTGTCCGTTGGCCGTGATGCTTTGTTGCGAATCACTCATCACACTTCGGTAACCCTGTCGTGGAACGGACCGCAAGTCAACGACCGGCGCTTGGCCAAGCGCATGCCGGGCGGTAGGCTGCCGCGCCGATGCGCATTCGTTCCATCGTGGCTCCACTGCTCAAGTGGTTCGCCGGAAACGCCCGTGACCTGCCGTGGCGGCGGACGCGCGATCCGTACGCGATTTGGATTTCGGAGATCATGCTGCAGCAGACGCAGGTCAAAACCGTGATCCCGTACTGGCAACGGTGGATGGAGCAGTTGCCGGACATCGCATCGCTCGCCGCCGCCGACGAGGACACGGTGATCAAACTTTGGGAGGGCTTGGGCTACTACTCGCGAGCGCGCAACCTGCAAAAGGCGGCCAGGCTGCTCTGCGGAGAATTGAGCGGAAAATTTCCTCGCGACTTAGGCGGCGTGTTGGCACTGCCGGGAGTGGGGCGTTACACCGCAGGTGCGATTTGCAGCATCGCTTACAACCAACCGGAACCACTTGTCGACGGAAACGTCGCCCGTGTGCTGACGCGCCTGCTCGGTATCGAACAGCCGTCAAAGCAGAAACAAGTCGTCGAGCAACTCTGGTCGGTCACCGCCGACCTGGTGAAGCACGCCGTTGGCCTTCAAAGAACAAGCCGGCGAAACGCCGCGGCCTTCAACCAGGCGATGATGGAACTGGGTGCCTTGACCTGCACACCGCGTAACCCACTCTGTCACGACTGTCCCTTGAAGGGCCGCTGCATCGCTCGAAAGCAAAACAAGGTAAACCGTATCCCGGTCTTGCCCAAACGGGCGCCGGTGAGCAAGCGGCGCTTCATCGGCTTCATCATTGCCTGGCATGGAAAGGTCTTCGTGAAGCGACGTCCAAGCGGAGAAGTGAACAGCGGATTTTGGGAATTCCCCAATTGGCTAGTGGATGATACCCAGGTCCAGCCAGCCGACTTGGCCAGTACAAAACTTGCGCTTGGTCAAGTGGAGCCAGAGTCGCTCTGCACCATCAACCACTCAATCACCTGCTACCGTAACCGGCTTGAGATGTTCGTAATCTTTCGGGCACGAAAGCCGCTCTTGGCCAAGCTCAATGGCAAATGGGTTTCCGTGGCCAAGCTTGGTGAACTCCCACTGACCAGCGCCCACCGCAAAGCAGCCAATCAATTTGCCGGTTGAGGGTTACTCCCATTCTAGTTTTAGTGGGACTTCCTTTCCATTTGCGGCTTTTGATTCGTCGGCAGCTTGCATGAAAGCGTAAATTTCCAACGTCTCACGGGCATCGACGGGCGACTTGCCGCTTTTGAAAAACTGGATCACCGCCTCGACGAGCGGCGCGTAGCCGTCATAACCGCCGATCGGGTGTTCGCCGGAATCGCACCTGGCCGTGCCGCCGTAGCCTTTGCCTTCGCGGAAAATGCCGACACGGCCGTCCTTCCATGTTCCGGTCACCTCGATTTTGCCGTCGTCGGTTGTGCCACGCTTGACCGACACGCAGCCGGGACCCATCACGGTGAACAATGACTCGACCCCGTGGATGCCGTACCAAAACAGGTCGGGATGATGAGGCTCAAGATGAGCCGGGCTGAATGTTTCGCAGTGAAGTACTTTACCGTAGTCGCCGGCGCGGGCGGCCAGGGTGTTTTTGGCAAAGCGTAACGAGGATGAACTGAACACCGGGACTTTGTGCTCTTTGGCTAGTTGGTAAATCTTCACGCAATCTTCGAGTGTCCCGGCGAGTGGTTTGTCGATATAGAGAGGCTTGCCGGCCTTGATAACGTCGATGGCGTGCCTGAGGTGGGGGCGGCCATCGACATTTTCAATCATCACCGCATCGACGTGCTGACAAAGTTCGTCGACGGTGGGGTAAAGTTTCACGCCCCATTTGCCGGTCAACTCGGTGGTATACTTCTCGACGCGCGTATAGCTGGACTCGACGTCGGGGCTGCTGTCCTTGACAGCGGCGACCATCTGGGCGCCGGCGATGTGGTTTTTGTCGGTCTTGTCGTTTAGGACGCGGGTGAAGGCGGTGACGTGCGAGGTGTCGAGTCCGACCATGCCGATGCGAAGATCTTGTGCCTGAGTTGAGGTGACGAGCGTGATCGCCAGTGCCACCCAAAGGAATCGCTTAGTGTGCATGCGGCCATTTCAACCTGCTAGCAGTGAAACGCAAGTGAAAAGCGGTTGTCCCGTTTGCGATAGCGACGTATCATTTGCCCATGCCAATTCGTTTAATGGTAGTCTTGATTGCCATGTTGGCCAGCGTTCCGCTTGGTCTAGCGCAAGCTGAGGTGCGGCCCGATCATGCCAAGAAAATGGCCAAGGGTTTGGCGATTTTCCGGGATGGCGTTGGCCAAGCGCTGGAGCAACGGTGTGTCAAATGTCACGGCGGCGAAAAGGTCCGCGGCGAACTAGACATCACCACGCGCAATCTGCTGCTCAAAGGCGGCAGCGAAGGACCGGCTGTGGTACCGGGCAGTGCGAAGGCCAGTCGGCTCTTTAAGCTGATCTCGCATACCGAGAAACCTCACATGCCTGCAAAGGGAGGAAAACTGCCGGCCGGGTTGATCGCCAAGTTCGCTGAGTGGATCGATATGGGTGCGCCTTATAGCAAAACTCTCCTCGATTCGAAGGTGGCTGATGGCGAAATGCAGATCACCGACAGCGACCGGGAGTACTGGGCTTTCACGCCGCTGAAGATGACGACCGTTCCAAATGTGCAGAACAGTCAGTGGGTGTCGAATGAGATCGATCACTTTGTCCTGTCGAAGCTCGAGGCTGCCGGGCTCCAGCCCAACGACCCGGCACAGCACCGTGTACTGTTGCGTCGACTCTACTTTGACATCATCGGCTTGCCGCCGGCACCGGAGGAGGTCGCAAATTTCCTGACTGCAGCTGATGGAAATCCTCGTGCAGCACTCGAGAGTGCGGTGGATCAGTTGCTGAATTCACCACATTACGGTGAGCGTTGGGGGCGCCATTGGCTGGATGTTGCGCGTTATGCTGACAGTTTTGGGTTTGAGCAGGACACCGACAGGAACCATGCTTATCACTACCGCGATTTTGTCATCAAGGCGCTCAATGACGATATGCCGTACGATCAGTTTGTACGCTGGCAAATTGCAGGCGACGAGATTGCGCCTGAGAATCCTCTGGCGTTGATGGCGACCGGTTTTCTTGGGGCCGGTGTGTTTCCAACTCAGTTGACGGAGAAAGAATTCGAATCTGCACGCTACGATGAACTCGACGACATGGTTGGCACGATGGGCACGGCGATGCTGGGAATGACCATTGGTTGCGCGCGTTGCCACGATCATAAATTCGACCCGATTCCGACCCGCGATTATTACCGTTTGATCACCACGTTCGCTACGACGATTCGCAGCGAGATTGATGTTGATCTGAATCCTGCGGTGACCAAGGCCGGCTTGGCCAAGTGGCAGGTGGTTCATGAAAAATTGGTAGCTGGCTTGGCTAGATGGGAGAAGGAATCGTTGCACGAACGCTTTATTGCCTGGGCAAAAAATTCACCTGACAAGAGTGCGGAAAAGTTTGAATGGCTGGTTCTCGATGATCTGGAAATCAAGTCACTGAATGGGGCCGTATTCAAGAGCCAGGGCGATGGTTCTTTTTTATTGGCCGGCAACAATCCTAAGGACGACCGCTGGGTGATCACCACTGAGGCAAAGGCAAAGGCGTTGACGGGGATTCGTATTGAGGCGCTGGCGCATGAGTCGATGAAACACAACGGGCCGGGCAGGGCCGACAACGGGAATTTTGCGTTGAGCGATATTCGGGTGTTCGTCGAACCGCTCGACGGTGGTAGCAAGCGGGTGGCAGTGCAGTTGGTCAACCCGCAAGCTACTTTCGAGCAGAATAAAGGGGGCCTCTCTGTTGCCAGTTCCATTGACACTGACAAAAAGAAAACCGGCTGGGCGGTCGATCAAGGTGGGATCGGCAAAGACCAGGCCGCAGTGTTCGAATTCTCTGAACCGGTTGGTTTTGCTGATGGTATGAAGTTGACGGTTGAGATGGATTTTTTCACCAACACCAGTCACACCATCGGTCGCCCACGCCTGGCTATTACAAGTCATCCCAAGCCAGTGCCGCTCAAAGGCAGCGCGCAGGTCGCTTCGATCGTGAAATTGCGTGGTGCGTTCAAGGACGCCGATAACTTGGCCGAGTTGAGTGAAAAGGAGCGGCAGGGGCTACTTAAAGCGTACCGAACGCTCGACAGCGAATGGCTGAAGCGCGACACCAAAGTAAAGGCGCATTTGGCGGTCAAACCGAAGCCGCAGACAACCAAGGTGCAGATCAGCAGCGAGGGGTACAAGCCGATCAAGCACCACGCTGATGGCCGCGGGTTTCCGCATTTTTATAAGGATGTGCACCTGCTGAGGCGTGGGGATACCAGACAAAAACAGGAGAAGATGATGCAGGGTTTTTTGCGGGTGCTTATGCGAGGCACAAAAGATGAAAAGAAATGGCAGCAACCTAAGCCGGAGTGGGCGCGAACGAGTTTTCGGCGCAAAGCGCTCGCGAATTGGCTTACGGATACTGATCACGGGGCCGGGCAGTTGCTCGCGAGGGTGATCGTTAATCGACTTTGGAAGCATCACCTCGGTCGCGGCATTGTGAACACACCCAACGACTTTGGTCTGCAGGGTGAGGTTCCGACTCACCCCGAATTACTCGATTTTTTGGCCGGCGAGTTGATCAACAACGGTTGGCGTTTGAAACCGTTGCACAAAAAAATCGTGATGAGTTATGTATATGGTCAAAGCGCGAATTTCTCCCAAACCAAGTCACAGGTTGATTCCGAGAATACATTGTATTGGCGGTGTACCCCGCGAAGGCTTGAGGCAGAGCCGATCCGTGACAGTTTGCTGAAGGTGAGTGGCCTGCTAGACACTACGATGTTCGGGAAGGGAACACTCGATCCATTAATGAAGCGGCGCAGCATTTATTTCCAGATTAAACGCAGCAAACTGATTCCTACCATGCAGTTGTTTGATTCTCCTGAACCACTGGTTAGTCAAGGGGCACGGCCCTCGACGATCATTTCCCCTCAAGCATTAATGTTCATGAATAACGGACAAATTCGCGCTGCAGCTATGTCGTTGGCTGGGAAGTTTGAAAATAAGGCCAACAGCCAAGCGGTTATGGTGGGTTATGAGACGGTTATCAGTCGCGCCCCCTCTTTGACAGAGAAACAAGCAATCTCAGCGTTCATCACTAAACAGGAGGAATCCTACCGTGAAGTGGGCCGAAAAGATGCTCGCAAGCTGGCTCTTGCCGACTTCGCCCAAGTACTCTTTGGATTGAATGAGTTTGTGTATGTTAACTAATTCACTTTTTTCACTTTTTTTTCGGAAATTCAACTATGCCCAAATAAACCAGGCCTAAAGTGACCTTCTCCTCTTACCCGTTCTAACCGGGATTTCCCCGTAATTTGCCAGTTTAACAGCCCAAAGGTAGCACCCGGTGCCACTCTAGCTTGACTGTTTTCGGGAAAGGCGCCCTGAAGGAGGCGCTGCGTTTTTTTAGAAACAACGTACAATTGAGGGTTACAGAAAGTTTCAAATGAAGATGATAAGCAGCTTGGTCTAGCTTATTTCTCTTCAGCTGGAGTTTGTAACCTGTTGGGAAGTTGTGAATAAGTCCCAATGGACACTTTTTCTTGAATCAACGTAGTCTCGCTTGTGTCTGGTTTGAATTGTCGTGTGCTGTTACCGGGTTGGTTTTGAGTGTGAGTGGTGAGGTGTTTTTCAACAATTAAAAATTCGTTTATGAAATCTTTGAGTTTGTCCGTAGGCTTGTTGCTATTATTGAACTGGCTGCCTTTAGGTGTTGTCGCTCAGTCCGACAGTCCGGTTCCCAAGCCAAGCAAGGAAGGGGGGGGAGCCAAGCCCGATCCACTGACGGATGAATCTGAAAAGGAGAAGAGAAACATCCGATTTCAGTTTGAGGGAGTGCCTTATAAGGATGCACTGCAACGCTTTTCACAAATGGCAGAAAAGCCGCTCATCACGGAGGTGCCGTTGGAGGGCACGCTGACGTTTTTCGACTCAGAGCCTTACACCTACAAGGAGGCGATGGATGTGCTTAATGTAATACTGTCGATGAAGGGCGTGGCATTAGTTGAAGCCGGTCGATACCTACAGTTAACGAAGCTGGAGGATATTAGGAAAATGCCACTCAAGGTTGTGCGTGGTACAGATGCCTCCGGCGACTTTCGGCCCGGCCAGATCGTTACCATCGTGTTGAAGCTAAAGCACCTTGATGCCGCCGAGATCTCGACTGCCGCGGCTTCATTGTTATCCAACGCCGGAGCAGTGGCGCCGCTGTCGCGTGGGCAGGGACTGATCATCACCGACCGACTGGAAAGTATTCACCGCATCCAACAATTGCTCGGGGAGATTGACGTGGCCTCCGCTGCCGAGCGCGAGATGAAGTCATTCTCTCTCAAGCACGCCTCGGGTGCGGTTGTTTCTGAGTTGATCAATAAGACTTTCGGTAAGAATTCAGTTACAAAGCAGATCAAATGGAACGAGAAAACAAAAAAGTTCGATCAGTTCGAGGCGGATCCGGCCACGTATGTCACCGCGGTTTATGACGATGCTTCGCGCACGATTGTGCTGTTCGGACCAAGCGAACAGGTCTCTTTGGCCGAGACATTGATCAGTCAATTTGAAATGGGTGAAGGCAAAGCTGGAGAGGTAAAGATCTTTCATCCTGCCAAGATGACTGCAGACGAATTGGCCAAGATGATACGTGAGGGAATTGATGGTATAGCTCAATCAGGTGAGTCCCCGGAATCAGCAAAGCTCAAGGCCCGTATCATTGTTGATTCGAAGTTGAATCGCGTCATTGCTTCCGCGCCTGTAGCGGGCCAGCTCGAGATCATTGAGAATTTTGTACTGCAGGTGGATGGAACCGGTGCCAAGGGAGGGCGACCCAATCCAATCACAACAGTAAAAATCACCAGGGTGTTTCGCATCAAGTCCCTTGACTTGGATGCTGTACAACAAGCCGTCTCAAATGCGACGACAGATCAGTTGTCTGCTGGTGAAATCAGACCACGCCTGGCCATTTCCGTCGACACATCGACGCGAAGCCTCATTGTGACTGGTTCGCCAGGCGATGTCCAAACTGCTGAGGACATCGTGAGGCAGCTTGAGCAGGGGCGGGAACCAATTATTGCCCGCCAAACCCGCATTTTTGAAATGCTTGATGGTGAAGAGCTTGGTCGTGTCACACCCTTGGTGGAGCAACTCTACAAGGAACAGGTTGATGAGGCGGGTACAGGTCCGGCGGATGCAATCATTCTACGGGATCAGAACACGCATAGACTAATTGTCCGGGCCAAGCCGGATCATCTTGGACAGATCGCGAAGCTGATCTCCGAGCTTCGCTTTGCTAAGCCCTTGGCCAAGCCGCGCACGACGGTGATGCTGCCCTTGGCCAACCGCAAGGTGGACCAAGTTTATCGCAACATCGAGTCGCTGGTGAACGACCGGATGGGGGAAACACCGTTCCGCGATCAGCCCAAGCCGCGCCTGATTGAGGACCGGGTGAACAACCGGGTGATTGTTACTGCCAACGTCGAGCAGCACGAGGTGGTTGCGCAGGTGATGCAGTCGCTCGACGTGCTTCCGGACGCGCCGGAGCGCACGATGCGGTTTGTGGACCTTGAGGGCGCCGATGCACGCAAGGTGACCCCGCTAATCACGAGACTGTTTGAGAACGACAAGCCAAGCGCAGGGCCGGCTCCTCAGGTTGTTGAAGACTCGGGAGGCAAGAGGTTGATCGTCCTGTCAACCGAGGAGCAGCACGGTCGTATCACGGCATTCCTCGAGAAATACCAATCCTCCGGGCCGATGATGGTGGAGCAGGAGATGCGTTCGATCAGCCTGCCGCGCCGGGAGCCGGGCAAGTTCAACCAGATCCTCCAGTCGATCCAGAAGTTGATTGATCAGCGAATGAAGAACCCGGAATTTGCCCGTTTGCCCAGGCCGCTGATCCTGCCGGACGAACCGGGCAGTCGCCTGATCATGACCGCCACCCCGAAGCAGTTTGATGTTATTGAACAGATAGTGTCCACCGTTACCGCAACCCCTGAACCTGTGGAACGAAAGATGCGGTTGTTGCGACTCAAGGATCGGAACGCCAAGGAACTGATCGAGCTGGCGAAACACCTGTTCGACAACGAGGTTTCTCCGGACGGCACCAAGCCACAGATCATTGCCGACAGCGTGGGCAGCCGCCTGGTGGTCATCGCCACCGAGGAGGAGTTCAAGCGGGTCGAGCAGTTTGCACTGGATTACAACAGCGGACGACAGGATCTGGGACCTCATCAATTTAAATTTGTGGACGTGCCAGTTGGCCAAGCGGATGAAGTCGTCAAGGCAGTGAGTAAACTTTATCAAGATCAGCTACGCGACAACCCCGATCGTCAGGCCAATGCTGCAACAATTCTTGCGGACAGCGAGAATGACCGGGTCATAATTAGTGGTCCGCAGAAGGAGGTAGGTCGCGCTGAAGGTCTGGTCAGAATGCTTGGGCCATCCAAGGGTTCAGGCGGAGGGCAGAAGGTGACGGAGGTCGTTCGGCTTAAGGCTGCCAATGCCCAGACGGTTTCCGGGTTGATCGAGAAGAGTTTCAACGCCGGTGGTAATCGCAACAAGATCAATCTGCTGGTGGATGAGCCCAGC